>Ga0335077_10001830_pt1 | contig 25342 bp, 24 predicted proteins | sample Lox_Sample_31_FD_207151 | JGI IMG/M metagenome (GOLD analysis project Ga0335077, IMG submission 207151) | Soil microbial communities from Loxahatchee National Wildlife Refuge, Florida, United States - Lox_Sample_3.1 | ecosystem: Environmental > Terrestrial > Soil > Wetlands | place: USA... | reverse complement strand
GGCCGCTGTAGGGACCGCCTTCTGAGGTGGTCCGCTCATCGTGCGCGTAGCCAGAAGCTACACCTACCACGCCCGCCGCCACTCCCAGCGACGCCTCGGTCAGAAACCTTCTCCGCGACTTTTTCATTTTTCCCCCCGCCGCATTCTACCCTGATACTCTCATCCCTAAGCTCCGGAACGGATCGCACCGAGAAGCCATGAATTCGAAGCCACGTTTGCTCGTCCTGTTCATCGCTGCGTTTGTTGCGACTCGCGCCTTTTGCCAGGACCCGTCAAAGAATCCAAACAGCTATGAAGCTCTGGCTGAGCGTGCGAAAAACAAAGATCAGACACTCGATTTTCGGCAGTTACGTCTCGCCTACGCCGACTCCAAGTCTCCCCGGCCTGACACGGATCCCAACAAGAAGGCCATGATCGCTGCTCTGAACGCCAAGCATTTCGCGGCCGCCATCAAAAATGCGCATATCGTGCTTGCCGCAAACTACGCGGACATGGACGCGCACTTCGTGGAGTTCGTCGCTCACCGCGAGCTCCACGAATCGGAAGCCTCCGAGCTTCACAAGTTTGTCCTCCAGGGGCTGCTGAACTCCATTACCGATTCCGGGGATGGCAAGACGCCGGAAACCGCTTATGTTGTCATCGACGTTCACGAAGAATATGTTGTCCTGCGCTCCATGGGGATTGGCATGCCCAAGTCGCAATCCTACGTGCACAAAGACGGGCACGCCTTTGACGCCTTAACCTGCATCGACCCGGAAACCAAAGCCGAAAAGGTCATCTACTTCAACGTTGATATCCCCGCCAAGCATGGTCTCTAGCTGCTATGATTCCCGTCATGTTTAAGCGTTCTGTTCGCGCGTGTGTCCTCGCTTGTTCGGCCGCCCTATGCGCCGCAGCTGCAAGCCCGGCGCAATCCGTTCCTCCTCCGCCTATCGTTCTTCATGCCGCTCGACTGCTCGATATCGAAACAGGGAAGATCGTTGCTCCCGCCGAAATCCTTGTTCAAGGCGGCCGCATCGTCGATGTCGGTTCCAGTGTCAAGCATCCTCCTGCCTCCCATGTTCTTGATCTCGGTGACGTCACGCTCCTCCCCGGTCTCATTGATGCCCACATCCACCTCTTCCTTCATCCCGGTGCGGAAGACCTGCAGACCGTTGAGGAGTCCGTTCCCCAACGCACCATCGTCGCCACTCTTGCTGCTCGCGAAGATCTTCTCGCCGGTTTCACCGCCGAACGCGATATGGGCACCGAAGGCGCTGGTTCGGCCGATTCCGCCGTCCGCAACGCCATCGACTCCGGTCTTGTCCCCGGCCCGCGTCTCCGCGTCAGCAGTAATGCCATCGATATCCTTGGCGGACACGAAGATGCCATTCGCTACAATCCCGAGCAACACATCTTCTCTAACGCCACCTACGCGAATTCTGCCGAGCAACTCGTCACCGTCATTCGCCAGCAGTTCAAGGAGGGCGCGGACTTCACCAAAATCTACGAGACTGGTCCCGACACCCTCCGCGATGGCCGTCTTTCCACTCCCTACCAATATAACGAAGCGGAACTTGCCGCCGCCGTTCAGGAAGCCGCCCGCGCTGGAAAACAGGTCGCTGTCCACGCCACCGGCGAGCCCGGAGCCCTCTATGCCGCCCAGGCGGGTGTCGTCTCTATTGATCACGCCGATCAACTCAGCGACGAAACCATGCGCCTCATGAAACAGAAACAGATCTTCGCCGTGCCCACCTTCGCCATCTCCGAGTATTTCGCCGAGCACGCCGCTACTCCCGCGGCTGCCCAGCGCCAGCACGAAATGCTCAATCTCCACGCCCAGGAGTTCCGCAAACAGCTTGCCGCCGGTGTTCCCATGGCCGTCGGCTCCGATGTCGGTCCGTTTCCTCACGGCACGCAAGCACGCGAGTACGTCCTCATGGTCCAGTACGGAATGAAACCTTTGGATGTTCTGCAGGCAGGTCTTCTGAACGGAGCCAAACTACTCGGTTGGCAGAACGAGATCGGCGCCCTCAAACCCAATTATTACGCCGACATCATCGCGGTTCCCGGCAATCCCCTCGACGACATCAGCGCCCTCACCCGCGTCTCCTTCGTCATGAAGGGTGGGATCGTCTACCGCAAGCCCTGAGCCATTCTTCGCGGAATAATGGGTGGGGCGTGAAGTCAGTCGCCGGCTCTTGTTCGTACCGCAGCACTTCCGATGGTTTGTACACGTACGTTTTGCCGCAGTCGTCGCAGCGTACCTCAAATGGCTTGTGGATCGCTGGCCCGCTGCTCACCCCGTCTGTCACCGCCAGCGGAATTCGGTGCCCGTGAAACAGGTTTTGACGCAGGTGGTACCAGCGGTTCTTGCACAGCACTACCCAGCAGTACGTCTCGTTTTCCCACATCGACGGCGATACCTCGGAGACACTGCGCGGCTGGGGATTTCTGCGAGTCTGCGGAACCGCCCTGCGCCTGTCAATCACCCATTTTCCCTCTTTACCGAAAAATGACATTTCTTTCCACCCGGCCGCTCTCGGCAATTTCTTCCTTTCTTCGCCTTTCCCGTCTCCAATATACTCCCTCGCACGCACGGTGAGCCGGCTCCCCCCTCCGCCTTCGGATCCTCTCTCCGTGCGTCCTCATCCCACCTGTGAACAAGGAGATCGCATGAAGCAAGTCGCCGTAGTCCTTACCCTCGCGTTTTGTCTGGTATTTTCTCTGGTTGCCTTTCGTACCCCGGCCGCGGCCCAGAATCCCGAAGCAGCCAAGAAGCTTGAAGCTCTCGCCAAGCAACTCAATCTGACCCCGGAGCAAAAAGCAAAGCTCTTGCCCATCCTTGAAGCCGAGGCGCCTAAGCTCAAGGTCATCAAGGCGGACACCACCCTTCCCCCCATGCAGAAACTGGAAAAACTTCGTGCCATCCATCAGGAAAGCGATCCAAAGGTAAAATCCATTCTCAGTGCCAATCAGTACGAGCAGTGGCAGACCATTCGCCAGCAGGAAATACGCGAAATGATCGAAAAGAAGCAAGCTCAGTAGCAACCTTCACTGGACACGGGGCACGCGAATCCGTGCCCTGATTTTTATACTCATCTATTGACCAGATATATATATTGTTGTATAGTATTCTGTGCGGAGGTCAGAGAAGGTGTGCATTGACCTCCGTGCTTTGTGATGACTGCTCGCTCCTCCTACGGGATACTTTTCCTTCTACTCTGATTCGCTGTCTTCGCGCCTTGCTTCCATCTCGGTTGTACTGCCTTAACTTCTTTCTTTCCGCCACATCGACAACCCCCTCTCTCAAGTCTCTTCTTTGCCGCTCTTACAAGAGCACCGGGGTGGGGGGTGAGTGATTATCGTTGACTACGGGCACCTGCCCGCCTCGTGTTACATTTCTTTGTTGCCCCTTTTCACCGGAGACGCTATGCGTAAATCGTTGACTCTTTGCATCTTCCTCGCTTCGACCCCCGCTCTACTGGCCGACACCTCCAAAGTACCCAGTCTTGATCCCGAAAAAATCCGTGCGCATGTCAGTTATCTCGCCAGCGACGAACTCGAAGGCCGCGGCATGAACCAAAAAGGTGGCGACCTCGCCGCCCAGTACATCGCCGATCAGTTCAGAAGCTATGGCCTCAAGCCCGCCGGCGACAACGGCACCTACTTCCAGCAGGTTCCCATGGTCGGTGTTCAAACTCTCCCCGACACCACCTTTTCCCTTTTCCCCAAGTCCGGCTCCCCTCTCCCTCTCAAGATCCTCGACGACTATGTCACCACCAACGAAGCCCAAACGACCGCCGCCGATATCGACGCCCCCGTGGTCTTCGTCGGCTATGGCATCAGCGCCCCCGAGTATCAATGGGACGACTACAAGGGCTACGACCTCAAGGGTAAAGTCGCTCTTCTTTTTGTCAGCGAACCCATCTCTGACGACCCGAAATTCTTCAAAGGGAAAGCGCTCACCTACTACGGCCGCTGGACTTACAAGTTTGAGGAAACCGCCCGCCGCGGCGCGGTCGCCACGCTCATCATTCATCGCACCGATCTCGCCAGTTATGGCTGGAGTGTGGTCCGTAATTCCTGGGGCGGCGAAAAGTCCTTCCTGAAACTCGACGGCACGCCCAAGCTGGAGGCGGCTTCGTGGATCCAGCAAGACGTGGCCCGCAAGCTTGTAGCTATGGGCGGGCTCGATCTCGACAAGCTCTTCCAACAAGCACAATCGCGCGAGTTCAGGCCCGTGGAGCTTCCCGTCAATCTGAAAGCCCACATTGTTAGCTCCGTGCGTCCGTTCAATTCCCGCAATGTGCTCGCTATGATGGAAGGTTCAGACGCGGCGAAAAAAGCGCAGGCCGTTCTCTATTCCGCGCACTACGATCATTTCGGTATCGACAAAGCGAAGCCGGCTGGCGCAAATATCTATCACGGCGCTGTCGACAACGCCACCGGGTGCGGCATTCTGCTCGAACTTGCCCGCGTTTGGGCAAACACCAAGCCCGCTCCTGCCCGTTCCATCCTCTTCTCCGCCGTCACTGGGGAAGAGCAAGGCTTGCTCGGCTCGGAATTCCTTGGTAAGCATCTCGCTCAACTTCCCGTTCAACTGGTCCTCGATTTGAATTACGACGCTGTCGCTCCCCTCGGTGTTCCCGAAGAAGTCGAGGTTGGCGGCGCCGAACGCACCACCTTCTATCCCACCGTCGAAGAGACCGCTAAAGAGTTCCATTTGACGATTCGCCCCGATGCTCGACCCGAAGCCGGCCATTACTACCGCTCCGATCACTTCAGCCTCGGCCGCGTCGGCATTCCCGCGTTTTCCATCAGCGAAGGAATGAAGTTCCAGGGGCACGATGCCGCCTGGGGAGAGGCTCAGGCCAAGGATTACGTCGATCATCGCTATCACCAGCCTTCCGACGAATACAAACCCGAAATGGATTTCCGCGGTGACGCCATGATGGGCCAGTTCGGCTATGTGCTCGGAGAAAAAGCCGCCTCCACTTCAAGCGTTCCACTTTGGCTACCTGGCGATGAATTTGAAGAGGCTCAACAGAAGTTAACGGCAGGGAAGTAGGCCAACCATCCCTTGCGGGATTCTGCCTAATCACTGATCACCGCGGCCAAACTCCCGCCGTGAACGACTTGAGCGTCACAAACCCCAGCTTCTCGTACAGCTCCACGGCGCCGCGATTTTCCGCCGTTACCGTGAGCGACAGTTCCTTGTAATGCATCGTTCGCAGCGCTTCCTGCGACGCATGCATCAGCGCGCGGCCAAGTCCGTGGCCCTGGAATCCGGGCTGAATGCAGATCTGCGTCGTGTGTCCTACTCCTGCCGACACTTCGCTGGTCAGCACTGTGCCCACCAGGTCGTCGCTCCCTGGATGCCGCAACACGAACGATGCGTTCTGCAGAAACTGGCCGCAACCCGGCAAATGAATGATGTTCTTCAGGAATTTCAGCGCTCCATGCCGCGAGCGGTACTGATCATTGATCTGCCCGTCGATATGATTCGCATAGGCAAGATAAATCAGCTTCGCGCACGGATCAAAGTAGCGATCGTTCCATCGATCCACCCGCAATCCTGAATTAATGCTGGGTGCCTCTTTCGCGGTCTTTCGCAGGTCCAGCAGCATGAACTTCCGTGTGTGCAGGCGGAATCCCTGCTCCTGCAACACCGCGTCGACCGGTCCGCCAAACGGCATCAGTTGCGCCTCGATGCGATGCATCTGCGGCAGCGCCCTCATCGCGTAAAGCATCTCTTCCAGCAGCCGTTTGCCGATCGGCTCCTGGTTGTATTGGGGCGAGACGTAAAGTCCGCCAATCAGGCCTTTGTAATCTTCCAGCACGTAGAAGGCATACCCGGTCGCTATGCCATTTTCCAGCGCCACGCACCCGCACAGGGCGTGCGCGTCCAGGAACCGCTTGATCAGTTCCAAGGCGCTGCGGTAATCCCAGTGTAATTCCTCCCGCCAATGGCTCGCCTCCTCCAATAGGAGTGGCTCCAACTGCCGGACAGTCGCCTGGCGGAGGTCGATAATGTTCATGAATAAGGCCTTACTTCTAATCCCTGAGGCCAGTGCCATCATAGCCGATTCCGGTAGACCTAGGCCAAATGTGCCCGAAAAGACGGATACGAATCGAGCACATGCTCTGCCGGAAGTCCGCCGTCACCTCGAAAGTGCGTGCTAGCCTGTAGATTAGAGTTCTGCGAGTGTTAGTCCCCTATTTCTGGATGACCTCTCGGAACTGCGTTCTGCGAGAACCTGACCATGTCGATTATCGACGAACTGCGCTATCCCCGCCGCTGGTATACGAAACTGGCTACCATCATTCTCGTGTTGGTGGTCTTTGTGACCCTTGCTACCGCCGCGATTGCCGTGGTCCTGACCTATTGGATCGTGAAGCCCCAGCGCACCAGTTCCGAGATCAATATGGCCAGTTTCCCCGGCAAGCCGGATGAAATCGATTTCACGGTTTCCGGGCTGAAGCCGTCTGACCGGAAGGGCTGGTTCTTCCCGGGTTTGCGTGGAGCCCCGACGATCATCCTGTGCCACGGCTACGAATCGAGCCGTGGTGAGCTGCTGACGCTGGTTTCCGCTCTTCAGGATCACCAATACAATGTGTTCGTATTCGACTTTGCCGCGCACGGCAGCAACGACGGCGTTACGACTTTTGGCTACCGCGAGTCTGACGAAGTTCGCGCGGCGATTGATGTGATTGCTCAACGCAATGACGTTGACCCTACGCGCTTCGGCCTTTGGGGTTACAATCTCGGCGCCTACGCCGCGCTTCGCGAAGCTGAAAAAGATAATCGCGTTCGCGCTATGGTTCTAGATTCCGTCTACGACTATCCCAAGCAGATGGTGAAGATCGGCGTGGAGAAGACCGGTGTGGGTGGATTCCCGTTGATGGTCAGTTCCGCTCAAACCACGTTCGAGTGGATGAATTACGCGTACAAAGACGATCCGTCGCTCTCGGCGCGTCTGGCGCAGCTCGTTGATGTTCCGACGCTTTACATTCAAGCGACTGACGAGCCTGAACTGGGTTCGATCACACGGAATATTTTTCTCAAGGCGCCCGAACCTCGCGAGCAGGCGATCATCCCGCATGGCAACTTTGTGAACTTGCCCGATGAAGAAAAGCGCACTTACGAAAATCGCGTTGTGACGTTCTTCCTGACGCACTTGCCGGTCACTTCGGCTCCGGTCGCCACTCCACCGACGAAGACCGCCAAGGCCGTCAAGCCTGCTCACTGAGTTTTTCGTTCCAGACGATAAGCAAACCAACCGCTCCGGCCGAGTTCAATTGGATTCTCCGCGCAGGTCAGCGACGGACCCACGATGTCCAAACATCGACGGGATGCCACCAGTAAATATCCCGGACTGGTCTGGTTCGGATTCCACGGCTCAATCTCGCGATGCAGGTAGAAACTCAAGCTGTAGAGTTGCCCTCTCCTCATGTTGACGGCGTAGACTGGGTCCTTCGCTACGCCACTCGCTGCCAGTTCCGCCGCCAGCGTCCGGCCCGAGGGATCGCGACCTAACCAAGGATGAGATAACGGACGGAATGTGACGGTCAGCAATAACACAGGAATCACACAAAGCGCAGCGACAGGGAATGTGCGGACTCGTAAGCTCAGAATCAAGGTGGCCAAGGCAAACGCCAGCACCACGCATCCGACGACAACCATCGCTTCGCCGGTTGAGGGCGAAGCGTGAAGCCTCTTCCCCATACTGATCAGCACCAGGCTCACAAGCAAACATAGAATGGCGAAAACTGATGTTAGCCAGCGGAGACTTCTTTCGCTTTCTGCTGTGAAGACCACGAATCCGCGGGCGAAGAGTAATCCGATTGCAGGGATCGCCGGTAAAACGTAGCCCGGTAACTTGGATTTGGAGATCGAGAAAAATACCAGACAGAATCCGGCCCAGCAAAGCAAAAGAACCGTCGCCGAACTAAGCTGGCCATTCTGTCGAATCCGATGTATACCGAGCGCCGCGCCCCATACCAGGATCAGAGTCCACGGTAGAAACGCAATCAATAGGACAGGGATGTAAAACCAGAATGGTTGAATGTGCTGGAATTCGGGGGTCAGGTAGCGCCTGAAGTTATGCTCGATAATGAACACCCGGAAGAAATCGGGGTTGCGCCGCGCACAGAGAATGTACCATGGCAGCGCTGTCACGCAGAAACTGGCGATTGCTAAAGGATGAAAGCAGCGAAAGGCGTCTCGCCACCGTCTGGTGAGAATAGCCCAGCCCAATACCGCTCCTCCAGACAGTACGACCGCGGCTGGACCCTTCGCGAGAACTGCCAGTCCAAGAAAGAATCCGAACAAAACCAGCGGAGCAATCCTCGACCGAGGCGCTCCATCTTCGCGCGGCACTAATTCCAGAATCACGACGCCGCAAACCATGGCAATCGTCAGCATCCCCGCGAACGGCATGTCTGTGGCCGCTGCGTGCGAGAACCCGATCATTCCGACTGTCGTTGGCAGCAAAAGTAGCAGCCAACGAGCGGTCTCCGCGCCATACACCCGCCAGGCCAGCCAACCCGTCGCCAGAGTGCCTAAAAGCGCGGCAATAGCGCTCGGCAGGCGCGCCGCCGCGTCGCTTACTCCGAAGCATTTGAAACTCAACGCCGCACCCCAATAATAGAGGACCGGCTTTTCAAACCACGGCTTGCCGTAAAGCCGCGGAGTCACCCAATCGCCGCTTTCCGCCATGTCACGAGCGATCCACGCGTAGCGGGGTTCATCGGGCCCCGCCAGTCCGATTGCGCCGAGGGTGTGGAAGTAGGAAAAGTAGAGAGTTGCGAGAATGAGCAGGATCCACAGGAGTCGCGCGGCAGGCTCGGCAGATCGTAAATTGCCCATGGGCTGGTCAGTTTGCGTCACGGAAAGACGAGTTTAGCATTGTCGGTGTATCTTGGAATGGGAGAAGCCCAGCGCGAATGATGGAGTGGTTGCAATACGCCGTGGCGTGGACGTTTGTGAAATTGCTGGGCATATTGCCGCGTCCAATCGCGCGATTCCTAGCCGCTGGCGCCACACGATTGCTGCTCCTTCTGATTCCGAAGCTCCGGAAGACGGCGGAGTTCAATTTGCGTCTCGCATTTCCCGGTCGGAAGGAAGCCGAGCGCCGCGCCATACTGCACAAGATGACTCGGAATCTGGGGTGGATGGCCGTGGAATTTGCTCGTTTTCCGAGATATACAAAGGAAAATATTGAGAACGTCGTCCTTCTCGATGGGCACGAGAATTTTCTCGCTGGCCAGCGCCGCGGGAAGGGCGTCATTTACCTCACCGGCCACATCGGCGCCTGGGAATTATCCAGCTTTGCCCATGCCCTCTATGGATACCCGTTGCACTACATGGCGCGCCCGCTCGATAACAAACTCCTCGACGCAATGGTGAATACGTATCGCGGACTGTCTGGCAACATGCCCATTTACAAAAATGAAGCCGCGCGCGTCATGCTGAAAGTGTTAAAGAATGCGGGGACGGTGGGGATTCTGGCGGATCAGAATACCATGCCGCAGGAAGGCGTTTTCGTCGATTTCTTCGGCACGCCGGCGTGTACCACCACGGGAATCGCACGCGTAGCATTGCACACGGATGCGGCCGTGGTTCCCGGCTACGTGTTTTGGGACGAAAACTTGCGAAAGTACCGGTTACGATTCGAGCCACCAGTTGAGCTGGTTCGCACTGGTGACCTCGAGCGAGACATCGTGACCAATACCCAGCGGTTCTCGACGGTCATCGAGCAGATTATTCGGGCGCACCCGGATCAATGGGTTTGGGTCCATGCACGCTGGAAGAACCGGCCCAAAGGGGAACCGCCGCTATACAAGTTTCTCGATTGAGAGCAGGGAAGAGAGGCGACCGATGAGGATAACGGCGAAGGATTTGGCGGACACGATTGGCGCGCGTCTGGAGGGATTTCCAGACGCCGAGCTGACGGGTGTGGCAGCCCCGGAGCGTGCGGGGACGAGAGATTTGATTTACGTGGAAACCGCCAAGCACCTGGATCGGGCGCTCGCTTCCGTGGCTGCCTGCGTTGTTGCTCCCGATGGCGTTGGCTTGGCGGGCAAGACTGTGCTGCGAAGCAGCCAACCGAAAGTGGCGTTCGCAAAAGCCGCCGCTCTGCTGGTGGAAAAGGCTCCGATTGCTGCCGGTGTACATCCCACAGCGATCGTTTCTCCTCTCGCAAAGATCGGTGTGAATGTTGGCATCGGGCCGTACGCAATGATTGGAGAGGATGTCCACGTCGGTGAAGATACACAAATTGGGGCCCACACCATCGTCGGCGCTGGTTGCTGGATCGGCGATCATTGCCGGATTCATGCCCGCGTCACCCTCTACGCCTCGGTCAGAATTGGCCGCAACGTCGAGATTCATTCCGGTGCGGTCATCGGTGCCGACGGGTTTGGCTACGCGTTCGACGGCGAACGTTATTGGAAGTTTCCTCAGGCTGGCATTGTGGAGGTAGGCGACGATGTGGAAATTGGGGCGAACGCCACGATCGATCGTGGCGCGCTCGACGATACGCGTATCGCGGAGGGTGTGAAGCTCGACAATCTAGTCCATGTCGGGCACAACGTGCAGATCGGTGCTCACACCGTGGTTGCGGCACAGACCGGAATTTCGGGTTCCAGCCGGCTTGGCCATCATGTCGTTTGCGGCGGTCAGGTGGGGATTGCGGATCACTGCACGCTCGAAGACCAATGCATAGCTGGCGCGCAGGCGGGCATCCCAACGGGAAAAACGATTCGCAGCGGACAAACCGTATGGGGTACGCCGGCTCGCCCTCTCGACAAGTTCAAGGAAGCCTACGTCTGGTTTGCGAGATTGCCGGAGCTGGGTGAGCGGCTCAAAAAGGTTGAAGAAAGACTCGCGGGTAGAGATTCGTAGCACGGCAAGGTCGAAGAATGACGCAAGTAGAGATTCAGCAGAGGACGCTGTGGCGGCTGATCGTCGTTGGCGGCCACACGCGCAGTGTCGGCAAGACGCAGTTGGTGTGTGACATCATTCGCTCCTTCCCCCGAACCGAATGGATTGCCGGAAAAATCACGCAATATGGCCACGGCGTATGCGCACAAAATGGTGAGAATTGCGATTGCGCCCCCACGGAACATGTCTGTGCGCTCGATTGGGAGCAAAACGGCGATTTGGGCACGGACAGCGCCCGATTTCTGAAAGCAGGCGCGAAGAAATCTTTTTGGCTCCGAACGAAGCAAGGTTACCTGGCCGAGGGATTACCTCCGCTAAGGGAAGCGCTCGTCTCAATTTCGCAAAACGACCCAGTCACCCGCTCACTGATCGTCGAAAGCAATTCGCTCATGCAATTTGTGAAGCCTTCTCTTTATTTCGCGGTGATCGATCCAAGGAAGGATGACTTTAAGGCGTCGGCCCAACTGGCGCTCGACCGCTCTCACGCTCTGGTGTTGCGCGGCGAATTGGAAACCGATGCCGCCCCCGCCCCGCTCTGGCTCAATCTCCCCGCGCAGTTAATGAAGGAGAAGCCTTCGGTCATCCAGCGGGAGGGAGAAGGCCTGCCCCAACCACTGTGCGCTTTGGTGCATCGAATGTTAGAGGGACCACCGACTGCCGCAATTTGATCTCAGTGGCGCAAGGGGTTTGCACTTCGGCATCTTATTCATTGACCGACCACAGGGGGTACGGTGATAATGAAGAGGTACTGGGGTTACCCAGAGTATTCGGATCGCACTTTCGGACGGAAGTGTCTCGCAACAGGCAAGTTAGCTCGGTTTAAGGCACCTGTTGGGGGTGTATTCGGTCAAGATCCACTGTATTGCTCGAGGGGGGAGCAGAGATGGCCTCGTTTGCACGCGTAGGAGAGCAGGTTCCGGTAGCGCCCGCCCCTTCGCCATGGCAACAGGAAGGCTGGGCTGAGCGGGTCGAAACAGCCGTCAAGAACGGCACGGAGTACCTCCTCTCCATTCAGGCAGAAGAAGGCTATTGGCACGGTGAGCTTGAGGCGGACACCACCCTCGAGTCAGATTACATCTATTACCTCCACGTTCTCGGCAAGGCCGAACCCACACGAATTGCCAAGCTGGCAAACTATGTTCGCCGCCGGCAAATGCCAGAAGGCGGTTGGCCGATCTATCCCGGCGGGCCCTGTGAACTGAACGCCACCACCAAAGCCTATGTAGCGCTGAAACTCGCCGGCGACTTGCCTGACAACCCACACATGGTGAAGACGCGCGAGACGATCCATCGTCTGGGCGGGCTAGAACACACTAATTCCTACGTTCGATTTTATCTGGCCTTGGTTGGCGCCGTCGGCTGGGAACTCGTGCCTGCTATCCCGCCGGAACTGATGCTCCTGCCGAGTTGGTTCTACTTCAACATCTACGAGATGTCGTCCTGGACGCGGGGCATCGTTATTCCGATGGCCATCTTGTCTTCGCTGCGGCCGGATTTCCGCTTGCCCGAGCATGCCCGCGTCGACGAGCTCTTCAAAGATCCATCGCAAAAAACTGCCGCGTTTACCTGGAGCAAGCAGGTCCTTTCTTGGAAGAACCTGTTCCTGGCGTTTGACCGCGGACTGAAATTGTACGAAAAGCTGCCTTGGAAGCCTTTGCGCCAGCGCGCCATCAAGGAAGCCAAGCAGTGGATGGTGGAACACCTGGAGCGTACCGAAGGATTGGCGGCCATCTATCCTTCGATGATGAATTCCATCTTCGCCCTGATGGCTCTCGGTCATGGGCCAGACGACCCGCTCACCTTCCGCGAGATTAAAGAATTCTCGCGATTCGAGATCGAGGAAGAAGACACCATTCGCCTGCAGCCGTGTGTTTCGCCGGTGTGGGATACCTGCATTGCCATGGTTGCCCTGGAAGAGGCGGGCCTGCCTCCGGATCACCCAGCTTTGGTCAAGGCTGCGGAGTGGCTGCTGACGAAGCAGATTCTGGGCGGCGGCGACTGGCAGGTGAAAAACAAGGATGCCGAGCCAGGTGGCTGGGCTTTTGAGTATCGCAACGACTTTTACCCCGATGTTGACGATACCGCGTTTGTTCTGATGGCCCTGCAGCGCGTGAAATTTCCTGACGCCAAGCGCATGGAAGGGGCAATGCGTCGTGGTATCCAGTGGCTGCTCAGCATGCAGAACCGCGATGGTGGCTGGGGCGCGTTTGACCGCGACAACGATCGTCAGCTGCTCTGCAATATCCCGTTTGCCGATCACAATGCGATGATCGATCCCTCTACGGCCGACGTCACCGCGCGTGTTCTCGAGTGCTTGGGCCGATTCGGCTGGTCCGCGGGTCATCCCGTCGTGCGCAAGGCCGTGGGTTTCTTGACCGAGGATCAAAGTAAAGACGGTTCGTGGTTCGGCCGCTGGGGCGTGAACTACGTTTACGGTACCAGCGGAGTGTTGCGCGCCCTCGAGACGGTTTCCTTGACGGCGCAGGAATACTGCGTCCGCGCCGTGAAGTGGCTGCGCGAGGTTCAAAAGAACGATGGCGGTTTTGGCGAATCGCTGGCCAGCTACGAGGTGGTTTCCAGCAAGGGGCAGGGAAATAGTACTCCGTCGCAAACCGCTTGGGGACTCATCGGATTGCTTGCCGGGGCCGATCCGAATGACCCTGCCATCGCGCAAGCCGCTGCCTACCTGGTTGGCCAACAAAGCGCGAATGGCTCTTGGAGCGAAGAAGATTTTACGGGCACCGGATTCCCTGGGGTGTTTTACCTGAAGTACCACCTGTATAAGAACTCGTTCCCAGTGTATGCGCTTGCTCGATATCGGAATCAGGCGAAACGCGACCAGGAATTTTGCGCCGTGAAATTCGATCCCAATGAGTTCCGGCTGCGCAGCGGACTGTATTCGGCGCGCGAGCGGCGCCCTCTCTAGTTAATCCAATGCGGTATCCCCTCGGCCTAGCATTCGATTCAGCGCGCCACTTGGTTGGCAGGAAGTTGTGGGGCGGTCCGAAGTGGCCCGTCATACTTTCTCTGGAACCCCTGGGCGGCAGTTGTTGTTCTTCCTCTGACAGCTCCATGCTCAGCGCGGAGCAGTGCGTCAGGGCTCTCGATGAATGTCGTACACCAGTCGTCACCATATCTGGCAGGGAGCCGTTGGAATATCCTGAAATACCGGCGCTGGTGCGGGAAATCCTGCAGCGTGGCCGGCACTTGTTCTTGTACACGGACGGGGCCATGATCCGGCGCCGCCTGCATATGATTCCCCCCTATACCAATTTTTTCTGGAACGTCAGACTGGACGGCACCGAAGAAGTCCACGACACGCGGACCGAACGCCGTGGCTTATTTATCGAAGCTTTCGACGGTGTTCGGGCCGCGAAAAACGCCGGTTTCTTCGTGGTCGTCACCACTACAATTTATCCGGATACCGATGTGAACGACCTGGGCGTTCTCTATGAGGTGCTCCACACCTTGCACGTCGATGGTTACCTGCTTTCGCCCTACTATCCCGCTGAAAAATTGTGCCGTGACGGCAGCGCCCGATTTCGTGAGAAGATGCATCAACGGTTTCGAGAAGTCATCGCACGGGTGGGCTCATACAATCTCATGACGTCGCCGATTTATCTCGAGTATCTGCAAGGTGAACGCGAGCTGGATTGCAGCGCCTGGGGCAGTCCCACATACGGACCGCTTGGGTGGTCCGAGCCATGCTCGAAGCAGAGCGTGCGGTATGCCAAGACTTACAAGGAATTACTGGAACAGGTGGTCTGGGAAAATTATGGGCGCGGTTTGAATCCTCGTTGTGAAAACTGCCAGTGCTCCGAGGGCTTTGAGCCCGCCGCGTTGCTCGGTGTGAATTCCAAAGCCGGCGACTTTTGGAAGATGCTGGCCTGGCAGTTCAGCGGAAGCTTGGGCGAACGTCGAAACGGTCTGCGGTGAGATGACCACGTTAGTGACAGGAGCGGCGGGATTTTTGGGAAGTCACGTGGCTCGACAGCTCGTGGCACGTGGCTCAAGTGTGCGTGTGCTGATGCGTCCTTCGAGCAACAATCGCGCCATCAGCGATCTGTCTCTCGAATACGTCACTGGCGATTTGCGGGACGCCGCTTCACTCGAACGCGCCATGAAAGACGTCAAGCGGGTCTTCCATGTTGCCGCGGATTACCGGCTTTGGGCGAAGAACCCCCGGGAAATCTACGACTCGAACGTCGACGGTACCAAGAATCTGCTGGCTGCCGCGCGGTCAGCGGGCGTCGAACAATTGATTTACACAAGCACTGTCGCGACCATTGCCGTGGATCGCCCGCAACTGCCCAACGAAGCCACCGACGCAAAGCTTGAGGAAATGATCGGACACTATAAACGCTCCAAGTGGCAGGCCGAGCAGGAGGTGCTCGCTGCTGCGAAAGCAGGGCTTCCGGCCGTGGTCGCTATGCCCACCACGCCGGTTGGGCCTTGGGACTGGAAGCCCACGCCCACCGGGAAAATCATTTTGGATTTCCTGAATGGTAAAATGCCGGGCTACGTGGAGACCGGGCTGAATTTAGTCGGCGTCGAAGAGTGCGCCGCGGGCCATTTGCTCGTCTCCGAACGGGGGAAAATAGGCGAGCGGTACCTGCTGGGCGCGGAGAATCTCACGCTGAAAGAGCTGCTTGATACCTTGGCGGAGATTACGGGCCTGCCTGCACCTGCGTTGAGAATTCCTCACGGTGTGGCACTTGGCGTAGCGTATGTCGAGAGCGCGTTCTCCCGCTTGATTGGCAAAGAGCCGCAGATTCCCGTCGAGGGCGTGAAGATTGCTCAACACAAGATGTTTGTCGATTGTTCGCGTGCGCGGCGGGAACTCGGATTCCAGCCGGGATCGGTCAAGGCTGCATTGGAACGGGCGGTGCGCTGGTATCAAGCGAATGGCTATGTCGCTCCCCGGCGCGTGAAGAAAATGAAGCTGGCGGCTTGAGGGTTTCAATCGAAGCATGAAGATACTCGTGACATTCGCGGTGGAGGCAGAATTTGCACCGTGGCGCAAGCTGCGGAGTTTTCGGTCGATCGATTACGACGGTCTGCCTCTTCGTCGCACGGATATTGCGGACGCCGAAGTCACCGTCCTGCTGACAGGCATCGGCGGAGAGGCTGGTGCTCAGGCGATGGGCTTAATGATGCAGATGGCGGATCAGGATCGCCATTTTGACATCTGTATATCCAGCGGACTTGCAGGTGCCCTCGATGAGAGGCTTGTCCCTGGCGACATCATCGCGCCTCGGGTCATCATGGCGGAGAGCCTGCACTCCGATATCACGTCCGACAAATTGAGCGTCGACGCCAGCCTGCACGAGCAAGCCGTGAAGCTCGGTGCCATCTGCTCGAATTGCCTTCTCACAACCGATCGGGTCCTGGTGAAGGCCCGTCAGAAGAAAGATTGTTCCTCGCGAGCGCAATTGGTCGACATGGAAAGCTTTGAAATTGTGAAACAGGCGCTGGCCCGGGGCGCTCGGGGGATGGTTGTCCGCGCCATTAGTGATGCGGCCAACGAGGATCTTCCGATTGATTTCAATTTGACGGTGTCCACCCATAAGCAAATCAGCATTCCCAGAGTGCTTCTCCAGTTGGCGAAGAATCCCGTTGCTCTTCCAGCCCTCATCCGATTTGGCAGGCAGAGCCGCAAAGCGGCAGAGAGTCTGATCATTTTTCTCGACCGCTATGTACAAGCGCTTTCAGCAGCCGCTTTGGCACCAATCCCTCGAGAGGCGGCAGCGCGATGAGCGGTGCGAAGGCAGTGGCGGAACAACTGAGAACGCTTGGCCCTTTGCCGAAAACCATGCGAGCGGGTGTGTACCGCAACAAGGGTGTAGTGCGTGTCGAAGAAGTCCCCGTGCCGGAGGTGGGCGAGGGCGAAGTGTTGATCAAGGTCGCAGCCTGCGGCATCTGCGGCACTGACATCAAAAAAATCTTTCAGCGCTACGTCGAACCGCCGCAGATCCTGGGCCATGAATTGGCCGGCACGGTAGTTGCCGTCGGGCGCGGCGTCACGAAGTGGGATCCTGGTGACCGCGTCATGAGCTTTCACCACATTCCTTGCGGCATCTGCTTCTATTGCCACAATCGGCTGTTTTCCCAATGTAAACAGTACAAAACCACTGGGCTCACCGGTGGTTTTACCCCGAACGGAGGTGGCTTTGGCGAATACGTAAAGGCCATGTCTTGGGTAGCGGAGCGCGGCGTTGTCGCCTTGCCGGATGACGTGAGTTTCGAACAGGCCACCTTTATCGAGCCCATCAACACGATCGTAAAAGCGGTTCAAAAAGCACGCGTGCAAGCCGGTGAAACCGTGCTGATCATCGGTTGCGGCCCCATTGGTCTTCAACTCCTGATGGTCACCAATACCGTCGGTGCCCGCATCTATACCAGTGACCCGATGGCTACTCGGCGAGCCAAGAGTATCGAACTTGGCGCGATAGAGTCATTTGACCCTATAAGTGGTAAGCTTGTGGCAGAAATACGGGCCCGAACCGAGGGTCGCGGCACGGACGCTGTTTTGGTCGCCGTGGCGCATCCGGCGGTGGTGGTGGAGGCTCTGGCGGCGGCAAGGCCCGGGGGTAGAGTACTTCTGTTCGCTGCCAACGATCCTGTAACGAAGATTGAGTTTCCTGCTGCGGCAGTGGGGATTGACGAGAAGGAAATTCTAGGCAGCTACAGCGCGGCCGTAGACATCCAAGACAATGCGGCTCAACTGGTGCTGGGGAAGAAACTACCGGTGATGGATATCGTCACTCACAGATTCCCATTGGCTAGAATTCAGGAAGGCTTGGAACTGGCGGCACGGCCCACGGAAGAATCTCTGAAGATATTGATAACGCACGAATGAGAACTGCATCTACAAAGAAGACAGAAATCGGACTGGAAGATGCCCTAGTCCCTGAGAAGATCCCTGTGCCTTCAAAAATGACAGCGGCGGTCCTGTATGGCAGCGAAGATTTGCGCATCGAGCAGATCGACGTTCCGGCCTTGGCTCTGGACGAGGTCCTGTTGCGTGTGCGGCTGGCGCTGACCGATGGCACCGATCTGAAGGTCTGGAAGCGTGGCTACCACGCGATGATGATCCAGCCTCCCGCTGTTTTCGGCCACGAGGTCGTCGGTGAGATTGTTGCCATGGGCAAGCGAGTCGATCCCAAATGGCGCCTGGGTACTCGCGTGATCGCTGCGAATTCCGCTCCCTGCTTCCGTTGTTATCAGTGCCGCCGTGGGCAGGAAAACCTTTGCGAGGACTTGCTCTTTAATAATGGCGCGTATGCCGAATACATGCGCATTCCCGGGCGCATCGTGCGAGAGAACATGTTGGAAGTCCCCCATTCCGTCGACGATCACAGCGCGGCCTTAGTCGAGCCCTTGGCCTGCGTGCTGCGCGGTATTCATGAAATGGACGTGCGCACCGGCGACACGGCGGCGGTGATCGGCTGTGGCCCGATTGGGCTGAAGTACGTGCGCATGTTGTCGCGTCGTGGCGTTCGCGTGATTGCTTTGGCTCGGCGCGAAGGCCCGCTGGCGATTGCTCGCAAATTGGGTGCATCGTTCACAATCAACGCCACGGAAGTCCCGGATGTAGTCGCGGCAGTGCGTGATCTGACCGAAGACAAGCGCGGCCCCGATTCCGTCGTGGAAGCTGCGGGGAACCCGGCTACTTGGGAACAGGCTTTGAAAATGGTCCGGCGTGGTGGCGTGGTGAATTTCTTTAGCGGCCTGCCCACCGGTTCGCGAGTCGAAATCGAGCCTGCCATGATTCACTATTCCGAAATTCGGATGATCTCGCCGTTCCACCACACGCCGCGATTCATTCGCGAAGCTCTCGAAGCTGTTCGCCGCAGAGACGTTTCTGCCGAGGAATTCGTCACCGAAGAGATTCGTTTGGAATCGCTGCCGCAGGCATTTGCGCGCATGAAGTCTCGCAGCGGAGAAATCAAGCTGGCCGTTCGACCATAATTGGCAGCCGGCAACCAGTGCCCAGCGACTGGTCAGACTAAAACTTGCATCGCCGAGATTTATTCGAAGAGGATCACTCTCTCTGATGTTGCGCCCTGGTGAACTTGCATTGACCGAGAAGCTGCCGGCGGACGGTTGCAACTCCTTTGCTGCGCAACAATACACGAAGTGGCTGGCCACGCATCACTACGAGAACTTCAACGTGGTGTCCTGGCTCCTGCCCAAGGAACTGCACCAGCACTTTTATAACGTTTATGCCTATTGCCGCTGGGCCGATGATCTGGGCGACGAAATCCCCGATAAAGATCGTGCTTTGGAGCTGCTCGATTGGTGGCAGCGCGAACTCGATGCCTGTTATGAAGACAAGCCGCAGCATCCGGTGTTCGTCGCGCTTCATGAGACAGTGATTGCAAAGGACGTGCCGAAGCAACCGTTCGCAGATTTGCTGAAAGCTTTCCGCCAGGACCAGATCACCAAGCGGTATGCCACCTGGGATGACGTCTTGAATTACTGCGTGTATTCCGCCAATCCCGTTGGCCGCCTTGTGCTGTATTTGTGCGGCTATCGCGACGAGGAGCGTCAGAGGCTTTCCGACGCCACCTGCACGGCGCTGCAACTCGCCAATTTTTGGCAAGATGTTTCCCGCGACCTGGAAAAAGGGCGCATCTACATACCGCTCGACCGCGCGGTGGCTCATGGTGTGAGCGAAAGCGACATCGTGGAGAAGCGCTTCAGCGATTGCTTTGCCGGGCTGATGAAAGAACTGGTCGAATACACGCGGAAGTTATTTGAAGAAGGAATGCCACTCTCCAGAATGGTGGAGGGCAAACTCAGAGTGGATTTGGAAATGTTCAGCCGCGGCGGGCTGGCAGTGCTCGAGGCCATTGAGTCGATCGGCTATGACACGCTGAATCGCCGGCCGGAAGTGAGCAAAGGCAAACAGGTACGTTTGCTGGGGCGCGCCATCGTTGCCCATGTACTCGGTACGGCGCCAACTCCCATTACGCAGGGGCCCCGCCATAACGGTACTGTGGCCACTCAACCGGCAGCATTGCTGGAAATTCCGGATTCATACGAGCATTGCCACCGGATTGCGCGTCAAGCGCACAGCAGTTTTTATCCGGCATTTTTTCTTTTGCCGAAGCCGAAGCGCGATGGAATTGTTGCCCTGTATGCGTTCATGCGCCTGATCGACGACGTCTCCGACGAAGGCGCCGACCTGGCCGCAAAACAGCGTGGCCTTGCGCGGTGGCGAGCGGCTTTGGATTTGGCGATCAATGGCCAGGGCCAGGCCACAGACGGATCAGCCGCGGTCGCCTGGCCCTTTGCCGCCCTCCCCGGAGCCGTGGAGGTTTTGCCGGCGTTGGTCGATACCATCGAGCGCTACAAGATGCCGCCGCGTTATCTGCATGACCTGATTTCCGGCGCGGAAATGGACCTGACCATCCAGTCGTATCCATCCTTTGAACGGCTGAGAGAGTATTGCTATCGCGTCGCCGGAACCGTTGGCCTCACCTGCACTCACATTTTCGGTTTTCGCGATCCCCGGGCATTGGAGCTTGCGGAAAAACTCGGATTGGCCTTTCAGTTAACCAACATCATCCGCGATGTCAAAGAGGACGTTTCCTTGGGCAGGGTATATCTGCCCGAAGAGGACTTGACTCATTTCGGCATCGCCAAAGATGACTTGAAGCGTGGCGAAACCTCCCTCGGCGTGCGCGAATTGCTTCGATTCGAGGCCGAGCGGGCCTGGAAACTGTACGAACAGGGCGCCGATCTCTTCGAACTCATCGCGGCGGACAGCCAGGCGACTCTGTGGTTGCTTGTCCATACTTACAGTTCGCTGCTGGCGCGCATTGAATCTGTCGAGTTTGCTGTTTTCAATGGCCGGGTTGGGCTGGCGAAAACGGAGAAGCTGAAGTCAGTTGCCAAGGCGCGATTCGGGCGCCATACGAGAGAGAACATCCTTGCCAAACGTGATCGTGATCGGCGGCGGGCTCGCGGGGCTGTCAGCGGGCGTAGCGCTGGCTGAAGCCGGCTGGCGCGTTCGCTTGTTTGAGCAGCGTCCTTACCTCGGCGGCCGGGCCACTTCGTATGTGTTGCCGGATGGCGAGCACGTCGACAATTGCCAGCACGTGACACTCGGTTGCTGCACGAACTTGGAGGATTTCTACCGGCGGGTTGGCGCGGAAAATAAGATCAGGTTCTTTGATCGCCTGCTGTTTCAGGATCCCCAGGGCAGGACTGGCGTAATGCAGGCCGGTTTCCTGCCCGCCCCATTGCATATGACGGGTTCCTTCCTGACCTTTGCTCCGCTCTCTACCGTGGACAAAACGTCAATCGGCCGTGCATTGCTGGACATTCTGCGTGGCCAAGGTCACACGCCAGATCTCGATGAACCCGGCGGAATCTCCATGCTCGAATGGTTGCGCCGCCGCCGCCAGACTACCGGTGCGATCGAGCGATTCTGGCGCGTGGTGCTCGTCAGCGCCCTGGATGAGGAACTGGACCGAACGGATGCGCGCTTCGGTGTCGATGTCTTTTGGAAGGGTTTTCTGTGCAACCGTAGTGGCTACCGCATGGGGGTCCCGAGTGTGCCTCTCGCCCAGCTCTATGACGGCTGCAAGTCCGAAATAGAGCGCCGCGGCGGGGAAGTGAATCTGCGCATGCCGGTTCGGGCCATTCACTCTGATGGGAACAGCGTGGCCAGCATTGAATTTGACGGCCCGCGGCGCGAAAGTGCCGATGCCTACGTGTTTGCCGTTCCGCACCAGGTGCTGGCCGAACTGTTACCGCCGGCAATCAAGGAGCGTGAGCCTCAGTTGACGCGCATCGACCAGATTAAAGTCTCTCCGATCACCGGGGTTCACTTCTGGTTCGACCGCCAAGTCATGCACGAGCCATTCGTCACCTTGCTCGACACTACAACACAGTGGATCTTCAACAAGACACAGCTGTACGGGGCTGAGAACGGAAGCCGCAGCGAAAAAGGGCAGTACCTGCAGTTGGTCATCAGTGCTTCGTACGATTTGCTGCAAAAGCCGCGCCAGGAAATTGTCGACCTGTGCCTTGCCGAAGTTCACCAGGCGCTGCCGCGGTCCCGCGAAGCCAAACTCGTGAAGTCCACGGTAATCAAAGAAGCTGCCGCCACATTTTCCCCGGAACCCGGCGTCGACAACTTGCGTCCAACTCAACATACCGCCGTGAAGGGTTTCTACCTGGCCGGCGATTGGACCGCTACAGGCTGGCCGGCAACCATGGAAGGTGCGGTGCGCAGCGGTTATCTGGCCGCAGAAGCATTGCTGAGAGACGCAGGGACTCCGCGGTCGTTCGTGCAACCCGATCTACCCGTCGAGACTTTGGTGCGGTGGTTGGGTTAAGGCGATACCGGTTAGTTGGTTTCGCAAGAGGCAATCTGCCGTTCCTGCAAGGTGAGCCCATCAGTGGAACGGTCCAGTTCTTCATACGCCGATTTGTGCTGGGCCAGGAACTGCCGGTAATCGGATTCGGAGTCCCAGTAGTCGATGGTGTAGAAATGACCAGGGCGCGAAACATCGCGAAGAAGCTTGGTGCCGCGGTAGTGCCGATCCCGCTCAAACAGGGTCGTCCACGCTCCACCGGGACCATAGACTCTTTCAAACCCCGGCTCACTTCCCGGCTTGACTTCGAACTCCCAGAGGATTACAAACATAGATGTCCCATCTTCCGCTCTCGCAGCATAGCATTCCAGGATAACTTCATTAGGGGAAGTCTGGTGTGCTGGGCGATGTAGCTATCCGATTGGATATCTCGGGAAAAGACAGAACTTAGCTCAGTCGTGTGGCAGTTCGCAGTTACAGTCCGTGTGCGGCTGACGGACGGAGGCGTTTGTGGATCGCAAGTATGGGCACCGCGGCTATCGCGACGCGGAGAAACAAGAAAGACACGAGAAAAAAGACCGGGACCGGAAACCGCCGCAGGGCGGTCCTCGAGGTGCAACGGACCACCTCGGCCCCCGCACTCCACGCATGGTTGGCACGGTAACGCGTGCTCGCTGTTCAAACTGTGGTGCCGTGCTGGTAGCGGGATTCGACCCTCAGGGCAAATGTCCCAAGTGCAATTTTGAATTGCACTGTTGCAAGCAATGCCGATTCTTCGATACCGGCGCTCAGTTTGAATGCACGCAGCCCATTCCAGCTCGAATCTCTCCCAAAGACGCGAAAAACGATTGCACGTTCTACGAATTCCGCACGACCGTCGAGAAGGACACCGCCCCTACTTCCTACATGCAACCTGCTCAAGTCCCAGCCGAAGCACCCGCCCCCTCTCGCCCACTCGACGCGCGTCAGGCGTTCGAGAATCTGTTCAAGAAATAAGACGCTTCATTTCTTATCCCTCGGCAAGCCCATAGGAAAGAGCAGCGGCTCCGCGGGCATCTCGTCCGCGATCTTCTCAAGTTCAGGGTAGTGTTGTCGCAACGGTTCCGGAACTCTTACCGGTGTTCCCTTCAGAATGCTGATCAGTTGAAGAGCGTTCACTACTGCCTTGCCCAGATAGTGATTATTGGTAATCACGTAGGTTTCTTCTGTGTCCTCATCAATCGAACGGATGCGCTCCACCCAGGGGTTGAGTTCCTCCGCTGAATACAGATAGTTGTAGCGCTCGTGTGATGGCGTCGCCGCGTTATCGTCGAACCATGTGTCATAGCGCCTGCCGTGCAGACGCACATAACCCACAGAAGAGGTAGCTTCCGCCGACGGTTGCAGCGATCGGCCGATGATGGGCTGATCAATGTTGCAGAATCCCGCGCGATATTCCCGCAATAAATCCAACGTCGCCTTGGTCTGCCACGAACCATGGCGCAACTCGACCGAAAGTGGGTAGTCTGAAAATCGCGCCAGGACTTGGCGGAGATACTTCCGGCCCTCCTCTGTGGAATGAAACGAAAAAGGGAATTGCAGCAGGACGGCGCCGAGCTTGTTTGCCTTACGCAGAACGTCGAAACCCGCGCGAACCGCCTTCTCGTCGTCCTTTGTGGCACTCGGATCGTGCGTAAACCTCTGCCAAAGCTTCGCCGTGAACAGAAAACGCGGATTGGTCGACACGCGCTCTACCCACAAGGCCGCATGATCCGGGCGCAAGGGCTGGTAGAAAGAAGTATTGATTTCGATGGTGTCGAAATACTCGGCCAGATACGCCGCTTCGTGGAACCCTTTCGGCTTGCGCGACGGATACACGTAGCCACTCCAGTCAGAGTAGGACCATCCCGCGGGGCCAACACGTACCACGCCGCGCGCCCGATCCGTCTTCGAATTACTCTTTTTCATTCTGCGCTCGCCGGAAACGCCGCGCCGAATTGCGCCGTAGTTAGCCTACGGAGCCGACCCATGACTGTCAACGCGCACTGGGATTGCGCGGCGCAAATCCCAGTGTTAGTCTGAAGCTGCCATGCGGTGCAGAACATTGACTGCGTCGCCCTCCTACCTGAAATCGTATCAAGCCTACAGGTGCAACCATGAACGTTTCGATCAGCTACAAGCACGTCGAATCGCAACCCGTTGTGGCAACCGAAGTAATGCGCCGTCTCGATAAATTGGGAAAGCTCCTGAGAAGTTATGAGCCGGACTTGGTCCAGATCAAGGGAGTTTTCTCCAAGAATCCGCGTACTGACGAACAATCCCTGGCACTAACCCTGTCTCTTCCCACGGGAACGCTCCGCGCCACCGGGAATGGCAAGAATGTCCTGGCAGGCTGCAAGAAAGCGTTCAGCGAAATCGAAATGCAAATTAAGAAACATCAGTCCTTGTTGCGGCGTGAGCATGAATGGAAGCGCAAGCGCGCTCCTCGGGATTGAAGGAGCATTAGGCAAAACCCGCTTCGAATCCACAGCGATTCGCCAAAGCGCCAGCCGCCCCGGGCGAGTTTGTGCATTTTCCTGTACAATTAACGTTTGCGTTCTAGGGGCGTAGCTCAGTGGTAGAGCAGCGGCCTTTTAAATCGCTTCTGACCCGCATAAACACTAGCGTTTTTTGTAGTTTCAACAGTTTAGCTGCCCACGTTTGCCCACCGTTCCCGACGATTCCCAGCGGTTCAATACAAGAACAATGCAAGTTAGCCATAGATTCCCCCATGCTGGGTAAGAAATGCTCCAGTACTACTGTCCTATTGCCACATAGGCATACATGTGGCACTATGTGCCCATGAAGCGCACAGCCCTCTTCTTGAAGGAAGAGCAACTCAAGAAGCTGCTCGCGCTGTCTGAGAAGACGGGTGCTCCGGTGGCAGAACTTATCCGCCGTGCGATTGATCGGTATCTACAGGAGCGAGCCAAGGAACTGAAGTAAACGGGACGCCACGGTGTTACGAGCACCGGGACGCCCCTGACCACCGCAACCTGATTGGAGGCTGCATGGCTGCTCGAAAGTTATCATTGCCGCTGTTCTCGGCAAAGACTTCGGTTGCGCA
>Ga0335077_10001829_pt1 | contig 25351 bp, 18 predicted proteins | sample Lox_Sample_31_FD_207151 | JGI IMG/M metagenome (GOLD analysis project Ga0335077, IMG submission 207151) | Soil microbial communities from Loxahatchee National Wildlife Refuge, Florida, United States - Lox_Sample_3.1 | ecosystem: Environmental > Terrestrial > Soil > Wetlands | place: USA... | reverse complement strand
TGACGCAGGGGCCAAGGTGAACGCGCGTGATATCCGCGAGATGACGCCCCTTATGCTGGCGGTTTCTTCCGAGACACAGGATCCCGAGGTAGTACGGCTGCTTTTGGAAAAGGGAGCGGATGTTAAGGCGAAGAGCGTTCTCGGTGAGACGGCGCTCGACTGGGCAAACAAGTTCGGCAATCCGCAGATCATCAAAATGCTGGAGCAAGCGGGAGGAACCGCGTCACCCGCTGCACAGACAGCGCATGTTAATATCCTGCCAGTCGCCAACGTGAATGCGGGAACTGCGATCGAGAAGAGTATCGCACTGCTTCAAAAATCGGGCACGGAGTTTTTCAAAGAGAGCGGCTGCGTGGCCTGTCATCACCAAAATCTGACGGCGCTGGCGGTAGCGGCGGCGCGTTCGAAAGGCGTGCGGGTGGATGAGGCGGCCGCAGCCGAGCATCTGAAAGTGGTAACAGCGCAGTGGACGGGCGCGCGAGAGGTGCTGCTGCAAAGGCTGGATCCGCCGGGCGGCTCGGACACGCTGGGTTATTCCCTGTTGGGGCTGGCTGCCGTGAACTATCTGGCGGACGAGATCACCGACGCCGTGATCGTAAATCTAGCGGCCGAGCAGCAAGCGGACGGGTCGTGGGGTGTCAGCGGTGTAGCGCGGTCGCCGATCGAGGAGGGCCGCATCGCACGAGCGGCGATGGGAATTCGCATGATGCAGCAATATGGGCCTCCGGGGCTGAAATCGGAGTTCGACAAGCGAATTTCGAGGGCGCGGGATTATCTGCTGGAGGCACGGCCGAAGACGACGGACGACCAGGCGATGCTGCTGCTGGGATTGAAATGGTCGGGAGCTTCCGGAGAAAAGGTGAGCGCCACGGCAAATATTCTTCTGAACCTGCAACGCGCGGATGGCGGCTGGGCGGGGAATCCGCACCTGGAAAGCGATGCCTACGCGACGGGAGAGGCGCTGTCCGCGTTGTATGATGCAGGCATGCTAGCCGCCGGCGACGCGCCTTACCGGCGCGGCCTGGAGTATCTTTTGAGAACGCAGCAGCCGGACGGCTCCTGGCACGTGAAGAGCCGCGCGGTGAAATTCCAGCCTTACTTTCAGAGCGGATTTCCGTACAATCACGATCAATGGATCTCAGCGTCGGGGACTGCGCTGGCGACGGTGGCGCTGGCGAATGCGGTAACAGCGAACGAGCAGCGCGCGGCGAAGTAAGAGACTCAAGCGTTATTTCGACCAGGGCGGCACGATGCCGTTCATCCGGGCGTACGCTACCAACTGGCCCATGTGCTCGTTGGCATGGACGATGATGCGGAGGTACATGCCGTCGACCGTGGCATCCCTGCCGTTGACCTTCACTTTCCGTCGCAGATCCTCGGATGTCACCGTGCTGCGCGCGGTTTTGACGGCGTCGAGCGAACGTTTAACCAGTTGATGACATCGGCCTTCGCTGTGACCGACTTTTCCATGTTCTCCGCCTTGATATCGGGGGGCAGTTTCGGACCTGTGACGCTCAGCAGATAGAAGTTCGCGAGGGCGATGTGCATGTAGACTTCGCTCATGGAACGCACGCCTTCGGCCGGGCGCCACGCGAACTTCTCAGCGGGCGTCGCTTCGGCCAGCGCGACGAGCTGACGGGAAACGTGGCCCCACTCGCCGTCGTAGCCCTGCCAGAGCCCTTCGTAATCCTGCGCGTGCAAGGCAGCCGCGCCCAGAACAAGGCCAAGCAACAACGTTTTCATTAATCTCCCTCCTAACCTTGCCGGCGAGGCTGGTAATCCTCCAGGTTATCGCGTTGGACTCGGACTGCCAGGAAAGGCGAGGTCGATTTTACAGCGGTAACAAAAGGACAGGGCGGCGAAGTAGCCGGCCTGATGCGAATCGTGGCCGCGGGCCGCGATGTGACAAGAGCCGGGTACTATTCTGAGGTTGTGAGGTTTGATCAGTCGGAGTTTGAGATTCGTTGCGAGTGGGGTCTCAAGGGCCTAAGCGCGCTCGCGCCGATCTCAGATGTGGTTGTGATCGTCGATGTACTCTCGTTTTCGACGGCGGTGGATATCGGCGCGTCCCAAGGGGGTGTCATTCTGCCGTATCCACTCAAGAATCAGTCCGCCGCTGATTACGCCCGTGCTGCGGGAGCCGTACTGGCCTCGCGCGATCGCGGCTCTGGTTTTTCGTTGTCTCCGGCTTCATTGCGACACTTGCCGGCCGGGTGCAGATTTGTGTTACCTTCGCCCAACGGGGCGGCGCTATCGTTCGCCGCGGATCACCCGGTCGTGCTGACGGCCTGCCTCAGAAACGCCGCCGCAACCGGCCAGGCAGCAGCTAACCTGGGTAAAACTGTAGCCGTTATTCCAGCGGGCGAGATGTGGGATGACGGCACGCTACGGCCAAGCCTTGAAGACTGGCTTGGCGCCGGGGCGGTGATCACTGCCCTATCGGGAACCTGTTCACCAGAAGCTCGCCTGGCTGCGCTCGGGTTCGACCGTCTTCGCGACTGTCTTGGCGAGTCGCTGCGCCATTGTTCATCGGGAAAGGAGTTGATCGATCGTGGCTGTGGGTTGGACGTAGATCTCGCAGTGGAACTAAATGTGAGCAGCAACGTAGCTCGGCTCATTGACCGGGCCTTCTGTCGAGTCAGGTAGAGTCCGCCGGATGATCGGCCTGCGACAGCTATGCGATTTGGAACTGCTGGCCGATGCGGGTGATGGCGACGCGGTCGGGGTGGTTGTGGGCGGCTTGGTGGAATCGCTCGATGGGCTCGGAGAAAGGTTCGCGGCTGAGCTGGAATGTTTGGTGGTGCACCGGGGCAAAAAATTCGGCGCCAGCCTCGTTACCCATGCGCCAAGCCTGCTCGGGCGTGCAGTGATAGTAGATCCAGGGATTGTAGGCGCCAATGGGCATCACGGCCAGGTCGATCGGCCGTGAGGTGCGCAGGTTGCGGAACAAATCTGTGTTGGCGGTGTCGCCTCCAAACAGAATCCGGTAGCGTCCGGCTTCGATGAGATAGCCGTTGTATCCGCGCCAGGTGTCGGTGCGCACGCGCGCGCCCCAGTGATTTACCTCGAAAGCGCGGATCTCGGCCGCGCCCGAGCGCGCGCGTTCGCCCCAGCCGAGTTCGGTGACGCTCGCATAACGATCGACCCGCAGGAGGTCGGATGTTTTCGACGCGGTGATCACGGACGTCTTGGGGTGCTCGAGCGCGCGCAAGCTGGGCAAATCGAAATGATCCATGTGTGCGTGCGAGAGCAGAATGAGATCGGGCCTTGGAATGCCCGCAAGCGTGAGAGCGGGCGCGGTAAGGCGTTTGAGGCCTAGCGTCAAAGGCCCGAGGCTCAGGCCGACACGGTCGCTGAAGACCGGATCGGTGAGAATGATGATGCCGTCGATCTTGAGGAGCACGGTGGCGTGACCGAGCCAGGCGGCGTGCAGGCCACGATCGGGCCAAAGACGTGGATTGGGGTGCTCGGAAGGGTTCAAAATGGACCGCCGGAACTCGCGCGCATATTGTTGCCAGAAGCCGGGAGCGGCGCGGTAAAGCATGGTCCCAAGGCCAGCCATTCCGATGGCGCCGCCAATCAGGCTGCGTCGAAGCATCAATATCTAATGATGCCAAGGACGGCTGCCTGGTTGCAATTAAGGTTCCTGAGACCGCTTACCTTCGCCGCGATAGTAAATGATGTAAGCGAGGCCGACGCCAATCGGAATCAGCCCGATCAGTGCCATCCCTTGAGGGAAATCCTTCCGTACAGGCTCTTTGCTATTGAGAAGCTGTTTGACCTCATCTTCGGTCGCGCCCTGGTGGCGTAGATTCTGAGCTTGGAACAAGCGATCTTCCAAGGTGGTTTGACGGCCCCCAACGCTTAGAGAGATGCCAAACAGAAACACGCTCAGGCCGATACCGGTGAACAGCCAGACGAGCCCCCGCAAAAGGTAGGCGCGCGGGCTCCAGGGAGCGGGCGCCTTCTCCGCGGGTTCGGCGGGCAGTTCGGCGCCTTTCTCGATGGCGGCCATTCGCTCCTGGTGACGCAATTGCTGCCGCTTGTAGCGCAAAACGAGTGACCATATGATGATGGCGGCAGCCGACAACACCATCATCGTGATGACGAATTCCGGTCCCAGTCTCATCCAAGCCTCCTGGCCGTTGAGACTCAGGCCGAGCCGGCGAATGTTTCACAGCCGCCTGAAACATTCGGCGTAGGGGGCGAGGTCTAAACAGATGGTGGTGCGCCGGCTTCATTGAACGGGCATGGAACAAGAGATTCACGCATGCCTCGATCAGAAGCGGTACCAGGAAGCGTTCGACAGGCTGTTGCCGGAGTTTCAAAACAAGGTCTTCCGGCTGGCGTACGCGATGCTGGGGGACACTGCACTGGCTGAAGATATGGCGCAGGAGGTCTTCATAAGGATCTGGAGAGCACTGCCGGGCTTCCGCGGGCAATCTACGCTTTCGACGTGGATCTATACCATTACGCGGAACGCGTGCCTGACAGCGCTCAAGAAGGGGGCCGCTAAGAGAGAGCGCTCACTGGAGGAACCGAACGTGGCGCGGGCAGTAGAGGAAGCGAGCGTACCGCCTGCCCGCCACGGGGAGATCGACGTACTCCGGTTCCTTGATCAACTTCCCGAACGGCATCGACAGGTGCTCCGGCTCTATTACATGGAGGAGCGATCGTATGAAGAAGTGGCACGCCTGCTCGAATGGCCCATGGGGACGGTGAAAACCTACCTGCACCGGGCCCGAAAGGAACTGGCAGAAGCGGTGGCGCGGAGTAAGATGGAGAAAGGTACGGTTTAAATGGCCTGCGCAGAATTCGAGGAACGGCTGCTGGAATACGCCGAGCTGGCGAATGGAGAGCGGGCGCGCGTGGATGCGCATCTGGCGCAATGTTCCGGTTGCCGCGAGTTTCTCGAAGCGCTGCGCAGGGTGGACTCCCAGCTATCGGCTCAGCTTGCCGATCTCGAGTTGACGGGCACCTTTGCGTCTGCGGTGCAACGGCGACTGCAGCAGGAGCGTTTTGCCGCGCGACCGTCTCCGGTTCCCGAGCTTCTGGACTTCGTCGGCTGGGGGGCGATCGTCGCGCTGCTTGGTTTGTTCGCGTGGTGGCTGGCGCCTCTCGTGCAGATCTCCAATACAAGGCTGACGATTCCTTTTAGTGCCTCTTATGCCGCGGCCGGCGCTTTTCTGCTGGCGGCGTTTCTCATTGGAATCCGTTCCCTAGCCGATTTGAAACATTAGGCCCTCCTTCCGGCCGCGGGAGGAGCGGCGGGGCTGGCCGGAGGTTTCGCGACCGCTCGTTTGCTTGCCGGATTTCTTTACGGAGTCAGCCCCGGAGATCCCTCACGTTCGGCGCTGTGGGAGCGATCTTAACGCCCGTGGCTTTGACCGCGGGACTACGTTCCGGCGCGGCGAGCACTGCGCGTCGATCCAATGGCGGCCCTCCGATACGAATGATCGCAAAGAAAAACGCATTCCACCGTTGTGCTATGTTCGATATTTCCTAGTGAGCATGACTGCATTCGCTAAAACACGGCGTCGTGTGGACGTGGCGGAAGGCGGCACGGCCGCGGAATGACCATGCCGGCGCACGGCGATCCGCTGCGCATCGCGCTCCAGGTTGGCCTGTACATCTTCTTTTTCGCGCTGTGCCTTTGGCTGATTGTGCTGAGCGGCTTGGCGTCGCTCATTGGACTGTGGGCCGGCTCGGCGCTGGGAACGTTCATGGCGGCGGTGTTCACCAACGTGTTATCGCTGCGCATTTACGAAGGCCGGGAACTCGCGGATATCGGTTTTCACTGGAACCCGGCCTCACGTTGGAATCTTGCGTGGGGGCTGGCGGGAGGCGTGGCCTCAGCTCTTGTGGTGCTCACGGTGCCGCTGGCAGCAGGCGCAGCCAGGATGCAGGCCCATGCCGGTGAGGGCCACTGGCGCACCTTCGTCTTCATCACCGTAATGCTGATTTTGGGCGCGGCCGGCGAAGAGATTTTGTTTCGCGGTTATGGTTTTCAAGTGCTGCTGCGGAGCACCGGCCCGTTCACCACGATTCTGCCGGTGGGGGTGCTATTCGGCGCGATGCACACGTCGAATCCTCACGTTTCGAACCTGGGATTGGTGAACACTGCGGGTTTCGGGATGCTGTTCGGATATGCATTCTGGCGAAGCCGGGATCTGTGGCTGCCGTTCGGTTTGCACTTCGGCTGGAACGTTACATTACCGTTCTTCGGCACGAGTCTCAGCGGCGTTAGAATAGGGGTGACAGGTTACGAGCTCCAATGGAAAGCGGGGGCGTTGTGGAGCGGAGGGGAGTACGGGCCCGAGGCAAGCATTGAGACTTCCATTGTGCTCCTCGCGTTGTTCGTGTTCCTGTGGAAAGCGCCGATCCGGCCACAGCGCAACCTGCTGCTCGACGAGCCTGTGGACAAATCCAATGCGTTGCCTGACGGCCGCGGCGCTGATGCTGGTGCTGGCGGCGCTGCCCGTTCCTCTTCAAAGCGCGGATAAGCTGACTTACGATGAGCGCGTCGAACTGGTGCGCGGTTTGATGGCCGAATACGCAACGGTAAAAGCGCTGCTTCCGCGCTCGAAGAAAGCCCTGGAATTCGAATCAACCGGCAAGTACGACAAGGCCAAGTGGGATGAAGCTGCAAAACAGTTCGGACCCGCAGCGCGCATGGGTGACCAGATACAAATCACTAAAGTGACGCTCGAAGACGACAAGATCGCGCTGGAAATCAACGGCGGGTTGAAAAGCGGGCGGCACTGGTACGATCGCGTGCAAATCGGCATGGGAACGCAAACGTCCCCGGTTTCGAATGGCGGCGTGAATCCGACCACTGGGACGAATCTGGAAATCCTCTTTCACAAGCCGCTGGCGGGGCTGACATCGGCGGAGGTGAAGAAGATTCTTTCGCCGCTTTTCGATTTCGAGAAGCACTCCGCTACCCAGCTTTACGCCGATGCTCTTCCGCCCGCGATTAAGAAAGCGATTGCCGATAAGCGTGTTCTCGAAGGGATGGACCGGGACCAGGTGCTGCTGTCGATGGGGCACCCCACCCACAAATCGCGCGAGACCAAGGACGGGCTGGAAATCGAAGATTGGGTTTACGGCACGCCCCCAGGCAAAATCACTTTCGTGACGTTCCATGACAGCAAAGTGATCAAGGTGAAAGAGGAGTATGCGGGTTTGGGCCGCGAGGCTGCTGGGCCTGAGCCGACTCCGCGATAATCGCTCAGTAATCGCTCCCTCCGGTCGCGCCTCAGTTTCAGTGCTATGCCAGGATCTTACGAACGACGTTGCCGGACACGTCCGTCAGGCGGAAGTGGCGGCCCTGGAATTTATACGTCAGCTTGGTGTGGTCGATGCCAAGACAGTAGAGAATGGTCGCGTGCAGATCGTGCACGTGAACGGGGTCGCTGGTGATGTTGTAGCAATAATCGTCGGTTGCGCCGTGCGTGATGCCGGGTTTGACACCGCCGCCGGCCAGCCACACGGTGAAGCAGCGCGGATGATGATCCCGACCGTAGTCATCTGCGGTTAGCTTGCCCTGGCAGTAAACCGTGCGGCCGAATTCCCCGCCCCAGACGACCAGCGTGTCGTCGAGTAGCCCACGCTCTTTCAGATCCTGAATCAAGGCGGCAGAGGGCTGATCGGTATCCCGGCATTGCCCTGCGATTTGTTTGGGCAGTTTGACGTGCTGGTCCCAACCCATATGGAAGAGCTGAATGAAACGCACGCCACGCTCAGCCAGGCGGCGGGCGAGCAGGCAGTTGGCGGCGAACGTACCAGGCCGGCGGGCGTCCGCACCATACATCTCGAATGTGCGCTCGGGTTCCTTGGAGAGATCGGTCAACTCAGGAACCGACGTTTGCATCCGGTAGGCCATCTCGTATTGAGAGATGCGCGTGGAGATTTCGGGATCGCCGAATTCATCGAGCTCCAGGCGGTTGAGTTTGGAGAGATCATCGATGAAGCGCCGGCGGTCGTCCGGCGAAAGGCCCGGCGGGTTAGACAGGAACAGCACGGGATCTCCTACCGAGCGGAACTTGACGCCCTGATACTTCGTCGGGAGGAAGCCGCTGCCCCACAGGCGGTCGTAAAGCGGCTGATCGTTGGGATTGCCGGTGCCGCGCGAGATCATCACGACGAACGCGGGCAGATCCTGATTCTCACTGCCCAGTCCGTATGAAAGCCATGCGCCGATGCTGGGACGGCCGGCAAGCTGCGCTCCTGTCTGGAAGAACGTAACTGCCGGATCGTGGTTGATGGCCTCGGTGTACATGGACTTGATAAAACACAAGCGGTCAACAATGTTCGCGGTATGCGGCAGCAGTTCGCTGACCCAGGCGCCAGAATTACCGTGCTGCGCGAATTTGAACAGCGACGGCGCCACCGGAAAGGTGGATTGCGTGGCCGTCATTCCGGTAAGACGCTGCCCGTTTCTGATGGAATCTGGCAGTTCAGCGCCGCGAAATTCTGAAAGCCTCGGTTTGTAGTCAAACAGGTCCATTTGCGAGGGCGCGCCGGACTGGAACAGGTAGATGACCCGCTTGGCTCTTGGCGGAAAGTGCGGAAGGCCCGGCAGGGGTCCGCCGGTTTCGCCGGCTGCACGCAAATCCCGGCTCAATAGGCCGGCGAGCGCGGCAACACCGATTCCAGTGCTCGTCCGGCTGAAGAAATGCCGGCGTGTGAGAAGAAAGCCGGCTTCGAGGCGCGAATCCATTTTGTTATTCCTTGGTCACCGTTTCATCCAGGTTGAGGACGAGGCTGGCGACGCTCGTGTAAGCCGCGAGGTCGCTCGTATCCGGCGTGGCGTCGCGTGGATGCTCGCCTTCACTCGCGAGTTTAGCGGCTGCCTGGGTGTCTGTGCGGAAACGGTCGAGAGAACGATGAAAGTGATCGAGCAAGATGGCAAGCTCCGGCGCTCGCGGGTGGCGCGCGGTGGCGAGCCGGAACGCAAATGCAACGCGGCTCTCAGGTGTGGTGCCGCCGTCGCGCATCATGCGCTCGGCCAGAGCACGAGAGGCTTCGACGTACGCCGGATCGTTCATCAGATCGAGTGCCTGTAGCGGCGTGTTCGTTCGAGTTTCACGCACGGTGCAGGCCTCTCGTCCCGCAGCGTCGAAATTGACCATGGACGGAGGCGGAACCGTGCGCTTCCAGAATGTGTACAAGCTGCGACGATGGAGGCCTTCGCCTGCATCCTGCTTGTAGTCCTCCCCACCCAATTCCTTCCAGAGGCCGGCGGGTTGATAGGGCTTCACGGACGGGCCGCCGATTTTCTCAACCAGCAGTCCGGAGACGGCAAGCGCCTGGTCGCGGATCATCTCGGCTGGTAAACGGACACGCGGGCCGCGGGCCAGCAGGCGATTTTCCGGGTCGTGCTGTAAAAATTCGGGAGTGACTTTGGAGGACTGGCGATAGGCTGCGCTCATGACGATCAGTTTCTGCATCGCCTTGACGTCCCATCCGGTGCGCATGAATTCCGTGGCCAGCCAGTCGAGCAGCTCGAGGTTGGCGGGCCACTCGCCTTGCGAACCGAAATCTTCGACGGTCTTGACCAAGCCCACGCCGAAATACATTTGCCAGAAGCGGTTCACGATGACACGCGCGGTCAGCGGGTTTTCGGGATCGACGAGCCACTTCGCGAAGCCCAGCCGGTTGTTCGGGCTTCCGGCAGGCAGCGGCGGCAACAGTGCGGGCAAGCCGGGGCTTACCTTGTCACCAGGCCGGTCATACGCGCCACGAATGAGGACGTGGGTGTCGCGCGGTGTGGCGCGTTCCTGCATCACCATCACAGTGGGGAAGCTTCCGATAAGGTATTGCTTCTGGTCGCGCAGCGTGATGACCTGCTGCCAGACGCTCTGCATGTGCGGAGGAGCTTCTCGCTCGAGGAAGTAGAGAGCGATTTTGTCCGATTGAGCGCGAGTCCGTTTCTCAGCGGGAATCTGCGCGATCACATTAACAGGAGTGTCGGTGGCAGCCACGGCCGCTTCATCCGCCGCCAGCGTTACCTCGTAGACACGCGCGTCGCGCATCTGCCCCTGGAAGCGGTTGTCCGGGCCACCGCCGGCGCCGACTCGCAGCGGCTCGCTGGTATCGAATGACTGATTCAACTCGTCGAGATTGATCTTGAGTTTCTGCGGCTCGCCATCAATGTAGATTTTGACGCCGTCGGCAATCCGCGATCCGTTGTAAGTCATCAGCACGTGATGCCACTGGTTTAGTTCCAGCGTGTGCTCGGTCTCCACGCGCAGGGCGTCATCCAGCCATCGCTTCACGAAGTTGGCCTGGAGCTTTCCGTCTTTCAGGTACAGGCCATAACCTTCGCCCTCGGCCACGTCTTCGGCACGCGTGATGATGGCGCCGGTGGGCGCTGTTGCGCGGATCCAAGCGGACAGCGTGAACTTGTCGTAGAAACCGAATCGCGCGACGTCGCCCACCTCGACGCTGCGCTTGCCGCCGAATAAGTTTCTACCCGCCAGACGGCGCTGCGCCACCATGCCGCGCGTGATAGTCCAATCGACCTGGGCGGAGCGTGCGTCGGACTTCTCCCATGCCGATTGCGCGCCTTCGAGTCCGGTCTTCAGTTTTGTGAACGCGGATTCCGCCGCGGCCAACCGCGTTTCGAGTGCCGCCAGTTCAGCCTGCTGCGCGAGCGTAGGCGCTTGGACCACCGGTGGAGAGTTGCCGTACTTCCAGGCTCTTCCGCTTTCAGGAACATTGTTGAAGTAGGCGAATACCTGGTAGAACTCTTTCTGCGTGATGGGGTCGTATTTGTGATCGTGGCAGCGGGCGCAGCCGAGCGTCAGGCCTAACCAGACGGTGGCGGTGGTGTCCACGCGGTCGACGACATACTCGACGGCGTACTCCTCGGGAATGATACCGCCCTCGCCGTTGCCGCGATGATTGCGATTGAACCCGGTGGCGATCTTCTGGGGCAGCGCGGCGTTAGGCAACATGTCACCGGCGATCTGCTCGACGGTGAACTGGTCGAACGGCATGTTCCGGTTGAAAGCATCGATCACCCAGTCGCGCCACCGCCACATGCTGCGTTCTCCGTCGGTCTGATAGCCGTTGGTGTCGGCATACCGCGCGGCGTCAAGCCAGCGTGCTGCCATGCGCTCGCCGTAGCGGGGCGAAGCCAGCAGACGGTCGACGACTTTTTCGTACGCAGCGGGAGAAGCCTCGTTGAGAAAGGCATCGACTTCTGCGGGCGTCGGCGGCAGGCCCGTGAGATCGAGCGTGACGCGGCGGATCAGCCTTTCGCGATCCGCTTCGGGCGAAGGCGCGAGCCCCTCGCGTTCAAGACGGGCCAGAACGAAGTTGTCGATCGGGTTTCGAGGCCACTCGCGGTGCGCGACTTCGGGTAGCGGCCGGCGTTTCGGCGGAAGGAACGACCAGTGTTTTTCCCACTTCGCACCCTGCTGGATCCAGAGCCGGATCAGGTCGATTTCGTGTTCACTAAGCCGGTACGAAGACCAGACCGGCGGCATACGCATGGCGGGAACCTTCGCCGTAATGCGACGGATCATCTCGCTCTTTTCGGAATCACCGGGGACAATGGCGAAGCGGCCGCCTAGATCCTGCTTGGCTCCGGTCTCGGTGTCGAAACGCAGCTTAGTTTTGCGATTCGCCTGATCCGGCCCGTGGCAGGTGTAGCACTTGTCGGAAAGGATGGGGCGTATATCGCGGTTGAACTCGACGTCCTGGGCCGTCACGACGCCGCCGAGCAGAACTGCACCCAGCGCGCAGGTTGGGGCTATGACTGAACGCGAGTTCACACGAATCCCTTGCTATCCTTTCTTCCTCGCTTCATTCAGAATTTCGCGCAGGCGCTTGCCGACGATTAGATCCTCGCCGGGCTGCAAAGTCATCGATACGATTTCGATGCGATCGGCGCGCTTGGCGGCCTTTGGATTCTCGTAGCCCTCATGAACCGCGGGCACCAGGCTCGGATTGTTGGACGTCAGCACTTCGATGCGCGGTTCGCCCTCGCGCAGCTTCTTGTCGCAATCGGCCACGGTGAAGCCCCACGCAGCTTCGTCCCAGGTGACGATCAGCGTCGGGTAGCGATTGCCTTCCTCAGGAATCTGGATTTCGGTTTTTACGCCCGGAACGGTATCAACCAGTTTTTGAATGCGCACGGCACGCTCGTTCCACTGGCGATTGAGCGTGCTGAGGTCCATCTTCATCCAGGCTTCGACGGCTGCGAGACAGCCCATGACCTCTTCCTTGCCGACCTTCATGGCCCGGCACACCGCGCCCTCCCACGGGCTTGTGTTGGCCATCGCCGCCTCGATCAGATCTTTTCGGCCCAGCAGCACGCCGGAGCATTGCGGCCCCGCAAGGCCCTTGCCGCCGCTGAAGCAGTATAGATCGGCTCCCATTTTGGCGTAGAGCTTCAGATTTTCGATGGGAGGAATGCCGGCCGCGTCATCAAGCAGCACGGGCACCTTAGTCTCCTTCGCGATGGCGATGATCTTTTCCAACCTGCTACCGAGCGAAGTGGTATAGATCATGGCAGTGTTTCCATTAATCGCGCTGCGAACCTCGTCATCCGTTCGCGCAAGCACCAGCTTTCCGCCCGCCAGCCGGATGGCGTTATCGAAGGCGCTGCGTCCGCCGTGCATGACCACTTCGTGCCTAAGACCAGTGGTATCGGGAAGCTGCCAGATCTTGGCGGGATCAGCCCCGGCAATACACGCCGCGGTCGCCGAGGCCATGGCCCCGGCCGCGCCCGACGTCACCATGCCGGCCTCCGCGCCCGAGAGTTCGGCGAGGCGGCGGCTGGCAGCGTGCTGCAACTCGAAGATGTCGACAAAATGCAGCGCGGCCGCCTGCTTGGCGGCCCGGACTTCCGGCAGCTCTAGCGAGCCACTGAGATAGGTCCACGTGCCGCGCCCGTTGATGAACGGACGGACACCGATGCGCGTATAAATGTTCTCGTTAGCCGCGCCCTTGGTTACGGCACCAAGAGCTTTCTGCGCCAGGTCCTGCGCTGTGACATAAGCCAGCAGCGGAGCAGCTCCGGCGAGCTTCATGAAATAGCGGCGATCAAATAGAGTCATAGTGTTCATATTATGGCAATGGTTTCCACCAAAGGTCGATGGGCTTCTTCACCCCCTTGGGACGGAACGGAAGCTCGACTTTGCGGCCCGTGCCCGCGGATTGATAGCCCGCGAGCAGCGCCTCCTGCACGACTCGGCCATCCTCGCCGGTGGACCGCAGAGTTTCCTTGCCGCGGACGCACCGTGCGAAGTGCTGTAACTCCTGCGGCAGGCCGTAATTCCAGTGCTCCTCGAAAACTGGGTATGTCCACCCCTGCGTGCTTGGCGCTTTCTCGACCGCGTAGCCGTAGCCGGGCTCGCTGAAAGTGGGGAGTGCGTTGCCCATGTGCAGATCAGCGTAACTGACGCCGCCGGTGCCGTAGATCTCAGCGGTATCGTCCATGCCGCCGGGTTTGGCCCAGCTATCTTCCACCAGGCCAATGGCGCCGTTCTCGAATTCCAGGATGCAAATGCTGTTGTCCTCTCCTTTGGTCTTGTCGCCGTGCGCGTGGATGCCCATCTGGCAATAGACACCCTTGATCTTCGGGCGGCCCAGGAACCAGTAGCAGAACGCGATGCCGTGGCAGCCCATGTCCATGAAGACGCCGCCGCCGGATTTGTCGACATCCCAGAACCAACTCGCGTGCGGGCCGGAATGCTTCTCGCTCTGCTTGACCAGGTACACCTTGCCGAATGCGCCCTGGTCGGCCATTTCTTTGGCCTTGAGATATTTGGGCGTGAAGAACAACTCTTCGGCGTAGGCCAGCAGCACACCCTGCATTTGGCAAGTGTCGATCATCTCGTCGCACTCTTCCAGCGTCATAGCGAGCGGTTTCTCGCAGACGACGTGTTTGCCGGTTTGCGCGATGTCCCGCGTCATGGCGCAATGCAGGTAATTTGGCGCGTTGATGGTGACCATCTCGATGTCTTTGTCCTTCAACATCTCGCGGTAGTCGTGAAACACGCGCGGGATGCCATACTTCTTGGCGAGCGCTTCCGGATGCCCGCGAGTGGGCGAGGCCACGGCCACCACTTCCGCTTCTTCGGAGAGAATCCTAAAAGACGCTGCGTGAATATCCGCCTGAAACCCCGATCCGATGATTCCCACTTTCACTTTGCCGGCCGCTGCCATGAATGACCTCCTAACGATGGTACACTCTCGTTGAATCACGGATGGCAAACAAACTCTATGATGTGATCGTGGTCGGCTCCGGCGCCAGCGGCGGCTGGGTGGCCAAGGAGCTGACCGAAAAAGGCGTGGAAGTGTTGATGCTTGAGGCTGGGCCGCCGCGCGTGCCAACTCGCGACTTCACCGAGCACATCTGGCCCTATCAATTGAAGTATCGCGGGTTCGGCAATCAGAAAAAGCTGCTCGAGAATCAGCCCGTGCAGCGGCTATGCTACGCATGCGACGATTACAGCCACCAGTTCTTCGTCAACGATCATGAGCACCCCTACACGTTTCCCGTGGACAAACCGTTCATGTGGATCCGCGGCCGGCAGGTGGGTGGCAAGACGTTCTGCTGGGCCCGCGTGAGTTATCGCTACAGCGATTTCGAGTTCAAGGCCGCCAGCCGCGACGGATACGGTGAAGATTGGCCCATCAGCTACAAGGACATCGAGCCGTACTACGATCGGGTCGAGAGTTACATCGGCGTCAGCGGGTCGCATGAAGGCTTGCCGCAGTTGCCTGACAGCAAATTTCTGCCGCCCATGCGGCTGAGCTGTGGCGAGCTGGTGGCCAAAGAGATCGTCGAAAAAAAGTTCGGGTGGAAGCTGATTGTGGATCGCAGCGCGAACCTGACGGTTCCTCTCAACGGGCGCCCGGCGTGCCATTACTGCGATCAGTGTCAGCGCGGCTGTTTTACGGCGTCGTACTTTAACAGCCCTTCGGTTACGCTTCCGGCGGCGGCCCGCACAGGGCGGCTCCGCCTGGTGAGCGATGCCGTGGTGAGCCACGTAACGATGAATGCGCAGGGCAAGGCAGACGGCGTGGCGTACATCGACCGCACCACGAAGGCGGCCCGCGAGGTGCGTGGTAAGACCGTTGTGCTGGCCGCAAGCACGCTCGAGTCCACGCGCATCCTGCTGAACTCGCGTTCGCGACGCTATCCGAATGGCGTCGGGAATGCCTATGGCGTTTTGGGCCACTATTTGATGGACCACACCACGTTGGAGAACGCTGGCGGAACCATGCCTGCTCTCCAGGCCTCGGTGCGCGAGCCGGTGGGACGGCCGTGCGGTTATATCATCCCCAAGTATGTAAACACCGTGGGCCCCGACCGGAACAAAAATTTTCTGCGCGGCTATTATTTCGCGGGTGACGGACGCCAGGAATTGTACGGTCAGGCGTTTTCAACGCCGGGCTTTGGGAGCGAGTTCCGGGAGAAAGTCCGGTCGCACATCCCGTATTCATTCAGTGTCTACGCGCAAGGTGAATGCCTGCCGCGCTACGAAAACTTTGTGGCGCTCGATCCCAAAGTGAAGGATGCCTGGGGAATTCCGGTCCTGCATATCAACGCCAGTCACGGGGAGAACGAGCTGGCCATGGCCAAAGCCATGCGCGATCACCTGGGCGAAATCATGGACGCGCTGAGCCTCGAAACCCGCAATCCGCCGCGCGACGAACTCAATGTTTTCGGCAAGAACATTCACGAGTGCGGCACGGCGCGCATGGGAAACGATCCCAAGACCAGCGTGCTGAACGCCTTCAACCAGGTCCACGAGGCCAAGAACCTGTTCGTCACCGACGCGGCGTGCTTCGTTACCCAGGGATGCTGGGAGCCCACGCTCACGATCATGGCGATTTCCGCGCGCGCCGCGGACTACATCGCGGATGAGCTTCGCAAAGGGAACCTGTGATGCTGACGCGGCGGCGGTGGTTCCTGCAACTCGGAGGAGGCGCGGTGCTCGCGGGCTGGAGCGGGGTGGACCTGGATGCGGCTGAACTGCCTCCGGGCGTTTATGAGGCATCACGCGAGCATCTGGGCCATGCGCTCGCCGGCCAGCCGGTCGCCGTCGGTGGCGAGACGGAGCTCGTTCAGCCGAGAGCGGCAACTTTCCGGCCTTTATTTTTCTCGCCGGACGAGTATCAGACCATCCAATGCCTGACGGCGCTGCTGCTGGGAGAGCCGGCTGAAGCTGCGGTGGTGAAGGAAATTGCAGAGTGGATCGACTTGACCCTTTCCGATGCCGCGGCCGTTCGCGCGACGGCGCGCGCTCTTTCTACGGCTCATCGCGCCGTCGCGGCCGCATACTACGGAGCAGAACATGTTCGAAAACGCGAAGAATTCGACGCGCAGAGTGTCGCACGCGAGGGCCTCGCCTGGATCGAGTACCAGTCACGCCGTTCGCATGGAGGCAGCTTCATTTCGCGGAGCCAGCCGCAGCAGATCGCAATCCTTCAAACGATTTCGGACGATCGCCCCCATCGTGGAACGGAGAGTGCGGGCACACGCTTTTTCACGTATCTGAAGGAACGCGTGATCGACGGTTTCTATACGTCTCGAGTCGGGCTGGAGGAGCTCGGTTATAGAGGCAATGCCTTCTACGCAACTCCGCCGGGTTGCGAGCATTTGTATGGGTAAACGGTGGCCGTTCCCATCTTGGGTTGCCCTGATTAGTCTCTCACCGGTGTTTGCGCAGAGCACTATCTCGGTCACCGTTTTCAATCAGAAGAACACGGCGGTGGGCATTAACGGACGCTTGCAGAACTTCATGTCTACGTCTTTTCAGCCCGCGGAATGGGATAGCGCGTTCTTCCAGCAGAATCCCGCCGCCACCATGCCGCTGTGGAAACTGGCTCCGCAACACATCCGCATCCAGCCGGTGTCGCAGGGCGTCCCGCAATTGGCCCCCGACCAGTGGGATTTCAGCCAGCTCGATGCGGTCGTAATTCCTCTGCTGGGCGTCGCCGATCACAGCCCGGAATTTCAAATCGCCGTTGCTCCTTCCTTCATGAACGATGCGCAGGGGCACCTGATGAGGTCGCATTATCGGGATTTCGCCACGTTTGCCGCCAACCTGGTGCGCTATTACAACAAAGGCGGATTCGACGCCGGCGGCAAACACTACCAGTCTCCAAGCCCCTACCACATCACCTTTTGGGGAATTTTTAACGAGCCGAACATCAACGGCCTCTCGGCGGATGACTACGTAGATCTGTACAACCTGGTGGTCCCGGCCATGCAGGCCATAGATCCTGACATCAAGTTTGTGGCGGTCGAATTGTCCGATTTCGGTAACGAGCCCCAGAATATGATGCCAACCTTCGTCCAGAGAGTCACCGCGCACGTGGATATTGTGGCCACGCACTACTACGGAAGCTGCAACCAGTCCGATCCGGACCAGGCCGTCTTCGACGCGATTTCCTCCTTCACGGACCACGTCACGTACATCTACTCGCAGTTGCGCACCAACCCGGCGCTGGCAAATGTCCCGGTGTGGATTACTGAAAACAACGTGAATGCCGATTACGACCAGGGCAACGGGATCAGCGCCTGCAACGGGACGCCCTTCACGCTCGATCAGCGCGGCACCAGCGCCTATTTCGCCGCCTGGCGACCGCTGGTCTTTTCGAAACTGGCGCAGGTGGGAGCGCAGAGCCTCTATCATTGGGATCACGATGCCGACGCCCAGTACGGCGAGGTCGATTACAGCACGGGCAACCTGTACCTGAGTTACTGGGTGAACTACTACCTCGCTCATTTCTTTCCGTCGCCGCCGGGCGCTGATATCCTGCGCACGAACAACACGAACTCGGGCGCGCTCGAAGCGCTGGCCGTACGCAATGATGATGGCTCCGTGGTGGTGATGCTGGTGAACCATCGGGTGCGCCTTTCCACCGACAACAACGGCCCGGGCGTTTCGCGCACAGTCGCGCTCGACATGTCCGCCTTAGGCGCGTTCACGTCCGTCACTCAAGTGACCATCGACGCAACGACCGATCCCACGCAAGGCCCCAGCCCGGCGACATTGAACTTCACGCCGCAGACGCAGGTCACGCTGAACGGTTACGCAGTCAGTTTTCTGCGTTTCAATGTGGCCAAACCGCAGTTTTCGGCGGATGGAGTTAAGAATGCCGCGAGCTACCAGAGTGGAACTGTGTCGCCGGGAGAGATCGTGAGCTTCTTCGGAACCGCGATTGGCCCGGCAGCGGCGGCCGGTGGGCAGATCAGTTCGCCGGGCTTCCTGGACAATGCGCTCGCCGGAACCAAGATTTATTTCGACGGCATTCCCGCGCCGCTGGTCTACGCGAGTTCCACACAGGTCAACGCTATCGTACCGTTTGAAGTTGCCGGCCAGAGCAGCACGCAAGTGCAGGTAGAGTACTTGGGGGCGTTATCCGATTCAGTAAGCGTACCGGTCGCGCCGGCAGTTCCCGGTTTGTTCACCAGCGATTTCTCAGGAACCGGCCAGGGCGCCATTGTCAATCAGGATGGAACCATCAACTCCGCGGCCAATCCCGCGGAGCGCGGTTCTATCGTTTCGCTGTATGCAACGGGCGCGGGCCAGACGAAGCCCACGGGCGTGGATGGAGAGATCGGTGGCAGCATGTTGCCAAAGACTGCATTACCGGTTTCGGTTACGATCGGCAACGTCGGCGTGCCGGCCGGTTATGCGGGCGGAGGACAGACGCTGGTTGCCGGCGGCGTGCAGATCAATGTGGCCGTGCCCGAGAGCGTCACGCCCGGCGATGCAGTTCCCGTCGTGATCACCGTTGGCACCGCCGGCAGCCAAGCGGGCGTGACTATCGCGGTGAAGTGATTCTCATTTCGCCGGACCTCGGATTTCGACTCGCGCGTTCTCGCGAACCTGGTCGTTGGGGTTCAAGATCACCATCTCCCCGTCGGAAACGCCCGAATCGACTTCCAGTTCAGCCCCGTAGTCGTGTGCGATGTGAATGCGCCGCAGGTGGACGATGTGGTCCGGACCGGCTATCGCCACGCGCGGGCCCTCGCGCCCCAGCATCAGGGAATCGCCGGGAACAAGGAACGCCGACGGGTTGCCGGGAAACGAAAACTTCACCTGCGTGTACATGCCAGGAAGCAGGACGCCGCGCGGATTCGGGGTTTCGAGAATGGCCAGCATGGTGCGCGAATTCTCGTCGACGGAGTTGGTGCTGCGCGCCACGATAGCGGCGAACACCTGCCCGGGAAGTTCCTGAACGCGCAGTTCTGCATGCTGGCCGTTTCGCACCAGCGGTGCATAGGTCTGCGGCACATTCACAAAAATGCGCAGCCGGTTAATCTGCGCGATGCGGAAAATCTCGCGGTTGGGGCCGCTGTTGCCGGCGTTGACCAGCGTTCCCACGTCCATGTTGCGCGAGGTGATGACGCCATCGTACGGAGCCGTCACGCGCGAGAACGACTTGAGCTCTTCCAGGCGGCGCAAGTTGGCCTGATTGGCCTCAACGGTCTTCTGCGCCGCGTTGATATTAGCCTGCGCCGAGGCGACTTCCGCCTGTCGGACTTCGAAATCCGCCTGCTTGGTATCGCCCTCCTGCTTGGAGAACACGCCCCGATCGGTCAGGCGCTTCCAACGCGCCAGCGTCACCTCGGCCAGCTTCAGGTTGGCGTTCGCCTGCACCAGCGCGGCTTCATACTGCCGTAAGGCCGCCTGTGATTGCGCCACGCCGGCGCGCGCCTGGCCCAACTGCTGATCGAGTTCCGGCGTCTCGAGTTCAGCAAGAAGCTGGCCCGCACGCACGCGGTCGCCGTAATCCACCAGGCGTCTGCGAATATAGCCATCGGCGCGGGCGAAGATGGGCGATTCCAGGTAGCCCTGCAGGTCGCCGGGCAGTTCTAGCTCCGACTTAGCTGGCGATCGCCGCACCTGGGCGACATTGACCGCCGGTAATTTGTCTTCCTCCGCCTCGGCAGCCGCCGCCAATGCTTTTTCTCGCGCCAGCCTGGGCCGCAAACCAAACACGATAGCTGCGATCACCACTACCGCCAAAAGCAGGAACAGCCCCGCGAGACGCCGGCGTCCCGCTGGGCGGCGGGGACCGCTGCCGCGCGCTTCCACTTCCGAAAGGATGGGTTCTCGAATCGCCAATACAGATCCTCAAATCCCGCGAGCTTCGATTTCGATCTCGTCGAGATCTTTGGGCGGCTTGTTGCGAAGCACGCTGTACACCACCGGAACGAAGAACAGAGTGGCGAAGGTAGCCATCAGGAGCCCGCCAATCACCGCACGGCCCAGGGGCGCGTTCTGTTCGCCGCCTTCGCCCATTCCCAGTGCCATCGGCACCATGCCCACAATCATCGCCAGCGCCGTCATGATCACGGGCCGCAGCCGTGTAAAACCGGCTTCCAGCGCAGCGGCTCGCGCGCCTTCCAGATTTTGTCCGCTGCGGCGCAAATCGTTGGCGAAGTTCACCAGCAGGATGCTGTTCGCGGTGGCCACGCCAATGCTCATAATAGCGCCCATGAGCGACGGCACGCTGACCGTGGTCTGGGTGAGGAACAGCATGAGCAGGATGCCCGAAAGCGCGCCGGGCAGCGCCATCAGAATGATGAACGGATCGAGCCAGGACTGAAAATTCACCACCATCACGAAATACACCAGCACGATGGCAAAAAGGAGGCCGACGCCCAGCCCAACAAACGACGACCGCATCGTCTCCACCTGGCCGCGCGTCTCCAGGAAACTTCCGCGCGGCAGCTTGGACTGGAAGTCTGCCAGGACCCGGTCCGCTTCGCGCGCCACGCTGCCAAGATCGCGGTCCTGCACGTTGGCGTACACGTCGTAGAGAGGCTGCACGTTGTAATGCGTCACCACTGACGCCGTGGTGCCACGATCGAGCCGCGCCACATTGCTGAGCAGCTGCGGCCCGCGCGTGCTGGGGGCGTGAATGGGAGTCGAAAGGAGTGCCTCTGTCGAATCCATGCGGTACTCCGGCGTCTGCACGGCCACCGGGTAATCGACCGCATTTTGCGGGTTGATCCAGTAGTTGGGCGACGTGGTCATGCTCGAGCTGAGCGCGACCAGCAGGCTGTCAGCGACATTACGCTCCGTAAGTCCTACCTGCTCGGCGCGCGTGCGATCCACGTTCAGGCGCAACTCAGGAACGTTGAGTACCTGGTGAACGTGCACATCCACCGCTCCCGGAATTCGCGCCAGGTGCCGCTCGATCTGCTTGGCGATCTCGTAATTGCCTGAGGCGTTGCTTAACGGACCTACGATCTGCACGTCGATCGGGGCGGGTAATCCGAAGTTCAACGTCTGCCCCACGATGTCGGCCGGTTGAAAGAAAAACGTCAGATTCGGGTACTGGGCGTTCAAGCGGGTCCGCAGCTCGCGAATGTAATCCCCTGTCGGCGCATGCTCGCCGGGCTTAAGCGAAACCAGGATCTCGCCGTCAAACTCGCCAATGGTCCCGCTGTCGCTGAAAGCAACGTTGAAGCCGCTGTACGGAAGGCCGATGTTATCGAGGATGTCGGACAGCTCGCGCGCGGGAATGACGCTCCGCACCGTGTTTTCCACGCGCGCAAAGATCTGCTCGGTCTCCTCCACGCGCGTGCCGGCGGGAGCACGGACGTGGAACCGGATCTGGCCGGCGTCCACCTGCGGGAAAAAGTCGGTACCGATAAACGGATAGAGCGCCGCGCAGGCCACGGTGATCAGGAAGAAGCACAGCGCCACCAGCTTGCGGTGATGGAGCGCCGCGTCGAGCGTGCGGCGGTAGCCTTCACGCATGCGCTCGAAGCCCCGGTTAAAAGAATGATGAAACCACCAAAAAACGCCGTGGTTGTGGTCTTCGCCGGCGCCTTCCGGCTCGCGATAGCGATGCACCTCGCTGCCTACCAAATACTTCACCATCGTGGGAACCAGCGTGCGCGAGAGAATATACGAGGCCATCATCGCCAGTACGACCGCCAGCGCCAGCGGTGTGAACAGATACTTAGCGGCTCCGGAAAGAAAAATCACCGGCACAAACACGATGCAGATGCAAAGCGTGGAAACGAACGCCGGGACGGCGATCTGCTGTGCGCCATCAAGAATGGCCAGCAGGATCGGTTTGCCTTGAGCCAGGTTGCGGTGAATGTTTTCAATTTCCACCGTGGCATCGTCCACCAGAATTCCCACCGCCAGCGCCAGGCCGCCCAGGGTCATCACGTTGACGGTTTCGTTCAACAGGTGCAGGATGGCGAGCGACGTCAGAATGGAAAGCGGGATCGATACGCACACCACCACGGTACTGCGCCAGCTTCCCAGAAAAAGCAGAATCATCAGAGCGGTCAGCAGAGCGGCGAGCACCGCTTCCTTGAGCACGCCATTGATCGCCGCCCGCACGAAGATCGACTGGTCAAACAGCAAAGTCAACTTGAGCTGCGAGGGCAGCGTGGAGCGAATGCGCGGCAGCATTTGCTTGAGACGCTGCACGATCTGGAGCGTTGAGGCGCCGCCGTTCTTGAGGACCGTCAGCAGCGAGCCGCGGGTTCCGTTATGCCGCACGATATTGGTTTGAATCGCATATCCGTCCCTGACGTGAGCGACGTCGCGCACGTAGACCGTGGCTCCGTTGCCCTGCTTCACCGGCAGGTTGTTGAACGCGGCCACCACTTCCGGGCTTCCATTCAGCCGGATGTTGTATTCGCGGCTGCCGATCTTGGCGGTGCCCGAAGGGAGAATGATGTTTTGCGCGTTGATCGCATTAGCCACGTCGCTGGCCGACAGGCCCTGCGCATACAGCGCGCGCGGATCGATGTCCACCATGATCTGGCGCGGACGCCCGCCAAACGGAAGCGGAAAGCTCGCCCCTTGCACGTTGGCCATCTGCGTACGGATGAAGTTGTATCCGTAATCGTAGATCTCCTGCTCGCTCATGGTCTCGCTCGAGATGCTCAATTGCAGAATGGGCACGCTCGACGCGTTGTAGCGCAGGATGGCGGGTGGAAAAATGCCGGCAGGCAGCGAATGCAACACCGACTGTGAGCTGGCTGCAAGCTGCGCCACCGCCGCCTCAATCTTCGCATTGGGCTGGAAAAAGACCTTGATCACCGCGATACCCGGCAGCGACTCAGACTCCATGTGCTCGATGTCGTTCACCGACGTGGTGAAGGCGCGCTCGCAGCGGATGGTGATGACCTCGGCCATCTCCTCGGGCGAGACTCCGGAATAGCTCCAGATCACGCTGGCTACAGGAATGTTAATTTCGGGAAAGATGTCCGTGGGCATGCGGAAAATGGCCAGCACGCCCAAAATGATGATAACCAGCGCCATCACGACAAACGTATACGGGCGCTTCAGGGCGAGCCGGACAATCCACATGGCTAGGTGGCGATATTTTCATTACATGCCACCGCGATCCGGAGTGTCAAATTACAGGCAATAAGCCTGGCGATACACGTTCGTAAGAATTGCGGTTCTAACGGCCGTCAGAATTCGTAGCGCAAGGCGAACTGCATGATCCTCGGATTCGACAGCAGCCGTGTATATTTACCAAACGCCGTGGCGTTATCGATATTCGTGTTCACGGATTGAACGTCGAATCGCACCGTGTTCGGAACATTGAACACCTCCCAGCGGAACTGAACGCTGTGGCTCTCGGAGTACGGCATCTTCCAGCGCTTGCCCAGCCCCATGTCCCAGCCGAACACACCGTCGCCGCGCAGGTTATTGCGAACTCCGGATTCGCCTGGGTAGCCGACGCGGAAATCGAGCAACGCCGCGCCCGGATCTCCGAAAACGTTGACGCTGCCATCGCCGTTCTTGTGCACCGCCGTGGCAGGAAGAGCGCCAATTGGGATGGTCTCGCCGCCGAGTTGCCAGTTGGTGGGCCAAGTTGCACCGCTGAAAACGCTGAACGGGAAGCCAGTCGACCAGCGATAGATACCCGAAAGCTGCCACCCGCCGATCAGGGCGTCCACCGCGCCGCTCGTCCCGTTGCCGAAACGTTTGTTGTGGCCAAAGGGCAGTTCGATCACCCAGTTCCCATTGATCTGATGTGTGGTATCGAAGTCAGACACCCCCCGCAGCGCTTTGTAGTCCCATGAATTGATCACATTTCCGCTCAAGGCGGCCCACGGAACGATGCGCTCGGCATCCGATGCCAGGTCAATCGACTTGGAGAACGTGTAATTGAGATCGAATTGCACGCCTTGTGAGAAGCGCTTTCTCACCGCCAACTGTAGACCGTTGTAATTTGAGTTGCCAATGGAGCGCCAGGCGTACAGCGACGCGTACTGCGGATTGTAAAATGCGTTCGGCCCAAATTTGCTGCACCCGTTGGGACACCCAACGTCGGGATAATCGAGCACGAACAGACCCGTGGTTTCGTTATGGAGAAATCCGCTCATAATCGTGTAGGCGGCCTGCAGCGGAGTTCCGCTGATACCGGCGAGTCTGGGAAGGTTGGGGAAAATATCGCCCCAGTAGGCTGCGGTCGGGCCAACCAGCGCCGGTGTGATCGCTGAAGTAGGGGTACCCGCCGCCGCCAGTTGAGAGAAGCGAGTCGCTGCCCGGAAATAGTCGACGCCGGAGGCAGTGTCCACCAAATCCAGGGGCATGGCCAGATCTTCCTGAGTCAGCAACCTGTGAGCCAGATGCCCAACGTAGGAAGCCTCCACGACCACGTTCTTGGGCAGCTCGCGGCTTACCGAAAACGCGAGTTGATAGGAATAGGGGGTCTTGATGCCGTTATCGAGTCCCCAGAAGATGTTCCCCGGAATGGGCGGCGGAGTCTGCGGGAAGCCGCCCTTTGGCGCAGGCGCAAGAACCGCGCTCGGAACCTCATTTATACTGGTGAGGCGCGGGGAGTCGTCCAACCCGAGTGTGGCTGCTGGACTGGTGATCAGGGTGGAAAGGCCATATGAGCCGTTCTGGTCGAACGTGCTCAGCAGGCCGGCGCCGATGTGATCATAGACAACGCCAAAACCTGCTCGGATGGATGTCTTGCCCTCGCCGAAGATGCGCTTCAGAAAAGCCGATTTCGGCGACGGCACATAAGCAATTCCCAGCCGCGGCGCAAGATTCTTATAGTCCCAGTTGTAGTAACCCGCTTTACCGTTGGCCGGCCCAGCCAGATTGAGCGAGATGGTGGGATCAGCATTCGATGGAATGCCGGCATACATATCCTTCGAACGCAGGCTGAACCACTGGCTGGTGTTGATATTGGGCGCCACCTGTAAACCGGTCGTCTCCCAGGGCGGCGAGAGCAGTTCGTAGCGCAACCCGTACGTGATGGTCAGGTTTGGCCGCACGCGCCAGGAATCCTGGATGTAAAACTCGTATTCGTCAGCGGCCCAGTGGCGCTTCACAGGGGTGCCTTGAGGCAGCAGGTTGCCCTGGCGGTCGTA
>Ga0335077_10001827_pt1 | contig 25356 bp, 19 predicted proteins | sample Lox_Sample_31_FD_207151 | JGI IMG/M metagenome (GOLD analysis project Ga0335077, IMG submission 207151) | Soil microbial communities from Loxahatchee National Wildlife Refuge, Florida, United States - Lox_Sample_3.1 | ecosystem: Environmental > Terrestrial > Soil > Wetlands | place: USA... | reverse complement strand
GGCCAGGCGTAGACGACGGTCAATGCGCTGCGCGAGCCGGTATTTCGAGGGAACGGTCGCCCGCAGCCGGTACAGCCCGATGCCCAGGCTGGCCAAGGCCAGCAGCGCGATCCAATACCAGTCCAGGATCGAGGTGCCCGCTAGCAAAAGAACGGCCACGCCGCCCATCGCGACCGCAAACGCAAGCATGGACTGTTCCAGAAGGAGATTCGCGAAGCTCCGCGCGTGAGCCTTGTTCAGGAGCCTTTGCACTACAGAACCGTTGCTCAAAATTCCAGGCCTGCCGTTCTGATTATGACACATACGGGCCGGAGTTACGGTTCCGGGAGGGTCCGGCAACCGGGAAGGTGAAGCGTTTGCGGAGGTCTGTTACACTCGATGAATCTATGAGCCTGTTTCGAACCAAACCGCTCGCCAAGTTACTGGCACAAGCCGAACAGGGGGGCGGGCTCAAGCGGACGCTGACCGCGCCGGGGCTGGTCGCGCTGGGCATCGGAGCCATTATCGGCGCCGGAATTTTCGTACGCACGGCAGCCGCCGCGGGCCAGAACGCCGGATCGGGGGTGGTGTTCTCCTTCATCATCGCGGCGATCGGCTGCGCGTTCGCGGGGTTGTGCTACGCCGAATTCGCGGCCATGATTCCGATTGCCGGCTCGGCCTACACGTACGCGTACGTCACCATGGGCGAACTGATCGCGTGGGTGATCGGATGGGCGCTGATTCTCGAATACGCGCTGGGGGCGGCCACGGTATCGATCGCCTGGGCGGAATATCTGAACCAGCTTTTTCCCAACCTGGTGCCGTGGCAGTGGCGGCATTCGCCGTTCCTGCAGCTAGGCGATCACGGACCCCATGGGATCGTGAACGGGCCGGCGCTGGTGATCCTGCTGCTGCTGACGCTGCTGCTGATTAAAGGGACGTCAGAATCGGCGACGGTGAACGCGATCATCGTGGCGGTGAAGGTCACCATTGTGGTGATGGTCATCGCGCTGGGCTGGAAATTCATCAGCCCGGCGAATCACACGCCGATGCTGATTCCCGACAATCTGGACGCCATGCACGCGGGATTCTTCAAGCACGGATGGGGAGGCGTGATCGGCGGGGCCGGAGTGGTGTTTTTTGCCTTCATCGGATTCGATGCGGTCTCGACAGCCGCGCAGGAGACGATCAACCCGGGGCGCGACATGCCCGTCGGGATCATGGGGTCGCTCGCTCTGTGCACGATTCTCTATATTGCGTTCAGTTGGGTGCTGACCGGAATCGCCAAATGGGCGGATTTCGTGGACCCGAGCAAGGGAATGGAAGCGTCGGTGGCCTACGCGATCAATACGGGAATGAAGGGATACGAGTGGCTGGCGACAGCAGTGACCGTGGCGATTCTGTTCGGATTTTCGTCGGTGATGCTGGTGATGCTGCTGGGCCAGAGCCGCGTGTTTTATTCGATGGCCAACGACGGTCTGCTGCCGCGCCTGTTCGCCGACGTGCATCCGAGGTTTCACACTCCCTACAAGTGCAACGCGGTGCTGTTCGTGTTCGTAGGACTGCTGGGAGGATTCCTGCCGGGCGACATTACCGGGAATTTGACCGCGATTGGCACGCTGTTCGCGTTCGTGCTGGTGTCGATCGGCGTGTGGATCATGCGGCGCAAGAATCCGGCGGCGCACCGGCCGTTCCGCACGCCGCTGGTCCCGATCGTGCCGATTCTGGGCGCGGTGGTGTGCTCCGGAATGATCGTGGGACTGGATTCGACCACGCAACTGGCTGCGCTGGTGTGGATGGCGATCGGATTGTGCGTGTATTTCCTGTACGGAAGGAGCCACAGCCGGCTGATCGAGAAGGAAGTGGGGGTGGGACGATGACGCACGCGCTGGTGACCACGGCATTTACGCTCGACGGTTACCGGATCACGAAAGACCTGGGCATTGTGCGGGGAATCGTGGTGCGGTCGCGCTCGATTTTCGGGACCATCGGCGCGGGATTGCAGACCATGGTCGGCGGCAATATTTCGCTGCTGACGGATCTGTGCGAGAAGACACGCGAGCAGGCCTACGAGCTGATGTGCCAGCACGCGGAGCAGATGGGCGCAAATGGAATCGTGGGAGTCCGGTACGATGCCACCGAGGTGATGAACGGGGTCACCGAGGTGCTGTGCTATGGGACTGCGGTGGTCGCGGAGAAGGTCTAGCCGCGAAAACGCAGACAAACGCGAATCACAATAGAATTCGCGTTAAGCGTTTATTCGCGGCCGACACTCACGCCTTCCCGGCTTCTTCCTTCTTCAGCTTCTCGCGCTGCTCTTTCAAAATAGCCTTGCGGCTGAGCTTGATTTTATTGCCTTCGAGCGCCAGGACTTTGACCAGAATCTGATCGCCTTCCTTCAGCTCGTCGCGGACCTGCTTGATGCGGTTTTCCGAGATCTCGGAGATGTGCAGCAGGCCGTCGGTGCCGGGGAAAATTTCGACGAACGCGCCGAAATCGACGATGCGAACCACTTTGCCAAGGTACGTCTTGCCCACTTCGGCGACCGCGCAGATATCCGTGATCATCTGGATGGCGCGGTCGGCCGCGGCTCCGTCGGCGGAGAAAACTTTCACGCTGCCGTCGTCCTCGACATCGATCTTGCAGCCGGTGGTGTCCACGATGCCGCGGATGGTCGCGCCGCCCTTCCCGATCAGGTCGCGGATCTTGTCCACCGGGATTTGCATGCTGAAGATGCGCGGAGCGTAAGGCGAGAGCGTGGTGCGCGGCTTTTCGAGCGTGGCGTTCATCTTGTCGAGAATAAACAGCCGCGCGCCGCGAGCCTGCTCCAGCGCTTCCTTCATGATGGCCGTGGTGATATTGGGGACCTTGATATCCATCTGAAGGGCGGTGATGCCGTCCTTGGTTCCGGCGACCTTGAAATCCATGTCGCCGTAGTGATCTTCCGCGCCGGCGATGTCGGTCAGGACGGCGTAATCGGAGCCTTCCATCACCAGTCCCATGGCGATTCCCGCGACCGGCTCCGAAATCGGGACGCCGGCGTCCATCAGCGACAGTGTCGCGCCGCAGACCGAGGCCATGGAGCTCGATCCGTTCGATTCCAGAATGTCGCTCACCACGCGCATGGTGTAAGGGAAAGTTTTTTCGTCGGGAACCACGGCGGAAAGAGCGCGCTCGGCGAGCGCTCCGTGACCGATTTCACGCCGGCCGGCGCCGCGCATGAAGCCCACTTCGCCCACGCTGAACGGCGGGAAGTTGTAATGCAGCATGAAGCGCTTGGAAGTTTCCGAGGGATCGAGCAGCTCGATCCTCTGCTCGTCTTCCTTGGTTCCGAGCGTGGCGGTGACCATCGCCTGCGTTTCCCCGCGAGTGAACAGGCTCGAACCATGAACCCGCGGCAGCACGCCAACCTCGATGTCGATGTGGCGGATCTGGTCGAACTTGCGCCCGTCGGGACGGCGACGGTCCTTGAGCATTTCGTCGCGGAAAATGCGTTCCTTCAAGCGATCGAACAGGTCGCCGGCTTCTTCCTTCTGTTCCTCCGGAATCGGCTCGAGCGCCTTGGCCTTGCAGGCGTCCACGCGGGCGTAGCTTTCAAGCTTCCCGTACTTTTCCGTGTTCAGCGCGTCCTGAAGTTCGCTGCGAACCGAATCGGAGATCTGGTAATAGAGATCGTTGTTGATCGGCGGCGTGGTGAACTCGGCTTTCGTCTTGCCGGTTTTCTTCATCAGCTCGCGGATTCCGGCGGCGATCTTTTTGCAGCACTGGTGGCCGAACTCGATGGCGGAAAGAACTTCCGCCTCGGTCGCCTGCTGTGCGCCGGCTTCCACCATGACGATGCCTTCGTCGGTTCCCGCAACCACGATGTTTACCTTGGAGGTTTTGGTCTCTTCGTAGCCCGGATTAGCGACCAGCTTTCCGTCCACCATGCCCACGCGAACGCCGCCGAGCACGTGATGGAAGGGGATATCGGAGATCGCCAGCGCAGCGCCCGCGCCGACGATGGCCAGCGTCGAGGGATCGCGCTCCGGGTCGGCCGAAAGCACCATGCCGATCACCTGGGTCTCATGCGAGTAGCCCTCAGGAAACAACGGGCGAATGGGGCGATCGATCAGCCGGCTGGTGAGAATTTCCTTTTCGGTGGGGCGGCCTTCGCGCTTGATAAACCCGCCGGGAAAACGTCCGGCCGAATAGGTGTATTCGCGGTAATCGACGGTGAGAGGGAAAAAGCTCGCGCCGGGTTTGGGTTCGGGGGCCGTGACGGCGGTCACCAGGACCACCGAATCGCCGGAGCGCACGACGACCGCTCCATTGGCCTGCTTCGCCATTTTCCCGGTTTCAAGAGTGATGATCCGGCCGCCGCCGAGATCTACTTCAACGGATTGCAACATTTTTTCTAACGTCCTTTAATCAAGAACCGCCGGTACCGGCCACCGGGTACGACGGCCTGCTTTGATCAAGAGGAGACTTTGGAGGGTTCCGGCCTGCGTTGGCCGGTGTTTCGAGATCGATTTCTGTCAGTGGCGGATGCCAAGGCTCTGAATCAGCTTCTTGTAGCGCTCCGGACTGCAGCCGCGCAAATAATCGAGCAGCCTCCGGCGGCGCTGCACCATTTGCAGCAAACCTCTGCGCGAATGGTGATCCTTTTTGTGGGTCTGAAAGTGCTCTCTCAGATCGTTGATCCGCCGGCTGAGAATGGCGACTTGAACTTCGGGCGAGCCGGTGTCCGACTTGTGGACCCGGAACTGCGATATCACTTTCGTTTTTGCATCACTCGCCAGCGCCATTCGGGAATCGATACTCCTCGTCTATTCTTAATCGTTTTGTACCTTAAAAGAATAGCACAAAACCCGGGATTCAGGTTAAGCTGACGAGAACGGGAGGTTGTTGAAGCTATGATTCGTGTCACGGTAAGCTATCCGAACCAGGCCGGCGCCCGGTTCGATATCGAGTATTACATGATGAAACACATGCCCCTTGTCGCGCAGCGGTTGAATGGGCGGCTGGCCGGCTGGTCTGTGGACCGGGGAGTCAGCGGCGGGGCGCCTGGAACGCAAGCGGAGTACCTGATCCAGGCGGCGATGATTTTCCACGATATCGAAGCGTTTCAGACGGCCATGGCGGTCGAAGGCGCCGCCCTTATCGCGGATGTCCCCAATTTCACTGATCTTCAGCCACGCATCGACGTGTACAAAATCCTCGCCGAGGAGGCCTCGGCGCGCGGCACGGGCGCCTGAACGGTCACTGCACGTTGATGGACACGGTGTTGCTTTGGGCATTACCAGCGAGGATCACCAGCGGATACGTGCCCGAGGCAAGCTGCGGGAGGATCACGTTCACCTGGTACAGGCCTGCGTAACCGGGCGCAAGTCCCGCGAAGGCGACCTGCGCGGTCTGGCCGGCGACGGTCGCCGACACCGGCGTGCTCACGTAAGAGTACGGGCTCGTCGGGGCTGCGGCTCCGTCGCCGGCCGATGGGTTTACCGCGCCCAGACCGGTGAGAAACACTGCAATCAAGCCGCCCGACGACGCCGGATGCGACGCGCCGTTTACCGTTCCATCCGCGTTGATCGCTCCGAAAATCCCGGGTGCGGTCGCGGCGATGGAGAGCGTCGCCGAGACCTGGTTATTGACGGTCACGGTGGCCGGTCCGGTGGGTGTTTCGAAGGGAACCTGCGCATTGATGAATCCCGAGCTCGCGTACATCAGCGGTGCGGGGAGTCCGCCGACGGTGACCGACGCGCCTCCCAGCGTGGCCGGGAGCGGGTACGACGGAGCACCGATCGCCGATTGCGCCAGCGCCGATCCATAGATGCTAATCAGCGATCCCGGCGCAGCGGGCCCGATCTGCTGGCTGGCGGCATTGGTGATCGAAATGGACGGCGCGGGCGAGAGCAGGCCGAAGACGTACAGCGCATCGTTGGTCACTGCGTACACTTTTCCATTGGCAACCATTGGCGCGCTGAATTTGACGAAACTGTCCAGGCTGTCGCGCTGGGAGTTCTGGTTGCTGTCGTAGAGCGCATTGGCGACGTTGGTGGCCTGAAACGCGCGCAGAGTATTGGTGTCGTCCAGCGTCCAGACGATGCCGTTCGTGTTTCCGCTCGCGGAAAGGGTGGGGACGCAGCCGTAATCGGTGAACAGGAACGGCGTGGTCGCCGGCGTACCGACGGCCGCATTCGAAATAGGAAAGGCGCGCAGGTAATCCTCTTCGCCGCAGAAGTACACCCAGTTATCGAAGTACGCCGGATTGCCGAATAGCGACTTGATCGCGCCCGGCATCGACGCGACCACGGCGTCCGAGCGGGACTGAAATTTTCCCAGATTGTCGCGGTCAATGAGGTACAAGCGGCCTTCCTTTCCGGCCCCGGCCATCAGGTGAGGATGCGCCGCGCTGCCGGCCTCGTCGCCGAGCAGCGCGACTCCGGAGGAGCCGGTGTCGAGATCGGCGCTGTCGAGCGAAGCGTAGTTGAACGGCGTGAAGTAATCCTCCACGCCGAGATTCGAGCTGCTGAGCTTGACGTAGCTTTCGCCGAGATCGACGCCGCCGCTTTGTGCATCGAAAGTTCCGTTGCCCGAAACGACGTAGATGTTGCCCGACGAATCGGCCGCGGGCGCGGCGCCGGATGCCCAGAAGGAACCCATGGCCGCATTGGGAGTATCGTTGTACACCGCGACCTGCTGAAGCGTCTGTTCGTTATATCCGAGCAGCCAGCCATGATAGGTTCCGATATCGCAATGCGAGGACATGCCCAGATAAATCACGCCGTTCAACAGGAGCAGCCCGGGCCGCTGCTTATAGTTCTTGGGAATCAACGTGACGGTGCTGGCACCATCGCCGGTTCCCGCGACCGACGCCTGAATCACCACGGGACTCCCCGGTTTCTCGGCGCCGCTGGTCACGTCGAGCGCGTGCAGTCGATGAAAGTAACTGCCGTTTTCCTTGGTCATGGCGACCACGAAAATGGTGTTGGTCGAAGTATCGATTACAGGAGTGCTGGTGATCCCGATTTCCGGCTGGATCTGACCGCATCCCACATCGGTGTAGGGGACCGTCGTGCCGCCGGCCGGGGTCAGGTTGACGTGCCACAAGGCCTGGCCCGAGTCGGCGTCGATCGCGTAGACGCTGTCGTGCTCGGTCGCGATGTAGACCACGTTGTGGCTCGCGCCGCCGATATTTACGCTCGAAAGATACAGCGGCTGGGCGTAAGTCACGCCGTCGAGAGCGAAGGTGAACAGCTTTCCGAACTGGTCCGCATTGACGTTGGACGGCGTGAGAATGGTCTCATTCAGGTTGGCGCCGGTTCGCGCATTGTTGTACTGATAGGTTGTAACGTTTATTTGTGCTGCTAGCGGGAGAACCGCCAGGACGAAGGCGAAACGCATGAAGCCCCTCCGATATAAACACCTGTTGGATCGTTCCGGCTTACTGTCGCGAAAGGATTAACGGCGACGCGATGGCGAAGCGCAGCGCGGGGCTGATGATGTACCGGCGCAGGCACGGGCACCTCGAGGTTTTTCTGGTGCACCCCGGCGGTCCTTTGTGGGCGAAAAAAGATGCCTGGACCATTCCGAAGGGCGAGTACGAATCCGGCGAGACGCCGCTCGAAGCAGCGCGGCGCGAGTTTCAGGAGGAAACCGGTTTCGTGCCCGCCGGTCCGTTTGCGGAATTGGGCGAAACGCGGCAGCGCAGCGGCAAGATCGTCGTCGCGTGGGCCTTCGAAGGCGATTGCGACCCCGGCACGCTGGTGAGCAATACCTGCTTCATCCAGTGGGCGGGGAAACGCCTGGAAATCCCGGAAGTGGACCGCGGAGCGTGGTTTTCAATCGAGGACGCGCGCAAGAAGATTTTTGAGGGCCAGGAGAAATTTCTCGACAGATTGCCGGCAGCGAATCAACGGGACTGATTCATCCCCACGCGCCGAGCAATTTCCGCACAAGCACGAGTTGACCCAGGTGGTACGAATTATGATCGGCCACCAGCAAGGCTTCGCGCAGGGGAGTCTGTCCCTCGCCGTGTGGAATCTTCGCGTAGAGGTCGGTCGCCGCGTTTTCGACCAGAGCGCACATCGCGGCCAGATCGTCGCGGAAGGCGCGCACCGATTTCGACCACGCGTTCGCATTGGGCGGCGCGGGCGATTCCGGCCAGTACCCTTCCGGCCATTTCGGCGATTGATGTTTGGGATTGCGCGTGAACTCGAGGATGTCCCATTGCGCAAGGCGCATGTGCTCGAGCAGTTCCCAACAGGAGTGCGGTGAGCGCGGCGGACGCTTGCCCCGCAGCTCCGCCGGGATGCCTTTGAGCGCTGAATCGAAATCGACGTGCGCGCCGCCGCCGCGCAACAGGTAGAGCAGATGTTCGCGAAGTGGGTCCACAGCGTGATTATACGCACAAAAAATTGCGTCTTTACGCGCGCATTTCGCGCAAGGCCTTGAACGCATTCAATTTTTTGTAGCGGTTACAAACGGGCACAAATTTGCCTCGGCGCAATTTAGAGCGCAGTCGGGGTCGTTAACCAAGCTCTGAGGAACGCGTGAAAAATGCTATGCCGGCGGTGTGTCTGGCGATCGGATGGATCGCGGCGGCGCCGGCGGGTGGACAATTCTTGACCAATGGCGTAATCCGTGCGACGGATACGCCCAAGGGCAGCGTGTTCCTGACGTTCGACGACGGCCCGGACGAACCGGGACCCGACGGGCTGACGCAGATGGAAAAGGTCGCGCGATTTCTTCGGGGGCCGGTCAGCATTCCAGTGCCGGGCGAGCGCAGCGCAGTACTCAAGAGCATCCGCGCATCGTTCGCGATCGTGGCGTGCCATTTCATCGGCCAGGATCCGCCCAATCCGATTTCGTCCCTGTGCGTCGGCTTGGGCGACGTGCCCGAATCGGTCGCCACCAACGTGATCGCTGACGGTCATGACATCTTCAATCATTCGCAAAATCATATTCCGCTGACGATGATTCAGGTCCCTTCCGACGTCCTGTACGAAGTGGGGCACGCGCAGATCGAGGTGGATAAGCTGCGCGACAACAGCCCGCGCATATTCCGCGGGCCGGGGCTTGCCTTCAGCGCGAGCGTCGCGGGAATGTTGAACACGGATCCCTTCGCCAGCCAGATCACCGGGCCGATCGACGCCGACGTCGGCGGCGGATTCGACGTCAACGGCACGTGGATGGGCGGCGACTGGGATTGTTTCGAGCTGAACATGAGCGTTCCCTTCTGCGGCGATCTGTACGTCAACGCGATTCGCAATGCGCCGCAGGGCGCGATCGTGCTGTTGCACGTTCGCACGGAAAGCATGACAGGACGCGATGGAAATCCTTTTCCCTTGGATCTGGCGCGTTATATCGTGGAGAACCTCGGTCCCGACTACGACTACCTGCCTCTCGACGCGATACCGGGTGTACGCGGCGAGCTGATGACTGGCCCCGTGACGCAGGTTTCGACGGAGTTCGGCGCGGCGGATGGACAAGGATTGGTAGCCGCGGGCCTCTTGAACGGTCCCGGAGACGCGGCCGGCATCTGCAAGGCGCGCGGCTCGACCGTCACCTGCAAAACGAGCGACGGCAAGGGCGGTTTCCTGCCGTCGGCAACGTGGATGGTCATCGGCGATCCAAGCTGGACGGCGACATACGGATCGGCCTTCTGGCTGGCGGATGTGAATGGCGATGGCTTCGCCGACCTGGTGTTTCCCGCGTCGGGGTCGCTGTGGGTCGCGCCGAACAATCTCCGGGGAGGGTTCGACCCGCCACGCGAATTTTTCCACGGACCGGTTCCCGATCCGCGCTACATCCGCTTCGGCCGCGTGACCGGGAGCGCGCGCGCGGACATGGTCGCCTGGACCCCGGACCTTGCCGCTCCGACTGTGTATGTGAACGACGGCGTGCACCTGATTGCTCCGGCCGCACCTGTATTGGGAAGCGGCGCGCCAGGGCTGCAACGATTGACGGCGCAATTGATCGATCTCGATGGCGACGGCCGCGCGGACCTGGTGGTGCGCGGCGAAACGCACGTCCACTGCGCGCACAGCACAGGTGCAGGATTCGGGCCGCTGCGGGCGTGCTCGATCGCAGGAGGTCCGTTCGCCGAACACGTGACCGAGTGGAACGCGCAGTACGCCGATAGCTTCGGAGTCGCGAATATCAACGGGCCGGCGGTGGTGGCCGGGGTTCCGACCGGTGTGATTTTTTCGCCACTCACGAAAGGCTCGTTGAGCAACCGGCACCGCTATCTGTGCAACGACTGTTTCACGAACGCGGCGGATCAGGCCTGGAAACCGCAGCTGCGGGCTTCGCAGATCGTGTGGGCTGACTTCACGCATAGCGGCGTGGACTCCCCCATGTTCGTCCGGGCAGACGGGTTGTATCTGGCGGTGACGCAGCTTCCGAAATGACGCGCTATTCCGGGCCGAGACGGCCCAGGATGTGATCGCGGATCCAGTGCTCGTCCCACCATTCGATCGGATTCACCTGGACTCCGCCGATCTGCATGGAGAAATGCAGATGGTCGCCGCCGGCGAGTCCCGTTGACCCGCTCTTGCCGATGAGTTGGCCGCGCTTCACCGTGTCGCCCTCTTTGACGGCGAACTCGCTCAGGTGCGCGTAGATCGATTGCAGCGAGAGTCCGTGATCGAGCACGATGCAGTTGCCGTAAATTCCGAGCGGCGCGGCCCATACGACCGTGCCGTTGTTCGACGCGAGCACCGGCGTGTGCGCGGATACGGCGAGATCGAACCCGAGGTGCACCTGCTGATCGATCTTCTTCCCCTGATAAACGTAAGTGCGCACGTCGGCGAAGGCGGATTCGACTTTGGCGTTGGCAAGCTGGAGAAACGGCTGGGTCCACAGAAATTTAACCGCCGTTTTCAAGCGCAGATCGGCGAGCGTTTTATTGTTCTCGCGGCGCATTTCGCCGTTGATTTTGAGAAATCGCGTAAGCAGGTCGCCGGAGCCGTTGGGGTCGATCTGGTTGACCACTTTTTCAAGAAAGCGGTCGTCGATGACCAGATCGCGGGCGCGAAACTTCTTGGGGAAGATTTTGAACCAGAATTCGGAGCGAGCCTGGTCGCCGGCCGCATTTTTTGCGTAAACGAAGGGCGTGACCGTCGGCGGCGAATCCCACGAATAAGCAAACAGTGCGATGCGTTCGCTGCCGCGAAACGGAAAACTGGGAAAGCTCAGGTTTCCCACTTGGACGCCGGCTTCGGTCCACGCGCCGGATGGGGTCAGCAGCGCCATCTCCGATCCGCCCTGGTTGATGTAGTGCTGGAAGCCATCGGTCGAAACGGAGGGCGGGTGAAATACGACGTCCACATTAGAGGCGATGGAATCGGTGGAGGCGCGCATGTCGTTCGATGTCGCTTCGACGATCAGACGCGCCTTGCCTTCCTTGACAGCCGCCTTGCCCAGGGCGAAATGAACGATTTGCGGCGCATCGTGATGGCGGAAAAACGTGAATCGGGTCGCTGGCTGTGAGATTTCGGCGAGCTTCACGAGCGAACCGTTCTGTTCGATCTCGGCCTCGACGCGCCGCGCGCCATGCGGATTGGCGACCCGGACCGCAATCGGAGTCGATTCGCCGATCGCCTTGGGCGCGGGGTCGAACGCAAGGGTCGAACGGGAAGACAGGAACATGAGAGCGGCGCCTGCGCACACCACCAGTGCAAGGAGGGCCACGACTGCTTTGAGCATCTAACAATGATGCACCGTCCATTCGTTTCGTTACCCGAATCCCGCTTGCTGCGCTAAATTGTTCCTAACATGCCCAGCGTCTTCGCCGGCACGTCCGGATTCGCCTATCCGACCTGGAAGCCCGAGTTTTATCCCGCCAAACTTCCGCAGAGAGACTTTTTGAAGCACTACGCGACGCGCCTGAATGCGGTGGAGATCAACTACACGTTCCGCCATCTGCCCTCGGCATCAACGCTGGAGAACTGGGTCAACGCGACGCCGGCCGGCTTCGTCTTCGCATGCAAAGCGCACCAGCGCATCACCCATATCCTGCGCCTGAAGGAATCCGAATTCCTGCAGGTTTTCTTTCACGCCATCGACCCGCTGCGGTCGGCGCGACGGCTTGGTCCCGTGCTGTTTCAATTGCCGCCGAATTTGAAGTGCGATGCGGAGCTGCTCGCCGCGTTTCTCGAAAAACTGCCGCGTGATATTCGCTGCGCATTCGAGTTTCGCAACGAAAGCTGGCTCATCGATGAGGTCTACCGGCTGCTCGAGGCGCAGGGCGCGGCACTGTGCCTGGCGGAATCCGACAGGCTGGAGATCCCGCACGTGATCACCGCCGGATTTGTGTATTCGCGCTTGCGCAAATCCGATTACAGCGCGGCGGAGCGCGAGGAGATCGCCGAACGCGTGCGCGGGATTCTCTCCGGCGGACGCGACGCGTATGTTTTTTTCAAGCACGAAGACTCGCCCGCGGGCGCGCTGTACGCCGATGTGCTGATACGAGCTTCGAACGCCTAGTTTTGCGTCGCGCATGTTCGTTGAATCATCCTGATCGAGCTTCGGAGAGCGGCCTTTGATCCGCGCAGGGCTTCAGCCCTACCGACCATGCCGAATTGCGGAGCTGAAGCTCCGCGCGGGATAAATCCCGCCCTCCAAAACGGTCCACTCGGATCCCGGAGATATGCCCCGAATTTCTGGGAAACCACACTAGCAGATTTCTGAAAAGGGTCTGTCCGTTTTTTCGAGCAACCTTCTACGCGATCTCGGTTATCCTGTCTGGGTATGCAGAGCTTCGACATGATCGTGCTCGGCTCGGGACCGGCAGGGCAGCGGGCGGCGATTCAGGCGGCGAAATCGGGCAAAAAAGTCGCCGTGGTTGAGAAGGCGCAAGTGGTCGGAGGCGTGTGCATCAACACGGGGACCATCCCCAGCAAGACCATGCGCGAGGCGGTGCTGCATCTCTCCGGCTACCAATATCAGAGCATGTACGGCATGAACTACCGCGTGAAGGAAAAGATCACGATGTCCGATCTCGCCTTCCGGGTACAACACGTAATCAAGACTGAGATCGACGTGACCGTGGCGCAACTTTCGCGCAATAACGTGGAGACGGCGTTCGGCGTGGGCAGCTTCGTCGATCCGCACACCATTCGCGTCACCAACGCGCTGGGTAACGTGGATTTTCAGGCGGATATCGTGGTGATCGCGACCGGGACCAAGCCTGCGGTCTCGCCCAAGGTGCCCATCGACGGAAAGACCATCGTCAATTCCGACCAGGTGTTGTCGATGGAGCAGATTCCCAAAACGCTGATTGTGGTGGGCGGCGGCGTAATCGGCGTCGAGTACACGTGCATGTTCGCGATACTCGGCGTGCGCGTGATTCTGATCGAAAAGAGGCCGCGGCTGCTCGAATTTGCCGACTCCGAAATCATCGAGGCGCTTTCCTATCATCTGCGCGACCACCGCGTGACCATGCGCCTCAACGAAGAAGTCTCGAGCGTGGAACCGGCGGCGGATGGCGTGGTCGCGAATCTCGAAAGCAAGAAAAAGCTTTCGGGCGACGCGCTGCTCTACGCTGTGGGACGGCAGGGCAACGTGGACGATCTGAATTTAGCCGCGGCCGGGCTCGAGGCCGACGCACGGGGAAGAATTCGGGTGGACGCCGAGTACCGTACCACGGTCCCGCACATTTTCGCGGTGGGCGACGTGATCGGATTTCCCAGCTTGGCGTCGGTTTCGATGGAACAGGGGCGCATCGCCGCGGCGCTCGCCTTCGATAAGCCGGTGCACTCGAATCCGGCGACGTATCCCTACGGGATCTACACCATCCCGGAGATTTCGTTCATCGGCAAGACCGAGGAGCAGCTTACCGATGAAGATGTGCCCTACGAAGTCGGCGTAGCGTATTATCGCGAAATCGCGCGCGGACAGATCCGCGGCGACACCACCGGGCGGCTGAAAATTATTTTTCATCGCGAAACCAGGGAACTCCTCGGCGTCCATATCATCGGGGAAGGCGCAGCGGAGTTGCTGCACATCGGGCAGGCGGTGATGATTCTAAAAGGTACGGTGGAATATTTCGTGGATACGGTATTCAATTATCCGACGCTCGCCGAGTGTTACAAGGCCGCGGCGTTTAACGGCATCAACAAGCTCGCGAGATTCTAAGGAGCGCTTGTGCCCAGAAACATTGGAGTGGTGATCAGCGATCACATCACGCTGGGCGTGGTGGAGGGGGATCGGGTGGCTGGAAACGTGGTGCGTTACCCCGGCGATCGCAACGCGTCCGAACAGCTCCGCGCCATGCCGGTGGAGGAGTTGGTGCGGGTTCAGGCTGACGAAGTGAAAGCGCTCGCCGAGGGCGAGACGGTGGAGGCGATCGGCCTCGCGTATCCCGGAATTGTGCGTAACGGAACCATCGAGGACTCGCCCAATTTCCAGCAGTTGAAGGGCTGCGCCATGGAATCCGCCATGCGCGAGGCGCTGGCGGAGCGCGGCATTCACGCCAAGCTGGCGATTTCCAACGACGCCGACGTGATCGCGTCGGGGATTGCGGCGCAGCACGGAAAACTGGACCAACTGGTGCGCATCTGGTGGCTGGGAAACGGGATCGGGTTCGGACGCTATCCGGCCGCCGAAGGCGTTTGGGAGGGCGGACACACGGTGGTTTCGCTCGATCCGAACGAGCGCTTCTGCGGTTGCGGAGGCATCGGACATCTGGAAAGCATCATGGGGCATCGCGCCATGCGCCTGCGCTTTCTCGATATGGAGCCTGAGGAAGTGTTTGAGGCGGCCAAAGCGGGCGACCCGCGCTGCTCTCAATTCGCGATCCTGTGGCATCGGGCGCTCGCGGCCGCGACCGCCTCTTGCATTCACATGGACGGTCCAGGGAAATTTTATATTACTGGCCCCAATGCGAAGTTCGTGAATCTCGCGTTTCTGAACCGCTCGGTGCAGGAGATGGTCAAGATGAGCCCGCTGCAAGGTTACGTTTTCGAGATCATCGACAAGAGCGACGAAATCGCGGTAGTGGGCGCCGTGGTGAACGCACTGCGCGCTTGAACCGTCACGGCGGTTGGGGCTGATCGACGATCGCTAGAACCCGGTGTTGTGCACGGCCGGAGTCTGGCGGTGCACGGGAACCGCGACGTCGAACCAGCCGATCATCATCTCGTCCCAGGTCTGCGGTCCCCAGAAAATAGTCGCCGCGGGGTTGGGATTCGCCGGATTGTTCGGCGAGTTGTCGTACACGGCCGAAGCTTCGATGCGCGTCCCGCGCGGCAGCAGCTTGGGAGTCTCCAGGTAATAATACGGCTGCCAGTTGAAATCGAAGTGTGGGATATTGAGCAGGATTTCGGTTCGACCGTCGGGATAAATCGCGCGGAACACAAACGACTTCCCGCGCAGGTGCATGTGCGCCCGCAAACCCATCAGCTTCACCGGCTCCTGGATCATTTCCGATGCGGAGATGTGATAATCCGGGTCGCCGGGCGGAATCGACAGCCAGTGCGCGGCGGCTTGCATAGCCACGATCTGCTCGGTCGCAGGCTGTTTGGCGAAGATCAGGCCGATTCTGGTGCGATCCTTGGCTGCTTTTCCGATGGCCTGGTAATGCATCTGAAAAACCAGCGTCGATCCGGCCTTGATCAGCCGCGCCTGACCGGGTTTCCAGAATTGCGGCGTCATGCCGGGAGCATAGCCGGCGAGGTAGTCTTCCTCATCCCGGCCGTTGGGAGGATTGACCACGACAATCGCGTGATGCACCACCGCGCGATTGCCCGGGCGCACCTCCACGGCTTGCACCCATTTGTCCTCGGTGAAATGCGTTTGGACCGCGATGTACTGGTAATCGATGACGCCGCGCGCCGGGACGTTAAATTCATAGGGCAGCTCGAATACCGCGTCGGGCTGGGGAATGCGCCAGCCTTCCAGAAACGCTCGCGGCTTGGGTGCGTCCGCAGGATCTCCCTTGGGCGCACCTCCGTCGACCCAAGCTAGCAGCGTTTCTTTTTCCCCCGGGGCCAAACTGAGATCGTTCGAAAATTTTCCGTAGTGCGGATCGGCCTGCCACGGCGGCATCTTTCCGGTGAGCAGCGCGGACTTGATCGCCTTCGCCCACGGCCGCACCTGCTGATAGGTCAACAGCGGCATGGGACCGGCTTCACCCGGCCGATGGCATTCCTGGCACCGGTTTTGAAGAATCGGCTCGACGTTCTGGTGAAACGTCACCGCCGGAGCCGCCTGTAAAAGAGCGCAAAATACCGGCACTATCAGGACTTGAACCCGCGCGTTCACAGTTACCTCGGGAATATCCATCATACGCGCAAACCGACCGGATCGTTACGATGAATTTCGCGTACAGGCGCAAATTGTCCGGGCCTAAGGTGAACTCCGATGGCGCGAGCGTTTTTCTCGTCAGGAAAGTCTATTCTTTGAGTAGCTATGAATTCCCGAATCGCTGCCCCGCTGATCGCGCTGGGTCTGGCCGGCGTCGTACTCACGCCCATTCTCGCCGACGAAGGTATGTGGACCTTCGATAACCCTCCGGTGAAGCTGATCCAGCAGAAGTACGGCTTCACGCTGACCAGGCAGTGGCTGGATCATGTTCGCCTCGCTTCGGCGCGGCTGAACGACGGCGGATCGGGATCCTTCATCAGCCCGCACGGCCTGCTTCTGACCAATCACCATGTCGCGAGCGGTCAGCTCACCAAGGATTCCACGCCGGAGCACGATTACATCAAAAACGCTTTTTACGCACGCACGCAGTCCGAAGAGCTGAAAGCGCCCGACCTGGAAGTCGACGTCCTCATGTCCACAGAAGACGTGACCGCGCGCGTTCAGGCAGCGGTCAAGAACGCTAAGACTCCGGAGCAGCAGGGCGACGAGCGGCGCAAGATCATCGCGGAAATCGAGCGCGACAGCTTGCAGAAGACCGGCCTGCGATCTGAAGTGGTTACGCTGTATCAGGGCGGCGAGTATTGGCTGTACCGCTACAAGGAGTACACCGATATTCGCATTGTCTTCGCCCCGGAGCAGCAGGCGGCCTTCTTCGGCGGCGACGACGACAATTTCACCTACCCGCGTTACGACCTCGACATGGCGATCTTCCGCGTGTACGAAAACGGCAAGCCTATAGACTCGACGAATTATCTGAAGTGGAATCCGAAGGGACCGTCAAACGGGGACCTGTTGTTCGTGTCCGGCAATCCCGGCTCGACCGAACGGCTGGATACGGTGTCGCAGCTCGAATATCAGCGCGATCAATTGCTTCCGCTCGAGCTGGTGCTGCTGCACGATCGTTACGATGTGCTCAAGAGTTTTTCTCAGCGTGGGGACGCCGAGGCGGTCGAAACTACGGACGATCTGCTTCGGGATTCCAATTCGATCAAAGCGCTGGCCGGAATGCTGGATGGCTTGAAAGAGAAGCGCATCATGGACACCAAGCGCGGCGACGAGGGGAAATTCCGCGCGGCGGTGCTGAAAAATCCGGAGCTGAAGGCGAACTACGGCAACGCATGGAACGATATCGCCGAAGCCGAGCGCAAAGCCGCGACGCGGACCAAGGAGCGCTTCTTCCACAGCACGGATTCACAACTCGCCAGCTTCGCCGCAACGATTGTGGACTACGTCGCCGAAATCAAGAAGCCGGACGGAGAGCGTCTGCCCGGCTTCCACGACGCGGATCTCAAGAGCTTGCAATTCCAGTTGTTCTCTCCCGCGCCGGTGTACAAGGACATGGAGATCGCGCGAATGACCGGTGCGTTGGCCCTCGATCTCAAGCAGATGGGCGCGAAGGATCCCTTCGTGAAGATCGCGCTCGACGGCAAAACTCCGGCGCAAGCCGCGCAATACTACGTTTCCGGCACGCACCTGAATGATCCGGCGGTCCGAAAGAAGCTGATCGAGGGTGGACAAGCCGCGGTGGATGCATCCGCCGATCCGATGATCGTGCTGGAGCGCAAGCTCGATCCGATGCGCCGCGAATCGATTCGCTGGTGGCAGGACAACGTGGAGAGCGTACTCGACCGGGGCGGCGAGGAATTGGGCCGCGCGCGTTTCGCGATCTACGGGCGGAACACGTACCCCGACGCGACCTTCACGCTGCGGCTTTCCTACGGTCAGATGAAGGGCTACCCGATGAACGGAACCATCGCGCCTCCGATGACGACCTTCTACGGCCTGTACGGACGCTCGGCGGACTTCAGCAACAGCGGCGAGTTCTACCTCATTCCGCGCTTCGCTGAAAATCGCGACAAGCTGCATCTGGCGACTCCGTTCAACATCGTCACCACCAACGACATCATCGGAGGCAATTCGGGCTCGCCGGTGATCGATAAGGACGGCTCCATTGTCGGCTTGATTTTCGACGGGAATATCGAGTCGCTAGTGGGCGATTACGTGTACGACATCGAGACCAATCGCGCGGTTGCGGTGGACACGGCGGCGATGACGGAAGCGCTCGAGAAGCTGTATGGCGCCGGCGATCTGCTCAAAGAGATTATGGGTCAGTAGACGTCCGTCCGGACCGCACGCCCATAAATTTTCTTGACACAACGAAGACGTTCGTAGTAATGTCTTCGTAGTGACCAGGACACCCGATCCGCCCCGCCCCACCGACGCAGAGCTCGAAATTATCGCCGTGCTGTGGAGCCGCGGGCCCGCGACCGTTCGCGACGTCCACGCCGCCATCAGCCGCCGCAAGGCCGCACAATACACCACAATTCTCAAGCTGATGCAGATCATGACCGAGAAAGGTCTGTTGAAGCGGGACGAAAGCGAGCGCGCGCACATTTATGAACCCTGCCGAACCAAGGAATGGACGCGACGCCAGTTGGCGGGCGACCTGCTCGACCGCGCGTTCGGCGGGTCGCAGGCGAGTTTCGTGATGGGAGCGCTTTCGGCCCGCAAAGCCTCGTCCGAGGAGCTCCAACAGATTCGCCGGTTGCTTGACGAATACGAGAAAGGAACGCGATGAACCTTCTGATCACTTTCGCGCGATCGCCGTTCGCCGCGGCGCTTGGCTGGAGCTTGATGGATTTCCTGTGGCAGGGCGCCGGGATCGCGCTGGTCGCGTGGGTTTCGCTGCGAATCGCGCGCACGGCGCGGTGGCGCTATGCGATCGCCTGCGCGGCGTTGTTTTCGATGCCGGTCGTTTTTGGCGTGACGCTATGGCTTACGGCGCCTGGCGCTCTGGCCGTCGCCGGCGCAGGGCGTTTGGTGCCAGCGACGCCGTCATTCCCCGCGGCGGTCCCACCGTCAGGTCAGGTCGCGCGCGATTTCAGCGCGTACGTGGAATGGGTCGCGCCCGCGTGGATGGCCGGGGTCGTGTGCCTGCTCTTTTATCGCGCGGCCGCGTGGATCTTCGCGCTGCGATTGCGCCGGCGCGGAACCTGCGGTGCGTCCGCGGAGTGGATCGGCCGGGTCAAGGCTCTTTCGGCGAGGGTGGGAGTCTCGCGGCCGGTCGCGCTGCTCGAATCGGCGCTAGCTGAGGTTCCAGTGATGATCGGATACCTGCGGCCGGCGATCCTGGTGCCGCTCGGAATGCTCGCGGGTCTCGCGCCGGAGCAGGCGGAAGCGATTCTGCTGCACGAGCTCGCGCACATCCGCCGCGCGGACTACCTCGTGAACGTGGTGCAGGGCGCGCTCGAAGCGCTGCTCTTTTATCATCCTTCGGTGTGGTGGATTTCGAAGGTGATCCGGGCGGAGCGCGAGAACTGTTGCGACGACCTGGTGCTCGCCGCTCAAGGCGATCCTCACGCCTACGCGACCGCGCTGCTCGCTATTGAAAGAAACCGAAGCAGCGAAATGCAGCCCGCCCTGGCGGCGACCGATGGCGATCTGCTGCGGCGTATCCGCCGGGTGCTGCGCGTGCCGCAAGCCCGCGATGCAAGCATGCCCGTGACTCCGGCCGCGATAATGCTGGCCGCGCTGGCTGTCGGATTTGCGCACGCGCAAGCCCCGGAAATGCCGGCCGTGTACGCGAAGTGGCTGACGGAAGACGTGGTCTACATCATCACGGACGTGGAGAGAGAAGGCTTCAAGAAGCTTACGAACGACGAGGATCGCGAGGCGTTTATCAAAGATTTCTGGCTATTCCGCGATCCCACGCCAGGAACACCGAAAAATGAGTTCAAGGAAGAGCACTATCGGCGCATCGCCTACGCGAACGCGCATTTCAAATCGCCGACACTCGCAGGATGGAAGACGGATCGGGGCAGGATCTACATTGTGTACGGCCCTCCGGACGAGATCGAATCACATCCGTCGGCAGGTCCGTACAAGCGTCCGTCGGATCAAGGCGGGGGGACCGTGAATACCGCGCCGTTCGAACAGTGGAGATACAAGTACATCCAGGGCATCGGACAGAACATCATCATCGAATTTGTCGACTCCGCAATGAACGGCGAGTATCGCATGACGACGGACCCGCACGCCAAAGAGGGCGTGAAGGTGCCTCTTGCCTCGGGACGAAAGCTGAGCGCGAGCGTGAGCGGGCCGGGTGAGGTGACGGTCTGGATTCCGATCGACTCTTCCGGCAGCCTCGATGTATCCGGGCGCGCGACGAACAACTCGGGATTCGCGGTGGCGTGGTTCGATCAGCCCGTCGAAAACGCGGCTGGAACCATGCTGGTGAAGAAGATGAATCTGGCGCCAGGATCTTATTGGGTCGCGGTGACGGTGATAGAAACGGCGAGCGGTAAAGCTCACACAGATGGCGTGAGCATTCAACTCCAGTGATCACGCCTGCGCATCATTTTTTCTCCTTGTTCCCGATGACGCGGTTGGCGAAATAATTGGTCACGTTAGCCTCGCTGCGCGCGACCTCGTAATACGCAGCCTTGAGCAACTGGTCCTTGCGATTGAGCAGCGTCTCGCGGATGGTTTGCTGCACCTTGGGATCGCTCAAATCGCGCTGGCCGGCCGGCTCGCGCGTGATCACTTTCAGGATTCGATACCCCTCGGCGGTGCGCAGCACGCCGGTGATCTCGCCGGGACGCAGAGCCAGGATGGTTTTGCGCAGCTCCGCATTGGCCTTGTCCAGCGCCGATTCGGGAATGAAGCCCAGATCGCCGCCGTTCTGCGAAGAGTTCGGGTCCTCCGAGTAATTCTGCGCGAGCGAGGCGAAATCGTCCCCCATCCTCAGGCGCTGGTATAGCGCGTCGATCTTCTTACGCGCCTGCCCATCGTCCTGCGCCTTGTCGTTCTTGAGATTGCGCACGCTGGGGTCGGGCCCGGGCGTCACCAGGATCTGCGCCATGTGGATCTGCGGCTCGGCCAGATCGAAGCTGGACTTGTTGGCATTATAAAAATCCGCGATGTCCTTATCCGAAATGCTGATTTTCGAGGTGATCTCCTTGTTGAACAGCTTGGCGACGCTCAGGTCGCGGCGAAGCTGCGCCTTGAGGTCGTCAACGGTGAGCTTGCGGTCGTTGAGCTGTTTTTGAAACTCCTCCTGCGTGTAGGGCGCCTTGAGCTCGTTGTATTTCTGCTCGACCTCGGCGTCGGTGGCCATCAGGCCCTCTTTTTCGGCGCGTTGCAGCATGATTTCACCGTCGATCAACGTGCGCAGGACTTCCAGTTTCTGGATATCCACCTGGTCCTCGGTGGTGTGATCGCCGGCGGTTCGCTCCAGGGAGGTCGCCGTCGCCGGAAATTGCGACAAGTACTGCTTTTCGAGATCGGCGTAGGTGATGGCGCGGCCGTTGACCATGGCGGCGACATTGGCGGGAACCGAGCGGGTGCATGCGCTGGCACCGAAGACGATCAGAACGGCAAAGAGCTTTCGGGGCATGCGGAAAAACTTTATTTTACAGGAGCGTTCGCGCGAATCACTAGCGGCATAGGGGGAAACTCCGATTGACGCATAAGGCGGACTGCACCATAATGAATCATCGCGCCTCGGAGGATTCATGCGCCAGCGCTTTATTACAGGTGTATTGTTGCCGTCCCTAGTGGCTGTGGCGTTCAGCCTGCCCGTCGACGCCTCGGTGAGCTATAGCTGCGGCGCCGGAATCAGTGCGGACGTCTGCAATTTCCTCAACGTCACGATTGCCGGCTATTACAACAACACGTTCACCAATGCCGACGCCGCGATTTACATCCAGTTGGGCAGCACGGGCTTGGGCGAGAGTGAATTCGACAGAATCGAGCTCTCATACAGCTCATATGCGACCACGTTCGACGCGGAGTCAACAGATTCGGCCGCGATTGCGGAGCTGCCTTCGACTAATCCCGACGTCGCGGGCGGGGGTGTTTATGTCACGGCGGCTCAGCTCGAGGCGCTGGGATTGAGCATCACCGCGGGCAGGTACGGCGTGAACCTGAGCGGCAGCTCGTGTAAGCTCGGCACCAGCGGCTGCTATAACGGCGTGATTACGATCAGCAACGGCGCGGATCTGTATTATCGTCCGAACGGCGGCACGATCGGTATGACGCAGTACGACTTTTACAGCGTGGCCGAACACGAAACGGATGAAATTTTAGGCACCGCTTCGTGTCTCGTCGACATCAGCGGAGCGGCCGGCAATGGGTGTACGAATCGCTCAGGTACTTCGGCCGGCGTGTCCGCAACCGACCTGTATCGCTATTCGAGCCAGGGCACTTTCGCCTGGACGAGCTCCAGCACCGCGTACTTCTCGATTGATGGGGGCAAGACCATGCTCGCGGCGTACAACAATACGCCTAACGGCGGCGATTACGGCGACTGGGTATATCAATCCAGTTGCAGCGCGGACTTGGTACAGGATTACGCCGCCACGCCCGGTTGTAGCCCCAATATCATTACCGATCAGGGCACGCCCGAGATCCAGTTGCTGAATGCGGTTGGCTTCGATCTCTCTGCACCGGAGCCGGCGACATTCGCGTTGCTGGGCGCGAGCTTGATTGGTTTAGGCGTGATTGGGATGCAGCGCCGCAGGCGCAAATAAGCTCACTTCGCGTCGCGCCAGTTTTCACCCACGCCGACATCCACCACCAACGGGACTTCCAGCTTCTTCACGGACTGCATTTCCGACTTGACCATCGCGCGTACCGCGTCAACCTCTTCCGGCGGAGCTTCGAAAATCAGCTCGTCATGGACTTGCAGCACCATGCGGGTCTGCATCGCCGCGAGCTGTGCGTCGATGCGGATCATCGCCAGCTTGATCAGGTCCGCGGCCGTGCCTTGCAGCGGAGTGTTGACCGCGGTCCGCTCGGCGAAATTGCGCGCGTTGGGATTGCGGCTCTGCATGTCGGGAATCGGTCGCCGGCGGCCGAACAGGTTCACCGATACGCCATCGCGCCGCACTTCCGCGATGGTTTCATCCAGCCAGCGGCGCACGCCCGAGTAGCGCTCGAAGTAAGCGCGGATGTAGCGCTCGGCTTCCTTGCGGTCGATGCCGAGCGAGGTCGCCAGACCGAAGGGCGTTTGCCCGTAAACGATGCCGAAATTCACAGCTTTCGCGCTGCGCCGGTGTTCGGCCGTCACGAACATGGGGCCGACGCCGAACACTTCCGCGGCTGTGCGTGCGTGGATATCCTCGCCGCGGCGGAACGCGTCGACCAATACCGGGTCGTGCGACATGTGCGCCAGCAGCCGCAGCTCGATCTGCGAATAATCGGCGACGATCAGCTTCCATCCGGGACGCGGAACGAATGCGGCGCGGATTTCGCGGCCGAGCTCGGTGCGAATGGGAATGTTTTGCAGGTTCGGGTTGGAGCTTGAAAGCCGGCCGGTAGCCGCGCCGGTCTGGTTGAAGCTGGTGTGCACGCGTCCGGTGGAAGGGTCGATCAACGCGGGCAGCGCGTCGACGTAGGTTCCCTTGAGCTTGGCGAGCTGGCGGTAGTCGAGCACCTTGCGCGCGATGGCGTGTTCCTCGGCGAGCGCCTCCAGTACGTCAGCCGCCGTGGAAATCACCTTACCCTTGCCGTATTTCACCGGCGCCGGCAGATTCATCTCCTCGAAGAGAGTTTTTCCGAGCTGCTGGGGCGAATTGATGTTGAAGGTCTTCCCGGCGAGCTCGTAAATCTCAGCTGACAGCCGCGCGATCTCCTCCTCCATGCGGCTGCTCAAGATTCGAAGCTGCGCCGGATCGACGCGTACACCGCACTCCTCCATGCGTGCCAGCACCGGGACCAGAGGCAAATCGATGGATTCATACAGCGGGACGAGCCCCAGCGCGTCTACCTCGGGACGCAGTTTTTGAAAAACGGACAAGACCGCGTCGGCCTGGCCGGAGGGGTCGCTCGAAACTTCGCGATCGAGATAGCGCTCGGCGAGCGACGGGAGATCGCAGCGGCCGGGATCGGCCGAGATCAGGAACCCGTACAGCATCACGTCGTGAGCGAGGCTCGGAGCGCTGCCGAAGCGCCGGATCATCGTTTTGATGTCGTGCGCGACGCTGGCCCGCATCGGAATTTTGTCGAGCGCAACGGCTCGCGCGACTCCTTCACTCGCCGAAAACGCCAGCACGCTTTCGCCCATCATCTCGCCTGCGGCGACCGCGACCGGAGCCTCCGCCGGAATCGTCGCCAGCCACGCATCGAGCGCCGCAGCCGATTCAAAGCGCTGGTAATCGCATTCGCTCGCCGCTTTGGCCGCCGGAGCGAGCTCGCGCAACAGGCTGGAGAATTCGAGAGTCTTGTAAATCTCGCGCAGCTTGGCGACGTCCGGCTCCTGAATCTTGACAGCCTCGAGGTCGAATTCGATGGGGACGTCACAATGGATGGTCGCCAGGCGCTTACTGAGCAGGATCTGCTCGCGATGCTTTTGCAGGCTTTCGCGATACATCTTGCGCTCGACTTCAGAGGCGTGCTCGATGGCATTTTCGACGCTTCCGAAGCGCTGGATCAGGTCCTTCGCACCTTTTTCGCCGATTCCCGGCGCCCCCGGAATATTGTCGATGGTGTCGCCTTTGAGCGCCAGAAGATCGGCAACCTGCGGCGGCGCGACGCCCATGAACTCCTGGGTGGCTTTAGCATCGAACCACATGTCGTCTTTCATGGGATTGAGCATCTTTACGTGATCGTTCACCAGCTGGAGCATGTCTTTGTCGCTCGAAACGATCACGACCTCGAGGCCCAGGGCGGTCGCGCGTCGCGCCAGCGTGCCGATCACGTCGTCGGCTTCAAACCCCGGGTATTCGAGAACGGGAATACGCAGGGCATCGAGCGTCTTGCGAATCCAGGGGATCTGCTGGAGCAGATCGGGCGGCGTCTCGGTGCGGTTGGCTTTGTACGACTCGAAGGCTTCGTCGCGGAACGTGGGGCCTTGGCTTTCGAAGATCGCGGCCAGATAGTCGGGCGAATGCGCGTTCTTCAGGCGCCGGACCATGTTGTGAAAAATGTAGACGGCCTCGGTTTCAAGGCCCGAAGCGGTGCGCATGGGCGGCGCGCCGGACCGCGCGCGGGCATGGTAGGCGCGGAAAATGAAGCCAAACGAATCGA
>Ga0335077_10001826_pt1 | contig 25361 bp, 24 predicted proteins | sample Lox_Sample_31_FD_207151 | JGI IMG/M metagenome (GOLD analysis project Ga0335077, IMG submission 207151) | Soil microbial communities from Loxahatchee National Wildlife Refuge, Florida, United States - Lox_Sample_3.1 | ecosystem: Environmental > Terrestrial > Soil > Wetlands | place: USA... | reverse complement strand
AATCTTCATGGGCGACGTCGGATCGCTGGCGCTCGGCGCGGCGCTCGCGACAGTCGCGATCCTCATCAAGCAGGAGCTGCTGCTCGTCATCGTCGGCGGCGTGTTCGTGCTCGAGGCGCTGTCGGTGGTCATCCAGGTCGCCTCGTTCAAGCTGACCGGGCGACGGGTGTTCCGCATGGCGCCGCTCCATCACCATTACGAGATGAAGGGCTGGGCCGAGCCCAAGATCATCGTGCGCTTCTGGATCCTGTCCTTCATGCTGGCGCTCCTCGCGCTCACCACGTTGAAGCTCCGCTAGGACCAGTCATGCCCACGAGAGATTCCGGTCCGGGGAGCGCGGTGTGCTGAGCGCCGTGAGCGCAGACCTGGGCCACGAAGAGGACGAGATGAGCGCCACGAGTGCTCGCGGGCCCGCCTATCGCCGCTGGCTTGCCGGTCGCACCGTCTCCGTGGTCGGTCTGGCCCGAAGCGGTATCGCCGCCGCGCGCCTCATCCGTCGTCTCGGCGGTCGCGTCCTGGCGTCGGACGCGGCGACCTCGCTGCCGGCCGACGCGCGCCGCCTGGAGGCGGAAGGATGTCGACTCTGGACCGGCGGCCACCCGGCGGAAGCGTTCGACGACGCCGACCTCGTGGTCGTGAGCCCCGGCGTGCCTCTCACGCTGCCCGCCTTGCGCTCCGTCAAGGGCCGCGGCGTGCCCGTCATCGGCGAGCTGGAGCTGGGCTGGCTCGTCATGGAGGCGGACCTGATCGCCATCACCGGCACCAACGGCAAGACCACGACGACGACGCTCACCGGCGAGCTGCTGCGGGCAACAGGCCGGCCGACCCTCGTGGCCGGGAACATCGGCACGCCGCTGTCGGAACATGCGCTCGACTTCCCTGCGGGCGGCATCGTCGTGGCGGAGGTGTCCAGCTTCCAGCTCGAGAGCACGGTCCGTTTCCATCCCCGCGTGGCGGCCGTGCTCAACGTCACTCCGGATCATCTCGACCGACACGGATCCTTCAAGGGTTACCTGGAGGCCAAGGCGCGCATCTTCCTGAACCAGACGTCTGCCGACCGCGCCGTGCTCAATGCCGATGACCCGGGCGCGGCCGGCCTCGCGGCGCGGGCGGCCGGGCCGGTGCTCTGGTTCAGTCGCCTCGCGGCCCAGGAGCACGGGATCTTCGTGCGCGACCGCTGGATCGTCGCCAACGTCGACGGGCGCCTCGAGCGGATTGCTCCGATCTCCGAGATCACGCTTCGGGGCCAGCACAACGTCGAGAACGTGCTGGCCGCCACGGCCTGCGCCCTGTGGACGGGCATGGCACCCGAGAGCATCCGGGGCGGCATCGCCGGGTTTCGCGGCGTCGAGCATCGGATCGAGCCCGTCGGGGACGACCGCGGCGTCGCCTTCTACAACGACTCCAAGGGCACCAACGTGGCCTCCACCATCAAGGCGCTCGAGAGCTTCAGCGAGCCCGTGATCCTCATCGCCGGCGGCACGGGCAAGGGTCAGGACTTCGCGCCCCTCGCCAACGCTGCCCGCGGCCGCGTGCGCCACGCGGTCTTGATCGGCGTCGACCGCGATAAGCTGCGCCACGCCTTGGAGGTGGCTGGCGCCAGCACGGAGGAGGCGAACTCCATGGAAGAGGCGGTCCGGCGCGCCAGAGCCACCGCGCGCTCCGGCGACGTGGTCCTCCTGTCGCCGGCCTGCGCCTCCTTCGACATGTTCGACAACTACGAGCATCGCGGCCAGGTGTTCAAGGCCGCGGTGCGAGCGCTCCGAGGCCACTGATGCCTCGCAAGCTCGTGCCCGACCTCTGGCTCTTCGCGACCGTGGTCGCGCTCTGCTCGGTCGGCGTGGTCATGATCTACTCGGCCAGCGCCATCATCGCGGTCGACCGCTTCCACGATCCGTTCTTCTTCCTCAAGAAGCAGTTCTTCTGGGCCGTGATCGGGTTCGGGTGCCTCTGGGTGGCGCTGCGCCTGGACTACCGGCGGCTCGAGCGTCTCGTCATCCCGCTGCTCGTCCTGTCCTTCGCCCTCCTGATCCTGGTCCTCGTGCCACCGTTCGGGCAGGTGATCAACGGCACCCGGCGCTGGTTCCGCGCCGGCCCGCTGTCGTTCCAGCCGGTCGAGCTGGCGAAGTTCTCGCTCGTGGTCTATCTGGCAGCCTTCCTGTCCCAGCGGCGCGAGCAGATGTCGAGCTTCACGCAGGGCCTCGTGCCGCCGTTGCTGGTCGCGGGACTCCTCGCCGGGCTCACGATCGCCCAGCCCGATCTCGGCAACAGCGTGGCCCTCGTCATCCTCACGCTGGTCCTGGCCTACCTCGCGGGAGCCCGCGTGATCCACATGGCGATGATCGCCGCTGCTGCCCTGCCGGTGGTCGGCTTGCTCATCACGCTCCGGCCATACCGCTGGCGCCGCATGCTCGCCTTCGTCAATCCCTGGGACGACCCGCAAGGCAGCGGCTTTCAGATCATCCAGTCCTTCCTGGCGCTGGGATCCGGGGGATGGTTCGGGCTGGGGCTGGGCGAGTCCAAGCAGAAGCTGTTCTACCTGCCGGAGCCCTACACCGATTTCGTCTTCGCCATCCTCGGCGAGGAGCTGGGACTCGTCGGCGCGGGGCTGGTGGTCGGCCTGTTCGCCGTGCTCATCTGGCGCGGTCTACGCGTCGGACTGCGGGCGCCCGATTCCTTCGGCGCCTACCTCGCCCTTGGCCTCACCGTCATGCTCGCGACGCAGACCCTGGTGAATCTGGGGGTCGTCACGGGCGCGTTGCCCACCAAGGGCCTGCCGCTGCCCTTCGTCTCGTTCGGAGGATCGGCGTTGCTCATGACGATGTTTTCCGCGGGCGTGCTGCTCAACATCTCTCAGTACGGGAGCGGGAGTGCCTAGCGTGTTCAAACGATACCAGCAAATTCACTTCGTGGGGATCGGCGGCGTCGGCATGAGCGGCATCGCCGAGGTGTTGATCAACATGGGATACCGGGTGACCGGTTCTGACGCCCGGCGCAACGAGACCGTGGAGCGGCTGGAGCGGCTGGGCGCCAAGGTCTTCACGGGTCACCAGCCCGCCCATCTCGAGGGAGCGCACGTCGTCGTGTACTCCTCGGCGGTCGCGCGAGACAACGTGGAGGTGCAGGTGGCGCGGCAGCGCGGCATTCCCGTGATCCCGCGGGCCGAGATGCTCGCCGAGCTGATGCGGCTGAAATACGGGATCGCCATCGCGGGCACGCATGGCAAGACCACGACCACCTCGATCGTGGCGACGGTTCTCGCGGGGGCCGGCCTCGATCCGACCGTGGTCGTCGGTGGGCGCGTGCACGGGCTCGGCGCCAATGCGCGGCTCGGCCAGGGTGAGTTCCTCGTGGCGGAGGCCGACGAGTCCGATGGCTCGTTCCTCAAGCTCTCGCCCACCATCGCCGTGGTCACCACCGTGGACGCCGAGCACCTGGACCACTACGCCGATCTGGACGCGATCCGACAGGCCTTCCTCCAGTTCGTCAACAAGGTGCCGTTCTACGGCGCGGCGGTGGTGTGCCTGGACGAGCCGAACATCCAGGAGATGATCCCGCACATCGAGAAACGGGTGATCACCTATGGGCTGGAGTCCGGAGCCGATCTGACCGCCCGGCGACTGCACTTCTCCGGCCTCAGCTCGCAATTCGAGGTGTTCCACCGCGGCCGGTCGCTGGGCCAGGCGCTGCTTCAGGTTCCCGGACGGCACAACGTCCTCAACTCGCTCGCCGCGATTGCGGTCGCCCTGGACCTCGAGGTCCCCTTCGAGCGCGTCCGGACCGCGCTGGCCGGCTTTGCTGGCGTCCAGCGCCGCTTTCAGATCCGCGGCGAGGCGCAAGGGGTCCTGGTGGTGGACGACTACGGGCACCATCCCGCCGAGATCCGCGCCACCTTGGCGGCGGCCAAAGCCGGATTCGACCGGCGGGTCATCACGGTGTTTCAGCCGCACCGCTATAGCCGCACGCACCATCTGCGCCGGGAGTTCTTGACGGCGTTCTACCAGTCCGACGTGCTGATCGTGATGGACATCTACCCTGCGGGTGAAGCGCCGATTCCCGGCGTCAACGCCCGCGACCTGGCCGACGGGATCGCCGCTCACGGTCATCGAGAAGTCGTCTACATGGACGGGGATCGCGCGGGCATCGTGCGGTACCTCGCGGAATCCACGCGGCCGGGCGATCTGGTGCTGACCCTCGGCGCCGGCGACGTTGGGCAGCTCGGGACGGAGTTCCTCGCGCGCCTCGGCGGCGACGGCGAGGAACGGAACAGGAGGTAACGAATGCTCGGAGAGATCAGGGGCCAGGTCCGGTTCAAGGAACCCCTCAGCTTCCACACGTCGCTGCGCATCGGTGGACCCGCCGACATCTTCGTCATCCCTCAGGACGTCGAGGATATCCGTCTGGCGCTGTCGTTCGCCGAGCGGGAGCAGCTGCCGACCCAGATCATCGGGGGCGGCAACAACCTGCTAGTGAGCGACCGCGGCTTTCGTGGCGTCGTGCTCAGGCTGGAGGGCTGCCTGGGGCGCGCCGAGTTCCACGGCGAGGAGGCCGTGGCCGGCGCCGGGGTGAGCCTGTCGGCGCTGATCCGCCAGGCCGCCGCGATGAGCCTGGGCGGGCTCGAGTGCCTCGTCGGTATCCCGGCCACCATCGGCGGGGCGGTCGCGATGAACGCCGGGACGCAAGACGGCTTCATGAGCGATTTCATCTCGGCCGTCTACTTCCTGCACGCCGACGGCACCCTCGGGGAATTCAAGCCGGGCGCGGGCTCCTTCAGCTATCGCGTGTTCCACGCCCCGCCCGGGTCGGTGCTCATCGGCGCGAGACTCAGGCTGCACCGGCGGTCGCAGGCGGACATCCAGAAGGACATCAAGCAGCGGCTCAAGCGGAAGAAGGCCACCCAGCCGCTGGCGCTGGCGTCCGTGGGCTGCGTCTGGAAGAATCCGCCCGGCGAGAGCGCCACACGTCTCGTGGAGAAGGTCGGCCTGCGAGGCAAGCGCTTGAACGGGGCCGAGATCTCGGCCAAGCACGCCAACTTCATCGTGAACCGGGGCGGCGCCCGGGCCGTGGACATCAAGGCGCTGATGGACATGACGCGGGAGCGCGTGCGGAGCCAGTTCGGCATCACGCTCGAACCGGAGATCTGCACGTTCGGCGAGATCTAGCGGCGTGTCGGGCGATATCCGGGCATGAAGCGGACGGCGGTCCTCTCACCTCGTGGAGGAGGTCTCGATCTCACGGATTTCGCCTCGCGGGGTCGGGTCATTGCCAGTCAGCGCCTCGGATTTCGTCGCTTCCGCCGACGGCTGGCACGGCGGGCGCGATGGATCGCGACCGGCGTCGCGATCCTGCTCCTGGCCGGCGCCGCGCGGGAGGCCGTGGTGGTCGGCGCGGCCTGGGCGGCCCGCTCACCGCGATTCGCGGTCACCGTCGTGGAGGTCGCGGGCCAGAGCCGATTGACCCAGGACGAGATCCTTGCGGCAGCTGACATCGCGCCGGGCGCGAACATCGTGACGCTCGATCCGCGCCGGATCTCGGCCCGCCTCCTGTCCGTGCCTCTGATCCGTCACGCCGATGTGATCCGCAGTTTTCCCAACCGGGTGACGCTGATCGTCGAGGAGCGCCGGCCCTTCACCGTCGCGAACACGGGCCGCTTGCACTGGATCGACGAGGAGGGCACGGATCTCGGCGTCGAGTCACGCGCCGTGGCGCTCGGCGTTCCCGCGCTGAGCGGCCTCAGCCCTGATGATCTGGGAGGCGCGGGCGGGCGCCGCCCAAGCGAGCGTGTCGACGTCGGCCTCTCGCTCTTGCGACTGCTGCTTCGCGCCCGGACCTCGCTGCTCGGACAGGTCTCCGAGATCGATCTGAGCCGGGCGGAGGGACCGGTGCTGTACACGCTGGATGGCATCGAGGTGCGGCTCGGCAAGGACGACTGGGAGGGGCGGCTCGGTCGACTGCAGGGCGTCCTGGCGCAACTCGCCGCCTCCGGCGAGACGCCGATCTCCATCGACTTGCGCTTTCGCGGTCAGGTGGTCTTGAGACCCGCGGTGAAGTGAGGAGAGATCATGCCCAGAGCGAAGGGACGACAGGTGCTGGCCGGGCTGGACGTGGGAACGACCAAGATCTGCTGCGTCATCGCGGAATGGTCGCCGCACGGGACGCTCGACGTCATCGGCGTCGGCATGAGCCCGTCGCATGGCCTGCGCAAGGGCGTCATCGTCAATCTCGACTCCACGGTCGAGTCGATCAAGCAGGCGGTGAGCGAGGCGGAGGCGATGGCCGGCGCGGAGGTTGCCTCGGTGATCACGGGCATGGGCGGCGCCCACGTGCGCGGCGTCAACAGCCGCGGGGTGGTGGGCGTGCAGGGCAAGCACCAGGAGGTGAGCCAGAGCGACGTCGACCGCGCGCTCGAGGCGGCCCGCGCCGTCGACCTGCCGGAGGACCGGGAGATCATCCACGTCCTGCCGCAGACCTTCATCGTAGATGACCAGGACGGGGTCAAGGAGCCGTTGGGCATGTTCGGCGCGCGCCTGGACGTGGAGGTCCACATCGTGACGGGTGCGGCCACAGCGATGCGGAACGTGGTGCGTAGCGTCAACCGCGCGGGGCTTCAGGTCCAGGACATCGTGCTGCACCCCCTCGCGTCCGCGGAAGCGACCTTGTCCCAGGAGGAGAAGGAGCTGGGCGTCCTCCTGATCGACCTCGGCGGAGGGACCACGGATGTGGCGCTCTTCCGCGATGGCGCCGTCTGGTACACGAGCATCCTGCCGCTCGGCGGAGACCACATCGCCAACGACATCGCCGTCGGGCTCCGGACGCCGACTGCGGACGCCGAGGCTCTCAAGACGCAGCACGGGTGCGCGCTCACGGCGCTGGTGAGAGAAGACGAGACCGTCGAGGTGCCGTCCGTGGGCGGACGGAAGGCCCGGCAGCTGTCCAGACACATCCTGTCGGAGATCATCCAGCCACGCGTGGAGGAGATCTTCACCCTGGTGGCGCGAGATCTGGCGCGCGGCGGGCTCGAGGACGTGGCCGCCGCCGGGGTCGTCCTGACCGGCGGCACATCGCTGATGCACGGAGTGCCGGAGCTGGCCGAGCAGGTGTTCGATGTCCCCGTCCGCCGCGGCGTGCCGACGGGCCTCGGCGGTGTCGACGCGCGAGTCGACAGCGCCGTCCACGCGACGGGTGTCGGATTGGTCCTGTACGGGGCGGACCGTCGCGCGGTGCCGCCGCCACCCCCACCGACGCGATCCTTCTTCGGGAGGATGCGCCGGCGCGTGTCGGGGTGGGTCGGGGACATGTTCTAGCAACCCACGAGCTGGTGGCGCCGGGCCCGCGCAGTTCGATGGTCGCTGTCGGGCCCGGCAGGACGTGACATTCACAGTGCGAGAGTCAAGGAGGCGCGGATGGCAGAGACACGAGCGTGGCAGCCGGTGTTCGAGCTGGAGGAGGAACGGGAGGCGGCCAAGATCAAGGTCATCGGTCTCGGGGGCGGCGGTTCCAACGCCATCAACCGGATGATCGGCGCCGAGTTCACCGGCGTCGAGTTCATCGTCGCCAACACCGATCTCCAGGCCCTCAGGGCGTCACCGGCTCCGGTCAAGCTCCAGCTGGGCGCCCGGCTCACGTCGGGGCTGGGAGCAGGGTCCGATCCCGAGATCGGCAAGAACGCCGCCCTAGAGGATCGCGACCGGATCCAGAAGGTGCTCGAAGGGGCGGACATGGTGTTCGTCACGGCGGGGCTCGGGGGTGGCACGGGCACCGGCTCCGCGCCCGTCGTGGCGCAAGTGGCCAAGGGGCTCGGCATTCTCACGGTGGCCGTGGTCACCAAGCCTTTCGTCTTCGAGGGAAGGAAGCGCGCCCAGCAGGCGGAAATCGGTCTCGTCGAGCTCCGCCAGGTGGTGGACACCCTGATCTCGATTCCGAACCAGCGCCTGCTGGCGGTGGTGGATCGCGGGACCCCCCTGCTCGATGCGTTCAAGGTGGCGGACACCGTCCTGTTGCAGGCGGTGCAGGGCATCTCCGATTTGATCCTGGTGCCGGGCCTCATCAATCTCGATTTTGCCGACGTGCGCACCATCATGTCGGGCATGGGCATGGCCTTGATGGGCGCGGGGACCGGCAAGGGTGAGCATCGCGCGCTCGACGCCGCCCAGAAGGCGGTAGCAAGCCCACTCCTGGACGAGACCTCGATCGAGGGCGCGAAGGGCATTCTGATGAACTTCACGGGCGGACCGGACCTCTCCATCCACGAGGTGGAAGAGGCCGCGCGCGTCGTGCAGGAAGCGGCGCACGAGGACGCCAACATCATCTTCGGCGCGGTGATCGACCCGAGCCTGGGCGACGAGGTGCGCATCACGGTCATCGCCACCGGATTTGCCGATCGCAAGGAGACCACGCATCTCGACGGCAGGGTGGTGGAGATGCCCAAGATGAACCGCGCGGCGAGCCCGGCCTCCAAGGATTGGCGCCGTCGATTCGCCGAGGTGCGCTCCGACGCCGACGCCGGGGTCGACGAGGACCTGGACGTACCGGCGTTCCTGCGGAGACAAGCCGACTGAGAGCCTCGGAGGGGGCCCGGCCCCCTCCAGAGCCTTCTTCTGATCGACGCCCGACGGACGAGGCCAGCGTGGACAGCCCGATCGGCATGAGCCTCGTGCGAGAATGAGGGCGGTATGTCGACGTGTCAGTCAGGGCCCAGCTATCACGGCGAACCACCGCTCTATCTCACGTCGGGGTTGCTCGCCCGAGCGAGTCTCCCCCATCTGTTCAGCACGCGACACTTTCCCGGGGTCAGGCCCTGGAGAGACCCGCGCGGGCCGTTTGACACGAGCGCGCTCGTGACGGTCGACAGGGGCGGCTTGCCCGCCGACGGCTTCGCCTTCGCGAGACAGGTCCATGGCGCCGACGTGGTCCTGGCGACTCGAGCCGGATGGCAAGGCCAGGCGGACGTCCTGATGACCGAGCGGCCCGGCCTTCCTCTCGCCATCTTCACCGCCGACTGCGTGCCGATCGTGGTCTACGATCGGACGAACCGCCGGTTGGCCATGGCGCACGCCGGCTGGCGTGGCACGGTCGAGGCGGCGGCTCGCGCTGCTGTTCATGCGCTTGCGGAGGCGGGAGGACGGCCGGAGGCGTTCCTGGCCGCCCTCGGCCCGTCGATCGGCCCGTGCTGCTACGAGGTGGACGCGCCGGTGATCGCTCGCCTGGACGCGGCGTATCCGGACACGGGGAGGGCCTGGGTCACGGCGACCCGCCCTGGCAGGTGGATGCTCGACCTGTGGAAGGCCAACGAGGACCAGCTGGAAGACGCCGGTCTAGAGCGAGCGCAGATCGACAATCCGAGACTCTGCACCGCGTGCCGCGCGGATCTGTTCTTCTCCTATCGCCGCGGTCGAGGCGAGGGTCGGCTCGTGACGCTCGCGGCCATCCCTGACGGCTCCGGACCAGCGTGTTAGAATCGGGCACCGCCTATGACTGAGCAGGAGATCCGCGCGAATCTGGAGCGAGTGCAGGGGGTCATTGCCCAGGCCTGCGCGCGCGTGGGCCGCCCTGCCGCCGACGTGCTGCTCATCGCCGTGTCGAAGACCGTGGAGGTGGAGCGCATCCAGCTCGCGATCGCCGCCGGGGTGGCGGCGCTCGGGGAAAACCGCGTGCAGGAGGCCCGCGACAAGATCCAAACGCTGGGTCGTCCGGTGCCGTGGCATCTCATCGGCCCGCTCCAGACGAACAAGGCAAAGGACGCGGCGCGGCTCTTCGACTGGATCCACTCGCTGGACCGGCTCGAGCTGGCGCGGGAGCTGGACCGGCGCGCTCGTGCCCTCGGTAAGGCGATGGACGTCCTCGTCGAGGTCAACGTGGGCGAGGAACCGCAGAAATCGGGGGTGCGACCTCGCGAGATCAAGCCGTTCCTCGACGCCCTGGCCGGCCTCGGCGGCGTGCGGGTGCGCGGGCTGATGGCGATCCCGCCGGCGGCATCGGACCCCGAGCAGACACGACCGCACTTCCGGCGGCTGCGCGAGCTGCGAGACGCGGCCGGCCTGGAGCACCTGTCGATGGGAATGAGCGCCGACTACCAGGTGGCCGTGGAGGAGGGCGCGACGATGGTCCGGGTGGGCACGGCGATCTTCGGGCCACGGCCTCCGCGAGCCAGCGTGTGAGCGTCGACGGCAAGAAGGTCGGGTTCCTCGGCGCCGGCAACATGGGCGAGGCCATGATCAAGGGCCTGCTCCAGGCCGGGCTGGTAGAGGCCAAGGCAGTCTCGGCCACTGACGTCAGAGCCGACCGGCTCGAGCAGCTCGCGCGCGAGTACGGCATCCGGACGGTCGCGAGCAACGCCGCGCTCGTCGCCGGGTCCGATGTCGTGATTCTCGCGGTCAAGCCGCAGATCATGGGGACGGTGCTGAAGGAGATCGGCGGCGCGGTGGACCAGCGGAAGCTGCTCATCTCCATTGCGGCCGGCGTGCATACCCGCACCCTGCGAGGCCATCTCGGCAAGCCCGCTCGCCTCATCCGGGTGATGCCGAACACGCCCGCCCTCATCCTCGAGGGCGTGACCGCGATCGCGCGTGCCGACGGTCTCGAGCCCGGCGATCTGGAGACGGCCGAGCAACTGTTCGGCGCCGTCGGACGCGCGGTGGTGCTCGACGAGGACGCGCTCGATGCCGTCACCGGCCTGTCCGGTTCCGGGCCCGCCTACGTGGCCATCGTCATCGAGTCACTCGCGGACGGCGGGGTGAAGATGGGCCTGGATCGAGCGACCGCCATGACCCTGGCCGTGCAGACCGTGCTCGGCTCGGCCAAGCTGATCCGCGAGACGGGCATGCACCCTGGTCAGCTGAAGGACATGGTGGCGTCGCCCGGCGGCACGACCATCGCGGGAATCGCCGCCCTGGAAGAAGGGGGCGCGCGCCACACTTTCATCAGCGCCGTGGAGAAGGCGACTCAGCGGTCGCGGGAGCTGGGGAAGAGTTGACAGCGAGGCCGGTCGCGGGAGCCGGGGAAGAACGAGTGTGATCGCGCTGGTTGACTTCATCGGCTGGCTGCTGAGCCTGTACTCGTGGGTGATCATCGCGGCCGCCCTGATCACCTGGGTGAGTCCGGATCCGCGCAACCCGATCGTGATGTTCCTCCGCCAGATCACCGAGCCTGTCCTGGGGCCCGTCCGGCGCCTCCTGCCCCCGTGGAAGACGGGTGGGCTCGACCTCTCACCGGTGATCGTGCTGATCGTCATCCAGTTCGTCGAGCGGGTGATCCTGCCGTCGCTGATCCGCTCGCTGTATTACTGAAGAGGGAGGCCCCCATGCGCGTCACGCCCATGGACATTCGCCAGCAACAGTTCACCGTGAGGATGTTCCGCGGCTTCGATGTGCAGGAGGTCGATACCTTCCTCGAGGACCTGGCTGGCGACTACGAGACCCTGCTGAAGGAAAACGGCCTGCTCAAGGAACAGCTTCAGGTCCTCGAGGATCGCACGCGGGGCCTGGAAGACCGCGAGCGAGTCCTGCAGGAGACCCTGGTGACCACGCACAAGGTCGTCGAGGAGATGAAGGGGAGCGCCAGCCGCGAGGCGGCCTCCACGGTGCGCGAGGCCAAGCAGGAGGCGGAGAAGATCCTCGAAGCGGCACGGGCGCAGGAAGCAACGATCCACGCCGAGGTGGAGGCGCTCAAGCGCACGCGCCGGCAGCTCACCGAGTCGCTGCGCTCCACCATCGAGATGTATCGGCGCCTGGTGGACCAGGAGGACGCGGAGCGCACGGATGACCAAACCGACAAGGCGTGAGGGCGCGCTCCTGCCGATTCGCGTCCAGCCTCGCGCCCAGCAGGACGCGGTGGTGGGATGGCAGGGAGCCACGCTCCGCGTGAGCGTGACGGCGCCGCCGACCGACGGCCGGGCCAATCAGGCGGTGATCGCATTGCTATCCGAGACCCTCCGAGTGCCGCGCGCCTCGATCGATCTGGTGAGTGGCGCGCGGAGCCGCGACAAACTCATCAGGATCAGTCAGCATTCGCTCGCCGAGATCCACGCGCTCCTCGCTGGGGCGCGCGCGTGATCTCCCCCGTTCGCTGGGACCAGACGCGGCTCGCGCTGCTGGATCAAACGAAGCTGCCGATCGAGGAGGTCGAGCATTTCTGCCTCTCCTGGCAAGACGTCGCGCTCGCCATCCGCACGCTCGTCGTGCGCGGAGCCCCGGCCATCGGCGTCGCTGCCGCGTTCGGCGTCGCGCTGGCCGCTCGCGAGAGCGGCGCCAGCGACTGGAATGGGATGCTCGCTGACCTGGAGGAGGCCATCAAGGGGCTGGGCGCGACGCGGCCGACCGCGGTCAACCTGTTCTGGGCGCTGGATCGGATGCGACGGGTGGCGCTCGCGAATCGGTCCGTCCCTCTCCACGTCCTGCGGCACCGGCTCCTCGAGGAAGCGCAGGCCATCCTCGACGAGGACGTCGCAGCCAATCGCGCGATGGGCGCTTACGGCGCGGAGCTCGTTCCCATCGGGGCGCGAATCCTCACGCACTGCAACGCCGGGGCGCTGGCCACCGCCGGGTACGGGACCGCACTGGGCGTCGTGCGCACCGCGCACGAGCGGGCCAAGGTCGCCCTCGTCTGGGTCGACGAGACGCGCCCGGTCATGCAGGGCTCGCGGCTCACGGCGTGGGAGCTGGTCCGGGAGGGCATTCCCCATCGGCTCATCTCCGACGTGGCGGCGGCGTTCGTGATGCAGCGAGGGGACGTGGATCTGGTCATCACCGGCGCCGACCGCATCGCTGCCAACGGAGACACCGCCAACAAGATCGGCACCTACGGCCTGGCCGTCCTCGCCCGGCACCACGGCATCCCGTTCTACGTGGCCGCGCCGTTCTCGACCATCGATCCCACCATCGCCACGGCGGCCGCCATCGTCATCGAGGAGCGGGATCCCGCCGAGGTGCGCAGCATCGGCAGCCGCCTCACGGCCCCCGCCGCGTCGCCCGTCTTCAATCCGGCTTTCGACGTGACGCCGGCCGAGTTCATCACCGCCATCATCACCGAGCGCGGCATCTTCCGGTTTCCCTACGAGTTCGCCTGACCGTCCTGCTCGCCGTGAGGCGAGGCCACGGTGAACGGCATGTCTTCTCACAATCCGGAGATCTCGAGCGCCCGGCTCTATCACGAGGGCACGAAGCACTCGCCGGCATCGGTGCGCGCGGGCGGGCATCGGCTGAACTGGAAGCTCGAGCCGCTGCCCTTCAAGATCTACCCCGACCTGCCGACGATTCCCCTGCCGCGCGACTTTCCCGCCGCGGCGACCGACACTCTGGCTGCGCTCTCGGGCGCCCCGGGCGCGTCGAGCCCCCTCGACCTCGAGCGCCTCGCCGCGCTCCTGTTCTTCTCCGCTGGCGTGACGCGGACCTTGTCGTATCCGGGCGGTGGGGAGCGACACGTTCGTGCCGCGGCGTCCACCGGCGCGCTGTATCAGACCGAGGTGTACGTCGTGGCCGGGACGGTGACCGACCTCGCGCCCGGCGTCTATCACTTCTGTCCCGGCGACTTCATGCTCCGGCAGCTGCGCGACGGCGACTTCCGCGGCGCGGTGGCCCTGGCCGCGGCGGACGAGGCCATGGCGCTCGTCCCGGCCATCGTCGTCATCTCCGCCATCTACTGGCGCAACACGTGGAAGTACGAGGCGCGGGCATACCGGCACCTCTTCTGGGACTCTGGCACGCTGCTCGCCAACCTGCTCGTCACCGCGACGGCGCTCGATCTCGACGCGCGCGTTGTCACTGGCTTCGTCGATGACGAGGCGAACGCGCTGCTCGGGCTCGATCCCGGCAAGGAGGGCGCGCTCGAGCTGGTGCCCCTCGGCGGCCAGGGCCGGCCCGCGCCGCCGCCTCCGGTCATCTCACCGCTCAGCGCGGCCGTCGTTCCGCTCTCGTCCGCCGAGGTGGACTATCCGCTCCTGATCGAGGCCTACGCCGACTCCCGCCTCGAGCGGGAGGCCGAGGTGCTGGACTGGCGAGGGCGCATGACGCCACCTCCCGCGCTGCCGCTGGCGTCCCGCCATCTCCTCGCGCTTGCGCCGCCGCGGATGAGCGCGGGACGAGGACTCGGCGAGACCATCCAGCAGCGCGGCTCCACGCGCGAGTTCTCCGGGGAAGCCATCGGAGCCGACCTGCTGTCGACGGCGCTCTTTCATGCGACGCGCGGTATCGCCGCCGATGTGCCCTCCGGTCTGGTGGATCTCTACCTGACGGTGCTCGCGGTGGACGGCATGGCGTCCGGCGCCTACGTCTACCATCCCGGCCCGCACGCGCTCGAGGCGCTCCGGCTCGGCGATTTCCGTCGTGACTCCGCGTTCCTGTGTCTGGAGCAGCCGCTTGGCGGAACGTCGGCAGTGACCGTCTTCTTCCTCGCCGACCTCGACCGCGTGCTGGCCGGGCTGGGCAATCGGGGCTATCGCGCGGCCAACCTGGAGGCGGGGATCCTCGGTGGCCGGCTCTACCTGTCAGCCTACGCGCTGGGCTTCGGCGCCACGGGGCTCACCTTCTACGATGACGCCGTCGTAGAGTTCTTCTCGCCGCACGCGGGGGGCAAGGACGCGATCTTCGTGACGGCGCTCGGCCGCTCGGTCACGCGGACGCCGCGAACACGCGTGCGCATGGGACGCGCCTGAGGTACCGTAGTACGGATCGAGAAAACGACCAAGGAGCGTCCCATGAAGAAGTACCACTTGATGGCACCGGGGCCGACCCCCGTGCCGCCCAACGTCCTCCTGGCCATGGCGCAGCCGATGATCCACCATCGCACGCCGGAATACGAGTCGCTCTTCATCGAAGTGCGGGCCGGGCTCAAGCGGCTCTTCCAGACCCGTCAGGACGTGATCCCGCTCACGTGCTCCGGCACGGGAGCGCTGGAGGCGGCGGTCGTCAACACACTCTCGGCGGGAGATACGGTGGTCGTGCTGCGAGCCGGCAAGTTCGGCGAGCGCTGGGAGGAGATCTGCCGTGCCTACGGCGTGAACATCGTTCCCGTCGCCGCGCCCTTCGGGGAGACGGTCCCGGCCGTGGGAATCGCGGAGGCGCTGGCCCGGCATCCGGAGACCCGGGCCGTGTTGACGCAGCACAGCGAGTCCTCGACCGGCGTCCTTCACGACGTCAAGGGCATCGCGGCCGTCACCGCCAAGACGGAGGCCATCCTGATCGTCGATGCCGTATCGAGCCTCGGCATCGCGGACCTGCCGATGGACGCCTGGGGCGTCGACGTGGTCGTGGCCGCCTCCCAGAAGGGACTGATGCTCCCGCCGGGTCTCGCCTTCTGCGCGCTGTCGGACCGGGCATGGGAGCGCGTCAAGACCTCGCGGCTGCCGAAGTACTACTTCGACCTGACCGCGGAATGGAAGGCGCTCACCCGGAACGAGGCGCACTTCACGCCGGCCGTGTCGATCGTCGTGGGACTGCGCGAGGTGCTGCGGATGATCGAAGCGGAAGGGCTGTCGAACGTCCTCAAGCGGCACGAGCGACTGTCGCGGGCGACGCGGTCCGGTGTGGAGGCCCTGGGCCTCGGGCTGTTCGCGAAGGCGACGCCCAGCCCCGCCCTCACGGCGGCGGTGGCGCCGCGCGGGGTCGACAGCGAGCAGGTGCTGGCGCTGTACTCGAGCGCGCACAACATCACCATCGCGGGTGGACAGGGCGAGATGAAGGGCACGGTCTTTCGCCTGGGTCACATGGGGTACGTGGGAGACTTCGATGTGCTGACGTCGCTCGGGGCGCTGGAGCAGGTGCTCCACGACCTCGGCCAGCCGGTGGACTTCGGCGCCGCCCTCCGCGCGGCGCAGAAGGTGTTCGCAGAGCGTCCGTAGTGGCGCCAGCCGAGCGTTTATGTCGCTGAGGCTCGTGCTCGTCCGACACGGGGAGACGGACTGGAACCGGGAACGCCGCTACCAGGGCCAGCGTGACACGCCCTTGTCCGAGACCGGGCGCGCCCAGGCCGAGGCCGCCGGGCGGCTGCTCGCCAGGGAACAGTTCCAGGCCGTATGGTCGAGCCCTCTGCGCCGGGCTCGGGACACGGCGGCCGCCATTGCGGCTCCCAAGGGACTTGCCGTTCGCGTCGATGAAGCCTTTGGAGAGATGCGCTTTGGGCAGTGGGAGGGGCTCACCGTCGACGACGTGAGCGCCCGATTTCCCGACCTGCATCGGCAGTGGCAGGGAACGCCCCATCTCGTCGCGCCGCCGGACGCGGAGACCCTCGACGAGGTCAGGGCGCGCACGCTGAAGGGGCTCGAGGGTCTCCGGGCGGCGCACGACGGCCAGACGGTGTGCCTGGTGACGCACGGCGTGACGAGTCGCGTTCTGATCCTGGAAGCGCTCGGTCTCGGGCTGGACCGCATCTGGTCGCTTCACGTGTCGTTGACGGGGATCACCGAGCTCGAGTTTCGGGACGACTGGGCCGTGGTTCACCGGATGAACACGCTGGTCCATCTCGATCAGCTCCCGCAGACGCGGTAGTGCGATGGCACAGGTAGGGAGCGAAGCGACCCTTCGCGCGTGATGGACTCGCCCATCGAACGGCGCGCCAGGCACTTGCAGCTTCCCAAGGGCGCCAAGCTCTACCTGCCCGAGGAGGCGGCGCAGAAGCGCGTGGTCGAGGCGCGCCTGCACGGCGTCTTTCGCCGCTGGGGCTACCGCGAGGTCGTGACACCCGCGTACGAGTACTTCGACGTGATCGCGCAGGGGACCGACCACGATCTGCAGGAGCGCATGTTCAAGATGGTGGATCGCGAGAGCGGCCGGCTGCTCGCGCTGCGCGCCGACATCACGCCCCAGATCGCCCGCATCGTGGCGACGCGGATGCGGGAGGAGCCGAAGCCGCTCCGGCTCGCGTACGTGAGCAACGTGTTCCGCTACGACGAGCCCCACGTGGGCCGGTATCGCGAGTTCTACCAAGCCGGCGTGGAGCTGATCGGCCTGCCGAACCCGGAAGGCGACGCCGAGATGATCGCGATGACCGTCGAGGGTTTGCAGGCGCTCGGCCTCGAGCAGTTCCAAATCGACGTGGGGCAGGCGGAGTTCTTCCGCGGCATCCTCGAAGACGTGGGGGCGGACGACCCGACGGCGGAGGCGCTGCGCTCGGCGCTCGCCCACAAGGATCAGTCGGCGCTCGAGCGGCTGGTCGCGGACCTTCAGGCGCCGGCGGCGGTGACGGAGCTGCTGCTGGCGCTGCCGACGCTCTACGGGCGCGGCGACGTGCTGGATCGAGCGGAACGGCTCGTGAAAAACGCGCGATCGGAGGCCGCGCTCCGGAACCTCGCGGAGGTGTACCGGTTCCTGCGAGCGTATGGCCTCGCCGACTCCGTCCTCCTCGACCTGGGAGAGGTCCGGGGCTTCGATTACTATTCCGGGGTGCACTTCGAAGCGTACGTCTCCGGGCTGGGCGCGTCGCTCGCGGGCGGGGGCCGGTACGATCAGATGCTGCGGCGCTTCGGCTATGATTGTCCCGCCACGGGCTTCGCCTTCGAGGTCGGGCGGGCGCTCCTCGCGATGCAGTCGCAGGGCAAGACCGAACCGCCGCCGGGGCCGGATTTCTTCATCATCGACTTCACGCCGGAGAAGACGCGGGCGCTGGCGCTGTCGCGGCGCTTCCGCGACGCGGGCCGGGCGGTGGCGCGCGACATCATCAGCCGGCCGCTCGAGGAGTCTCTCGTCTACGCCCGCCAGCAGCGGGCGCGCTTCACGCTCGTGATCGGCGGTCCCGGGGCGACGGAAGGCGAGACGGACCGCGTGCGCGTGCTGGACCTCGCGGCCGGTGACGAGCGGACGGTCGAGATCGCCGAGCTGCTCGCAGATCCTTCCCGTTACTTCCCGGGACTGAAGGAGGGCGGAGATGCCTAACATCGTGGTGGTGGGCGCGCAGTGGGGCGACGAAGGGAAAGGCAAGGTGGTGGACGTGCTGGCGGGTTGTGTGGACGTGACCGTCCGCTACCAGGGCGGCAACAACGCCGGGCACACGGTGGTGGTGGGCAAGGACAAGTTCGTGCTCCAGTCCATCCCGTCGGGCATCCTGCACAAGGGCTGTCGCTGTGTCGTCGGCTGCGGCGTCGTCATCGACCCCGCTTCGTTGATCGACGAGATGGAGTCGCTGGTGCGGCGGGGCGTCTCGCTGGACGGCAACCTCTACATCTCGAAGAACGCCCATCTCATCATGCCGTATCACCCGGCGCTCGACCGCGCCAGCGAGTCGAAGGCGGGCGCGCGGCGCATCGGCACCACCGGCAAGGGAGTCGGCCCCGCCTATGCCGACAAGACGGCGCGCATCGGCATCCGCATGGCCGATCTTCTCGACGAGCATCTCTTTCGCGAGAAGCTCGAGTTCAACGTGCTGCAGAAGAACCGCCTCCTGCGCGAGATCTACGACGCCGAGACCTTCAACGTTGATGCGATCCTGCACCAGTACCGGCGGTACGCGGGCTGGCTGGCGCCCTACATCACCGACACCGCGTTGCTCCTGTCCCGCTGGATCGATGCCGGCGCCTCGGTGCTCTTCGAGGGCGCTCAGGGCACCATGCTCGACATCGATCACGGCACCTATCCGTTCATCACCTCCTCGAACACGACGGCCGGTGGCGCGTCGACGGGCACCGGCGTGCCTCCGACGAAGATCCACGGCGTACTCGGCATCTCCAAGGCCTACAGCACGCGGGTCGGCGAGGGGCCGTTTCCGACCGAGCTCGACGGGCCCGCCGCCGATCTGCTGCGAATGCGCGGCAACGAGTTCGGCTCCGTGACCGGGCGGCCTCGGCGCTGCGGGTGGGTCGATGCGGTGGCGCTGCGCTATGCCGCGCGCATCAACGGGTTCGACAGCATCGCCTTGACCAAGCTCGACGTGCTGGACGCCTGTGAGACCGTCAACATCTGCGTCGGTTATCGCTATGGCGGCGACATCCTCACCGATTTCCCGGCGGAGGAGCGGATCTGGAACGAGGCCACGCCCGTGTACGAGGACATGTCGGGCTGGGAGAGTTCCACGCAGGGACTCCGCGACTATGGCGAGCTGCCGACGAAGGCGCGCGAGTATCTCGATCACCTCTCCGAGCTGTGCGGCGTGCCGTTTTGCCTGGTCTCGACCGGCGCCGGACGCGACGAGATCATCCTGACGCCCGATTCCGTCCTCACGCGCTGGTATCCTGCCCTGAAAGGGGGCCTCCCGGCTCGCTGATCCCGAGACGGGTCGGATTGCGAGATGATGCGATGACCGCAAAGGTCCTGGTGGCCGACGACGAGGAGGCATCCCGCAAGGGGCTTGCGGGCCTCCTGTCCGCGTGGGGCTATTCGCCAGAGGAAGCGGGTGACGGCGAGGAGGCGCTCGAGAAGGCGCGGGCCGTCTTGCCGTCCGTCGTCATCACCGATCTCGTGATGCCGAAGCAGGACGGGCTGGCCCTGCTTCGCGCCCTCCGGGAGGAGCTGCCCTTCGCGACGGTCATCCTGCTCAGCGGGCAGGGCAGCGTGGACGCGGCCGTGGCCGCAATGAAGGAGGGCGCCTACGACTTCCTGACCAAGCCGGTCGACGTCGGGCGGCTGAAGATCCTGGTGCCGAAGGCGGTCGAGCGAGCCGAGGCCGTCCGGGAAGTCGCGCTGTTGCGTCGTCGCGTCAAGCAGGTCTGGGGCGTCGGCAACCTGGTCGGGACCAGCCCGGCCATGCAGGGGGTCTACCGTCTGATCGAGCTGGCCGCGCCGACTCCCGCCGCGGTATTGATCACTGGCGAGAGCGGCACCGGCAAGGAGCTCGTCGCGCGCACGCTGCACGAGCTGTCCGGCCGACGCGGTGGGCCCTTCGTCGCCGTGAACTGCGCGGCCATCCCGGAAACGCTGCTCGAGAGCGAGATCTTCGGGCATGAGAAGGGCGCCTTCACGGGGGCCCTGGAGCGGCGGCCGGGATGCTTCGAGCTGGCTCACGAGGGCACGATCTTCCTGGACGAGATCGCGGAGATGGCGCCCGGCACCCAGGCGAAGTTCCTCCGCATCCTCGAGGACGGCGCCGTCCGACGGCTCGGCGCGAAGACGGAGATCAAGGTCGACGCGCGGCTGATCGCGGCGACGAACCAGGATCCGGTCGAGGCCATGCGCGCCGAGCGATTCCGGGAAGATCTCTACTACCGGCTGAACGTGGTGCGCATCGAGCTCCCGCCGCTCCGGGACCGGCGGGAGGACATCCCTCTGCTGCTTCAGGCGTTCATCGAGGAGTTCGGCGCGAAGTATGGCAAGCAAATCGTGTCGGTCGACGAGGCCGCGCGGCAGGACCTGATGACCCAGACCTGGCCCGGCAACATCCGGGAGTTGCGCAACACGCTCGAGCGGGCCGTCATCGTGTGCGACGGGGAGCTGATCCGGCTCGAGCATCTGCCGGCGCCGGCGGGGGCGCTGGTGCGAGCGAGCAGCCGCAACGGCGAGCACCCGAACTCGGTCGTGTTCAACGTCGGCACCAGCCTCGACGACGTCGAGAAGGAGATGATCCTCCGAACGCTCGCCGCCAACGGCAACAACAAGACGTCGACGGCGCACATCCTCGGCATCAGCTTGAAGACCTTGCACAACAAGCTGCGTCGCTACGGTTCGTAGGGTGGGCACCGCCTAGGTCGCGACCATGCGGCTCGGGATCCGAGTCAAGGAAGCGGCTGCCGTCACGCTCCTCGTCCTGCTCATCGTCGTCACCACGACCGTCATCCATCTCTCCCAGCTCTCCCGCGTGGTGGTCGCGGAGACGCTGCGCCAGGCCGATCTGATCTCGCGGCAGATCTACGCCCAGACGAGGCAGACGCTCGCCCGGAACCCGAGACGCCAGCCGACGGAGACGCTGAAGGCCGACCAGGAGCTGCGCGGTCTGCTCGACTCGAGCGTCGGCTATTCACCCGACCTGGTCTACGCGCTCATCGCCGATCGAGCGGGCCGGCCGATCCTTCACACGGAGCACGTCAAGGAAGACGAGATGGCCCCGGACCAGCCGGCCCTGACGACCTTGATCGCGCTCGATCCGGTCCGTCGCTTCCTGGCCCTCTATGGCGGCGGGCGCGTCTACGAGACCACGCTGCCGCTTCTCCTGGACGGCGAGCCCTTCGGAAGCATCCGGCTGGGCGTGTCGACGACGCTCGTGAGGCGTGAGCTGCTCGCGGGGGTCAGGCGCAGCCTGATCGTCGCCGGCCTCGCCCTGCCGCTGGCCTGCCTCGCGGCCCTGGGCCTGGCGCATCTGATCATCCGCCCCATCCGGACCCTGGCCGGCGAGGTGGACCGGATGCGCCGGGGCGAATTCCACGGGGGCGCGGCGCTCGGGGGCGGCGACGAGTTCCAGGAGCTGTCCTCCCAGCTCCAACGCCTCGGTCAGGAGCTGCAGGCCGACCGGATCGCCACGCTCAGCGAGCGGGTCCCGCTCCAGCACGTCATGGATCAACTCGAGGACGTGGTCATCTTCCTCAACCCGGAGCGCCGGGTGCTCTTCATCAACAAGGCTGCGGAGGGCGTGATCGGGCGGACGGCGGACGATGCCGTGGGGGTCGCGCTCGAGGAGTTGTTCCCGACAGTGCATCCGCTGGGTCCGCTCGTCCCCCTGGTGGTCGCTGGCGGCGGCCCCGCTCACGATACGACGCTGACGCTCAACCACGACGGGCGGCCCAAGGAATGGCTCGTCTCCGTCTTCCCAGTACGCGACGCCGCGCGGGTCACCGGAACCGTGGTGTTGCTGAAGGACCTCGAGTCCGTCAAGACCGTGCAGTCCCTGGTCAGTTACTCGGCCAAGCTGGCCGCCCTCGGACGCCTCACGTCGGGGGTGGCCCACGAGGTCAAGAACCCGCTCAACGCCATCATGATTCATGTCGAGCTGCTTCGCGAACGGCTCGGCGGTCCGTCCCCCGACGTGCAGCAGAGCCTCGACATCATCGGGAGCGAGATCCATCGCCTCGATCGCGTGGTCCAGGGATTCCTGCGCTTCATGCGGCCTCAGGAGCTCTCGCTCAAGGCGATCGACATGAACGCGCTGCTGGGCGGCGTGGTCGCCCTCCTCGAGGCCGAGTGGCAGGCCCGCGGGGTGTGTTTCCAGTGGGCGCTGGATCCCGCGTTGCCGGGTATCCGGGCGGACGAGGAACTGCTCCGACAGGCCTTTGTCAACATCCTCCAGAATGCCTGTCAAGCCATGCCGAAGGGAGGAGCGGTCAGGATCGGCACGGTCCGCGAGGGCTGGGATCAGATCCGTATATCGATCGCCGATGACGGCGAAGGCATTGCGCCCGAGAACATCGAGAAGATCTTCAAGCTCTATTTCACCACCAAGTCCGACGGCAGCGGCATCGGGTTGTCCATCGTCTATCGCATCATCCAGCTGCACGACGGCGCCATCGAGGTGCACAGCGACGTCGGGCGCGGGACGACTGTCACGGTTCGACTCCCGGTCAGGCAGGGCGCGTGAGGGTCGCCAGTGGCGGCCTGCTGCTCGTCGTGATGCTCACCGGCTGCAGCACGATCACCCAGGTCGCGTCTCCAGGCCCGCAGGTTCCTCCGGTGCGCTCGATCGCCGTGGCGCCAACGCCCGAGTTGGTGCCGCCACCAGTGCCCGTCCCACCCCCCGTCGTCCTTCCGCCCTCAGAGGTCCCTGCGCCGCCGAGGGTGGCTCCGCCTCCTCCAGCGCGGCCCGCGCTCCCGGCGCCTCCCGCCGTACCCGCACGCCCCGCGCCCGCCGCTCCATCGCCACCCCCGTTGCCGCCGGCGCCTCCCCACGTGCTCTCCACCGGAGTGGAGGACGAGCAGCGCATGCGACGTGAAACACAAAGTCGCATCGATGGTGCGGAGCGTCTCCTTCAGGACATCGATCCGAAGAAGGTGGCGGAACGGCGACAGGAGCAAGACCTGCTCACCATCCAGAGCTTTCTGAGCAAGGCGAAGGAGGCACTCTCTGCGCGTGACGTGCAACGCGCCTTCACGCTCGCCGACAAGGCCCTGCTTCTGGCGGACGAGCTCTCCCGGACGCTTTCGGCACGCTGATCCACCGACCCGAAAGGGTTACACGACGCCTGGTAGTTCTTACACGTAGGTCGCGCGGAGCCGATGGCTGGGGGTCCCGCGCTCCCATACAACCTCCGCCCATCTTGGCGCGACGGCTGCGCGTCGGCTCGCTGGCACGGACGTTGCGATCGTGGTGAATGACTCCAGCTCGACGCTCGTCGAGCGAGGGGATATGCTTCCAAGCAAGGGAGGGCCATTCGATGCGACATGGATTCCTTCCGAGAGCCATGAGTATGTTGATCGGGCTCCTCGCGACGGCGTGTGCCACCCGGCCAGCGGCGGAGGTTCCGATGCCGGCGACGGCTCAGGTACTGCCCGCCGACGCCCGCGCGCTTCGTTACGGCGCGACGGCGCCGGAGGTGTTCGACAATCCTCAGCTCCGCGACGAGCTTCACCGATTGTTCGGCGCCGACTGGACACCCGGTCCAGGCCGCGCGTTCGGCGCGCCCGCGTTCTTCCCGCCGTCGTCCTCGTTTCGCATGGTGAGGATCGGCGATCGCGAGTACATCGCGATCACCGGGTGCGTGACCGTCGCCTGCGCGAATCATGGCGGGATCCTGCTGATCGGACCGGATGGGCAACTCCTCGCCCGCCTCGACGACGGCGGGTTCTCGCACTACTACGAGTATGGCGTTGACGCGACGGGTGGCGCCCGCCCGCGCACGACGCTCGATGGTGCCTGGCTCGCCGTCCAGGATGTCGAGCGTGGATGATCGCGCCGGCGGCGTCGGAGAACGCGTGCAACGAGGTGCCGTGAATGACGTGACGCTGATCGCGGATCGCCTCCAGGGTCGGCTAGCGAACGGGGGACACCTGCTGTTGCTGACGGACTATGACGGGACGCTGGCGCCGATCGCTCACAGTCCCCATGCCGCGCAGCTTCCCGACGCCGTGCGTGACGATCTGCGGGCGCTCGCCCGGTCGCCCCGTGGCCATCTCGGTCTCGTCTCCGGACGAGACCTCGCTGACCTCCGCAACCTGGTCTCGGTGCCCGACGCGATCTACGCGGGCTGCTACGGGCTCGAGATCGAAGGACCGGGCATGCAGTTCGCGCATCCCGACGCGCAGGCCCAGTACGAGACCCTCGGCGCGATCGCTCGCGAGCTGCTCCGTCGCGCCCCCCTGGTGCCGGGCATGCGTGTCGAGCCGAAGAAATTCGGAGTAGCAGTGCACTACCGTGACGTCGCGCCAGATGACATGGAGCGTGTCGAGAGCGAGCTGGCGCGGGCCATGCCCCAGGACGGGAGTCGACTCAAGATCTTCCACGGAGTGAAGGTGATCGAGATCCAGCCGCAGGTGGGATGGACGAAGGGTGACTGCGTGCGGTGGATTCGCAATGCCGTGCGACGCACGGCCGGAGACCGGGTGGTGGCGGTCTACATCGGCGATGACTGGACAGACGAGCCGGCCTTCGAAGCGCTCGACGGACAGGCGCTCACGATCAACGTGGGCGATCGAGTGCCCGCCTCGAAGGCCGCTCATCGGCTTGTCGACGTGGCTGCGGTGCGCCAGCTCCTCTCGGCGCTCGCGGCGCGTCTCTACACGAGGGAGCAGGCATGAGGTTTACAGTACGTCTGGTCGCGGCCATCTGGCTCTCGACGATCGCCGTCATCGGCACCTTCGCCTACTTGCAGATCATCGACGAGCGTCAGCGATTGGCGCGCGACCTCGAGCGTCGCGCCGCGCTGCTGGGCGAGGGGCTCACGGAGGCGCTCACGCCGGCCCTCGCCAGGGGCTCACGCCCCGGGATCGAGCGGCTCCTGAACAAGTTCGGGCGGCGGGACCAGGGCATCGCCGTCTACGACAAGGTGGCCGCGCTGATCGCCGCCACGCCGGATGTCGCTCCGCTGCTTCCCGCCTCCTTGCCCGAGGTCGTCGAGACGCTCTCGACCGGCGCCGTCCAGAAGGGCTTCAGCGCGCTCGGCGGCAAATCCGTCTATCTCTACGCGGGCCCGGTGATCCTGAAGGACGACAGGCCCACGGCAGCGGTCGTCGTGTTTCTCGACGCCACGTCTCTCGAGGCCATCGAATGGGATCGCTGGCGGTACAATGCCGTCCGCCTCGTGGTCCTGGGAGCCGTGCTCTCGCTGATCGCCTGGTTGCTGGTGCGGTTCAGCATCACGCGTCCCATGGCGAAGATGGCGCACTGGACCAAGGCGCTCCGCCGCGGTCAGCCGACGGTCCCTCTCGACCTGAGCGATTCGGACCTGTTCGGTCCGATGGCACGGGAGGTCACGGTACTGGCCCGCAGTCTGCACCGCGCGGAGGCCGCGGCGGAGGAGGAAGCCACGCTCCGCCTGATGGGCGAGACCCTGTGGACCGAAGAACGCCTCAAGCAGTTCGTCA
>Ga0335077_10001824_pt1 | contig 25368 bp, 22 predicted proteins | sample Lox_Sample_31_FD_207151 | JGI IMG/M metagenome (GOLD analysis project Ga0335077, IMG submission 207151) | Soil microbial communities from Loxahatchee National Wildlife Refuge, Florida, United States - Lox_Sample_3.1 | ecosystem: Environmental > Terrestrial > Soil > Wetlands | place: USA... | reverse complement strand
CATCGGCTGCACGCTCCCTGCTCGCCCTGGCCGAGGAAGTGCTCGAGCAATGGATCCTCGCACGGGGCGAGACGCCCACCAAGGAGCAGCGGGAAGGGTTTCGCCTGCTCGCGCTCCACCGGCAGGGTGCCCAAGGCGACCCCAGCTTCAACGCCTGCCGCGAGACCTGCCGTGAGATCGCCTACCACTACAATCTGCTCAACCTGCAGCCGGATCCGCAGCTCGACGAGCAGCGCCAGCGCATGATGGCGATGCTCGCGAAGCACCTTGCGCTGTTCGTCGCGGGCAAGATGCAAAGCGCGAAGCTCGGCGAGTTCTGCTGCTCGTCACGCGCGTTGCGCACGGCGTCCGCTTGAAGGGCGGGGCGAGGCCGCAATGGTGGATGTGCGCGGATGTCACCTGCCCGACGATCTGCTCTACGACGTGGAGAACCACATCTGGTTCCGGGAGCTCCCGGACGGCAACGTCAAGCTCGGCATGACGACGGTCGCAACCGCGATGGCCGGGCCGCTCGTCGCCTTCACGCCGAAGAAAGCCGGCCGCCGTCTGGAAGCAGGCCGATCTTGTGCGACGATCGAGTCGGGCAAATGGGTCGGCCCGGCGAAATCGATCGCGGCCGGCGAGGTCGCCGTGGTCAACGAAGCGTTGGTCGCGCGCCCGGCGCTGGCCAATGAGGATCCGTACGGCGCAGGCTGGATGGTGATCGTGAGCCCCGACGATTGGGCGTCGGTCAAGCCGCTGCTCGTCAGCGGCGCGGAAGTTGGCCCCCGGTACGAGGCCAAAATGCAGGCGGACGGGTTTCCCGGTTGTGCCTGTCCGATCGAATCGAAACCTTGACGAGGAGGATATGAAGCCGTCCACGTTGGCAGTGCGCTCGCAGCTCCCGATCAGCATCGACCTGGCGCGCTTGCAGAAGCGTGCAAGTCACGCCGCCACGCTGCTCAAAGTGATGGCGAACGCGAGCCGGCTGATCATCCTCTGCCAGCTCGCAGAAGGCGAGAAGGCGGTTGGAGAGCTGGAAGGCGTCGTGGGCTTGAGCCAATCCGCTCTGTCACAGCACCTGAGCGTGCTGCGAGAGCAAGGGCTGGTGACCACGCGCCGCGAGGGGCAATCGATCTTCTATTCGCTCGCGAGCAAGGAGGCGCAGACGATCATGCTCGCGCTGCATGACGTGTTCTGCGGCAAGTCGGGGCGAAATGGCGGCTAACACGTTGATGCAAGAACCACGACGCGAGCGCCTGCGCATAGTTTGTGGGACGCACACCTACTCAGTCGGCTTCGGCACCGGCGTGGAGAGGCAGCCCACCATCCGCTCCATGCGGAAGCGGTGCAGCGCGTGCCAGGCTGCGATGATGCGCTCGTCCTGCTCCTCGCCGGCGATGCCGGTCTCGTATGCGTAGACGGCATCGAGCAACTCTTCCAACGGGGCGCGCAGCTCGTGCGTGCGCAAGTCGCCCGGCGTCCATCCGAGCCGCAACGCCTGCTTCTTGTATGCCGTCGCATCGGTTGCGGCGCGCGCGAGCTGACGCAGCCGGATCATGCGCGCCAGGTCTTCGCGCAACAGTTGCGCTCGGAACAAGCTCTGCTCCTGCGCGATATAGCGCTCGAGCTCTTCGATCAGACGCATGGCATGCAGCCTCAGTGGCCGATGCGTGAGATTCTAGTCGATCCGGAGTGCACGAGCGCCGTGCAGGCTGCTGCGTCCAGTCGCTTGTGCGGGCGGCATGGTCCGCTATTTGTCGGCCACGCGATCTACCGGAAGGCCGCGTACGGTAGCAACCACCCGCTGGCGATCCCGCGCGTGGAATCGGTCATGGACCTGTGCGGCGCACTGGGTTGGCTCGGCGAGGATGTGTTTCACGAAAGCCCCCGTGCGAGCATCGACCAGCTCGCGACATTCCATGCGCCCGAGTACATCGAGGCGCTGAGGCAGGCCTCGGAGTCGGGTCGAGTGAGCGTCGACGTGAGGCGCCGGCATGCGATCGGCACGTTGGAGAATCCGATTTTCCCGGGTGTGTTCGAGCGGGCCTCGACCAGCGTCGGCGGATCGATCCGAGCCGCCGAGCTGGCGCTCGCGGGACGCACCGTCTTTCATCCGGCTGGGGGAACGCACCACGGCCGTCGCGACCGCGCCAGCGGCTTCTGCTACTTCAACGACCCGGTCTTCGCCGTGCTCACCCTGCTCGCGGCCGGTCTCGAGCGCATCGTGTACATCGATCTGGACGCGCATCATGGCGATGGCGTGCAGGATGCAGTTGCCGGCGATCGGCGCGTGCAGACGATCTCGCTGCACGAGCAGGGCCGCTGGCCCTACTCGGGAGCGGTAACCGATACCGCGCAAGGGCGCGCGTGCAATCTGCCGGTGCCGGCGCGAATCAACGATCCGGAGCTCGAGCTGCTGCTCGAAGACGTGATTTTGCCGCTTGCGTGGGCGGCCGCGCCGCAGGCGCTCGTGGTCACCTGCGGCGCCGATGCCCTCGACGGCGATCCGCTGTCCTCCATGCGGCTGTCGAACGTCGCACTGTGGTCCGCCGTGAAGCGGATCGCGGGGCTCGCACCCGCGGTGGTAGTGCTGGGCGGCGGAGGCTACAACCCCTGGACCGTCGCGCGCTACTGGTCCGGCCTGTGGGGTATCTTGTCTGGAAAGGTCATCCCATCGGAATTGCCGGCGGATGCGCTTGCGATTCTGGGGGCGATGCGCTGCGAGCTGATCGACGACGAGGATATTCGTCCCGAATGGTTGACCACGCTTGCCGATCGGCCGGATCGCGGCGCCGTGCGCGACGAGATCCGGCTGCTCGCGAGCCGCGCGCTGGCCTGCGCGAACCGGTCGGCCTGGGCGCCGGGGGGCGCGGCCGCACCGCTGGAAGCGGTTACGATGATCTGAGCGGAGAGGGCGATGAGCTGGCTAGACCAATTGGCCGGGCTCGAAGCGTTGGAAGACGCCGAGCTCGATGCAGCGCTGCTCGAGGCATGCGAACTTCAAGCCGATGCGGTCGTGGGGCGGCCGATCCGGTTCTCCACTCCCACGTTCAAGTCCTACTCGAGCTGCGAGTTGAGCGGCTGCGGCAAGAACAGCTTCCCTGCCTTCTCCGTCACCGCGGGCGGTTGCGCGCTTATGTGCGATCACTGCCAGGCCAAGATCCTCGAGCCGATGATCCCGGCGGTCACTCCGGAGGCGCTCGACCGCCAGGTGCGCGAGATGATCGAGCAGCAGGATCTGCACGGCTTCCTCCTGTCGGGCGGCTCGAACCGCCGCAACGAGATCCGCTACGAGCGCTACTATCCGGTGATCGAAGCGCTCAAGCGGCAGTTCCCACGCCTCAAGATCGCGATCCACTCCGCTCTGCTCGACGAGCCGCGCGCGCGGCGCATGGAGGCGGCCGGCGTCGATACGGCGATGATGGACGTGATCGGCGCGAACGAGACCATCGCCGAGGTCTACCATCTCGACCGGACGGTCGACGAATTCGAGTCCACGCTCGCGGCGCTCTGCGCGACGCGCATGGAGATCGTGCCGCACATCGTCATCGGCCTGCACTACGGGCGGATCGTGGGCGAGCCCAACGCGCTCGAACTCGTCAGCCGGCATCGCATCCAGTCGCTGGTGCTCGTGGTGGTCATGCCCTTCTACGCCAAGGCGGGAACCTTTCAGACGCCCGAGACCGCGCATGTCGGCCGCATCTTCCTCGAAGCGCGCCGCCGCCTGCCGGACCGTCAGGTGCTGCTGGGGTGTGCCCGCCCTCCGGGCATGCACCGGAGGGTGACCGACGCCTACGCCGTTGCGGCCGGCCTCGACGGCATCGCCTTTCCCGCGGATGGGACGCTGGCCGTGGCGAACGCGATCGGTCGCCCGGCATTGCAGGAGCACGCCTGCTGCTCGATCAAGACTGGGCGCACGATCGAACTGCACCGGCGCACCGCCGTGGCTGCAGGATGATCCGCGAGCGAGCCGACATTCTGGTCGTCGGTCTGGGGCCGGCCGGCGCCAGCGCCGCGGCGGAGGCGGCTCGCCGTGGCTGCAAGGTCCTCGCCGTCGACCGCAAGCGCGAGCCCGGCAGGCCGGTGCAATGCGCGGAGTTCGTGCCTGCGATGATCGGTACGGCGAGCGGCGTTCTCGCCGCATCCGTGCGCCAGCCGATCGACGCCATGGTCACTTACGTCGAAGACGACGCACCGGACGTGAAACCGCACTTCCCCGGATATATGCTCGATCGAGCAGCGTTCGATGCGGCGCTCGTCTCCGCCGCGCAGCGAGCCGGCGCGCGCTGCGTGTTCGGAACCGGCGTCCGCTCGATCGGTCCGGACGGTCGCGTCGGGCTGACCGACGGGACCATCGTCGCGGCACAAGTCGTGGTCGGCGGCGACGGCCCGCGCTCGGTCGTCGGACGCGCGATCGGGCAAGTCAACCGGCAGCTTGTCGAGACGCGCCAGATCACGGTACCGCTGCGCGAGCGGCATGCCGCTACCGACATCTTCCTGTCGGCCGGGATCCCCGGCGGCTACGGCTGGCTGTTTCCCAAAGCCGAGGTAGCCAATTTGGGTGCTGGCGTCGATCCGGCGTACAAGGCGCGGCTGAAGAGCATCGTAAGCCGCCTGCATGCGCATCTCATCGAGAGCGGCCGCGTCGGCGCCAAGATCCTCGAGCTGACCGGTGGGGCGATCCCGGTGGGTGGAATGCTGCGGCCTGTGGGTCAGCTGGGGAATGCACTGATCCTCCTCGCAGGCGACGCGGCCGGGCTTGCCAACCCGGTGACGGGGGCCGGCATCGCCGCCGCGGTGCACTCGGGTCGGTTCGCCGGCGAGGCTGCGGCGAATCATGTCGCCGGCATGAGCACGGCCGCCGCCGACTACGAGGAAGAGATCGAAAGCCTGTTCAAGGCTGCGCTCGATCGCGCACTCAACCGCCGAGCGGAGCTCGCCGCCGCAATGGATGCAGGCACTTTTCCCGACAAGGCTCAACTACGGCGCGGCTGGATCGCCTACCCGCAATATTGGTCGGCATCATTGTGAGAGGAACGAACCCATGAGCTGCCATCGTCCCGAGAGCACGGCCGTCGCGAGCTCCACCCCGGCCGGCCACGATCACAACACGCTCGCGCTGATGCAGCCACGGGCGCCGGAGCCGACCCCGAAAGCCCTGCGAAACGGCGCCCCGGTGAAGGCGAACAACGTGGCGCCGCAGGGCGTCTACCTGCCCAACTACAACATCCTGACGCCGCACATGCGCTCGCCGGACTACGTGCAGATGTCGACCGCGGCGGCGATCACGCTCGGTATCGTGCAGGGAAAGATGTATCGCTGCTCCTGCACGCGCTGCCTCAATCTGCTGCTCACCTATCCGGAAGGCTGCCGGGCCAACTGCGCTTACTGCGGGTTGGCGCGCCACCGCGAGGCGGAACGCGATTACGCCGACCGCAACTTCATCCGGGTCGACTGGCCGGCCGTGCCGCTCGACATCGTGATCGACATCGTCGCGCGCGACGCCGCTGCCAGCCCCTTTCATCGCATGTGCATCTCGATGATCACCCATCCGCGCTCGGACGGGGATACGGTGAGCGTGCTCAAGCGCTGGACCGATCGGATCGATCCGTCCACGATTCCGGTGTCGATCCTCTCGAACCCGACGACGATGACGCGAGGCGACGTTCAGCGGCTGCACGAGCTGGGGGCCGACATCTTCACGGTCGCACTGGATGCGGCCACGCCGGAGATCTTCGATCGCACGCGCGGCAAAGGCGTGCAGTCGCCGCACGCCTGGTCGAAGTACTGGGACATCCTGATGGATGCGCGCGACGTGTTCGGGCCGCAGAAGTTCGGCGCGCACATCATCGTCGGCATGGGCGAGACCGAGCACCAGGCGCTCACCCTGGTGCAGCGGCTGGTCGATCTCGGCGGCCACAGCCATCTGTTCTGCTTCTTTCCGGAGAAGGGCTCGCTGATGGATCACCTGCCGGCAACGCCGCGCGATCAGTGGCGGCGCGTGCAGCTGGCGCGCTATCTGATCGACTATCGCGGCGTGCGCGTCGAGCAGATGAGATTCGACGGCGAAGGGCGGGTGATCGATTTCGGAATTCCAAGAAGCGAGCTCGACCAGGTGATCGATGCGGGCGTGGCGTTCCGCACGTCCGGCTGCCCGGGCAAGTTTGCAGAGGACGTCTCCGCGTGCGACCGGCCCTACGGCGATTCTCCGCCCTCGAACATCGCGAGCTTTCCGTTCCAGCCCAACAAGACCGACATCGGAAAGATTCGCCGCCAGCTTCGCATCGTCGAGCGCAGGCATTGACCTGCCGGTCATGGCGCGGACGTTTCGTGTCATCGACACCGGGATCCGGGACGGCCGGCGCCAGATCGCATTCGATCAGGCGCTGATCGACGCGCATCGAGCGGGCAGCGTCCCCGACACGATCCGCTTCCTCCGCTTTCCGCCGACCGCGCTGATCGGGCGCCACCAGGCGTTGTCGCGCGAAGTCGATGCACAGTATTGCCAGACCCATGATGTGGGCATCGCTCGCCGGATCACCGGCGGTGGGGCGATCTATTTCGACGAGGGGCAGCTCGGATGGGAGCTGGTGTTCGACCGCAAGACCCTTGGCATCGGCACGCTCGCCGAGCTCACCCGTGAGATCTGTGAAGCGGCTGCCGCGGGCTTGAGCCGGCTCGGCGTGACCGCACGCTACCGGCCACGCAACGACATCGAAGTCGACGGCCGCAAGATCAGCGGCACCGGCGGCTTCTTCGACCAGGAGACGCTGTTCTACCAGGGGACGGTGCTGGTGGACTTGAACCCGGCCGAAATGACGGCTGCGCTCAAAGTGCCGCAAACCAAGCTCGCCAAACGCTCGCTCGATTCCGCGGCGCAACGGGTGGTGACGCTCAAAGAATTGCTCGGTGTGGCGCCCACCATCGAAGCGATCCAGCAGGCGCTGCTTGCGGGATTTGCGCAACGGCTGTGCGTCACCCCGATCCCGGGCGCCATCACCCCGCTGGAAGAAGAGCTCGCTGCGCGCTACTTCGAGGAAGAGATCGGGACGGATGCGTTCGTCGCCGAAATCGACGATCCGCCTGCCGCCGACGACGTGCGGTCGGCGAGCCACACCGGCGCGGGCGGCACGATCACCGTCTATGCACAGCTCGCCGGAGCGCAGCGCGACCGCATCGACCGGGTGTTGATCACGGGCGACTTCTTCGTTACGCCGCCCCGGACGGTCTTCGATCTGGAAGCGGCGCTGCGCCAGGTGCCGGTGGCGGAAGCCGGCGCCGTGATCGACCGCTTCTTCGAGCGGGCCGAGGTCGGCCTGCTCAGTGTTTCGCCGAGCGACTTCCGCAGCGCCGTGGAAGCAGCGGTCGGAGCCGCGCACTAGCAGGCTGATGCGCGTCGTCTCCGTCATCCAGCACACCTCGGCCGAATACCTGGGTCTGATCGAAGATCATCTCGAAGGCCGCGGCATCCGCTTCCAGTATTTCCGTCCGTTCACCGCAGGCGCCAAGCTGCCGGCGCTGGACAGCGTGCGCGACGGGCTCGTCCTGCTCGGTGGTGGACCATGGGGGAGCGCCGGCGAGCGCGACGTGCCGACGTTGGCGCAGGAGGTCAAGCTCGCGCATGCCGCGCTCATGTTCGAGAGCCCGGTGATCGGCATCGGGTTGGGCGCGCAGATCCTCGCGATCGCCGCCGGCGGCCGCTCCGAGCGCACCGCGCTCACGTTCGAGATGACGGTCGCGCGACGCGTCGACGCGCAGGCGCTCAACGGCTATCTACCCGAGGAGTACCCCGTGGCGCTCTACACGCGCGACTGGCCGGTGCCGCCTTCCTATGCGCGCGTGCTCGCGCGCGATCCGAGCGAGCGGCCGGTCCTGTGGCAGATCGGCGAGCGGGCGTTCGGCTTCGCCGGACATCCGGGCCTGAAAGTCGCGATGGTCGAAGACCTGATCATGGAGTTCGAAGAGTCACCGGCCGACTGCGGACCGGCGCTTGACCAGTTGCGCTCGGTGCAGCGTGCAATCGAAGACGCACTGGTGCCGATCATGACCGGGCTCGTGCAGCTGACCGGCTGGATGCAGAACGGCTCGCCGTCGGCTCGTTGAGTCGACGGGTCGGGGTATCAAACCGCGCCTGGCGCCGCGGGCGGCGGCAGCGTCTGGCACTCGAGGAACACCCGCGCGGTGCAGCGCGCGCAGACCGAGCGATCGAGACGCGCGAATACCCCCGCGATGGCCTGGTCGCGGCTGTGGAAGATGTTGCTCTCACCGATCTCGTGGAGATAGCCGCCGCGCCTCAGCATGCTCTCGACGGGCTGGCGCAGTGAGTAGAAGTAGAGCGCCCCGCCCGCTGCCTGCCGTTTGCGCGCCTCGCCGACCAGCGTCTCGGCGCCCGCCATGTCGATGAAATTGATGCTCTTGGCCATCACCAGCAGATGCTTCTGCTCCGGCCGCACTTCGCGCAGCGTCTCCAGGTGCGTCTCGACGTGATGGACCGCGCCGAAGTAGATCGAGCCCTCGATCCGCAGGATCTTCGCTTGCGGGCACTCCTGCAGCCCGCGATGGACTTCGGTGAATTTGCGCCCCGGGTGCGCTGGGTCGGGGATGAGGCTGCGCATCGCCGGGCGCGAGGTGCGATACAGGTACAGGATCAGCGAGGCGAACACGCCTGTCAGCACGGCGAACTCGATCGGCAGCAGCAGCGTCGCGAGGAAGGTCGTCGCGATCACCGTGACCGAAGCCTGGCTGGTGCGAATCGCCGCGCGAATGCGGTGGAAGTCGATGAGCGCCCAAGCGACAAGGAACAAAGAGCCGGCCATCGCAGCAAGCGGCAGGTATGCCGCGAGCGGCGCAAACAGCAGCACCACGGCCGCCAGCAGCAGCGCCGCGAACAGCGCGGCGAGCGGAGTGCGGGCACCCGACTCGAAGTTCGGTCCGGACCGGTTCACGGAAGCGCTGGTCGGAAAGCCCGAGAAGAAGCTCGCGGCGATGTTGCCCAGGCCCTGACCGACGAACTCCTGATCGGCATCGATGCGCTGTCCCGACTTGAGCGCGATCGCGCGGGCGATGGAGATCGACTGGGTCAGCGACACGACCGTGAGCGCGATCGCCGAGGCCGCGAGCGGCGCGAAGGTGTCGAGCGAAAATTCCGGATGCGAGAGCGGTGGCAGACTGCGCGGCAGCGCGCCGATCGTGTGGATGCCGGTCCGGTCTGCCCCGAGCCAGCGGTTCAACAGGTACGCGACCACGCTGCCGGCGAGAATCGACACGATCATGTACGGCACGCGCGGAAGCCACCGGCGCGACAGGATGGCCGCTGCCAGAGTCGCCGCCGACACCACGATCACCCATGGGCTGAGCTCACGCGCGCCTTGCTCCAGCGCCTTCAGCGTATCGGGCAGCGGCGCGCCTCTCGGCACCGCAATGCCGGTGAAGTTGCCAAGCTGGCTCACGATGATGAGGATGCCGACGCCGGCGGTGAAGCCGACGATGACGTCGTTCGAGACGAAGTTGACGAGGGCTCCCATGCGCAGCAGGCCGAGCCCGACCATCGTCACACCCGACAGCAAGGCCAGCGTGAGCGCGAGCGAGACGTACTCCGGTGACTCCGGCTGCGCGAGCGGGCTCAACGCCGCGAAGACGAACAGGGATACCGCATTGGTCGGCCCCGACACGGTATGCAGCGAGGAGCCGAATAGCGCGGAAACGGCGGTGGGGACCATCGCGCAATACAGGCCGTACTGCGGTGGCATGCCCGCAAGCGTGGCGAACGCGAGCCCCTGGGGCAGCACGAAGACCGCGCCCACAGCGCCGGCGACCAGATCCGCGCGCAACGAGCGCGCATCCACATGGCGCCCCCAGCGAAGAAAGGGAAGAAAGCGATGCTGCATCGAGGCACTACCTCCTGCCGTGCAGCGTAGCGCAGGATAAGCCGGGATCGTTGACGGCAATCAACACCAGCGACCGGCCTACGGCTTAGTTGGGCTTGGCACCATGCAGAGGCTGCAGCTCGGGGAAGCCGTACAGCGGTCGGGGCAGCGGCTTCAACAAGCGGATCCGATGCAGTTGCGGATCGGCGGTCCGATCCGGAAGCGATTGCAGATAGCGGGCGACTACCTCTGTCGCATCCAGGATCTCGCCGTTCTCGCCCCGCACCAGTCGGATGAAGGTGCCCGGCACCTTGGGGCACTCGCAGCCGTTGATGTCGTCGGGGTCGTCGGCATACCAGTAGCCGGCGTAGGCATACACCGTTTCTGGATCGAGCGGTTTGCCGTTCACCCGAATGTTCGAGACCCGGAATCCGGCGGCGCGGTACGGATCGAGGTCCATGGTGAGACCGCTGAAGCCGAACAGCCAGCCACCGGTCCAGTTCGACGGGTTGGGGTCGAGCGCGCCTTCGGCGGAGTTTTCCAGCTGGCGTTTGAGCCAGCGGCCCTGGATGCGGACCACGCCGATCTCCGGGCCGATCGGGATGAAATGGTAGAGGTCCTCCAGCTGGATCGGTCCTGGGCGTATGTGCGTCCCGTAGCGAAATCCGCGGATGGCGGCGACGTCCGCCTTGGCGATCGCGCGAAAAGCGTCCGTCAGCAGATCATGCGCCGAGCCTTCGATGACCGCGGGCATTTCGCTATCCGAGAAACCAGCTCGATTCAGTGCGATCTTCGTATTGCCCACCACCGTATCGATCGGGCGCGTCAGTCGTGCGCCGTTGAACGGATTCACGTGCTCGACGAAGGCGGGCCCGCTCACGAAGGATGCGCGCGCCTGCTTGACGGCTTCGGCGATGTCCGGGTCCTCCGGGATCGCGTCGCTGATCGTGTGCGCCGTCCAGTGCCAGCTCTCGAGCTTGCCATCGCGGATCCGCAGGTTCAGCTCGCCGAGCATGGTGCCGTCCTGGCCTTCCTCGACCACCACAGTGCCGGCGCGGGTGACCACCGGCTTGCGCGTCTCCTCGTGCATATCGGAGGACAGGATCACGTCGATGCCGGGATAGCGCTCCGCCAGGCGGATATTGTTGGCGAGCCCGAGCTCGGAGGCGACCACCAGCAGGTCGACCTTCTCGACGTTCCGCAGGAGCGGAATGAACTCGCCCAGCTCGGGCTCTCCGCGCGAGAACGCGAAGCCTCGCGTGACTGTTCTGCCCACAGCCGGCAGCCCGCGGTCGGTGGTGAGCCCGAGGACGCCGACTCTCAGATCGCCGAACTGGCGGATGAGATAGGGCGGCAGCACGCGCTGACCCGCGAGGCCGGGAAAGAACGTCTGCGGGTCGGCCTCGACCGTGACGTAGTACAGGTTCGCGGCGATCGCATTCCAGTTCGCTCTCGGGGCCTTGCCGGCGAAGAGCTCCACGAAGCGCCGGCTGCCGTACACGAAATCCCAGTTTCCGGGATTGAAGGCATCGATGCGGAAGCGGTTCAGCACGTCCACGATCGCCTGCCCGCGCGTGTACAGCACCTCGGCGGAGCCTTGAACGGTATCGCCGCCGTTGACGAGCAGCGTGTTCTTCTCTCGGGCGCGAATCTCCTGGAGCTTCGTGTACAGTCGCGCGAGACCGCCCAGCATCTGGTCGCTCTGGCCGTCTCGAAAGCCGGGCCGGGGCACCAAGTGACCGTGCAGGTCGCCCATGTGGATCAGCGTGATCTCGCCGCTGCCCGCGGCTGCGAGCTGGCCGGGACCCCAGAGCAACGCCGCGACCGATGCACAGCGCAGCAATGCCGAAATCTTGTTCATGCGTTTGGCACTCTTCGATAGGGAGATCGCAAGTCGCGACGAGTCAGGCCGAGGCGAGCAAGTAGGCGCCGAACCCGATCATCAGCACGCCGCTCGCACGCGCAATCCATTGGCCGCCCGGAAACAGCTTCTCCGCGGATACGAAGGCGGCGATCGCGGCCACCCAGATGAGATCCATCACGCCGACGACGAACAGCAGCGCCATCAGCGCCCAGCAGCAGCCCAGGCAGTAAGTGCCGTGCTCGACGCCCATCCGCAACGCTCCGACGCGCCCGTCGTACCAGTGGTTCAGAACGAAATCGAGCGGGGAGCGGCAATTTGCCAGGCAGGCGCGCTTGAGCGGGGTCCATTGATAGAGGCCGGCCGCGATCCACAGCGCACCGGCAACCAGTGCGTTGCCGGTCTTCAGCGTCGGCGACAGCAGCGCGCCGCGCTCGAGCCCCCATTGTGCGAGCGTCGCCATGAGGCTGAAGCCGCCCCACGCCAGCAGGTATCCGGTGCTGAACAGGAACGTCGGCACGAACGCCTCGCCACGCTCGCGCTTGCGCCGATTCACCGCGGCGAACAGGAGAATCATCGGGGAGGCGCTGGGCAGCATCATGCCCGTCATCATGACCCACCACATCGCGAACATCAGGGCGAAGTCGACTGCGGTCCACGGCATCGCCATCGGGCCCATCGCAGCCATGTCCGGCATGTCGGGCATCGACTCCATGCCGCCCATGCCGTTCCGCGCGAGGTGCAGCAGGTACAGCCAGGAGACAGCCGCGACCCCGATCAGGGCGAGAAGGATCGGCGCGCGATCGCGCCAGGGGAGCGGGGTGGGCGTGCTGCTGCCGGCCGGCATGGGAGCTCGCCTGCGAGTGCGGGTCGAAGGCGCTAGTTGCTCCAGTTGAACGGTGCAAAGTGGCCGTTGTTGCCCTTGCCGGCAAGATCGAGGTTCAGCCCGAAGGCATGGATGTGCGTCTGCTTCGACTTCGCCAGCGCGACCTTCCGGTTCGCCGGGTGGGCGGTGTTGTCGAGATAGATCGGCTCGCCGTTGTTGTTGCGGGAGGCGACCCCTTCGACCGCGAACTCGAGCACGCCGGGTATCGAGGCGAAGCGTTGCAGCCCGTCCATCGAAAACGCGATTGGCTTCACCTGGACGCCGCGGAAGTCGCCGACCAGGTTGTCCCGGATGCGCGCGGGCGTGCCGCCTGCCTGCCCGCTTACGATCGCGGTCAGCGCCTCACGCTGGGAGGTGTTGCCCTTTTCGTCGACGATGGCAGCGAAGATCCAATCGCCCTGCGACATGACTTTGCCGGAGCGGATGATCAGGGCGAACGAAAGGCCGTCCAGCTCGACCTCGCCATAGCTTCCACGGTCGATGCGATACACCTGCAGCGATGTGCACTGGTCATAGGTGACCGGCGCCTGCGGGTTGGTGAAGATGCACGGGCAAAGATAGTCGCAGTTGCAGCTCTCCATGTACTCGCCGCCGAGCTTCCATTTCGTCTGCGCCATTCTGCTCTCCGTGTCGTGGTGGCTGTCGCTTGCCTGCTGGACGGAAGTTTACCCAATCGGCGGAGAGGCCGGGCGATCACGGGTTGCACAAGGCGGGGCGCTGCCGGGCACACGCAGCCGTGTCGCTGCAGGTCGTGTACATGGCGTTGCCTCTTCGGCTACGACATGCGCACTGGCCAGGAGCGAGGTGGACGTGATGAGGCGGCAGGCGCGATGCCGCTCAGGGAAAGGCGGGAATGATCGGCTCGGTGCCACGGACCTCGGCGGACGGATGATGGGACTTGATCGTCTCGGTGATCTCGTCGACTCGGGTACGCGGGACGTCCACCATCATCAGCAGTGCGCCGCGCTCGATGGCGTCCTCGAACTGCTTGAGTCGCGTACTGCCGATATTCATCCCCACCATTCCGCCCAGCCAGGCGCCGATGCCCGCGCCAGCCAGCGCACTGCCAAGAATGATCCCGCCCGCAATCACGGTCCCGCCCGGGGGCAGCGCCACCGCCACCAGACCGGCCAGAGTCCCGGCCACGCCGCCCATGGCCAGCCCGCGTTCGACGGCGGGCACAAAATCCGTCTTCTGCAAGAGCGAGGCTTCCGGCAGCTTCTCCAGCGCTGTCCCCCGCTTCGCCAGGACATGAATGTGCCGCTCCTCCACGCGGGCGAGGAGAAGCCGGTCGACGATTTTTTGGGTAGTGGTCACATCCGGCACGAGGAAATAGAGTCGCATCATCGTTTGATCCCCTTCTGGTTCACAGATCCAGCACACGCTTCCGAGCCTGAACGTCGCCAGGCTCTTCGCGCCCTGCGCCCGACAGACGGCACGCTATCATGGGCGACTTCGGACTCTTTGATTTCGATCAATCCGCCTGCACTCCCGGCGCCGGATCATCCACATCGATCTTTGGGCGTTGCAGACACGCTCGCCGCGAGCACGATCATCCTTGACCGGTGCGCCTCGGCCCGTGTTGATGGCGCCGGTGAATCCGCAGGATGAAGGTGGAAACAACCAGCGCCGCAAGGAAGATCAGTGCGCCGTAGAAGCACGGCGCGAGCAGCGGATTGGCTGTCGGCTCGCCCGCCGGGCAAGCGAACGGGGAGGGTGCGGGCTGCGGTTGCAGAAAGCGGTAGGCCTCGTAAGCGAAGTTACCCCAGGCAAAGACAGTCCCGGCGGCGAGCAGCCAGCGCAGCCCGCGCTGTCTGTTCGCTATCGCCTCCGGCGTTGAACGCAGGATCGCGATCGACCACACAAGCGCCCCGAGGAACGCGAGCGCGCCGTAGAAGCACGGCGTTGCGACGGGATTTGCCACCGTGCAACCCGATATCTTGAGAACCTGGCCCCCCGAGGCGAAAAAGCGGCGGTAGTCGAGGATCAACGTAATCCACGAGAACGCGGTGCCGAGTGCGAGCAGGGCGACCTGCACCTTCAGCAGCGCATCTTTCATCGCGTGGCCTCCCGAGGATCGGAGCTGGGGAAAAATGGTGGACCTAGAGCCGGACTAGCGTTGGATCTCGGTCAACACCGTCGGCCAGCCTCTTCGATGCCGCCTCAGCGGACCTTCACGCGAACCAGCTCCTCGCCGTCCGGATCGACTACGTGCACGGCGCATGCGATACACGGATCGAAGCTGTGGATGGTGCGCAGGATCTCGATTGGCTGCTTGGCGTCGTGCAGCCGCGTGCCCTTGAGCGCCGCCTCGTAGGCCCCGTCCTGACCGTTCGCATCGCGCGGCCCGGCATTCCAAGTGGATGGCACCACCGCCTGGTGGTTCGCGATCCGGCCATTGTCGATCACCACCCAGTGTCCGAGCGCACCGCGCGGCGCTTCGGTAAAACCGGCGCCTTTTGCGGCTTTCGGCCAGACGGAGGGATCCCACAGCTTCCCGTTGAACGTTCGCACATCGCCGCGCTTGATGTTAGCGATCAGCTCGTCATACCAGCCTTGCATGGCGTCCGCAATGATCTTGGTCTCCAAGGTGCGAGCGGCGGTGCGGCCGAGCGTGGAGTAGAGCGCGGGCAAGGGAACGTCGAGCTTCTTGAGCGCCATGCCCACCAGATCGCGTGTCTGCTGGTGTCCGCTTGCGTAGAGCATCAGCACGCGCGCGAGCGGCCCCACTTCCATCGCCTGGCCGTTCCAGCGCGGCGATTTCAGCCACGAGTACGAGGCATTCGTGTCGAGGTTGCGGTAGGGCGGATTGGGGCCCGTGTAGTGCAGCGTGGTTTCGCCCCGGTACGGATGCAGGCCTTCATCCTTGCCCACCGAGTAGTCGTACCAGGAATGCGCGACGTATTCCTTGATCTGACTGTCGGCATGCAGATCGAGCGGTTGGATGTTCGCGAGGTCGCGCCCCAGGATCACCCCGCGCGGGATCATGAGAGCGTCGATGTCGCGCATGCCCTTGGCTGGGAACTCGCCGTAGGTCATGAAGTTGCCCAAACCCTCGCCGAGCGCCGCCCAGTCCTTGTAGAAGCCGGCGATCGCGAGCGTGTCGGGAACGTAGACCTCGCCGACGAACTGCTGCATGGTACGGGTGATATTCTGCACTTCCTGCAATCCGATCAGGCTCACCGCCGTGCCCGCTTCGCCGCCGCTTGCCACGGGCTGCGGGTGTGTGCTGATCGCACAGGGCACGCCGCCCACCAGGAAGTTGGGGTGAGGGTTCTTGCCGCCGAATACGGCGTGCAAACGTGCGACGTCGCGCTGCCAGACGAGCGCATCCAGATAATGTGCCACCGCCATGAGGTTGGCCTCGGGCGGCAGCTGATCAGGTCCAGCCGCGAAAAGGGCGCATCGTTCAGGATGTTCTGCTGGGCGATGAGCACCGGCTCGCGTAGCTGCTTGGTGACTTGATAGCTATGCTCGTCGACTCTGGTGAAGAAGCGAGCCAGCCGCTCGGGCGTGATGTCCTCCTCGATGCTCGCGGGGTAGATTCCGCGACGGGCGACATCGAGCGCCTGCGCGTCGAGATCGGTGGCGAAGATCTGCAGCGGGCAAGCTTTGTGCGTTGCGGCGAGCTGCTCGATGAACAGCATGGCGATGGAATAGGCTTCCTCGCCCGTCGCGCAGCCGGGCACCCATACGCGCAGCGCAGCCTCCGCCGGCCGATCGCGCAGCAGCTCGGGGATGACTTGCGCCTCCAGGACCCTGAACATCTCCGGGTCGCGGAAGAAGCTGGTGACGCTGATCAGCAGATCCTTGGTGAGCTTCTCCAGCCCCCCCTCGTCGGAGCGCAACACGGCAACGTAGTCGGCGAGCCCATCGACGTGGCGCAACCCCATGCGGCGCTGAATACGCCGCAGCAGCATGCGCTTGCGGTAGGGGCGGAAGTCCAGCCGGTTGCGCGTCCGTAGCAGGGAGAGTACCTGGGTCAAGTCGTCCGGGACGGCGGGCGACTCGGGCAGGGTGGCCGGGCCTGCGAAGAAGTGCGCTGCGTACTTGAGCAGCGCCTCAGGCATGCGCTCCGGCGCGAGCAGGTAGTCGGCCAGGCCCGTACCGATGGCCGCGCGCGGCATCTGGTCGTACTCGGCGGTCTTGGGGTCCTGAACGATCGCCATGCCGCCATTGGCCTTGATCGCTTTAAGGCCAAGACTGCCGTGCGAGCCCGTGCCGGAGAGGATGATGCAGATCGCATTCTCCTGCTGATCCTCGGCCAGCGAGCGCAGAAAGAAGTCGATGGCGGTCTGCTGCGCTCCGCGCTCGACCGGACCCGTCAGGCGCAGGCGCCCGTTGGAGACGCCGAGATACCGGTTGGGCGGAATGATATAGACCCGGTTGGCCTCGACGCTCACGCCCTCGGCGGCCTCGACGACCGGCATGCTGGTGTATTTGCCCAGCAACCCGACCATGAGGCTCTCGTGGCGCGGGTCGAGGTGCGGGACCAGCAGGAAGGCCATCCCGCTGTCCGCGGGCATCGCCTGGAAGAAGCGCTTGAACGCGTCCAGGCCGCCAGCCGAGGCGACCATGCCGACGACCGGGGTTGGCTTCTCCGTGCTGACCGGCGGTTGCATGGTCGGCGCAGGCACCGGAGCCGCGCTGACGGAAGCCTCGACCGGCTTGCGCTGCCGGTCCCGGGTGCTAGCGCCCCTGGCAGCTTTCGCTCCCTTCCCTATGTCGCCCGTCTGCCTTGAGCGCTTCGGCTTCTTTCGCGTTGCCTTGGCCATGTGGGGGCGGCTCGCGCTCAGTGGTCATCGAGGGGGACGTCCGTGGGCGTCCCTCGCGATCCTTTGATCGCCCACAGAAACGGGAGACTACTCGGAAAGGCGAGGAATCTCAAACGCCCGGTCGCTGCCGTGAGGCTATCACCCTGGCCCACGAGGCTTCGACCTGCTTCGTGATACCGTATCCGCCCAGCTTCCCGCCACAGCGCCGGACAGCCAGCCACGAGATCGTCTAGTCTCCAGGCAAGCTGCCCATGCAGGCCATCCAGCGTTATCCGGCGGGACTTGGGCGCACGCTTCTCGGAGCCGCTGTCCTGGCGGAGAAGACGCCGGCTGCACACGAGCGTTGACTTCCCATCCACCCACACGGAGGAGAACTTGCTGAAGTGGCTGTGCGACATGCTGCGGCAATACCCGGAGATCGCGATCTTCCTTACCCTCGCGGTGGGTTTCTGGGTCGGGCAGATGAAGCTGGGCAGGTTCAGCCTGGGCGTGGTGACGAGCACGCTGCTCGCCGGCGTGCTGATCGGCCAGCTCGGCATCACGATCTCGGCAAACGTGAAGTCGGTGTTCTTCCTGATGTTCCTGTTCGCCGTGGGCTACGGCGTGGGGCCGCAATTCTTCCGCGGCTTGAAGAGCGACGGCTTGCAGCAGGTGCTATTCGCAGCGCTGCTGTGCGTGTCTTGCTTGGTCAGCACATTCTTTGTCGCCAGGGTGATGGGCTACAACACCGGTCTCGCCGCCGGGCTGCTCTCCGGTGCCTGCACCATCTCCGCGGTCCTGGGCGTGGCGACCGACACGATCAATCAGCTCGGCGTGTCGGCAGAGGACAAGAAAGCTTGGATCGACGCCATGCCCGTGGCTTACGCAGTGACGTACCTCTTCGGCACTGCCGGCTCGGCCTGGATCCTGGGCACGTTAGGGCCGAGGCTTCTGCGGGTGGATCTGCCGGCGGAGTGCAAGAAACTGGAAGCGAGCATGGGCGCGAGCGAGGCCGAGCCGGGGATGATCTCGACCTATCAGCGCTTCGTGGTTCGTGCGTACCGCCTGATCGACAGCCCGTTCATCGGCAAGACGGTGGGAGAGTTCGAGCAGCGCTTCGCCGACAAACGCCTGTTCATCCTCCGGGTTCAGCACGACGGACAGGCGTTCGATAGCGAGCCGACCACGGTGCTCGCGAAAGACATGGTCGTCGTCGTGGTCGGGCGGCGTGAATTCGTGCCGGAAGCCATGCAAAGCGTGGGCGTCGAGGTGGACGAACCCAAGCTGCTCGACATCACTGCGGAGATCTTGGACGTGGTCGTGACGAACAAGGCCTTCGCGGGGAAGACCTTGCGCGAGCTCGTGGAGTCGGATCGCGAGCGGGAACTACGGGCCGTCTACTTGCGCAAAATGATCCGTGCCGGCCAGGAGATGCCGTTCACGCCGGGGACCAAGATCGACCGCGGGGACGTGCTGCAGCTTGCTGGCCCGAAGGCGGCCATAGAACGCGCAGCCGCCAAGATCGGCTACGCCGATCGCATGACCGAGAAGACCGACATGCTGTTCATGGGCTTGGGTATCGTGATCGGCGCGCTCCTCGGTGCGCTTACCATCCGTGTTGGCGGCGTGCCGTTCAGCCTGAGCACCAGCGGCGGGGCCCTGATTGCCGGATTGGTGTGCGGCTGGTTGCGCTCGGTCAACGCGACGTTCGGGCGCATCCCCGCTCCGGCGCTCTGGGTGTTCAACAACGTCGGGCTGAACACTTTCATCGCAGTGGTGGGCATCAGTGCGGGCCCGGGCTTCGTCGCCGGGCTTCAGGCAAACGGACTGGGGTTGTTCGTCTCCGGTATCGTCGTCACCACGATTCCGTTCCTGGTGATGCTCTTCTTGGGCAAGTACCTGTTCAAGATGCATCCGGGCATTCTGCTCGGCGCGTGCGCCGGCGCGCGCACGACGACTGCGGCGCTCGGAGCCATCGAGGAGGCCGCCAAGAGCAAGGTCCCGGCGCTCGGCTACACGGTCACCTACGCGGTCGGGAACACTTTGCTTATCATCTGGGGCGTGGTCATCGTGCTGTTGATGACTTAGCAGCCTGGGAGGAAATGAGATGGCTCAGCGGACCAAGAAACAGCAACTGCACCTGTCCAAGATGCGTGAGTTGGAGAAGCTCAGTCCGTTCGAGCTGAAGGACAAGCTGATCCAGCTCGCCAGCGAGCAGGCGAAGGCCAGCACCCGCCAGATGCTCAACGCGGGGCGCGGCAATCCGAACTGGATCGCCACCACTCCGCGCGAGGCGTTCTTCACGCTGGGACGGTTCGGCATCGAAGAATCCAAGCGCGTGTGGGACGAGCCCGACCTGGGCGGCATGCCGCAAAAGAAGGACATCGCCCAGCGGTTGCGCGCGTTCCTCGACCGCAACGGCAAGGAGTCGGGTGTGGCGCTGCTGCGCGCGAGCCTCGACTATGGCGTGCAGCAGCTCGGTTTCGACGCCGACGCCTTCGTGCATGAGCTCACGGATAGCATCATCGGCGACAACTATCCCGTGCCCGGGCGCATGCTGGTGCACTGCGAGCGGATCGCGCACGAGTATCTCGTGCAAGAGATGTGCGGCCGCAATCCGCCGCGCGGGCGCTACGACCTGTTCGCGGTCGAGGGCGGGACTGCGGCCATGTGCTACATCTTCGACTCGCTGGTGCTGAACCGCTTGCTCAAACCCGGTGACACGATCGCGCTGGGCACCCCGGTGTTCACGCCATATCTGGAGATGCCGCATCTGGGCCGCTACCAGTTCAAGGTCGTCCACATCGAGGCCTCCGAGTTCGCCGCCGCCGGACATCACGCCTGGCAGTACCCGGACAGCGAGATCGACAAGCTCGCGAATCCGAAGATCAAGGCGTTTTTCGTCGTCAACCCGAGCAACCCGCCGTCCGTGGCGATGCGCCCCGAAAGCGTGAAGCGGATCGTGAATCTGGTCCGGCGCAAACGCCCGGACCTCATGATCCTGACCGACGACGTGTACGGGACCTTCGTGAACGGCTTCCGCTCGCTGATGGCCGAGCTTCCGCGCAACACGATCGGCGTGTACTCCTACTCCAAGTACTTCGGCTGCACCGGCTGGCGGTTGGGCGTGGTGGCGATCCACGAGAAGAACGTCTACGACGAGATGCTGGCAAAGCTGCCGGCGACCGCGCGCCGGGCGCTCAACAAGCGCTACGGCGCGATCACGCTCCAACCGGAGAAGCTGAAGTTCATCGACCGGATGGTCGCGGACAGCCGCCAGGTCGCGCTCAATCACACGGCGGGCTTGTCGCTGCCGCAGCAAGTGCAGATGGCGCTGTTCTCTCTGTTCGCGTTGCTCGACACCGAGGACCGGTACAAGAAGCTCACGCAGTCGATCGTCAACCGCCGGCTGCGCAAGCTCGCCGCAGGGCTTCGCATCGAATGGTGGGACGATCCTCTGCGTGCGGAGTACTACGCGACGATCGATCTGCTGAACTGGGCCAAGCACGAGTACGGGCCCGAGTTCGTGAAGTTCGCGCGCAACTCTCACCCGTTCGACGTGCTCTTCGCGCTGGCCGAGCGCTATAGCACGGTGCTGCTGAACGGCAGCGGATTTGCCGGTCCCGACTGGTCCGTGCGCGTGTCGCTCGCGAACCTCGACGATGCCGCCTACGAAAAGATCGGCGACCAGCTTCGCTCTCTGCTGGACGGCGTCGTCCAGCGCTGGAAGCAGTCGCAGACGAAGCCGGCGAAGGGGAAGGTCTGATGAAGAGCTCTCTTGCACACAGGAGGATGGCGATGAAAGCAGGGAAGGTGGTCTTGGCGATCGTGTTGATGCTGTTCAGCGCCGCACCGGTGCTCGCTGCCAAACCGAAGGTGGTGATCCTTGCGACAGGAGGCACCATCGCGGGCGCGCAGGCGCAAGGGCAGGACGCGGGGTATAAGTCGGGGAGCTTCCAGGTGGAGGACCTGATCAAGGCCGTCCCGAATCTGCCCGACCTGGCCGACATCAGCGGCGAGCAGGTGGTCAACATCGGCAGCCAGGACATGAACAACGAGGTCTGGCTCAAGCTCGCAAAGCGCCTGAACGAGGTGCTGGCCCAGCACGACGTCGATGCGGTGGTCATTACACACGGTACCGACACCATGGAGGAGACCGGCTACTTCCTGAGTCTCGTCACGCACAGCGCTAAGCCGGTGGTGATGGTGGGCTCGATGCGGCCGGCAACAGCGACGGGTGCAGACGGCCCCGCTAACTTGTACAACGCGGTGGCGGCCGCCGTGCATCCCAAGGCTCGCGGGCGCGGCGTGCTGGTGTTGCTCAACGACGAAATCCATTACGCACGCGAGGTCACCAAGACCAACACCACCCAGCTCGACACGTTCAAGTCGCCGAACCGGGGGAAGGCCGGCATGGCCAATGCCGGCCGCGTCTATTGGTACGACCCGTTGGCCACCCGCTACATGCAGGCGAGCGTCTTCTCGGTGGACAAGCTGACCGAGCTGCCTCGCGTGGAGATCGTCTACGCCTACGCGAACGTGGGGCGCGACTTCATCGACGCCTGCGTAGCGCTGGGCTGCAAAGGGATTGTGCTGGCTGGGGTAGGGGATGGCAACGCCACCCAGGCCGCGGTAGCCGGACTGCGCGACGCTGTGAAGAAGGGTGTGGCGGTGGTGCGCTCGTCGCGGACCAACAGCGGCATCACCGACCGCAACGTGGAGCTCAACGACGATGAGCTCGGGACGCTGGTCGCCATGGAGCTCAACCCGCAGAAGGCGCGCGTGCTCCTCATGCTGGGGCTCACGAAGACGAGCGACGCGAAGCAGCTCCAGGAGTATTTCTACGAATATTGACCCGGCGGAACCGGACTGACCGCTGCCGTGCGAGGGGAGCGATGGGACTAGCTCGCACCCAGCATTGGTCTAGGCTGCGGCACGCGCATCGTCGCCCCTGCTGCGCCTACGGCACCGGCCCCGAGCGCAGCCTGTAGATTGTGCGGCGGGGAACGCGGGTCAGTGCATGCGAGCGCGCATCGTGGAAGGAGGATCTGACGCATGGAATGGTTCGCCAACGCGCTGCGGCACCACCCGGAGCTCGCGCTGTTCCTCGCACTGGCCATAGGGTATGCCGTAGGCAGGATCAAGATCGGCAGCTTCCAGATCGGCTCCGTCATCGGGGTGCTGGTAGCAGGAGTGCTCATCGGGCAACTGGGGATCAAGGTTGCCAGCGAGCTCAAGTACGCCTTCTTTCTGCTGTTCTTGTTCTCGATCGGGTACAAAACCGGACCGCAGTTCTTCCGTGGGTTGAAGGCCAGCGGGTTGCCGCAGGCCGGGCTAACGGTGCTGGCGTGTGGGACCGGCCTCGCCACCGCGTATGTGGTGTCCAAAGCGCTCGGCCTGGACGCAGGGACCGCAGGCGGGTTGATCGCGGGCTCGCTGACAGAATCGGCTACGGTCGGAACCGCTGGTGACGCGATCGCCAAGCTCGCAATCGAGGACTCCGCGAAGGAGTATCTCACCACGAAGATCACCGTAGCCTTTGCGGTCACCTATTTCATCGGGCTGCTGACTATCGTCTGGCTGCTGTCCTGGCTGGGCCCTAGGCTCCTGCGCGTGGACCTGGCGGCGGAATGCCGTAGCCTCGAGGAGGAGATGGGCTTGGGCGCGCGGGACGAGGGCAGCGTCTCGGCCTACTACCAGTTCATCATGCGCGCTTATGTGGTCCCCGCTGCGCTGGACGGCAAGACCATCGCGGAGCTGGAAGGCATGTTCCCCGACCATCGCGTGTTCGTCGAACGTATTCGCCAGGGTGGCAAGCTCGGCGATGGAGCGCCTTCGATGCGACTGCAGACCGGAGACCGCGTGGCGCTGTTCGGTCGGCACGAGGCGCTCGTGAACAAGAACAACCCTCTGTGGGAGCACGAAGCGGAGGATCGAGAGCTGCTCGATATCCCGACGGTCGTGGTCGACATCGTGCTCACGAGCAAAGCCATCGCCGGCAAGTCGCTGGGTGAGCTGGGCAACGCGACCGCTTCGCGAGGGGTGTTCCTGCGCACGCTCAGTCGAGCTGGGCAAGAGCTGCCTTTCACGCTGCGCACCGTGGTGGAGCGCGGAGACGTGTTCACCGTCGCCGGCGTCAAACATCATGTGGAGCGCGTGGCGCAGGAGTTCGGTTTCGCCGAATGGCCGACGGCGGCGACGGATATGGTCACGGTCGGCGCAGCGATCTTCCTGGGCGGGATGATCGGATTGCCGGCACTGGCGTTCGGTAAGCTCGAGGTCGGGCTCAGTCTTGCGGTGGGTGTGCTGCTGGGCGGACTCGTCTTCGGGTGGCTGCGCTCCGTCAACCCCCGGTTCGGGCGCATTCCTGAAGCGACGCTTTGGCTGTTCGACTCCGTTGGTTTGACCGCTTTCCTGGCGCTGGTGGGGTTGAGCGCCGGTCCCGAGTTCGTCCGCGGCCTCAGAGAGTCGGGCGTATCACTCGTCGTGGCGGGCATTCTCGTCGCGGCCATCCCGCCCATTGTCGCCATTCTGGTCGGCCGGCACCTGCTGAGAATGCATCCCGGCATCTTGCTGGGCGTTTGCGCTGGAGCGTGCACCTCCGCCCCGGGGCTTGCGGCCGTGCAGGAAGTGGCACGCAGCAAGATCCCGACCCTGGGCTACGGCGTGAGCTATGCCGTCGGCAACGTGCTGCTCGCCCTGTGGGGGTCGGTGATCGTGGTGCTCATGACGGCGACGTGAGAGAACGGAGGGATGCCGGCGCTGCGCCGTTGCCTACCGCCTCAACACCTCCTCCAACAGGTCGCTGACGCCCGTCCACAGTACCTGGATCCCGATGCAGAAGAGCAGAAACGCCGTCAACCGCAGCACGATGACCGTGCCGGTGGGCCCGATCAGCGTCGCGAGCCGGCTCGAATAACGGTACAGCACGTAGATCACCGCGCAGATCAGTATCGTCGTGAACGTTGCGGCGAGGAAGAACCAGAACAGATGGTCGGCGCCGCGCGGCCGGCTCGTGCCCAGCGCGATGGCCACGGAGATCGTTCCCGGACCCGCCGTGATCGGCATGGTCAGCGGAAAGAAGGCGATCCGGCTGGCATCCCTGCTGCTCGCGAGCTCGATGGCATTGTCACGCTGCTCCGACTCATCCTTGGCGTTGAGCATACGCCACCCGGCCAACGCGATGACGATCCCGCCCGCCACGCGCAGCACCGGCATCGAGATGCCGAGGAAACTGAGCACGTAGGCGCCGACCCACAGCGATGCGTTGAGGATGAAGAAGCTGTGGATCGCGACCCAGCGCGCGAGGTGGGCGCGCATCTCCGGCCCAAGGCGCTGCGTCGCGCCGAGGAACACGAATGCGCCGCCCAGCGGGTTGATGATGGACAGCAGCGCGGGAAAGGCGAGAAGGAAGAACTTCACGACACCAGTCTCCAGCCGTCGCCAGCCGCATACAAGGCGAGCCGGACGGCGAGTGGGCACAGGAGCGAGCAGGCTACTACGCCGATCCGCAGCGGTAAGCGAGAAAGTGCCGACACCGGCTTTCGAGCGACGTGCTGAGCGGTGCGCGACGGCGCGCAAGCATGACAGGGCGGCACGCGCGCAGGGTCGCTCATGGCTACTCCGTGGAGGTCGGGGCCATAGAATAGCGGCTTTCTTGATCCGCGATGCTCGCAGGTTACGCTCAAGATCCCTGTGCACCCCGACTCGGTGCACAAACCAGCCACGGCAGCGGAACCGATCCGAACCAAGGTTTTCTGACCTTGGTCAAGCGTGCCGTCGAGTTCGGGACTAGCATCGATCCGGATCCAGCCTCGAGGCAGCGCGGTTCAGTCGTGGCTGGCGCGCGAGCTTCGTTTCGGATCTTCAGGGCGATGAGCGATTTCAAGGCTGACAGGCAAAGAGAGCTCGACCATGCCGCCGCCTGAATCACAGGCGCTGGCCCGGCTCGCTGCCGCGTACGGGATCGAGCCGCGCTGGCACGATATCTGGGGTCGCACCCACGAGGTGCCCGTAGCG
>Ga0335077_10001823_pt1 | contig 25373 bp, 24 predicted proteins | sample Lox_Sample_31_FD_207151 | JGI IMG/M metagenome (GOLD analysis project Ga0335077, IMG submission 207151) | Soil microbial communities from Loxahatchee National Wildlife Refuge, Florida, United States - Lox_Sample_3.1 | ecosystem: Environmental > Terrestrial > Soil > Wetlands | place: USA... | reverse complement strand
CGGCCAGACGCGGCGGCGGCCGAGCCTGTTTCTCCTGCCCGCGCCCTCGCGCAGGCGCGGGTTGCCGAGCTCGTCGAGCCCGAAGTTGAGCAGCACGAGGCTCATCCCCAGCAGCGCAACCGCGACACCCGGGGCGACGTACCACCACCACCAGCCGTTCTCGACGGCGCCCTGGCTCTGGGCCCAGTAGAAGATCACCCCGAGGCTGTTGATGTTGGAGACGTCCGCCACGCCGATGAAGGCGAGAGCGACGGACGTGAGGATCGCGTACAGCGCGACGCCGATGAAGCTCGCAGCGATCAGGCTGACCTCGTTGGGGATGATCTCGAAGACGATGATCCGCCAGGCGCGCTCACCCGTCTCGCGTGCTGCCGCGACGTAGTCGCGCCGGCGCAGCGCCATCGTCTGCGCCCGGATCACGCGCGCGCCCCAGGGCCAGCCGAGCACGCTCAGCACGATCGCGGTCGGCACCTCGCCGGCGTTCGGGAGGTAGCCGAGAAGCACGATCAGCAGCGGCAGCGCCGGCAGCACGAGAAAGACGTTCGCGACGAGCATCAGGCTCTCGTCGGCAGCGCCCGCGAGATAACCCGCGGTGACCCCGACGAGGACCGAGACGATCGTCGCGAAGCAGGCGGTGAGCAATCCGAGGAGCAGCGTCCAGCGAACGCCGACGAGCACCTGCGACAGGACGTCGCCGCCGTCGTTCGTCGTGCCGAACAGGTGGTGCAGAGTCGGACCGGTGGCCGAGACGGCGTTCGGATTGGTCACGTTCGGGCCGAAGGGGGCGATCGTCGGGCCGAGGATCGCGATCAGGATGTAGAGCGTGATGATGACCGCGCCGACCTTCGCCTTGAGCGGCAGGTCGTGCCACAGGCCGCGCCAGCGCGTGAGCGTCGTCCTCGCGGCTGCCGCCGACCCCAGGGTCTGGACCGCGACCGCCATCAGTACGCCTCCTGCCTACGCGTACGCGGATCGGCGAGGACGTAGACGACGTCGGCGAGCAGGCAGGCGAGCAGCACCGCGAAGGAGATCACGAGGAAGATCCCCTGCAGCAGCGGGAAGTCGTCGTTCGTCACCGCGTTGTAGAGCGTGAGCCCGACGCCCGGATAGGAGAAGACGATCTCCATCACGAGCGCGCCGGCCACCACGAAGCCGATCGCGAGCGCGAAGCCGGCGACGTTCGGCAGGATGGCGTTGCGCGCTGCGTAGGTGAAGACGATCCGGCGTCGCGAGAGCCCTTTCGCCTGTGCGGCGAGCACGTAGTCCTCCCCGATCGTCGTGATCATCACGTTGCGCATCTGCAGCATCCAGCCGGCGAACGAGGTGAGCACGATCGTCGCCGCGGGTAGGATCGAGTGGACGATCGCGCTCGAGATGAATGCCCAGTCCCAACCCGGCACGAGGCCGATGCTGTAGCCGCCGCCGTACGGGAAGAGATGGATCTTGACCGACAGGAACTGGATCGACAGCAAGGCGATGAAGAAGTACGGGGTCGCCTGCAGGAGCGTGAACACCGGGAGCGCCTGATCGAGCTTGCCGCTGCGCCGCCAGGCGGCGAGGACGCCGAGGAGCGTCCCGAGCACGAAGCTGATGACGGTTGCGGTGCCGACGAGCGTGAGCGTCCATGGGACGGTCTGCGCCAGGATCGTCGTCACCTTGGCGGGGTACTCGCCCACCGAGATGCCCAGGTTGCCGTGGAAGATGTTGCCGAGATAGGTCGAGTACTGGTGCAGGAGGCTGCCCTGATGCCCCAGCCCGAACTCGATACTGAGCGTCCTGGCGGCGTCGGGAGGCAGCGACGGGTACTTGCCGAGCAACGCCTGGACCGCGTTCCCCGGCATCAACCGGGGGATGAAGAAGTTGACGGTGATCGCCGCCCACGCGGCAACCACATAGAAGACGAGCCGTCTGACGATGAATCGCACGATTCCCTCAGCCTGGACCCGAGCCACCCCGCTCGGAGCGACCTACTTCCCTCTTCACCCGTAAACGGTTACCATGAAAGTTACAAAACTTCAACCGTATAGACCCCGGATCACGACAACACGCACCCGCCCCACGGAATGAACCGGACCGCTCAGACCGACATCCCTCCTCTCTCGCGGCTGACGATCCGCGACATCGCGAAGCTCGCCGGTGTCTCGATCGCGACCGTCTCGCGCGTCCTCAACGGGCGCGGCGAGGTCGCGCCCGAGACTCGGCATGCCGTCGAACGAGTCGTCCGGGAGTACGGGTACAGCCCGAATCGAAGCGCCCGCCGGCTCTCGAGCGGCCGCACCGGGCTCGTCGGCGTGACGCTGCCTCTGATCGCCCCTTCCTACTTCTCCGTCATCGTCGCCGGCGCCGCCCAGGCCCTGTACGAGCTCGACCTGCGGATCGTGCTCTGCCCGACCGAGCACAAGCACGACCGCGAGATCTCGCTCCTCGAGCGGCTGATGCACGGAACCACCGATGGCGGCCTGCTCGTCCTCCCCGAGGAGTCCGACCACGAGCTGCGCACGCTCCGAAACTACGGCTACCGCTTCGTCGTCATCGATCCGCTGAAGCCCGTCGGCGACGAGATAGCCGCCGTCTCGGCCGCGCATTCGGCCGGCGCCTACCAGGGCGTCACGCACCTCATCGGCCTCGGACACCGACGGATCGGCGCGATCACCGGCCCCGCCGGCTGGGTGGCCACCGAGGAGCGGCTGCGCGGCTACCACTCGGCGCTGGCAGGGGCCGGCATACGGCCCGACCCCGCCCTCGTCACGGAATCGAACTTCGAGATCGAAGGCGGGAGGAGCGCCACCGCCCGGCTCCTCGAGCTGCCGGAGCCGCCCACCGCGATCTTCGCCTTCAACGACAACCTTGCGATCGGCGCCCTTCACGAGGCGCGCGCCCGCGGCCTGCGGCTCCCCGGCCAGCTCTCGATCGTCGGCTTCGACGACACCGGTCAAGCGTCGATCGTCACGCCGGCCCTCACGACGCTGCGCCAGCCGCTCGCCGAGATGGGGCGCATGGGCGTCAGCCTGCTCGCCCGTCTACTCCGGGACGAGCACGTCGACGCCCTCCACGTCGAGCTCGCGACGAGGCTCGTCGTCCGCGAATCGACCGCCGCCCCCAGGTCTCGCTGACCGGGCGTGAGGCTCGAATCAGGCGCCGGAGCGGCGGACCGGAGGGAGGTCCCGCCGCTTCGGCGCCGTCGTCGGGGGCCAACTTCTTGCGCGCTTGCCCCGGAAACGTTTCCAGTCGCCAACAGCATATCGCCTTCGCGAGGATCGGCAAGCGCGCGCTCGGAGGCGTTCCGGAGGCGGAAGGCGAGCCGCCGCATGGGCTCGCCCTCGACTGCCTCCGTCTACCCGCTCCGCAAGCGGGTGAGAGTCTTCACGCCCCCGCCGCATCGGGGCCTGACGACTCTCTCCGCGAGCCCCCGCCGCATCGGGGCACGCATGAGCATCATCGCTGCCGAGCCCCTACTTCTCCTATCGCTGAATGGGTGGTTCACCTTCGAGGTTGATTCGTCCGGCGAGGGACCGCGTCACGCGGTACTCAGGCCGCAGGGCGTACGAGCTCGAGCCCCGGCTCCGCGTGCCGATCGAGATTCCGGCTCACGATCGCCGCGCCGGCCGTCTCGAAGACGATGATGCTTCCGAGCGTGATCGTGGCGATCCCACGGCCCGGGAGGGCGGCGCTGCCCACGGCGGCAAGCGCGACCGCGACCCCTGCCTGCGGCAGCGAGTCGAGACCGAAGGCGGCTGCTCGTCCCGGCGAGAAGCCGCACGCGCGCGCCGCCACCGCGCCGCTCGCGGCCTTCGCACCCGTCCGTCCGGCGACGTACGCGACGCCCACCAGCCCGAGGCGCGGGAGCGTGCCGAGCCGGATCGCGGCGCCCGCGAGCGTGAAGAAGAGCAGGTAGAGCGGAAACTCGAGGCGACCGAGCGAGCGGAACGCCACCGTCGTCAGGTCGCGGGGCATCCTCGTCGCCGTCACCGCACCCATCACGAGACCGCAGAGCGGGATCGAGAGCCCGAGGACGAGGCACACGGCCACCGCCACGGCGATGTGCCCGACGACGAACGCCGCAACCGCACGGCCCTGGGTCGACCGGCGGGCCGCGACGGAGAGGGACACCGCTGCAGCGGCTCCGACCGCAGCGCCGGCGAGCCCCAGCTGGAGACTGGAGCGCGCAGCCGACCCGAAGGACCTGCCGGGCGTGTCGACGAGCACGACGGCCGGCAGCATCGTGGCGAAGACGACCGCGGCGAGCAGGTCGCAGCACGCATGAAATGCGACGAGCCCGTCGCGGTATGCGGAGCGCCGTCCTCCGACGAGGGCAGCGACCGTCATCGGCGCGCCGCCTCCGGCCAGGGTTCCGAGCAGGAGCGACAAGGTCTCGTCGGCTCCCGCCAGCCGCGCCCCGCCATAGACGACGACACCCGCGCTGAGGTAGCTCGCCAGAGCGGTGACGACAACCCAGCGCGCCGGACGCAGGGCCTGCAGAGAGAGGCGTTCGCCCACGAGGAACATCAACACGGCCGTCGCGACCTGGATCACCGGCCGCAGGTGATCGAACTCGTCGCGGGGGATCAGCGCCATCCCGCTCGGCCCGAGGAGCGCTCCCACGACGAGCCAGCTGACGAGCTCGGGGAGGTGCCGCCGGGTCAGGCGCCCGGCAGCCAGGGCGGCGGCGAGGACGACGACGATCAGGCAGACCTCGAGGAGCACGGGCGAGTTCTACACCGTCCGGCGGCGCCCAACCCGCGTGGCCTTCAACCGGACCCGAACGAAGCGGCTGCCCGCCCCGCGCGCCCGCAGTCGAGCGCGGAGCGGGCAGCCTTCGACTCTGGCTCTACGGATAGACGCCGCGGATCGTCGTGGCGTCGGCGACGCGCTGCACGGCCAGCCCGTAGGCGGCGACCCGCAGCGGCACGTCGCGCTTCTCGTGCAGCTCCCACGTCTCGTCGAACGCGTGCGTGACGATCTCGTCGAGGCGCTCGTTCACCTCGCCCTCCGTCCAGAAGTACTCCTGGAGGCCCTGCACCCACTCGAAGTACGAGACGACGACGCCGCCGGAGTTGGCGAGGATGTCGGGGAGGACGATGACGCCGTTCTCCTCGAGGATCGCGTCTGCCTCGGGAGTGACCGGGCCGTTCGCGCCCTCGCAGATGATCTTCGCCTTGATCCGGTCGGCGTTCTCGCCCGTGATCACCTGCTCGAGCGCGCAGGGAGCGAGCAGCTCGCAGTCGAGCTCGAGCAAGTCGGCCGGGGAGATCTCCTCCGCACCCTTGAAGCCGCGGAGCGTGCCGTGCTCGCGCTTCCACGCGACCGCGGCCGGGATGTCGATTCCCTCGCCGTTGTGGATGGCGACCGTCGAGTCGGAGATGCCGATCACCTTGGCGCCCTCCTGGTGCAGGAAGAGCGCGAGGTAGCTGCCGACGTTGCCGAACCCCTGGACGACGCTCACGAGGCCGCCGAAGCTGCGGTCCAGCCTCTTCAGCGTCTCGCGGACCGTGAAGAGCGCGCCCCGGGAGGTCGCTTCCTCGCGGCCGAGCGAGCCGCCGATGCCGAGCGGCTTGCCGGTCACGACACCGAGCACCGAGTGGCCCTTGTTCATCGAGAACGTGTCGAAGATCCACGCCATCGTCTCGCCGTTCGTGTTCACGTCGGGCGCCGGGATGTCGGTCGCCGGGCCGATCTCGTTCACGATCTCGCTCGCATAGCGGCGGGTCATCCGCTCGAGCTCGCCCTTCGACATCGACTTCGGGTCGCAGGCGATACCGCCCTTCGCGCCGCCGAACGGGATGCCGGTCAGCGCGCACTTCCACGTCATCCACATCGCCAGCGCCCGCACCTCGTCGAGCGTGACGTCCGGGTGGTAGCGGATGCCTCCCTTCGACGGGCCGCGCGCGACGTTGTGCTGGACGCGGTAGCCCTCGAAGACCTCGATCCTGCCGTCGTCCATCCGGGTCGGGATGGAGACGACCACTCCCTTCTTGCAGCGCTCGAGCACGCGCACGAGCGACTCGTCGATCCCGAACGTGTCGGCAACCCGGCGCAGCTGCGCCTGCGCGACCTCGTACGGGTTCTCCTTCAAGTGCGAAACCCGGCTCAGTGTGGCCACGGTTCCTCCTTTCTGCGGGCGACGAGGGCGGAACGCCCTCTGTCTTGCACTCCGCCACGGGAGGACGCGGCTGTCATCAGCGAAAGCGCTGATCGCCGCTGCGGGCGCCCGGCGCGGAGCACCGGGCGCCCGCAGCGCCGGTCGGCGCGCCGTGTCGATCAGGGCAGCACGGGCACCACGAAGCCGTGGCGCCAGACGAAGATCGGCTGCACGTCGGCGTTCCGCTCCGTTCGCGTCACGATGGTTCCTCTCACGAGGCCGCCGCGGAAGAGCGGCTGCACCCACGGATAGGCGGCGCCGAGACGCGACGCCGTCATGACCACCACCGGGCCCGCAGGCGTCGGCGCCGGCTGTGTCCGCACGGGGAGCGGGCGGGTGGGCCCGATCGCTCCGGCGGACTGCGCGACCACCGCAGCCACGAGGAGCCCGACGAGCGCGAGGAGCATCGACCGTGCAATACGCACGACCCACCTCCTTGTTCGGCCGGATCATCCGCCCCGGACCAGGCGCCGGCATCCGAAGAAGCTGCTGACCCGCTCGCGGGAAAGAGGGTTGCGCGCTGAGTACGGAGGCGCCGTCGGCGATCTCCCGGATGCCCCGACCGGCGGAGGGACGCACGATCGGGGTGACCAAAGGAGCCGCGCGTGCAGGAGATGCTGCTGGTCGGCCGCGGCGGCGAGGGCGTCGTCCTCGCCTCCCAGATCCTCGCGGACACGTTCGCCCGGGCTGGCTGCTGGGTGCAGAGCTTCCCCGAGTTCAAGGCCGAGCGGAGGGGAGCGCCGATCTCGGCCTTCCTGCGCTGGGACGCGGCGGAGCCCGTCCGGCGCCGCTACAAACTGCGTGACTGCGACGTCCTCGTCGCGATCACCCCCGCGCCGCCGGCGCCGGAGCTGCTCGCGCGCGTGCGGCCCGGCGGCCTCGTCGTCCTCAACCGCGAGGAGCCGTTCCCGGTCGACGGCGACTACCGCCTCGCGCGCGTTCCGGCGTCGCGAATCGCGCGCCGCCACGGGATCCTCTCCGCGGAGGGGCGCCCGATGGGAAACCTCGCGATGCTCGGCGCGGCCGTGCGGCTGCTGCTGCCGAACGGGCTCGAGTTGCTCGAGCAGGCGATCGCGGCCCGGCTCGGCGGGCTCGCCGAGGCGAACGCAGCCGCCGCACGTGACGGCTACGCGCGCTGCCGCCGGCAGCGGGCACGGCGTGCAACCGAGCCGGCGAGCGAGCACGTTGCAGTTTGCAACTTGCTGGATGGAGAGAGGCCGCGATTCCCGATCGGCCACACGTCCTCGCTCGCCGTCGAGACGGGCTCGTGGTCGCTCGAGCGGCCCGTCATCCTCGAGCCCTGCAACGCGTGCGGCATCTGTGCGCTCTTCTGTCCCGAGGGAGCGGTCGAGCGGCGCGACGGCACGATCGAGATCGACTACCTCCACTGCAAGGGCTGCGGGATCTGCGAGGTGGTCTGCCCCGTCCGCGGAGCGATCGAGCTGGAGGAGGTGCCGGCGTGAAGAGGACACTCCCCCTCGGCCGCACCGTCGTGACCGCGAACGACGCGGCAGCGTACGCCGTCGCACTTGCGCGCGTCCAGGCGATCGCGTGCTACCCGATCACGCCGCAGACGCTGATCGTCGAGCGGCTCGCAGAGCTCTCCGCCGGCCGGGGGGACGTCGCGTTCGCGAACCTCGAGAGCGAGCACTCGATGTTCGGCTACGCGCTCGCAGCTTCGCGCGCCGGCGTCCGCGCCTTCACCGCGACCTCCTCGCAGGGACTGCTCTACGCACACGAGCAGCTGCACCGCGCCTCGCGCGAGCGCGTCCCTCTCGTCGCAGTCAACGTCAACCGCTCGGTCTTCGCCCCGTGGAGCCTCGAGCCCGACCTCTCCGACTCGCTCTCCCAGCGCGACACGGGCTGGATCCAGCTCTACTGCTCGAGCGCGCAGGAGGTGCTCGACAGCGTCCTCTGCGGGTACCGGCTCGCCGAGCAGGTGCTGCTGCCGGTGCTCGTCTGCCTCGAGGGCTTCCTGCTCTCGCACACCTCCGAGGTCGTCGACGTCCCGCCGCAGCGGAAGGTCGACCGCTTCCTGCCGGCGTTCGACCCTCCCCCCGAGTGGGTGCTCGATCCGGCGACGCCGGCCGTCTTCTCGGGACTGCCGGATCCGGCCACCTACGACGCCTTCCAGCGGCACGTCGCCGAAGCGCTCGACGAGGCGGGCCCGGCGTTCGCGGAGACAGCGGCCGAGTTCGAGCGGACGTTCGGGCGACCGAAGGCCGGGCCGCTCGAGCTGAGCGGGAACCCGGGGGCCGAGACGGCGCTCGTCGTGATGGGGACGATCGGCGACACGGCGCGCGAGCTGCTCGAGAACGACGACCTCCGCCTGATCCGCGTGCACATGTATCGACCGTTCCCCGCGGCGGAGCTCGCCGACGCGCTCGCCGGCGCGCGCCACGTGATCGCGGTCGACCGCGCGGCCGCCTTCGGCGCCCTCGCCCCGCTCGGCGCCGACGTGCGCGCCCTCGGCATCGACGCGCTCGACGCGGTCTGCGGCGTCGGCGGCACCGACGTCACGCCCGACACGCTGCGCTGGGCGATCGAGGAGGCGCGCGCCGGACGCGTGCCCGCGGCACCCGTCTGGATCCCGGAGGAGGTCTGAGTCATGGCTGCCTGGCTCGACGAGGTCATCTCGGAGGATCGTCTCCTTCTCCCCGGCCATGCTGCCTGCGCCGGCTGCGGCCCGGCGATCAACGTCCGCCATCTCCTCGACGCGCTCGCGACAGCCGAGCCGGAGCGACCGATCGTGCTCGTCATCCCGGCGTCGTGCTGGACGATCGTCGCCGGCGTCTGGCCCCTGAACGCGTTCGGCGTCACGGTCTACCTGACCCCGTTCGCCTCCTCCGCGGCCGAGGCGTCCGGGCTCGCGGCGGGCCTGCGTCTGCGGCACGCCGACGCCCAGATCGTCGTCTGGGCGGGCGACGGGGCGACGGTCGACATCGGCTTCTCGGGGCTCTCTGCCGCCGCCGAGCGCGGCGAGGACCTCGTCTACGTCCTCAACGACAACGAGGCGTACATGAACACCGGCGTCCAGAAGTCGGGCGCGACCCCGGAGGGCGCCTGGACGACGACGACGCCGGTAGGCGCGCCGCGCCGCGGCCTGAAGAAGGACGTCGACAGGATCATGGCCGCGCACGGGATCCCGTACGTCGCGACACTCGCCGCCGGCTCGGTGCCGATGCTGAAGGACTTCCGCGCGAAGGTCGCCCGGGCGGCCGCGCTCCGCGGCTTCCGCTTCCTCCACGTGCTCGGCTCCTGCCCGCCGGGCTGGAAGCATCCGACCGGCCAGACGACGGAGGTGACGCGACTCGCGGTCGAGTCCCGCTTCTTCCCGCTGCTCGAGGTGGACGGCGGCGTCTGGCGGATCACGTACCAGCCGAGGCATCCGGTGCCGGTCGAGGAGTTCCTCGCCGCGCAGGGCCGCTTCGCCCACCTCAACGCAGCCGAGATCGCCGAGATTCAGCGCCACCTCGACGAGCGCTGGGAGCGCCTCTCAGCGCTCGCCGAGAGCTGAGCCTTACTCGAGCACGTGGATGTGGCGCTCGGCGCACATGTGCTTCAGCACCTCCGGCCACACGCTGACGCTCACCTCGCCGAGATGCGCCTTCCGGAGGAGGAGCATCATCGTCCGCGACTGGCCGATGCCCGAGCCGATCGAGAGCGGGATCTCGTCGGCCATGATCGCCTGGTGATACGGCAGCTCGAGGAAGTCGAGCTGGCCGGAGTGCTCGAGCTGGCGGACGAGCGACTCCTTCGTCACCCGGATGCCGCCGGACATCAGCTCGTGGCGACGGCGCGTGACCGGGTTCCAGACGAGGATGTCGCCGTTGAGCCCGTGCATCGGGCGGCCGTCGGCCGAGATCGTCTCGGTCGACCAGTCGTCGTAGTCGGAAGCACGGAGCTCGTGCGGCAGCCCGTCGGCGAGCGGCCAGCCGATCCCGTAGATGAAGACCGCCGGATGCTTCTGGAGGAACGCCGTCTCACGCTGCTTCCGCGGCAGGTCCGGGTACGCGGCGAGCACGTCCTCGGCGTGGACGAACTCGAGCTCGTCCGGCAGCGGCGGATACGCCTCGCCGAGCACGGGGTACCGCTCGTGGAGCAGAGCCTCGGCCTCCTTCAGCACCTTCCAGATCTTCCGCACCGTGTCCGTCAGGTAGTCGAGCGTCCGGTCCTCGGCGCGGATCGCCCGCTCCCAGTCCCACTGGTCGACGTACGCGCTGTGGTCGTGGTCGAGGAAGTAGTCCTTGCGCACGGCCCGCATGTCGGTCAGAAGGCCTTCGCCCGGCTTCATTCCGAACTGGCGGAGCGCGAGCCGCTTCCACTTCGTCGCCGCCTGCACCACCTCGGCGTCGATCGGATTCTCCTCACGGTCGTTCGCGATGTGGAACGAGACCGGCGTCCGCGATCCGTCGCGGTCGAGATAGTCGTTCACGCCGCTTTCCCGGTCGACGATCAGCGGCACTTGCACGAGCGTGAGGTTCAGCTCCTCGCAGAGCCGGTCCTCGATCAGGCGCTTCGCCGCGTACAGCGCGCGCATCGTCTCCTTCAGGTCGAGCAACGGCTCGTAGTCCTGCGGCAGGATCCGCTCGACATCGGCGTAGTCGCCGATGCCGGGTCCCGCCAGGTCGGCTTCCTTGAGCGAAGTCATGGCGCTTCCCCCTTTCCCCGCGCATCGTCGGCCGCGGCCGTCGGCGCGGCATCGGGGAAAGCTCGGACCGACGCTGCGGTGGCGCGTCAGTACTTCGTCTCGCAGGACGTGTAGCTGTTCGACTTCGCGTGCGCGCCGCCGATGCAGACATCGGTCCCGCTGCCGCCGTTGATCGAGTTGGTCGTGCTCGATGTGCCGCCGGCGACGATGCAGTCGTTGCCGCCGCCGCCGGAGTACGTGACGGTGCCGGAGCGGCTGGGACCGAGGATGAGGTCGTTCGCGTTCGTCCCGGTGACGGTGCTCGACGTCCCGATCACGAGGTTGGTGAGGTTCATGCTCGCGCACTGCGAAGGCGCGAGCTGCGAAATCTGGCGCGCCTGCGAGGACGTGCCCACGTACGAGGTCGGAACGGTGTTCCCCGCCGTGAACGCGACCGCCGCGCCGCCGACCACCATCGCGACGATCGCGAGCGTCAGCAGCCTCAGGAGCCACGCCCGGCGCGGCGTCCCGACCGACGGGCGCGGGAGACGCCGGCGGATGACGGTGTCGGCCACCGGCTGCGAGGACGGATCGAACCGGCAGACGTACGTGCGCCCGACGTCCTCGAGCACGTAGAGCCCCCCGTTCTCGAGCGAGAGCCGGAAGATCGGCTCCTGCCGGAGCCGGGCGAGCGCAGCGAGGCTGTGCAGGTCGGGCATCGTCGTCGCCGCCTGCTCGACGCCGGGGGCGAGCGCGTCGATGTCGATCAGCGTGACGTCGTGCCGGTGGGCGAGCCACACGTCCTCGGGCCAGACCTCCCGCCGCTGCCGCAGAGTATCGGCGAGGAGCAGCGCGACTCCGGCGAGCACGAGCGCCCCTCCGAGAATCCGGACGACGCCGACCGGGACGCGAATGCCGGCGAGGTCGACGTGGTTGGGAGTCGAGGCGCGGATCGCCCCGCTCTTGTGAGGGTGCAGGGCGGCGGCGAGGATGTCGGCCTCGGTCGGCGTCGCCCAATGGGCGCCGAGCGACGTCGCCGGCGCCGCGGCGGCCAGGTCGATGTTCAGCACCGACTGCGTCGCGCTGATCGGCAGGGTCGGCGCGAACGTGTCGTGGAACTGCCTGCCCCCGATCGTCCCCGTGACGTGGACGAGCGGGCGAAGCTCGATGTCGTACGTCCCGCCTGCGACACCCGCGTCCTCGTCGAGCTGGGCGATCAGCACGCGAAGGCTCGCGAGCGGGAACGTGCCGTGCACGATCGTCGACGTCCCCGAGAACGCCCGTGGGCGCGCGAGCGTCGCGAGGCTGTGCCAGGTCGACTGCGACCAGAGCATCGCCCGCAAGGCGATCGTCCCGTGCACGTCCTTCGCGGAGGTCGCGGCGAAGCGGTACCGGAAGCTGATGGCGACCGCCCGGAACTCCTCGAGGAACACCGGCTGCCCGGTCTTGGCCACGCCCTTCGGATATGCCGAGCTGGGGTGCGCGCCCCGCGCCGTGTACGAGAACGTCCCCGCCTGCGTGTACGAGGCGCGGGTGACGGTCCGTTCGGACGGCGTCTTCGCGGCGACCACGACGAGGACGGCGCCGAGCACGACCGCCGCCAATCCCACAGCGGAGAGCGGCCTGGCGTACAGCTGCCGGGGGCGCTCCGACGAGTGTCGGACAGCCGGGGCGGCGGCCGGATCGCGTCGCCGCCGGCCACGGCGCGAGGCAACGCGTGCACCGAGGCCGAGCGCGAAGACGACGAAGACGGCAATCGCAGCGACGAGGGAGGAGTGCCACGGCGAGCGAAGCCAGTCGACCGCGCTTCCGGCGTCGGGCACCGTGATCCAGAGGCGGCCGAGGATGTCCGACCGCGTCACGGAGGTGGGATCGACGAAGTCGTTGTTGTCCCCCTTGAAGAAGTAGCGGCCGTCGCGGATCGCCACGATCCGGTGCAGGACCGACCGGTGGAGGGTCGGGCTCTCGTAGAGGGCGATCTCTCCGACGGCGTACGTGCTCTGGGGGCGGACGAGCACCAGCTCGCCTCGGTGGAGGCGCGGCTGCATGCTGATGCCGTCGATCGTGGCGTAGATCGTGTCGCCGCCAAGCCTGCTCGGCGCAAGAAACACGCTCGCCACGACGAGCGCGCCCAGAGCGCCGAGCGTCAGGCCTGTGATCGTCCTTCCACGCATCGCTTGCCGGCCGCGGGCTCCACGCTCACTGCGCCGCGACGACCGTGAGGCCGTTGAGGGTTCCGGCGGTCAGCTGCGGGGACGTGGTTGCGCAGGTCACGTTCGTGCCGCCGGTGTCGGTCGAGCACGTGTACGTGTTCGGCCCGCCGGTGCTCAGGGTCGCCTGGACGACGACCTTTCCGGTGCCCGTGCTCGGCACGGCCGGGCTGATCGTGAACGTGATCGAGTCGACATTCGAAGGCGTCGTGGCATCGAGTGCGTAGTGGACATTGGTCACGGTGTAGCCGGAGACGGTGCCGCTGCCGGAGCCGGCGGTCGAGCTCGGCACGGTGTTCGACGCCGTGAAGGCGTACGCCGCGCCGGCGACGACCATGGCAGTCACCGCCGCAACCGCGACCTGCTTCAGGGACATGCGCCGCATGAATGGCCTCCTTGTTCGAGGAACCGTGCTCCCCTCGTCGGCGCGCCGGCTCGCTCTGCGGACAGTGAAGGACCGGTTTCGCGCTCCGTAGTTCCCCGCTGTCGCGAGCGGCGGCGACACCGATGAGCGTGCGCCGCCGGAGCCCGACGATTCAGGGCATGTCCCACCAGACCCTGATCGCGATGCTCGTCACGTGCGGAAGCGGCTACGCGATGCTGTTCAGCGGCCTCGCGAAGCGGAAGCTCCGCGTCGCGCCGCGCGGCCGCTGCCGGCAGTGCGGGCGCCTGCGCGAGACGTGCAGCTGCCCCGCGCCGTGAGCGGACCGCAGCTCATCGCCGCCAACGGCGACGCGGAGCTCGTCCTCACGCGTCGCGGCTACGAGGCGCTCGTCAAGGATCTCGCGCGGCTGAAGGACGAGAAGCGACCAGCCGCGGTGGCCGCGCTCCGAGAGGCGGCCGAGGTCGCGGGCGACCTGACCGACAACACCGAGTTCCTCCAGGCGCGCGAGGAACTCGACCGGATCGAGCAGCGGATCTCGCTGCTCGAGACCCGGCTGCAGACGGCGAGACAGCTCCGGCCGCGCGAAAGCGGGAGCGCCGTCGTCTCCCGCGGCTCCCACGTCGTGCTCGAGGATCTCGACGACTCGAGCGTCGCCGAGTACGTCGTCGTCGCCTCCGCCGAGTCCGACCCCGAGCACGGACGTCTCTCTGACGACTCGCCGGTCGGCCGGGCGATCGTCGGCCACGGACGCGGCGACCGGGTCGAGGCGCGCACGCCGCGCCGGATCCGGCATCTGAGGATCGCCGAGGTGGACCGCCGCCGCCGCTGACCGGAAGGAGTTGCGATGCGCAAGGTCGTCATCATGGGAGCCGGCGGTCGCGACTTCCACGACTTCAACGTCGTCTTCCGCGACGAGCCGGAGACCGAGGTCGTCGCCTTCACGGCCACGCAGATCCCGGGAATCGCCAACCGCGTCTATCCGCCTTCGCTCGCAGGTCCCGGTTATCCGCAAGGAATCCCGATCCGCCCCGAGGAGGAGCTGGAAGACCTCGTGCGCGAGCACGGGGTCGACGAGGTCGTCCTCGCCTACTCCGACCTGAAGCACGAGACGGTGATGCACAAGGCGTCCCGCGTGCTTGCCGCGGGTGCGGATTTCCGCCTGCTGGGCCCGGACGCGACGATGCTCGGCTCGACGAAGCCTGTCGTCGCCGTCTGCGCCGTCCGCACCGGCTGCGGCAAGAGCCAGACGACGCGCAAGGTCGGCCGCACGCTGCTCGAGGCGGGGTTGCGCGTCGCGCTCGTCCGCCATCCGATGCCGTACGGCGACCTCGAGGCGATGCGCGTCCAACGCTTCGCGACGCTCGACGAGATCGACGCCTCGCATCCCACGGTCGAGGAGCGCGAGGAGTACGAGGAGCCCGTGCGGCTCGGCATGGTCATGTATGCCGGCGTCGACTACGAGGCGATCCTGCGCCAGGCGGAGAACGAGGCCGATGTCGTCGTCTGGGACGGCGGCAACAACGACTTCCCGTTTTACAAGCCCGACCTCCTGATCGTCGTCGCAGATCCGCTCAGGCCCGGGCACGAGCTCGGCTACCACCCCGGCGAGACGAACCTCCGCCTGGCGGACGTCGTCGTGATCAACAAGGTCGACTCGGCCGCCGCGCACGACGTCGAGACGGTCGTGGCGAACGTGCGGGAGGTCAACCCGCTGGCGTCGATCGTCTTCGCGAGCTCTCCGCCCCTGCTCGACGACGGCCCCGACCTGCGCGGGCGCACCGTGCTCGTCGTCGACGACGGGCCGACGCTCACCCACGGCGGGATGCCGTTCGGGGCCGGCCTCGTCGCAGCACGCCGGGCCGGCGCGGCGCACATCGTCGACCCGCGGGCGTACGCCGTCGGCTCGCTGCGCGCGGTGTTCGACGCCTGGCCGCAGCTCGGGAACGCGCTGCCGGCGATGGGCTACTCCGACGAGCAGCTCCGCGAGCTCGAGGAGACGATCAACGCGGTCGACTGCGACGTCGTCGTGACGGGCACGCCGATCGACCTGGGGCGTCTCGTCGACTCGCGGCATCCGATCCGCCACGTCCGGTACGAGCTCGAGGAGATCGGCCGCCCGGAGATCGCCGACGTCCTCGCTCCGATCGTGGCGAAGGCGGCCTCCCCAGTGGCGGCGCGATGAGCCTCGCGACGGGCGTACGGAGCTTCACCCGCGTGTCGGACCTCGTCCCGGACGAGCTCCGGCAGCTGCTCGACCTCGCCGCCCGCCTGAAGCGGGATCCGACCCGCTACGAGGACGCCCTCCACGGGCGCACGGTCGCGTGCATCTTCGAGAAGCCCTCCACGCGCACGCGCGTCTCGTTCGCCGCGGCGGCCGCCGAGCTCGGGGCGACGCCGATCGCGCTCTCGCCGCAGGAGCTCCAGATCGGACGCGGAGAGTCGATCGCCGACACCGCGCGCTCGCTCTCCGGCTACTGCGCCGCCATCGTCGTGCGCACGTACGCGCAGGAGACCGTGGACGAGCTGGCCCGCTGGGCAACCGTCCCCGTCGTGAACGCGCTCTCCGACGAGCACCATCCGTGCCAGGCACTCGCCGACCTGCTCACGATCGAGGAGGCCTGCGGCGGGCTGCGCCGCAGGCGCCTCGCCTTCGTCGGGGACGGCGGCGACAACGTCGCGCACTCGCTGCTCGAGGCGAGCGCGCTCGGCGGGCTCGACATGACCGTCGCCTGCCCGCCGGAATACGCGCCGCACGACGACGTGCTCGAGGCCGCGCGAGACGCCGCCGGCGGCGGCGCCACGCTGGCCGTCGTCGCCGATCCGCGCGCCGCAGTGACGGGCGCCGACGCCGTCTACGCCGACGTCTGGGCCTCGATGGGCGAGGAGGCCGAGCAGGAGACGCGTCACCGCGCCCTCGCGGCCTACGAAGTGACCGAGGAGCTGATGGGGCTCGCGAAGCCCGATGCGATCTTCCTCCACTGCCTGCCCGCGCACCGCGGCGAGGAGGTCGCGGCGGAGGTGATCGACGGCCCGCAGTCGGCCGTCTGGGCGCAATCGGCCAACCGGATGCCGACCGAGGCGGCGCTCCTGCTCGCGCTGACGCACGGATTCGAGAGCCTGCCGTGAGGCGCCTCGTCGTCGCGCTCGGCGGCAACGCGCTCCTCCGTCGAGGCGAGCCGGCCGAGGCGGAGACGCAGCGCCGCAACATCGCCTCCGCCGCCGCGGCCCTGGCCGCGCTCGGCGAGGAGCACGAGCTCGTGATCACGCACGGCAACGGCCCGCAGGTCGGGCTGCTCGCGCTGGAGGCGGAGGCGTACCGCGCCGTCGACCCGTACCCGCTCGACGTCCTCGGGGCCGAGAGCCAGGGGATGATCGGCTATCTGATCGTCCAGGCGCTCCGCGCCGAGACCGACCGGAGCGTCGTCGCGCTCCTCACCGAGGTCGCCGTCGACGCCGACGACCCCGCCTTCCGGGACCCGACGAAGCCGATCGGCCCGGTGTACGAGGAAGCCGATGCGCGCGAGGTCGGCGCCGAGCACGGCTGGACGGTCGCACCGGACGGCCCGCACTACCGGCGTGTCGTCGCCTCGCCCGAGCCGCGCGACATCGTCGAGCTGGACGCGGTCGAGAGCCTGCTCGACGGGGGCTCGATCGTCGTCTGCGGCGGCGGCGGCGGCATCCCCGTCATCCGAGAGGGCCGCGCGCTACGCGGAGTCGAGGCGGTGATCGACAAGGATCTGACGGCCGCGCTGCTCGCCGAGCTGCTCCACGCCGACCGCCTGCTCATGCTCACCGACGTGGCGCACGTCGAGCGCGGCTGGCGGACGCCCGATGCGATGCCGATCGAGCGCACGACGCCGCTCGAGCTGCGGCGGCTCGAGTTCGCCGCCGGCTCGATGGGCCCGAAGGTCGAGGCCGCCTGCCGCTTCGTCGAGCGCACCGGCGGCCAGGCGGCGGTCGGCGCCCTCGCCGAGCTGGGCGAGGTGGCCGCAGGCCGCGCCGGGACGCAGGTCTATCCCCTGCCGGCCGACACGCGCTGCAGACGCAGCCGGATCCGGAAAACCCGAACCCGCGCTCCGGCGCTGCCCTGATGCGTGCGACACCCGCGAGGCAGGACGCTCTCTCCATGGCCGAGACGATGTGGGCGCTGCGCAAGAGCCGGCCGCGGCCCGGGCTCGACCTCGTCGAGGTGCCGGTGCCGTCTTTCGCCGACGACGAGGTGCTCGTGCGCGTCGAGGCGGCGAGCGTCTGCGGCACCGACCTCCACATCTACCGCTGGGACGAATGGGCGCAGCAGCGGATCCACCCGCCGCTCGTGATCGGCCACGAGTTCGCCGGCACCGTCGTCGCGACGGGTCGCCACGTGCGCAACGTTCGACCCGGCGATTACGTCTCCGCCGAGAGCCACGTCACGTGCGGCGCCTGCTACCACTGCCGCACCGGGCGGGCGCACATGTGCGAGCAGACGCAGATCCTCGGCGTCGACCGCCCCGGAGCCTTCGCCGAGTACGTCGTCGTGCCCGAGTCGGTCGTCTGGCAGAACGACCGCGCGAAGCTGCCGCCCGAGATCGCGACGCTGCAGGAGCCGTTCGGAAACGCGGTCTTCGCGCTCGCGCACGCGGACGTCGCCGGCAGGACGGTCGCCATCCTCGGCTGCGGGCCGGTGGGGCTCTTCGGCATCGGCATCGCGCGCGCCTCGGGCGCGGGCAGGATCGTGGCGTCGGACCGGCATTCGTTCCGTCTCGAGCTCGCGCGGCGGATGGGCGCGGACGCGGCGCTCGATCCCGCCGCCGCCGCCGATCCGGTCGCCGCATTCGTGGCGCGGAACGAGGGCGAGCACCTCGACGTCGTCTTCGAGATGTCCGGGGCGCCGGAGGCGATCGCGGACGCCTTCCGGATCGTCCGTCACGGCGGCCGCGTGATCCTGTTCGGGATCCCGGCGCAGCCGGTCTCGCTCGACCTCGCCGAGACGCTGATCTTCAAGAACCTCGACGTCTCCGCGGTCAGCGGGCGTCAGGTCTGGGACACCTGGTACCGGACGCGCTGGCTGCTCGAGCACGGCGTCGTCGACCTGCGTCCGCTCGTCACGGCCGAGCTCGCGCTCGACCGCTACGAGGAGGCGTTCGAGCTGCTCGAGCGCGGCGACGCCTGCAAGATCGTGCTCCACCCGCCGGCCCTCGCGATCGAGGCGGCGGCGTGAGCCGGCTGGCGACGGAGATCGCCGCCGAGCTCGACGGCCTGCGCGAAGCCGGGACGTACAAGCGGTTCAACGTGCTCGAGGGGCCGCAGGGTCCGGTCGTCCGGATGGCCGGCCGCGGCGACGTGATCGTCCTCTCCTCGAACAACTACCTCGGGCTCGCCGACCACCCGGACGTCGTGGCGGCCGGCGTGGCGGGGCTCCGCGACTACGGCGCCGGCACCGCCTCCGTGCGCTTCATCTGCGGCACGTTCGCACCGCATCTGGAGCTCGAGCGCGACCTCGCCGAGCTCTCGGCGACCCAAGCCGCCCTCACGTACGTCTCCTGCTGGAACGCGAACGAGGCGGTCATCCCGACACTCGCCGACGAGCGGACGGTCATCGTCTCGGACGAGCTCAACCATGCCTCGATCATCGACGGCGTCCGGCTCGCGAAGCCGCAGCGGAAGCTCGTCTACAAGCACTCCGACATGGGCGAGCTCCGCGAGGCTCTGCGCTCGTGCGAGCGCGGCCAGCGGAAGCTGATTCTCACCGACGGCGTGTTCTCGATGGAGGGCGACCTCGCACGCCTGCCCGACATCCTCGAGCTCGCCCGCGCGCACGACGCCGTCGTCCTCGTCGACGACTCGCACGGCGTCGGCGTCGTCGGCGCGACCGGGCGCGGCGTGGCAGAGCACTACGGGGTGCTCGGCCAGGTGGACGTCATGACCGGTACGCTCGGCAAGGCGCTCGGCGGCGCGGCGGGCGGCTACGTCGCGTCGAGCGAGGCCGTCTGCGAGCTGCTGGCGCAGCGCTCGCGGCCCCAGCTCTTCTCCAACGCCCTCCCGCCCACCGTCGCGTGCTCCGCCCGCGCCGCGATCGGCGTCCTCCGGACGCGGCCCGACCTCGTCGCGAGGCTGCACGAGAACACCCGCTGGTTCCGCCACGCGCTCGCCGAGGCGGGCTTCGAGCCGCTGCCGGGCGAGTCGGCCATCATCCCGATCATCGTCGGCGAGACGGCCCGCGCGATCGAGCTGTCCGAGCAGCTCCTCGACCGCGGCGTCTTCGTCACCGGCTTCGGCTATCCGGTCGTGCCCGAGGGGAAGGCGCGGATCCGCGTCCAGATGTCGGCCGCGCTCGAGCGGCTCCACCTCGAGCAGGCTCTCGAGGCGTTCGTCGCGGTCGGGCGCGCGAGCGGTCTGCTCGCGAGCTAGCGCCCCGGGTTCAGCGCAATGCCGGGAGGACGCGGCCGCGCACCTCGCCGAGCTCGACCCCGTTCGCAGCCCGTCCCCCGAAGACGACCTCGTCGCCGTCCTCGAGGAAGCGCTCTCCCCGGTGGAGCTCGATCATCGAGCCCTCGGAGCCCGGCTCGGCGCCGGAGATCGTCCCCGACGCCAGCAGGTCGCCGGTGCGGAGCGAGGCGCCGTTCGAGGTCATGTGCGCGAGCATCTGCGGCGGCGTCCAGTAGAGCGTCCGCGCATTGCCGCGCGAGATCGGCTCTCCGTTCAGCTCCACCTCGAGCGCGACGTCGAGACCCCAGTCGCGGCCGCCGGCGAGATGCGGCAGCGGCGGCGGCTCCTGCGGCGGCGCCTCGACGCGCGCGTCCGCGAGCAGCGCGAGCGGCGTCACCCATGCGGAGATCGAGGTCTGGAACGACTTGCCGAGGAACGGCCCGAGTGGCTGGTACTCCCACGCCTGGATGTCCCGCGCGCTCCAGTCGTCGACGAGGACGACGCCGAAGACGTGCTCGGCGAAGTCCTCGACCGGGACCGGCTCGCGAAGCTCGCTGCCGACACCGACGACGAAGCCGAGCTCGAGCTCGAAGTCGAGCCGGCGGCTCGGCCCGAAGGTCGGCGCGTCCTCGCCGGGCGGCTTCCGCTGGCCGAGCGGTCGCACGACGCCGGTGCCGCTGACGACGACCGTCCCGGCGCGGCCGTGGTAGCCGACGGGCAGCCAGCGCCAGTTCTGCAGCAGCGGCTCCTGGTCGGGACGGAAGAGCCGGCCCAGGTTCGAGGCGTGCTCGAGCGATGAGTAGAAGTCGACGTAGTCCGCAACCTCGAACGGGAGCCGCGTGTGCGCCTCGGCCGCAGGACTGCGAGGGCCGTCGTGGGAACGCGCGGCCGCGATCGCCTCCGTCCATGCGTCCGGGCCGGCGGCGAGGAGCGCGTTCAGCGTCGGCTCGGCGAAGACGCCGCCGAGGCCCGAGAGGTCGACCGCCTCGCCGTCCTCGCACCAGGCGAGGCCGCCGCCGGCGAGCGCGCCGAAGCCGGTCACGGCAGCATCCCGAGCCGTTCGAGCTCCTCGACGGGCTCGAAGAACGAGCAGCTGCCGATCGACTGGAAGAGCGCCGCGCGCACGTCCGCGAGCCGCCCGGGCGGCGCGGAGCGGCCGTCCCAGCGGAACGCCTCGGCGTCGAGCTCGAACGACCCGGCCGCCGCCGCGAGCGCCTCCTCCTCGTCCCCGAAGACCGCGGCTGCGAGCAGGTTGAGGAACCCGTGCTCGCCCGCGGGGGTCGGATAGGCGTGGTGGAGACCGCCGGTCGCCTTGAAGACGAGACCACGCTCCCGGCAGCCGCGGACGAACGCCGAGACCTCGTCGACCGGGGGAATCCGCTCGCCGCCGCAGCGGAGCTTCGCGCGCACGCCGAGCGCAGCGATCTCGTCGAGCGGGACGCCCTCGAGGTACTCGACCTCGCCCTGGCGTTCGATTCCGGGCTCGACGAACGCAGCCTCCCGCTCGTCCGACGGATCGAGCTCGCCCACGAGCGACGCCGGCCAGACGAGCCGCCCCAGGAGCCACGCGTGCTCGCTCGCGCGGGCGCGGCGAGCCTCCGCGAGCGCGTCCGCCGGCGGCAGCCGCGCGGGCGGGAACGTCGGCGCGTGGTCGAACAGCCCCGTGAGGAGCGCGCGGCGGGCGTCGTCGGGCACGGCGGCAGGCTACCCTGCGCGTGGGTCAGGCCCCGTGCAGCGGAAGCGTTGCGAACCGCGTCAGATCCGGGAGGAAGCAGCGCTAAGCCTCGTCTTCCGGGTGTGCGGTCGGCCTGGCCCAATACTCTCGCCCCGTGGAGACGTTCGACGTCGCAGTCATCGGCGGCGGGCTCGTGGGGCTTGCGAGCGCGCACCGGCTGCTCGAGCGCTCGCCCGGTCTGCGGATCGCGCTGCTCGAGAAGGAGACGGCCCCGGCGCGCCACCAGAGCGGCCGGAGCTCCGGCGTCGTCCACGCCGGGCTGTACTACGAGCCCGGCTCGCTGAAGGCTCGGCTCTGCCGCGAGGGACGAGAGGAGCTCGCCGCGTTCTGCGCCGAGCAGGGCATTCCCGTCCAGCCGCGCGGAAAGCTCGTCGTGGCCGTCGACGAGGACGAGCTCGAGCAGCTCGCCAAGCTCGCGCGCCGCGGCCGCGAGAACGGGATCCGCGAGCTCCGCGAGCTCGACGCCGAGGAGCTGCGCGAGGTAGAGCCGCACGTCTCCGGCGTCCGGGCCATCCATGTCCCGGAGACCTCGGTCGTCGACTTCGGCCTCGTCGCGGAGCGGCTCGCCGGGCTGCTGCGGGAGCGAGGCGGCGAGATCCGGCTCGGCGAGACGCTCGAGCGCGTCGAGCCCGACGGGGACGGACTCGTGCTGACGACTCGCGGCGGCCGCCTCCGCGCCGGCGCGCTCGTCGCGTGCGCAGGGCTGCAGGCCGATCGCGTCGCGCGCCTCGCCGGCGCCGAGCCCGAGGTGCGCGTCGTGCCGTTCCGCGGCGGCTACTGGCTCTTGCGCGGCGCAGCGAAGCCGCTCGTACGCGGTCTCGTCTACCCCGTGCCCGATCCCGCGTTCCCGTTTCTCGGCGTCCACTTCACGCGCCGCCACGACGACGAGGTCTGGGCAGGTCCGAACGCCGTTCCCGCGCTCGCGCGCGAGGGCTACTCGCGGACGAGCGTCTCGCCGCGCGACACGCTGGCCGGCTTCGCCTGGCCCGGCTTTCTGCGGCTCGCGCGGCGCTACGCCCGCACGGGCGCCGCGGAGATCTGGCGCGACGCGCTCAAGCCGGCAGCCGTCGCCGACATGCGGCGCTACCTCCGCGAGCTGCGCGCGGCCGACGTGGTGCGCGGGCCGAGCGGGATCCGCGCGCAGGTGATGACGCGGGACGGGTCGCTCGTGGATGACTTCCTCGTCGAGGAGGGGCCGCGCTCGCTGCATGTTCTCAACGCCCCGTCTCCTGCGGCCACCTCCTGTCTCGCCATCGGCCGCCTCGTCGCCGAACGGGCGGCTGCGCGGTTCGATCTCTGACGGCGTGGCTGTGCTTGAATCGTCCGATGACCGCGCTCTACCGGAAGTACCGGCCGCAGAGCTTCGCCGAGGTCGTCGGGCAGGAGGCGGTCGTGCGGACGCTGACGAACGCGATCGCAACGGACTCGGTCCGGCAGGCGTACCTCTTCGCCGGCCCGCGCGGAACGGGGAAGACGTCGATGGCGCGCATCCTCGCCAAGTGCCTCAACTGCGTCGAGGGGCCGACGCCGACGCCCGACGGGACGTGCAACTCGTGTCGCACGATCGCGGCCGGCACGTCGCTCGACGTGATCGAGATGGACGCGGCGTCGCAGCGCGGCATCGACGACATCCGCGAGATTCGCGACCGCGTCGTCCTCCAGCCGGTCGAGGGGCGCTACAAGGTCTACATCCTCGACGAGGCGCACCAGCTGACGGACGCCGCCTGGAACGCGCTCCTGAAGCTGATCGAGGAGCCGCCGCCGCACCTCGTGTTCGTCTTCTGCACGACCGATCTCTCCAAGGTGCTGCCGACGGTGCGCTCGCGTTGCCAGACGTTCGTCTTCCAGCGGCCGCGCCTGCAGGATCTCGTCGCGAAGCTGCGGCTGATCGCCGACGCGGAGCAGATCGAGGTGCCCGACCAGGCGCTCGCGCTCGTCGCGCGCAGCGCCCGCGGCGCGTACCGCGACGCCGAGTCGACCCTCGACCAGCTCGCCTCCGCGACGGGGAACGAGATCACCGTGCAGGCGGCGCTCGAGCTGCTCGGCACGGTCGAGGAGGAGGCGCTGCTGCGGCTGTGCGATCTCGTGATCGATCGCGACACCGCCGGCGCGCTCACGTACGTCGAGGAGCTGTCGGCGCACGGGCACGATCTCGGCCGGCTCGTCCTCGAGCTGCTCGAGCACCTGCGCAGCGTGATGCTCGTGCAGCACACGGGCGACGTCCCGGAATCGGCGGTGTCGAGCGACGAGACGCGCGAGCGGATCGCGGCGCAGGCTCGGCAGCTCGGCGAGTCGACCGTGCTGCGCCTCATCGACCTGCTCGCGGTGGCCGTCGACGACATGCGCCAGGGCGGCGATCCCCGGCTGCCGCTCGAGCTCGCGCTCGTCAAGGTGACGCGACCGGACGCGGATCTCTCCCGCGAGTCGATCGCCTATCGCCTCGAGCGCCTCGAACAGGGCCGTGTCCCTCCGGAACAACCGGGGTCAGACCCTGGATCGAGTCCGGAACCGACATCGGCCGCCGCTCCGGCCATGCCCGAGTCGGAGCCTGTTCCCGCACCGGCGCCGCCGGTCGCTGCCCAAGGGCCGGCCCTCGAGCTCGAGCAGCTCCAGGAGGCGTGGGCCCGGACGGTGCTGCCCGCGGTCGAGGAGCGCGGAGGCATCCCGACGGCGTCGCTCCTCCGCGAGGCGCACCCGGCCGAGCTGAGCGGCGACACCCTCACGCTCGAGTTTCCGCCGAGCGCCCAGTTCCACCTCGACCTCGCGCGCGACCCGAAGAACGCGACGCTGCTCGCGGATGCGCTCTACGACGTCACGGGCCGCCGGCTCGCTGTCGCGTTCGAGCTCGGGGAGGACGTTGCCGGGCCGGTGGAGCCGGAGCAGCCGGCCGGCGAGGACCGGATTCTCGAGCTCCTGAAGGAGACGTTCGACGCGAGAGAACGGGGAGAGTGAGTCGATATGTCCTTCGACATGAACAAGCTGATGCAGCAGGCCGCCCAGATGCAGGAGCAGGTGCAGCGCATGCAGGAGGAAGCCGCGCAGGAGACCGCGCAGTCGTCGGTCGGCGGCGGACTCGTCAAGGTGACCGCGAACGGCGCCGGCGAGGTGCTGTCGATCGAGATCTCGCCCGAGGCGATCGACCCCGACGATCCCGAGGCGCTCGGCGACCTCGTCGTCGCCGGCGTGAACGAGGCGCTCCGCTCGGCGCGCGCGGCCGTCGAGGCGAAGGCGCAGCAGATGCTGGGGGACATGGGCCTCGGCGGCCTGCCGGGCCTCGGCGGGTGAGCGGCGAGCCGCCCCGCAGCCGCGTCCGCGGCCCTCACCTCTTCGTCTCGAACTGGGTCTGGGCCGTCATCGTCCTCTGCCTGATCGGCGTCGTGGTCTGGGGCTGGGCGTTCGACTTCGCGACGTAGCTAGCGCTCACCCGCTTCGCAGCCACGGCGTGTCCGGAGCGGACGGCTACAGTCCGCGCGTGGTCAGCCCCGCGGTCGACAACCTCGTCGCGCAGCTGACCCGGCTGCCCGGGATCGGCAGCCGCACGGCGCAACGGCTCGCCTTCCACCTGCTCCAGGTGCCGAAGCAGGAGGCGCTCGCGCTCGGCGAGGCGATCGCGGAGGTCAAGGAGCGTGTCCGCTTCTGCCGCGAGTGCGGCAACCTCACAGAGGACGAGCTCTGCGCGATCTGCCTCGACGCGCGCCGCGACCGGACGACGATCTGCGTCGTCGAGCAGCCCGTCGACCTCGTCTCCCTCGAGCGGACGGCCGAGTACCGCGGCCTCTACCACGTCCTCGGCGGCTCTCTCTCGCCGCTCGACGGCGTCGAGCCCGAGCACCTGCGGATCGACGAACTCCTGCACCGCGTCGAGG
>Ga0335077_10001822_pt1 | contig 25376 bp, 24 predicted proteins | sample Lox_Sample_31_FD_207151 | JGI IMG/M metagenome (GOLD analysis project Ga0335077, IMG submission 207151) | Soil microbial communities from Loxahatchee National Wildlife Refuge, Florida, United States - Lox_Sample_3.1 | ecosystem: Environmental > Terrestrial > Soil > Wetlands | place: USA... | reverse complement strand
CCCCTGAGACAGCGTTCTCATTTATCACAATTCGGCGGGTCGGCGTTGCTCGGAGAGGCTCTTCGCTGCGCTCAGGATGACAATGCTTGAAGATGATGAGTGCACGAATAGATGACAATGCATGAATAGGGCCTGGCGCAACCAAGCGTTCGCCCGGCAAGTTCCGGAAGATTCGGTGCGGCAATCACAAATCCCGTCCGGCGGGGCACCGGCATCACGGTTTTTCGTGTAGATTCTGAACAAGCGCACCGCGGAACTGGAATCTTGTCGTCGCCGCCCAATCCCGAATTAGAACCCTCTCACCCGCCGCTGGAGCCGCAGCCGGCCCCGCTCGTTCCTGCCACGCCACCACTGGTGGAAGATCCACCGTGGAGCGGCTGGGACGTGGCGCAGATCGTGGTCCTGACCCTGGCATCCATCTTTATCTTTCTTCTGCTTACTGCCATGGCCGCGAAGCGCCTGCTGTATCCCCGGGTGGCATTCGTGGATGTGGCCGGGTACCCTCTGGTTGCGGTAGTCGCGCAACTGCTGGCGTATCTCGTGGTGCTGGCGTTCATGTTCCTAATTGTCGCCCGCGATACCCAGGAGAAGTTTTCTCAGGCTCTGCGCTGGAACTGGCCATCCAGCTGGGCACTGTATTTACTTGGGGGTGTGGCCCTGTCTCTGGGCCTGCAGCTCTTCGCACATTTCCTTCCCATGCCCAAAGAACTGCCCATGGACCGCTTCTTCCAGACTCCGCGCGAGGCCTGGGCGCTCTCCCTTTTCGGGGTCACAATCGCGCCTTTGATGGAAGAGCTCTTCTTCCGCGGTTTTCTCTACCCAGTTCTAGCGCGGCGGATGGGCGTGGTTGGGGCCGTGATCCTGACCTCCGTGGGCTTCAGCCTCATTCACGCCGAGCAGTTGGGCCGAGCCTGGGCACCGGTACTGGTGATCCTCATCGTCGGGCTGGCCCTTACGATTACCCGCGCCGTGACCAAGTCGGTGGCGGCAGGACTGCTGATACACATTGCTTATAACGGCACTATTTCCTTCCTCATGTTTGTGGGTACCAGCGGCTTCCGCCATCTGGAGAAGATGAGCCAGTAGCGAAGCTCGGCCATGGCTCCCCAGGACCCTTCGGTCAGATCAGAGACTTCTAATGCTGGCGCACTAAAGGAATGCCGCCTGCCTGACGTTAGTCACTGCAGGAAGGGAGTTTTCAAAGGCCATGGCAACACCGATTAGCGCGCTTGCTTCCCTCAACAGCGATGCCCAATCCCGGCTGCTGGAGCAGCAGAAGCAAAAGCAAACCGGCCAGCAGACAACGAATGCCGCGGGGCAGGTGACAGGGGCACGGCACGTTCCGCCGCCTCCGCCCTCCGGGGTGGCAAGCCCGCTGGCAGCACAAGCACAAAACACAATCTCACGAGCGCAAGCTTCGCCTGCGGCGAATGCCGCAGCAGTCGCACAGGCCGGGCAAGCGGCGAACGCAAATCAACCCTCCAGTTCTCGTCCCTCCATCGATATTAGAGCCTGAGTTTTAGCTGGCCGAACACCCCCTTGGTCCCGCGGCGCCCGCTGCGGGACCCTTTTTGTTCCTGGTATTGCCGGCAATGTTTTGTGGAGGGTGGTCCTGAAGTTACCGGCTTTCTGTTCCCCGTTCCCAGCTCTCCGCCGCGCAACATGGTTGGTGATGCGGTAATCTGTCCGGTTGCTCACTTCCGTGAAAGGCTCTCCCGGTGGAAATCGCAGACTTCGATCGCCTCTTCGCGCACGACATTTGGGCCAACCGCGAGGTGCTGAACGCCATACGCCTCGCCGGCTTGGCGCGGCCTTTGGAACTGATGGCACATATTCTCTCCGCCGAGAGACTTTGGCTCGAGCGCCTGCGGCGGCAGGCGCAAAGTCTTCCTGTGTGGCCGGACCTGACGCGGGAACAATGCGATGCTCAGGCAAAGGAACTCTGTTCATTGTGGCCCAGTTATCTGCATGATCTGGGCGATCGCGGCTTGGAGCGTACCATCACCTACAAGAACACCATCGGGGAGATGTGGACTAACCGAGTGGAGGATATTCTCCTGCATGTGATTACTCACTCGGTCTACCACCGCGGGCAGATCGCGACGGCCATGCGGGCGGGTGGGGCTACGCCTGCGTACACTGACTTCATTCACAGTATTCGCCAGGGGTTGCTTGAATAACTTCAATGCCCGCGCGGCCGCTTTCTGTTGGGGTTTCGTGCCGAGAGGACTGTGCCACCGCCGCCACCCGCGGGACGCGCGCGCCTGCATTGGCTCGTAGTATTCTTCTTCGTTCGAACTACTATGCTGACATCGAGGCGTCGCGGGTTTCTTTCTTTCGTTGTGCTGCTTCTGGGCGGGGCCTTACTTGCCGCCGAATCTCCGGTGGAACCGTTGCCGGTGCCGCTTTCCAACAATGCGGTCACCGCGCTCAAGATGAAGGGGCAGCTTTTCCTTTTTTCGTTCATGGGCATAGGGGCGAAGAAGACGTGGGACGCTGTCAGCACGAGCACATATGCGGTGAGTACCGAAGGTGAAAAATGGACAGAGTTGCGTCCCGTGCCCGGCCCGGCGGGGCGGCTGGGCGCAGCTGCCATCAGCGGCGCCGAGCAGATATTTCTTTTTGGCGGCTACGTTCTGGACTCCCAAGGCGGGGAGGTCACAGTCTCCGATGGCAACGTGTATGAGCCGCAGACCGGTCGCTGGTATCGCGCCGCCGACATGCCTGTGGCGGTGGACGATTCTGTCATCGGCATGTACCGCGGGCGCTTCGTCTATCTGATCGGCGGGTGGTCGAAGACGCAGGCGGTACGCAATGTGCAAATTTACGATGCGGAGAAAAACACCTGGCAGCAGGGAACGCCGATCGGCGGGACGCCCGTGTTCGGCCACGCCGGGGCGCTGGTGGGCGACACGATCATCTACGTGGACGGTGCATACACCAATCCCGCCGGGGCCAAGCCGAAGTTCATTGCCTCCGACGAGTGCTGGATGGGCAAAATTGACCACCACGATCCCGCCAAGATCACCTGGAGCAAGCTGTCCGCACATCCAGGCGCGGCGCGCTACCGGATCGCGGCCGGAGGATCGGAAAAAGACGACAAGGTTTATTTTTCAGGCGGCAGCAGCACTCCCTACGACTACAACGGGATTGGCTACGACGGCAACCCGGCTGAGCCTTCGGCCGTGACCTTCGCCTACAACCTGCACAGCGGCAAATGGGAAGTAATCAACGAAAATACGCCGGAACCCACCATGGATCACCGCGGAATGGTGGTGACGGCTCAGAGCCTGGTGATGATTGGTGGGATGGAGAAAAATCAAAAAGTCACAGGGCGAGTGTCTGTAATCCCGAAGCGCGTGAAATAAGTCGGCAGGGAGGCGGGGAAGCGGCTCTACAGCAGGTCCGGCGTTCGCCGGTATCGTTCCAGCTTGCAACCGTTTGAACTACGGCACAATCCTAACGCGCCCGTGCTAGCACCAGCGTGACGTCATCGGGTTGCTCGCCCGGGCCGATCCAGTCATCGACGGCCGCAGTCACGATCTCACTGATCCGCGCCAGCGGCAAATCGCGGTTCTCCTGCACCAGATCGATCAAGCGCTGCTCGCCGAATTCGCCGAAGTCGTTCTCCGGCTCGGTAATGCCGTCGCTGTACGCCAGGAAGATTTCGCCGCTACGAAGCGGTACCGAGCTTTCCTCGTATTCGGTGTGGTCGAACAGGCCCACGACTGTCCCGCCACGGTCGAGCCGCCGCTGAGAACCGTCGAGACCAAGAATAATCGGCGGCAGGTGTCCTCCATTGGTATAGGTCATGCGGCGCTCGTGCCCGTCGTAGAAGCCGAGGAACATCGTGGCGTATTTCTCAGCCGGGGTGCTGGCATAGAGCTGCTGGTTGAGCAGGGAAAGCATCGTGCTGGGCGAGGCCTCCGCCCCTTGCAACGCAGAAGCCGTCATAATCAAGGAGTTTCCGTCCGAGACTCCCGCCGCCACGGGCTCACGCAGGATAGGAATGCCCTCAATACTGTAGGCGCGCACGGCGGAGTGAATGGTGGCCATCAGCAAGGCGGCGGAGATCCCTTTGCCGCTCACATCGCCGACGGCAAGGATCATGTGCCTGGAATCCACGGTCAGGAAATCGTAGTAGTCGCCACTCACGGTGCGCGCCGGACGGCAGAAGCCGTGCACCTCAAGCGAAGGCAACTGCGAAATCTCGCGCGGAAAGAGCTGAGCCTGTACCTCCTGCGCGATGGCCAACTCGTTTTCCAGCTTCTGCTTTTCTTTTTGCTCCGCCACCAGTTTTTCCAAGGACTCAGCCATGGAGTTAAACGACGAGGCCAGCGCGGCGAGCTGATCGCTCGATCGGACGGGAATCCGGTGGCTGAAGTCGCCGCGATTGATGTGGCCGGTGGCGACGTATAGGTCCGCGACCGCCCGTGTCACGGTGCGCGTAAGACGCGTTCCGATAATCAGGGCAAGCAGTTCGATGACCGCGAAAACCGCAGCCACGAAGAAGAGCACAATCTCAACCCCGCGGGCAAACTCTGCCAGCGCGAACAGCCGCGCGTACAGCACCGAGGGGCGGGTCTGCACACGCAGCAGTACGCCGGCAGCGCTTTGTTTGCCGCCGGTCCAGTCCATGACCTCGACCGGAGTGCCGAAGGTGATGGCTTGATCAAAGAAACCAGTTGCGGACGGCAGAGAACCCGCCACGAACATCGGCTTCAAATCGGGGTTGCTCCGGTTCCGCTCGCTCGTGCCGCCGGGCCCTAACGCAGCCTGCTCGTCCGTGCGATTGGCGGGCGCTGCCGGGCCATTGACTTCAAATCCCGATGCGTACAGCGTGATTTCGCCCAGGTCCCGGGCCACCTGCTCCATCATGCCGCGGTTGAGCGGCTCGCTCGAAATCACGACCAGCTTCTGTTGGCCGATCTCGACCGTCGTCGCAGCGCGCAGATGAAGCGAGCCGGCGTCGCGAGTGATGGCGGTGAAATGCGGGTCGCCGGAGGAGGGCAGGGAGAAAGCCGCCGTCTCCTGCCGCGGGCTGAGCGACACCGGTTTCCCGTTTCGCCAAGCACAAACATCACGGGCTGCCCAGGTGGCATCGCGCCTTCTGAGCCCTTCCAGGGATTCGACGGCCGGTGGCTCGCCACGCTCGAGCCGAGTTGCAAGCTCATGGGCTATGGCGTTGTTGGCTGCGTCCAGACTGCGCAGGCGGGAGTTCAATTCGGATGTGACCACGAAGTTCGCGAATTGCCCGGCAAAGAGATAAATCGTGATGAAGGCCATCGCCATCAGCAGAACCACCGGGATCACACCGATGAACATGTAAGTGACGATCAAGCGGTTGCGCAGCCGCCAGAGCAGCTTTGCCTTGAGCCAGCGATAGCTGAGCACGAGAAAGAGAACGATGACCACTGCGCTGAGAAAGGTGACCCACCCTCCCAGAAACTGGCCGGAGGATGAGTGGAACAGGGCGAGTACACCCTGCAGTGCCAGCAGCAGCAGATCGAGTCCGAACAGAACCCAGGCCGCGCGCGCCAGGCGCGTGGAAGGCAGCCAGCCCGCCTGCTTGAGGCGAAAATAAAAATAATGGTAAGACCACTCCATATGGCACGCCGATTATAGGCCTCGCAGACCGCGTTGCCCGGCCGAGTCCTGGGCCGTTCCGAGTTCAGATTTCCGGGTAAAAATCGAAGAAAGCTTCCAGACTGGTCTTGAGTTGCTTCTCGATCTCTTCCTTGCTGCCTTCGAGGACGTGCATGGTAACCCGCGCCTCACGGCCAGTCTTCAGCTTGAGCACCGCATCGCTGACCTCGGAAACTTCTTCTGCCGGCAACAGCCGCAACCCGTATACAAGAGTCAGATTCGCCATGCACCGATTTTAACGCGGGAGACGGTGCGAAAATCGCAAAGGACCGTCGCCAGGTTCCTGGAGGAGTGCAGGGGAACTGCTAAAATGCCCTGTGCTCCGAAACAGCCTGCTCCTGGCCCTGATTGGATTGAGCTGCATACCGCTGGGCGCGCAACAGCCTTCGCCGCCGCAGGTGAAGGTGAATGTGCTCAACGTTTGCTCGCCCTCGCCTGAGGAACAGAAAGAAATCTCGGCGGCGCTGGCCCGGATCCCTAAGCAGCCGCTGTTCAGTGACGACTTCGAGGTGGACCGCGGGCAATCCATCCTGGATGAACCTGCCGGATTCCTGCAGCCGCAGCCTTCCGGAGGCGCCCAGCCGGTTTCCGATTCCGACCGCTCCATGGCCGCGTGGGTGCGCATCCGGCGCGAGTTCTCGGTGCAGGCGCTGTTTTCCACGGTGCAATATTCCTTCAGCCGCGACGCCAAGAATATGGTGGAGACGCTGATGTTTCGCGTTCGCGATCCCAAAGACCTGCTGCAGGTGACGATTGAAGACAGCGCCTCCACCGTGACCACGGCAGCAGCCATGCTCTCGACCAACACTCCGGCAACCCGCGTCAAGCTGGAGCGATTCGGAAAATCGTCGGTGGTGTTGGCGCGCTGCTCCAGTTCGGAGGGCGCCGCGGCGCCCGACCAGACAGCTTACGAACCGTTGTTTCAGGCAGCCTCGGGAATCGTGGGCAGCTACCGCAAGCTGCTGGCAGTGGAGCGAACCGTCCCGGCAGAACTGGACAGGGTGTCCGGCGCCACGCACGACGCGGCCAAACCCGCGGCAAAGAAAGCGTTGAAAAAATGATGGCGGCTCGAAAGGGTGTGCTGCCTACTTGCATCCGAATTGAGCGCCATCAATCTAATAGCTAGATCTCTATGGACCACATTCGCAACGTTGTGATCATTGGTTCCGGCTGCGCCGGACACACCGCGGCGCTCTATACCGCGCGCGCCAACCTGAAGCCGCTGGTGCTCGAGGGCCACGAACCCGGCGGCCAGCTTTCGCTGACCACCCTGGTGGAGAACTTTCCCGGCTTCCCCGAAGGTATTCAGGGCCCACAATTGATCGAGAACATGCGCATGCAGGCCGGAAGGTTCGGCGCGCAATATCAGCTCGGCCATGTGGTGAGCGCCGATCTGAGCAAGCGGCCGCTTTCGTTGAAGGTCGATAAAGAAATCATTCTGACGCGTACGCTGATCATCGCCAGCGGCGCTTCGGCCCGCTGGCTGGGATTGCCGGGTGAGCAAGCGCTCATTGGGCACGGTGTTTCCTCCTGCGCGACCTGCGACGGGTTCTTTTTCTCCGGCAAGGAAATCACGGTAATCGGGGGCGGCGATTCGGCGATGGAAGAAGCGATTTTTCTTACCCGCTTCGCCACTAAAGTTACCCTCATTCACCGCCGCGACCAGTTCCGCGCCAGCAAGATCATGCTGGAACGCGCCCAGAAACACGGCAAGATCGACTTCCTGACGGACACGGTGGTTGAGGATGTTTATGACCCTGCGAAACAGGAAGTCACCGCGCTGAAGCTGCGCAATCTGAAAAGCAACAAAGTCTGGGACTTCCCCACCAGCGCCATGTTTCTGGGCATCGGGCACATTCCCAACGCCGGCATGTTCGCCGGCCAGCTGGACACCGACTCGGAAGGCTATCTGCAGACCACCAACTACGTGCGCACCCGCGTGCCCGGAGTCTACGCCTGCGGCGACGTGCAGGACCGCCGTTACCGCCAGGCCATCACCGCCGCCGGCACCGGTTGCATGGCGGCTCTGGAAGCGGAAAGATTTCTGGAAGAGCAGGAGTGAGAGTCGTTCGGCGTCCTTGGCGATCTTTGCGGTGACTAGTAAGTTCTCTTAACCGCAGAGAACGCCAAGATGCAGAGAAGTCCTCGGCTATGAGAGTTGTATACAGTGCGGCGCTCGCATTCCTTCTCACGGGTCCTCTGCTTTGGGCGCAGGCTGCGGATTCTGCCAAGCTCATACCTGTGAGGACTGATCCGCCGATCTATCCCCTTGCGGCGCAGAAACAGGGAATCCAGGGGCAGGTTTGGGTGAAGCTGTTTGTCACCGAGCGCGGTGAGGTGGAAAAGGTTGAAGTCATCAGCGGTGATCCACGCCTCACCAAAGCCGCCGTGGAGGCTGCGAAGAAGTGGAAATTCCAGCCGTTCATCAAGAATGGCAAGCCCGCCAAGGTGACCGCGCAAATGCCGGTGGACTTCGCCTTCCGCGACAAGATCATGGAGAACGGAGTCTCGGCCGACGGAACGGCCACGGTGGATGCGAAGACTGCGAGCCGCGTTCAGTCTGCCACGGCCAACTCCGCCGGCAGTCCCCGAGTTCGCATTGCACGCGGAATCTCAGAAGGACTGCTGCTTCACCAGGTAGCCCCGGTCTATCCTCCGGAAGCGCGGCAGAAGCATATCGAGGGACTGGTGGTCCTGCTGGCGATCATCGGCAAGGACGGGCGGGTCCGCGAACTGAAGCCACTTTCCGGCCCGAAGGAACTGTTCCAGGCAGCCGTAGGCGCCGTGGAGCAATGGCGCTACCGGCCGTTTCTTCTCAATGGCGAAGCGTCAGAAGTAGAAACTCAGATCACGGTGAATTTCACCCTGCCGCCGGGGCTCTGAACAACCCGCTCAGCGTGTCCCCGCCGCCCTCCGGTTGCGAGGACACCGTCACTACTAAACCAACTCGTTGCCGGTGCTCGGGCTACTTCGCTGCGATCTGCTCGTTGCCGGCTAGGATGAACGAATCCACCCTCAGTCCCACTGGAAGCTGCACTCCCGGATCGAGTTCCACCAGCGTCTCCAGGATCTTAGTATCAATGCGCTCGTTGGGCTCGTCGGTGCGGACGTTCTTTGGTCCCAGCTGCTCTCCCACCCGCACTACATGGCCCCAGAACTTCTCCTTGCCGAACGCGTCGGCGGTCACATACGCCTTCTGGCCGACGTGAATCTCGCTCACGTCGGTCTCGTCTACATCGACGCGCACGCGCAACACGCTTTTATCGCCGATGGTCAATATCGGATCGGGCACGGTCGAAGAATTCGACACACTCTCTCCGTTGCGATGGTGCTTGCGCAGCACCATGCCGGCGATAGGCGAGCGGATGAATGTTTTCTCGTAGCGGGCCTGCGCTTCCGCCAGGTCCGCCTTGGCCAGGCGCAAATCGGCTTCGGCGAGCGCCTGGTCTTCCTCGCGGGCATGGTCGTCGACCAGAGAGTGGCGCTCCACCGCCTCGCGATATTTTGCCTTGGCCACGTCGTACTCGCGGTTGTAGCGCTCCATTTCTTCCTTGGACACCACACCCGCCGCATAGAGTTGGTGGCGACGGCTCAGCTCGGAGTCAGCGTTATTCAAAACCGCTTGCGCCTCGCTCACCGATGACAACGCTTCGGAGCGCTCCTGCCGGCGCGCGCCGTTGATCACCTTGCGCAAGGCAGCTTCTTTGGCGCTTACCGCGGCCGCGGCCGACAGCACCTGCGCGCGATAGTCGTCGTTTTCCAGCTCTGCCAGCACCTGGCCTCGGCGGATCACATCGCCTTCCTCGACGTTCACCGACTTCAGCTTGCCGCTCAGCTCCGAACCCAGTTTGATGTCTTCCGACACCGGTTCCACCTGACCTGGGCCGGCCACCAGCCGCGGCTGCTCTTGCAGTTGCGCTTCGGCTTTTTGCGCAGCCTGAGCCTTCTTCTCGCTGCGCTCGGAAAACAGTCTGGCGGAAACGGTGAGCACGAGCGCCGCGGTTATGAGAACGATTGCGCTTTTCTTGGTCATGACAAATGCTCCATTCTGATTTCAGCTTTCAGCTTTTGGCTTCGAGCTTTCGGCCGTCAGTTTTCAGTTAAGTAACCGAGTGCGGCGTCCTGGCTTGCCGCCCGCACCCGCTCGAACCCACCCAGGCCACGAAGAACTCCTGCCGGAACCTCGTTCGTCGAAACACGATCCCTGGAATCAGCATCGGCGATCGTTCCGTCTTCGATCCGCACGGTGCGGTCGGCGAACTCCAGCACCCGCGAATCGTGGGTCACGATCACCACCGCCCGGTCGCGTTCGTGGGCCAGCCCGCGCATCATCTCCATCACGCTGCGGCCGGTGTGCGAATCGAGGGCGGCCGTCGGCTCGTCCGCCAGGATGATTCCCGGGTCTGCCGCCAGCGCCCGCGCGATGGCCACGCGCTGCTTCTGCCCGCCGCTGAGATTCGCCGGAAAGCTGTCGTACTTGTCGCCCAGGCCGACCTGCTCCAGCAGTTGCCGCGTCCGCTGCTTCGCCGCTTCGCCTTTCACCTTCTTCAGGTCGAGCATCAACTCCACGTTCTCGCCCGCAGTCAGCGTGGGGAACAGGTTGAATCCCTGAAATACGAAGCCGATGTGCTCCAGCCGCACTCGCGACATCTCCTGCCCTTTCAGGTGCGATACTTCGCGGCCGGCAATCTTCAGGCTGCCCGAGCTGGCGCTGAGGATGCATCCCATGATCGAAAGCAGCGTGGTCTTGCCGCTGCCGGAAGGACCCACCAGCATGACCAGCTCGCCCGGCGGGACGTCCAGGTCCACACCGCGCAGAGCGGTAACGCCGCTGGCGCCTTCTTCGTAAGTCTTCGTGATTTGCCGGACCGCAATTGCGGGTTGCATCGTTCCTCCTCTACTAGCTACTGGCTCCTAGCTCCTAGCTCAAATCCCGCTTTGGCTGGAAGCCAGGAGTTAGAAGCTTCATCCCTTAAACACCATCGCGGGATCTAACCGCGTAACTTTGTTGATTGAGACCAGTGCTGCTCCCACGCACATCAGCACAGTCAGAAAGAAGATCCCCACCGCCATCTGCCAGGGGAGCAGGATTGCTGCTCCGCCACTCTGGCTGGCTCGCACCACGAAAAAGCTGACGAACATTCCCAGGCCATATCCCAGCAGGGCGCTGATTCCCGCCTGCGTGATGATCACCTTGTACACATAGCTGTTGGGTGCGCCCATGGCCTTCAGCGTTCCGAACTCTTTCAGATGGTCCATGGTGGTGGCGTAAATCGTCTGCGCGACAACCACGAATCCCACGATCAGTCCCAGCGCTGCCGCCAGCAGCACGGCTACGCCTGCGCCGGTGGTGAACATCCAGTAGATCTGCGTCATGCGGCTGAACTGCGTGCTGGTGAAGGCTTCCACATCTCTTACCTGCTGCGGAATGGCCTGTTGCACCTGCGACACGCTCACGCCCGGCACGACTTTCACCAGCACGAACATGGTCTGATCATCGCGAACGTCGGCATACTCCTGCGCCCGCTTGAACGTCGTGAAGACGTAAGGCGATGTCGTAAAGCTGCGGATGCCGTGGGTGAAACCCACGACCCGCGCCCGCCTTCCCTCAATCTCAAAGACCTCCCCCACCCGCGTCACGCCCAGCTTCTGCTTGTAGATTTCGTCGATGATCACGGCATCGGGTTTCTTCAGGTCTTCCACGCTGCCTTCCACCAGGCTCCACGGCCGGAGCATCTGCCCGTCGGGATTGATGCCCACGATCTGCACCGACTCGGCCCGCCCATCGGGGCGTTTCCACTGTACCCAGCGAATGAGAATCTTCTGCGCGTCGGCCACGCCCGGCACCGCCCTAACCTGATAAAACTTGCGCTCGTTGAAGGGCACACCCAACTCCACATAGGGGACGTTCTTGGAGGCCACCCACAGGTCTGCGCCGGAGTGGTCCACCAGGCCGGAGGTGGTTGAGGTGAAGCCGACGAACAGGCCGAGCTCGACCACGATCAGCACTACGGCAAAGACGATTCCCGTCACCGTGACCGTAAGCCGCACTTTGTCGTGAAACAGATTCCGCCGCGCCAGGGGTGGCATGATTAGCGTCCCTCCTTGAGCAATCCGCGAAGGATGGCGCTGACCATCACTTCGATACGTTCTTCCATCGGCCGCCATTCCACCCAGTGGTCGCATTCTTTGGCGATGTGCAGGGAAATCACTCCATGCACCGCACCCCACAGGGTCTGCGCGATTAATTCCGCATCCTTCAAATCGTCGCGGAACCGTCCTGCGTGTTGCGCTTCCAGGATGGTCTGCATCAGGAAGGCATACGCGTCACGCTCCGGGTTGCCTTTGATCTCGCGGTCGGAGTCGTCAAATTCGGCCTCCGGATGGGCCGTCATGAACATCAGCTTGTAGTGATTGGGAAAGCGCAGGCCGAATTCGATGTACGTTCTCCCGATCTGTTCGATTCGCTTCACCGGATCAGGTGACAGGTTCGCGCCTTGCAGCGTGGCAGCCAGGCGGCCGAAATCTTCCTGGCAGAGTTCGTGAAACAACTGCTCCTTGTCGGCGAAGTGGACGTAAATCGCGGTGGGCGAGTACTCGATCATCTCCGCCACCTTGCGCATGGAGACGCCGTCGTAACCTTCCCTGAGAAAGAGCTCGCGCGCTGCGTCCAAAATTTTCTCCCGTGTTTCCGCCTTTTCCCGTTCCCGCCGCTCTTTCACGCCCATAACAATGTACCTTTGATTAACAATGTTAACTTACCGTAGTTAACTTAGTTCACATGGTTAATTAATGTCAAGGGAAAAGTGCTGTGGAAAACCGAGAATTAATGCAGACTATTGCAGTAGAACGAGTTATTCAGCAGGGAAATCGCTCGAGGCCTGAGAGATCTCTAGGAAGCCAGTTCTTTCGGCGGAGTCACTTGCAATAATGAGCGATTGCCCACCGGCACGAATGCCAGTTCCCTGGCCGTCAGCAAAGCGTGGACGGCCTCCTTTAAACGAGAGCGCGCTGCGATCTTGCCGAAAAACGCTTCCAGGTCCTGCTGTTCCGCCGCGACCACGCAGTCGAGATACTTCGAGAGAAGAGCGGAGATCGCCTCCGCCACGGAAAGCTCAATCCCCTCGCGCACGGCATCCGGGGACCAGCGGAACAGCAAGTCCCAGAACGCGCCTTCGCCCGGCTTGTAGTCCACGCGAGTAATACGCAGCCTCGACCACAGCTCAGCCAGCGCCTTGTCGAGCGCGGCTGTGGAGAGCCCGCCGCCCAGCGTTTGCAGCAGCTTCGGTTTTGAGATCGGTCCGCCGCGCTGGATGGCAGCGAAGGTGTCGCAGGCCAGTTGCGAATATTCCGGGCTGGGCTTCGGGGGCAGCTTGGGATTGCGCTCTCCCGCCAACGCATAAAAATAGGGAAAGATCGAGCCCGCCACTAGAAGCGCATTGTTCTCGTCGAAAAGCGCGGTGTCATAGGCGTCGCGCTCGCGGAGAAGCCGGACCATCACGTCGCTCGCCTCCTGCGCCCGGGGATCGGCATAGGCCTGCTGCCAGACGGGCAAGCGGTCGTCTGCTCCTACCCACGCCCCAATGAACGTCGGCACCAACACCGGCGGACGCATCGGGTACATCAGGCAGAAGCCGACCGACTCCACAAAGGCACGCGCGTCCTCCCGCGTGCGCACCGGATCGCCGTTGAGCCGCCATTTCTCTCGCCGAAGCTGCTCCAGTTCCTGTTCGGTCATGATGCGAAAAAATGGTACAGAACAACCTTAACCGCAGAGACACGGAGGCGCGGAGAATTCAATGCAAACGGAAAACTCCTGAACCCAAGCCGACGGTTTTAGGCTAATCCGCCAAGATTCTGCGTTTTCTCAGTGGCTCCGTGTTTTGATGGTAAAAAGCGAAGGCCAAGAGTTCAATACGGAGAGAAGGTCATGGTCTTGTCCGCCTTCTCTACCCAGACCCGTGCGTGTTCAGCGCGCCCGTTCACCACCATCTCGACCACCACGCCGCTGCCGCCGCCTCTTGGGGTTGCCGAACCGTAAAGTTCGAAGGACTTAATGACACCCCACTCCCCGCCCGGACCCCAGTCGCTGTAAAACTCGTTGTAAGGGTAGCGGGAATACTTCGCAGGGTGTTGCCGCCACTGCGGATCGTGCATCCAGATGCCATAGGCGGTTTCGAACTCCTGTTTCTGCAAGGCTGCGAAGAAGAGCTTGGCCACATGCTCTTCGGGCCAGTTGCGAAAGAACCATATCCCTCCCGCCACGACCGCGACGGCCACACAAATCGTAACGATGGTGCGGATGCGCCGCTTGGCACGCGCCTCGTCGTATTCCTGGGCATCGAGGAGAGTCATAACACCCTAAGCATAATGGATAGCGGGCGGATTGCGTAGCGGGGGAACTGCCCTCCCCCGCGCACCAATGTGTAGTTGCGCGCGCTAAGCCACAAAGGGGAAGCCTACAGCGTTCTCTTGAACAGCGGCGTGGCCACACCCAGCGCGATCAGTGCGAACAGGCAGAGGTAGCCGACGTCGGGCAGAATCGCGGAAAATCCCGCTTCTTTCAGCAGCAGTGATTTGAACCCGTGCACGGCGAAGCTGAACGGATCCACGGCCGCAATCCCGCGCAACCACCAGGGGAAGGCCTGAATTGGATAGATCGCGCCGCTGGGGAAAAACAACAGCGTGTTCAGAATCCCAAAGGTCGCGCGCGGCACCAGCGGATCTTCCACGCGTACCATCAGCAGGAACATCATGGCGTTGAGCGACACCGAAGTCAGCACGATCATGAGTCCCAGGCCGAGGATTGTGGCCGGGTCAAAAATCGTTCCTACTCCTGCCAGCAAGGAACCGATGATGGTGATGACCGTCCCGGTAAGCACAGCCTTGAAGGTGCTGGCGGCGTTCAAGCCCAGGACCAACTCCATTTTGGTAATGGGGGTAACCAGATAGCCTTCGTGCACGCCGCGGGCCTTGTCGTCGATGTAGAGCATGCCGCCGCCGATCATGACGGACATAAACAGGGCCAGTGTGATCGAGCCCGGCAGCAGGTATTTCATGTACTCGATGTAGGGATACAGCTCGACAATCTGCAGCACCGTCTGCTGCAGCAGGCGCGGCTCGATCACCGGGCGGTTCAACGAGTTGGTGATCTGCGTCAGCTCGTCTTCGAGCGTCGCACTCATGAAGTTGTCACTGTTGTCGACGACCAGAGCGATGCGCGGATGGTTCTCCTCGTAGACATGACTGGAATACTGGGGCGGAATGATGACCGCTCCCTGGATCTTTCCGTTGCGCACGTCCTCCATGGCTTGCTTATCGTTGTCGTAGGGAACTACCGCGAAGGTGCGCATGTTGGCATGCACCGAATCGAAGGCCTCGCGGATGCGCAGAGCCTGCGTGCCGTGGTCCTGATCGACCAGGCCGAGCTTCGCGTCCTTGATCTTGCCTCCGAAGGCATTTCCCAGAACGATGAGCTGCACCAGCGGGAAGATGAGAGAGACCATCATCAACGCCGGTGAGCGGAAGAATTTGCGCAGTTCGCGTTCGACAATGGCAAGAATGCGATTCATCACTGCCCCGGTCTGAGCGGCATCACGAAGGCGTAGGCCTTCACCAGCTCGTCGCGCAGCTGCCGCCCGGTATAGTGGACGAACACGTCGTCCAGCGTGGTGTTCTGCACGGAGAGCGAGCGCACCTCCACTCCAGCCTGCACCGCCATCTCGACCAGTTGCGTGGTGGTGCGAGAGCCGTTGCTGGTGAGAATGCGGTACATGCTGGCGCCCTCGTGCTTCACGGAGGTGACGTCTTCCAGCTTGTGCAAACGCTCTTCCCAGTCTGCGGGCGCTTTGCTGAATTGCGCTTCGATCACGTTCGATCCTGGCACGCTCGCCTTGAGCGCGGCAGGAGTATCGAGCGCGACCAGCTTGCCGTGGTCTACGATGGCGATGCGATCGCACAGGCGGTCGGCCTCGTCCATGTAGTGCGTGGTAATCAGGATAGTGAGTTGCCGCTTGCTCTTGATGTTGGTGAGCATCTCCCACACGGCGACGCGGGAGACGGGATCAAGCCCGGTGGTGGGCTCATCCAGAAAGAAAATCTTGGGATGGTGGACCAGGCCGCGCGCAATCTCCAGCCGCCGCCGCATACCGCCCGACAAGGTCTTGGTCTGCGCCGAGCGCCACTTGGTGAGGTCCACCAGTTCCAGCAATTCTGTAATGGAATGCTCTCGCTCTCTTGCAGGCACGTCGTAGAGCTTGGCATAGATGCTCATGTTCTCTTCGACGGTGAGGTCCATGTCGCTGGTGAGAGCCTGGGGAATCACGCCGATGGCCCGGCGGGCGGCGTCGGCGTTTTTCGAGACGTCGTAGCCGGCGATCTGCGCCTTTCCCGCCGTGATGGGGAGCAGAGTGGTCATCATTCGGATTAAGGTGGATTTGCCCGCGCCGTTTGGTCCGAGCAGACCGAAGATTTCTCCTTCCTTCACAAAGAAAGAAACGTCGTCCACCGCCGCGAAATCGCCGAACTTCTTGACGATGTGGTCCACTTCAATGGCGTGCGGAACACCATGGCCGTTCGCAGGGGAACCGGCTCCGCCGTTGATCTTCTCCAGGTCAGCAATCATGGCTGCCCCGCTGCCGCGTTCTCTTTGGCGCGTGCGCCCGATACCTGTTCCGGCGAAACCAGAACCTCGGCAGTCATGCCGGGAACATAAGCGCCCTTCGGATTCTCTAGCCGGACTTTGAGCACGATAGTCTTGATGTCGCGCTTGCGGCGGCTGACGTCGCGCTGCGTGGCAAAGTCTGCCTCCGCCGACTTGAAGAACACCTTGCCGTTGGTGACCGTGCCCCCCGGCAGGCGAACCCGCAGAGTGTCGCCGATTCCGATGTGGTCTGCTTGCGTCTCGGGAATTGCCGCGCGCACCCAGGTGTCGCTGAAATCTACAACCGTGACGATGGCCTGCCCGGCGTTCAGAACCTCGCCTTCGCGGGCCGCGCGCACGGAAACCGTTCCCGTCACCGGCGAATAAACCTTGGTGTAACCCAGCCGTACCTGCGCCTGGTCGCGCTGAAAGACTGCATTCTGCAAATCTGCCTGCGTGGCTTCCACCGTGCTCTCCGCGGCGTGGGCTTGATGCGTATTGGCCAGCGCAGTTTTCAAATCAGCTTCAGCCGCCGAGACCTGGTCTTTCAGCGACTGCACCGTGGCCTTCTGTGCATCGAGGTTCGTCTCCGCCTGTACCCGGTCCTGGTCCGAGGCCACGCCCTGCTTCGCCAGTTCGATGGCACGCCGGCTATCGCTTTCCACGCGCTGCAGCGTGGCTTGCGCCTGCAGCAACTGCGCCCGTGCCGACTGCAAGCGCGCCTGGGCATTGGCAACGCTGCTGGTGGTGGAACCCTGGGTCGCCTGCTTGGAGGCCTGCATCTCGTCCACTTTGTGGCGCAGGCTGGCGATGGTGGAGTTTGCCGCCTGGACCTGAGCCTGCAGTTCAGCGGGATCGAGCACCGCGATCAAGTCCCCCTGCTTTACCGGAGTGCCTTCATCCACGAGCAGCTTCGCGATGCGCCCCTGGATCTGCGGGCTGACGACCACCTGGTTTGCATCCACCGTGCCGATGAGCACCAAATCGGCGGAGTGAGGAACGGAGATGAAATAGTACCCGAGTGCCGCCGCCAGGATCACGGCCATGATGATCAGAAAACGATTGCGTACACTCACGGTTGTTCCTCTTTTCGTTGCGCAAACAGCGCAGCCGATATGAAATCCAGCACTGCCGCCCGCCTCTGCGCGATGAGCGCGGGAGCCATCGGGTCCTGCCCGGTCATAACCCGCATGACCGGCGCGCTGGTGAAGTAAAAAACGATGACGGAGATCATGGACGGGATGAAGTGAAACGGACTGACCTGCCGGAACTCGCCTGCCGCGTGCCCCTCGCGCAATACATCACTCAGCTTCTCAAACAGCGGCCGGAAATAGCGCTTCACAATGCGCTCCAGGTGGCGTGAGCTTCCGCGCCCGGCCTGCATCATCTCCGATTGCACAATGCGGGGATACAGCGGGTGGCTCGCGATGTAGTCGAAGTGTGCGCCGGCGTAAGCCAGGATCTTTTCCCGCGGTGGCAGGTCCCGGGCGAGCACTTCCTGAACGAACTGCGCCAGCCCGCCGAAAACCTGATCGAGCACCGCACTGTAGAGAGCCTCTTTGTCCTTGAAGTAGTAGTAGAGCAGGGCCTTGTTGACCCGGGCAGTCCGGGCAATCGCGTCGGTACGGGCCCCGGCCACGCCCTCACGGGAGAATTCCCGCACCGCCGCCTGCAGAATGGCAGCGCGGCTCTCCTCCGGCTGGCGGCGCGACCCGAGGCGAATTTTTGCTCTCGCGGCTCCCATGACGGCCTTAATTAACCAGTTAGTTAGATTATAGGCCGGGCGGCGGGGGTGCGCAAGCTTTGCCTCGCTTGCCCAATAAAATGCAAATCCTTCTGCATGAGCAACTTCCCGTGTGCGATACTCCGGATGCTTTGACCGGGGAATTCGTCGACGGGCGCAGGACAAGTCCAACCGGCCAAAGTGGTCTTATACTGCAGCACCGGGGGAAGGCGTGATCGAGGCGGCAAAGAGTCTGTTCCTGATTCTCAGCGCACTGTTTCCTATCGTCGACCCATTAGGCGGCAGCCCGATCTTCCTGGCCCTGACCCGGGAATATGGGGCAGACGCGCGAAAGGCATTGGCGCTGCGCATTGCCATGAACAGTTTCTTTCTGCTCATTGGGTCGTATTTCATCGGGACCCACATTCTCGCCTTCTTCGGGATTTCCCTGCCGGTCGTGCAGGTGGGCGGGGGGTTGGTCGTCATCTCGACCGGCTGGACCCTGCTTAAACATCGCGAAGATGATGAAGAGAAAGACGCGAAGCGGAGTATTCAGCCGCAAGATCCGTTTCACAATGCGTTTTACCCTTTAACCATGCCCCTGACGGTGGGGCCCGGATCCATCTCGGTAGCGATCACCCTGGGTGCAAACGCGCCATACCACCAGGGCTTTCATGTCCTGGCGGTCCTGGCCGCCGTGGTTGGATCAGCCATGTTGGCGCTGAGTATTTACCTCTGCTACGCATTCGCAGACCGGCTGGCGCGCGCCCTGGGAGCAACCGCCATGACGGTGATCGTGCAGCTCACTTCATTTCTGCTGGTGTGCGTCGGAGTGCAGATTCTGTGGAACGGCGCCAGCATTTTACTTGCGTCCGTGCCGCACGCCCGCTGAACCAGCCGCGCCAGCGGAAGCTTGCGCCTGCCTTACCGGCGCCCAAGTCAGCGCAGTTCGCGCCGGATGCCTTACGGATGCCGACTCCGGTGCGGTGCGAAGGCGCCTGATTGTCGAGTCGGTTATCTGTTTCGAGAAAACCGAGGCGCTTACGCCGCCCCGACTGCTTCCGGGATCTCTCCAGCGGTCTTGTTCAGGTACGCCTCGAATTCTGCCAGTTTGGGTGCGATGGGCGCTTCCGCTTCGTACTCGCCGCTGAGCGCGTCGGTGGTCTTCAGGCCGTTGCCGGTGATGCACAGCACCGTGGTCTCCTCCGGCAGGATGCGGCCCTGCTGGCAGAGTTTACGGGCGCAGCCGAGAGTGACGCCGCCGGCGGTCTCGGTGAAAATTCCTTCCTGCTCGGCCAGCAATTGAATGCACTCGACTATTTCCCGGTCAGAGACATCTTCCGACCAGCCGCCGCTTTTGGTGATGGTCTCGATAGCATAGTGGCCATCGGCGGGGTTGCCGATGGCCAGCGAGCGCGCAACCGTGTTCGGCTTCTGCGGTTCGATATCCGCATTGCCCTGCTTCACCGCGGTCGAAATCGGCGAGCAGCCAGTCGCCTGTGCGCCGAAGAACTTCACCTTTTTGGGAGTCACCAGTCCGAGCTTGATCAGTTCCTCGAACGCCTTCTTGACCTTCACGATCAGCGATCCGCCGGCCATGGGCACCACCACGTTATCGGGCAGTTTCCAGCCCAGCTGTTCGGCAATTTCGAAGCCGACGGTCTTTGAGCCTTCTGAGTAATACGGACGCAGGTTCACGTTCACGAAGCCCCAGGGGCGGCTGTCGGCAATCTGCGAGCACAGACGGTTTACCTGGTCGTAGCTGCCGGAGATGCGCACCAGCTTGGCGCCGAACACCTGCGTGCCGACAATCTTCGCGGGCTCGAGGTCGGCGGGGATGAAGATCCATGCCTGGAAGCCATTGCGCGCGGCGTGGGCGGCCACCGCATTGGCAAGGTTGCCGGTCGAAGAACAGGAAACCACTTCAAACCCGAATGCCCTGGCCTGCGCCAGCGCCACCGAAACCACGCGGTCCTTGAAGCTCAGGGTGGGCAGGCAGACGGCATCGTTCTTGATGTACAGGTTCTTCACGCCGAGCTTTTCGGCCAGGTGCGGCGCGCGCAGCAAGGGCGTAAATCCGGTGGGGAGGCAGGGCTGGTAATTCTCCGGCAACGGCAGCAGCGCGGAGTAGCGCCACATGCTGGGAGGGCCCTCGGCGATGCGTTCGGCGGTGAAGGCGGTACGGGCCGCGTCGTAGTCGTAGAAGACCTCGAGAGGCGAGAAGCAGTCGTCACAGATAGATCGCGGCTGGTTGCCCCAGCTTCTACCGCATTCCTTACATCGCAGTTCGTAAGCAGGCATAGTCAGTTGTCCTTCTTATTCAATCTCGCCAACTCCGTTTCAATCTCGAACTCCATCCGACTTGTCATCCTGAGCGGAGTGACCATCGTGAAAACTCTTCGCATCGCCGGCCAGTGCTTGAGGCTCGCATGAGCTCGTTCGACTTCACTGCTGCTTCGCTTGGCAAAGCAGTCGTTTCGCTCAGGATGACAACGGCGTGAAAATCACCCCTAAAACACGAAACCTCTTTTCCCGGATCATGGGAAAAGAGGAAGCGAGATGCCGGAACTCTGCACCCCGAATCTCATGTTCCCCGTTTCCGGGAGAGAGTTGACACCAGGCAATCGAAATTTCTTTCGATCCGGTTGTCGTGGCTTCGCTGGGCTCGTCCCTCAGCCACTCTGCATGAAATCCAAGGTCTGCCCCGAAGGGCGGACTTGAAGGTAATCCTATCCAGCAGGCCGGGTTTCGTCAAGAAAATTGCCCGCCATGCCAGCGGGCCAACGCCATCGATCACATGGTGGCGGAGAATATGGGAGCAGCGTCATTGTACGCGGCCGAAGCCGAAACCAACATCAGGATCCAGCACACCAGCAACCCCAGCCAGCCTGAAAGCGGGAGAGGCCCAGGAAGGCGGCCAAGAGCCTGAATATAGCGAAATACAAGCTCGGCCTGGCCCGGACGCGCTGGGAAAGCATGGGCCCTGAGCAGCCGGAAACCCGGCCGGCTGGCGTATAATTGCGCGGTCCTTTTTTCGATGGCGGCCTTATTTCATCCCCTCTGGAACCGTCAGGTAAACAGGGCGACGCCCCACAAACTTCGAGATCGTAAGGTGAAATTCCTATCGAACCAGGAGCAATTCCATGAGCGACGAGACCGGCAAGCGGGTGGGCGATTACCAGATCCTGAACGAACTGGGCAGTGGCGGCATGGGCCGGGTGTACCGGGTACGCAATGTCATATCAGACCGCATTGACGCCATGAAAGTGCTGCTTCCTGATCTGGCCGGCCAGCAGGAACTAGCGGCGCGCTTCCTGCGCGAAATCAAGCTCATGGCCAGCCTGAACCATCCCAATATCGCCACCCTGCGTACGGCGTTCACCGCCAACAACCAGCTGGTCATGGTGATGGAGTACGTCGAAGGCACCACCGTGGCGGAGCGCCTGGAGCAAGGCGCGATTCCCGTGCCCGAGGCGCTCGACTACATCGACCAGGTATTGAGCGCGCTGAGCTACGCCCACCAGCAGGGGATTATTCACCGCGACATCAAGCCGGCCAACATGATGCTTACGCCGCAGGGAGCGATCAAGCTGATGGACTTCGGAATTGCTCATGTCGGCCAGGAACGCGGCCTGACCATGACCGGCGCGACCTTGGGCACCCTGAGCTACATGTCGCCGGAACAGGTGAAGGGTGAAGCGGTGGATGAGCGTTCCGACCTGTATTCGGTCGGCGTGACGCTCTACGAGATGGTGACGGGCCAGCGGCCGTTTCAGGGCGGCAGCGATTATTCCATCATGGCGGCGCACGTGAAAGAATCGCCGCGGCCTCCCGTCGAATTGCATCCTGGGCTCCCTGAAGCGCTGAACGAGATCATTCTCATGGCGATTGCCAAAGACCCGGTGCTGCGCTTCAAGAGTGCGGACGCCTTCCGCAATGCCCTGAGCAGCGTGCGGGCCACGCTGCCTGCACCATCGAGACTCTCGGTGGACGCAACTGGCGCCGAAGTTACGGCCCCGGCGCTGCCATCCCCGACCTACACTTCGATGCCGGCCCCCTCGGTGACGCCGCAGCCAGAATCAACTTCCCTGCCGGCCCCGACCATGATGCCCCCGCCGCCGCCCTCCACCGGCCACCGCGGGCTCTATATGACGCTGGGCGCACTGATCGTGCTGGCCGTCCTGGTGGCGGCGGGAGTGTACATCCCGCGCAAGAGCAAGACCCAGGCAACGACTACCCCGGCCACGTCCGGCGAGGCAATGGGCGACGCCACCTCTCAATCGGCCTCGATGGATCAGCCTGCTGCCATGCCGCAAACTTCCAGTCCGCAGGACTCAGCGACTCTGCAGCCGCTTCCCGCAACCGGGAATGCTCCCCCGGCTCCGCCGCCGGCGCCTTCAACGGCGAGCGTGCAGAGCCCGAATCCGCTGACGCCGCAGGTTCCACTGGCGGCCGCGCGCGACTTGGAGAATTCGAGCGCCCCGGCAGCAAAGTCGTCAGCCAGCAAGCCGGCCAAAAAACTCTCGGCCAGGAACAGCGCAATGGGAGGCACCACAGCCCCGCCCCAGCAGGAGGGAGCAGATGCCAGCGCGCAGCAGGCGTCGCCCGCTGACAACGCCGCTGAAATGGACGAGCTCGAGCACGAACTCGACCAGCTCTCCACCCGCGCGGCTTCGGTGAACAGCAGCCTTGACCGCCTGCAGCAGCAACAAGCCTCTTCGGGCTACGGTCTGCGCGGCGACATGGCCGCCCGCCAGGCGAGTTTGAAGACGAACCTGGCCAAAGCTCAGGAAGCCGCCGAGCACGGCGACATGGCTCGGGCCAAGAAGTATCAGAAGCTGGCCGAAGGCGACGCGGAAGTTCTGGAGCACTTTCTGGGCCGGTAGCGGCGGGGTTCGCCGGCATCTTCAATGCGCAGGCCGCCCCTCGGGTTAAGGACAATTATTGAGATGCCCGCTCCGGCTGGGCCATAAACTCAGGGCCGACCGGATCGAGCACAGTCTCCGCCACAATCGCATCTACGGTTTTCATGTCCGCCGGGCTGAGCTGCCATCCGAAAGCGTCATTCACACTATCAAGCTGCGATGAGGTCCGCGCCCCCCAAATCGGCACGGTACCCCGATCGAGCAGCCAGCGCACCGCCAACGCCAGCAGGGACTTGCCGTGCTTCTTCCGGGCAAGCTTCTCCAGCGCCTGGGCAGCGGCGAGGTATTGGGAGAATCTGGGAGGCTTGAACTTGGGATCGAGTTGGCGATAATCGTCGGCCGCCAGCGTGGTGGAAGCGGTCATACGGCCGGAGAGCAAGCCGCGGCAAATTGCGCCGTAGGCAAGGATAACCAACCCCCGCTGCCTGGCGTACGGGAGCACCTCGCGCTCCGCTTCCCGCTCGAAGATGTTGTAAGGCGGCTGTATGGCGGCCAGGGGAGCGAGCTTCTGAAAAGCATCCATCTGCCGCGGCGAGTAATTGCTGACTCCCAGGAAGCGCACCTTCCCCGACTGCAGAATTTTCAACAATGCGCCTGCAGTTTCTTCGATGGGCACGTGCGGATCGGGCCAGTGCACCTGGTAGAGATCAATGTAGTCGGTGCGGAGGCGGCGAAGGGAATCCTCGATCTCCTGCTGAATGCGGGCGGGGGACGAGTTACGAAAGCTGGTGCTGTCGGTCCATTCGACGCCAACCTTCGTCGCTACGAACACCTGGTCGCGCCGGCCGTGCGCCACCAGGGCCTTGCCCAGAATCTCCTCGGCCAAACCGTTTCCGTACAAAGGCGCAGTGTCGATGAGGTTGATTCCCAGGTCCAGGGCATGGCGGATGGTGCGCAGGGAAGCCTCAGAATCGATTCCGGCCCAAACCCAGGTGCCCAGGCACACGCGGGAAACCGCAAGACTGCCGAATTGAAAATATTCCATTCTTGCCTTCCGAAGATGCGCGCGGTAGGGAGAGTCTAGCATCCGAAAATGAAAAATCCGATGGCTGGAATTGAAAGCTTTCTCCGGCAATTCTCTTGACTTCGTTGCGATCCGATGCATAATGCCCAAATCCGAGCAGCTCCGCCGAGTCTGCGGGCGCGGACTTGCGGCCATACGTAGGAGGCAGGAAACCATGAGTGTACTGGAGCTTTGCGGGACCGAAATCGCTGCCGTGCCAGTGGAGGCGACAGCGGCGGAAGCCATCCGCCTGATGCTGGAGAGGCACGTGGGCGCCGTCGCCGTGATTGACGCCCAGCATCGGATCGCAGGCATCTTCACCGAACGCGATGTGCTGCTCAAACTCGCCCTCAGCGGGCGCGACCTGGAAAAACTCCCGGTGCGGGAGGTCATGACCACTCCTGTAGAATTGGCCACGCCCGAGACGACCGCCGGCGAAGCCCTGGCCATCATGGTAGAGCGCCACTTCCGCCATCTCCCGGTGGCGGGCGGCGACGGCAAGCTGCTGGGCATGCTCTCCATTCGCGATCTGCTGCAGTGGCGTATCGATGACCTCAGCCAGGAGCTGGACTCGCTGGAGCAATACGTCTCCAATGACGGCCCGGGCGGGTAGACGTGTCCTGAGAGTATCTACCGGGAAAGTGGGAAAGGTGCGAGAATCTGTTCCGGCCCGGGCCGGGAACAGGCGCGCCGCATGCTCAAATTCTCCGTCAGTCTGCCAAAAACCATCGCGGCGGTGCGCATTGCGACGTCCTGCTTTTTCCTCCTCTTTGGCCAGTACAAGCTGTTCAATCCCGGTTTCACCCACGGCGGCTTTCAGCAGTATCTCCAGAGCTTCGTAGAGAGCGGCGCGGTCAGCTTCTACCAGCCCTTTCTGGCGGATCTGGTTTTGCCGCACGCGGTATTCTTTGGATACCTGATCGGGCTGGTGGAGGTGGCCATCGGATTGTCCCTCCTGCTGGGTTACTGGGTGCGTCCGGCTTCGGTCCTGGGCATTCTGCACATGCTGAGCCTCACTTTGGCAACCTGGTGGCAACCCGGCCACGGAGTGCCGGTGTGGCGCTACTTCGGCGCGGAGTTGGACCACCTGCCCATGCTGTTTCTGTTCGTTATTTTCTTTGTCGCCGACGCCGGGCAGGAATGGGGCCTGGATGGCTGGCACAAAGTGTAGGCCCGGGCCCCGCCGAAGGCGTTCAGTGTACGCCGCGGAACTCGGCGTTCTCAGCGGACTTTCTTCGCGAACTCGCCGATTGAGTTTTCTGCAGGCAGCGGCAGTAGTTTTAACACGCAGGCTTTGCCAAGAACCACTGCCCGGGACACGGCGCTTCATTTAGACTTCATCATCAACTCAAGGAGAGAGCAGAGCATGGTTCGCAGGGTGAGTAGGGTCTTGTTTGTACTTTCGGTGTTCCTGGTCGGAGTCAGTGCTTGGGCGCA
>Ga0335077_10001820_pt1 | contig 25379 bp, 25 predicted proteins | sample Lox_Sample_31_FD_207151 | JGI IMG/M metagenome (GOLD analysis project Ga0335077, IMG submission 207151) | Soil microbial communities from Loxahatchee National Wildlife Refuge, Florida, United States - Lox_Sample_3.1 | ecosystem: Environmental > Terrestrial > Soil > Wetlands | place: USA... | reverse complement strand
TGCGCCACTATCTCGGCCGCGTGTTCGCCACTGCCGTGTCACAGGTGCTCCACCTTCCCGTGTACGACACGCAGTGCGGCGCGAAGCTCCTGCGCAACCGGCCTGAGCTCGCCGTGCTGTTCGAGGCGCCGTTCTGCGTGAACTGGACCTTCGACGTCGAGCTGCTCGCGCGCTTCCTCGCCGCGGGCCGCGGCGCGGGCGCCCTGTACGAGCTGCCGCTCGAGTGCTGGGAGGACGTGGCGGGCTCGCGCGTGAGAGCCACGGACTTCTTCGTGGCGTTCGTCGAGGTCGCGCGCATCTGGTCGCGCTACGGCGGGGCGCTCTCGTGACGCGGCGGAACGGCGCCGAGACCTCGTTCCGCGAGCCTTCGCTCGCGCGCGTGCGCGAGCTGCTCGGGGCGATGGTCGGCCGGCGCGTGCTGGTGGTCGGCGACTCGGCGCTCGACGCGTACGTGACGGGCGAGGTCGAGCGCATCTCGCCCGAGGCGCCGGTGCCCGTGCTGGCCGTGGAGCGCGAGGAATTCGTGCTCGGCGGCGCGGCCAACGTCGCGAAGTGTCTCGTCGCGCTGGGCGCGCACTCGATTCTCTGCACCGTCGTCGGCGCCGATGCGGACGGCGAGCTGTTCAAGAGCGAAGCCGAGAGCCTCGGGATCGCGAAGTCGGGCATCCTCGTCGACCGCGGCCGCCGCACCACGCGCAAGACGCGCATCGTCGCCCGCCAGCAGCAGGTGATCCGGCTCGACCGCGAGACCGTCGCGCCGCTCTCGCCCGAGCTCGAGAAGCGGCTCTGCGCGGCAGTGACTCGGGCCGTGAAGCGCGCCGACGCGGTGGTGCTGTCGGACTACTCGAAGGGTGTGCTGTCGCCGGCCGTGTGCCGCGCGGTGTTCGCCGCCGCGCGCGGACGCCCGGTGCTCGTCGATCCGAAGGACCTGCCGTGGAAGGCGTTCGGCGGCGCCACGGTGCTGAAGCCGAACCTGCGCGCGGCGGAGCGCTTCGCGCAGGCTGCGCTGCCGGACGAAGCGGGCGTGCAGCGCGTCGCCGCGGAGATCGCCGAAGAGCTCGACGTCGCGCACGTGCTCGTCACGCGCGGGCCGCAGGGCATGGTGCTGGCGAGCCGCGGCTCCGGGCCCCTCGCGTTCCCGGCGCACGCGAAGGAGCTCGTCGACGAGACCGGGGCAGGGGACGTCGCTGGCGCGACCGTGGCGCTCGCGCTCGCCGCGGGCGCCGAGATCGGCGAGGCCGCGTGGCTCGGCAACGTGGCCGCGGGCGTGAAGGTGGGCAAGTTCGGCGCCGCCACGGTCACGGGCTCGGAGATCCTCACGGTGCTCGGCCAGGTCAACGTGCCGTCGGCCGGCCGCGTGCTCGACCGCGACGGCGCGGCCGCGCTCACCGCGCGCCTGCGCGCGGAGGGGCGCTCGGTCGTGTTCACGAACGGCTGCTTCGACATCCTGCACCTGGGCCACGTGCGCTACCTGGAGTCGTCGCGGCGGCTCGGCGACGCGCTCGTCGTGGGCGTGAACACCGACGCGTCGGTGCGCCGGCTGAAGGGCCCGGGCCGCCCGCTGCAGAGCGAGCTCGACCGCGCGCAGATCCTCGCGTCACTTTCCTGTGTCGACGCGGTGGTGCTGTTCGACGAGGACACGCCGCTGGGACTGATCCGCGCGCTGCGCCCCGATGTGCTGACCAAGGGCGCCGACTACAAGACCAAGCGCGCAGTCGTCGGCTGGGACCTCGTGCGCAAGTGGGGCGGCCGCGTCGAGCTGGTGCCGCTGGTCGAGGGCCGCTCGACCACGGGCCTGGTGAAGCGGGCGCAAACGTAGGCCCGGGCCCGGATCCCTTCCAAAGGGCTGCCCTTGACAATTAATCGATCGATCGATTAATTTTGGGTCATGCCGGGAACGAAGCGGAAGCAGGCCCTGCGGCGGCCGGGGCGGCCCCCGGCCGGGAAGGCGGCCGAGGACGTGCGGCGCGAGCTCGTGGAGGCGGCGAAGCAGCTCTTCGCGGCGCGCGGCTTCGGCGAGGTCGGCATCCGCGAGGTCGCGCGCGCGGCCGGCGTGACGCCGGGGATGATCTCGTACTACTTCGGCGGCAAGCAGGGCTTGTACGAGGCGATGCTCGACGACGTCTTCGAGGGGCTCATCGCGCGCGTGCGCGAGCTCGGCGCTGCGTCGCCCCGCACGACCGCGCCGCTCGAGGCGCTGATCCAGATGTACATCGCCACGATCTCGAGCCAGCCGTGGGTGCCGGCGCTCTTGTTGCGCGAAGTCGTGACCGCCGGGCCGGCGGCGCGCGCCCGCTTCGTGGAGCGCTTCGCGCGGCGCGGGCTGCCGCTCCTGCAGGCGCTCTTCGCGAGCGAGGTACAGAGCGGGGCGCTGCGCGCCGAGCTCGAGCCGCGCCTGGCCGTGCTGTCGCTCGCGGGCATGTCGGTGTTCCCGTTCCTCGTGCACCCGGTGATGGGCAAGGTGCTCGGCTACGAGCTCGACGATGCGTTCGCAAAGCGCCTGGCGGATCACACGACGCGGCTCTTCCTCGACGGCGTGCGCCGCCGCGCGGAGGCGTCATGAGGCGATCCCACACATTATTGTGTCTTGCGCTGCTGGCCGCCTGCCGGCGCGACCCCGCTGCCATCCCGGCCGTGGGCACGCTCGAGCGCGATCGCATCGAGCTCGTCGCGGAGTCGGACGAGCCGATCCTGTCGGTCTCCGTGCGCGAGGGCGACGTCGTCGCCGCGGGTGACGAGATCCTGGTGCTCGACTCGCGCCGGCTCGGCGCGCAGGTGGCGCGGGCCCGTGCGTCGCGCGACCAGCTCGCCGCGCGGCTCGCCGAGCTCGAGCGCGGCCCGCGTGCGGAGCGCATCCGCCAGGCGCGCGCCGACCTGGCGGGCGCGGAGAGCGCTCTCGCCAACGCGAACCTCGAGTACGACCGCTCGAAGGCGCTCGAGCAGCACGCGTTCGAATCCGCGGCGCGGCGCGACCTGATGCGCTCGCAGCGCGACCAGGCGCTGGCGCGCCGTGACCAGGCGCGCGCGGCGCTCGAGGAGATGCTGCGCGGCACGACCGCCGAGGAGCTCGACCAGGCGCGCGCCGCGCTCGCTGCGCAGGAGAGCGCGCTGGCGGACGTCGAGGTGCGGCTCGAGCGCCTCACCGTGCGGGCCCCGCGCGCCGGGCGCATCGACGCGCTGCCGTTCAAGCTGGGCGAGCGCCCGCCCGCGGGGGCCGTGGTGGCGGTCATGCTCGCCGCCGATCCGCCGTACGCGCGCGTATACGTGCCCGAGGCCGTGCGCGCGCGCATCGAGCCGGGTACACGCGCGAGTGTCACGATCGCCGGGCGCGCGGGCGTGGTCGAGGGCACCGTGCGGAAGCTCTCGCACGACGCCGCGTTCACGCCGTACTTCGCGCTGACGCAGCACGACCGCGGCCGGCTCTCGTACCTGGCCGAGGTGCAGGTCTCGGGCCCAGCCGCGGACGACTTGCCGACGGGCGTGCCGGTCGAGGTGCGCTTCGAGCTCGAGGCGCCCGTCGCGAGCGCGCGATGACGGAAGAGCTCGCGATCCGCACGCGCGGGCTCACGCGGCGCTTCGGCAAGACCACCGCCGTCGACGGCGTCGACCTCGAGATCCCGCGCCGCGCCATCTACGGCTTCCTCGGCCCGAACGGCAGCGGCAAGTCGACGACCATCCGCATGCTGTGCGGGCTGCTCACGCCGTCTGCGGGCTCGGCCACGGTGCTCGGGCTCGAGGTGCCGCGCGACGCCGAGCCGTTGCGCCGCAAGATCGGCTACATGACGCAGCGCTTCTCGCTGTACGAGGACCTCTCCGTCGACGAGAACCTGGCGTTCATGGCCGAGATCTACTCGCTGCCGCGCGCCGCCGCGCGCGCGCGCATCGAGCAGCTGCTCGGCGACTTCCACTTGCGCGAGCTGCGCGGTCAGCGCTCCGGCACGCTGTCGGGCGGGGAGCGCCAGCGGCTCGCGCTGGCCGCCGCGACCCTGCACAAGCCCGAGCTCTTGTTCCTGGACGAGCCGACGAGCGCCGTGGATCCGCAGAGCCGGCGCGACTTCTGGGAGACGCTCTACCGGCTGGTCGAGCACGGCACCACGATCCTCGTGTCGACGCACTTCATGGACGAGGCCGAGCGCTGCCACGGGCTCGCGATCCTCGACCGCGGGCGCGTGGTGGCGAGCGGCGCGCCCGAACGGCTCATGCGCGACATCGACGCCTCCGTCGTCGAGATCGAAGGCGCCGAGGCGCACGCCGCGCGCGCCGTGCTCGAGCGCCTGCCCGCGGTGAAGAGCGTCGCGCAGCTCGGCGCGCGCCTGCACGCGCTGGTCGACCGCAGCCTCGCCGATCCCGCGGCTGCGCTCGCGCACGCGCTCGAGCGAGCGCACGTGGCCGGCCGCGTGTCGCTCGCGCGCGCGAGCCTCGAAGACGTCTTCGTGGCCGCCACGCAGCACGTGCCGGCGGAGCATGCCGCGTGACCCGGCTGCGCGACTCGCTCGGGCGCATCGCCGCGATCGCGCGGAAGGAGCTCGTCCACCTGCGCCGCGACCGCCTCACCGGGGGCATGGTGCTCGGCGTGCCGCTGATGATGACGCTCTTGTTCGGCTACGCGATCAACCAGGACGTGCGGCACCTGCGCGCGGCCGTCGCCGACCTGTCGGGCACGCAGGCGTCGCGCTGGCTCGTGGCCGACGCGCAGGCCACGCAGGTGATCGACGTCGTCGCCGCGACGCGCTCCGTGCAGGAGCTCGAACGCATGCTCGTGGCGGGGCAGATCTCGGTCGGCATCGCGATCCCCGCGGACTTCGAGCGCCGCCGCGCCGCGGGCGACCGGCCGAGCGCTCAGCTGCTCGTCGATGGCGCGGACCCGGTGGTGCTCTCCGCCGTACACGCGTTGGTGTCGCTGCCGGGCGAGCGCCGCTTCGCCCCGCCGCTCGCCGCGGCGCTCGAGCCGCCGCCGGTGTTCGAGCTGCGCGCCTACTACAACCCCGAGCGCCGCTCGCCCGTGCACATCGTGCCCGCGCTGTGCGGCGTGATCCTGACGCTGACGCTCGTGCTGTTCACCGCGGTGGCGATCGTGCGCGAGCGCGAGCGGGGGAACCTCGAGCTCCTCATCACCACGCCCGTGCAGACGCCCGAGCTGATGGTCGGCAAGATCGCGCCGTACGTCGCGATCGGCTACGCGCAGATGACGCTCATCCTGTTGCTCGGGCGCGTGCTGTTCGACGTGCCGATCGCGGGCAACCTGGCGGTGCTCTACCTGGCGGCGGGCGCGTTCGTCGCGGCGGCGCTCACGCTCGGGCTGCTCATCTCGACCGTCGCGCAGACGCAGTTCCAGGCCTTCCAGATGGCGTTCGTGACGTTCCTGCCGCAGATCCTGCTGTCGGGCTTCATGTTCCCGTTCGACGGCATGCCGCGGGCCGCGCAGTGGCTCGCCGAGGTCCTGCCGCTCACGCACTTTCTGCGAATCGTGCGCGGCATCGTGCTGCGCGGCGCCACGCTCGGCGACGTGTCCGGCGACGTTAGAGCGCTTCTCATCTTCTTCGCGGCCTCGTTCGGCCTCGCGGTGCTGCGCTTCCGCAAGCGGCTCGATTGAGATTCGTTACTCTGCGCGCCCCCCGCGGGAGTGCACATGTTGGAGTCTTGGCAGGCCGTGGTGCTCGGCCTGGTGGAGGGCGTCACCGAGTATCTGCCGGTGAGCTCGACGGGGCACCTGATCCTCGCGGAGTCGCTGCTGGGCGTGCGCACCCCGGACGCGAAGGAAGGCCTCGACGCCTTCACCATCGTGATCCAGGGCGGCGCGATCCTGGCCGTGCTCGGGCTCTACTGGCAGCACGTGCTGGCGATGCTGCGCGGCGTGCTGGGGCGCGATCCGGTGGGGCTGCGCCTGCTCGTGAACCTGGGCGTGGCGTTCCTGCCCGCCGCCGTGGTCGGGCTCGCGCTCGACCACTGGATCGAGCGCAACCTGTTCCATCCGCTGCCGGTGCTGGGCGCGCTCGCGGGCGGCGGCGTGTTCATGATCGCGCTGCACCGCCTGCGCGGGCGCATCCCCGGCGCGGAGTCGCGCGGCATCGAATCGATCGACCTGTCGACGGCGGCGTGGATCGGCGCGATGCAGTGTCTCGCGCTGTGGCCCGGCATGTCGCGCTCCATGGTCGTCATCGCGGGCGGGCTGCTCGCCGGGCTGCGCCCGCGCGACGCGGCGGAGTTCTCGTTCCTGCTCGGCTTGCCGACGCTCGGCGCCGCGACCGCGTGGAAGCTGTTCAAGGAGCGCGAGGCGGTGGCGACGCTCGGCGTGGCGCCCGTGTTGCTGGGGATCGCGGTGGCGACGGTCTCGGCGGCGCTCGCCGTGCGCTGGCTCGTCGGCTTCCTCAACCGGCGCGGGCTGGAGCCGTTCGGCTGGTATCGGCTGGCGCTCACGGGTGCATTCGCGGCCGCTCTCGCCGTCGGGTGGGTCGAGCTCGGTGCGGTATCCTGAGCCCGGGGGGTAGGGGGAGCGATGTTCAACACGCTGATCAACGAAATGATCGAGGGCGCGAGCCATCCCTGGGTGATCGTGGGCTTCGTGGGCCAGCTCGTGTTCTCGGCGCGGTTCCTGGTGCAGTGGATCGAGTCCGAGCGCGCGGGCCGCAGCGTGGTGCCCGGCGCGTTCTGGTACCTGTCGATCCTGGGCTCGGCGCTGCTCCTGGCCTACGCACTTTGGCGTAGGGACGTCGTGTTCACGCTGGGCCAGTCCATGGGCTTCTTCGTCTACGCGCGCAACCTCGTGCTGCGCAAGCGCGAGAGCGCGTGAGCCGGCCGCTCTCGGGCTTGTCGGTCGTCGTCCCCGTCTATGACGAGGAAGACAACATCGCTCCGCTCGGCGACGAGCTGGCGGCCGCGCTCGCGGCGCTGGACCTGCCGTGGGAGGTGATCTTCGTCGACGACGGCAGCCGCGACGGCACGCGCAAGCGCGTGCTCGAGGCCGTCGAGCACCGGCCCGGCTTCCGGCTCGTGCCGCTCGACCGCAACCAGGGCCAATCCGCCGCGCTCGTGGCGGGCGTGCGCGCGGCGCGGCACAGCCACGTGGCGACGATCGACGGCGACCTGCAGAACGACCCCGCGGACATCCCGCGGCTGGTCGCGCTGGCGCGCGACGTGGACGTGGTGATCGGCAAGCGCGCGAAGCGGCGCGACACCGTCTGGCGTCGGCTCGCGGGGCGCTTCGCGAACGCGATCCGCAGCCGCGTGCTCGGCGACGGCGCGTCGGACACGGGCTGCTCGCTGAAGCTCTTCCCCGCGCAGGCGCTGCTGGCGCTGCCGCGCTTCGACGGCATGCACCGCTTCCTGCCGGCGCTGTTCCGCTATCAGGGCCTCACCGTGCGCGAGGTCGACGTGAACCACCGCGCGCGCGTGGCCGGCCGCTCGAAGTACACGAACTTCGCGCGCCTGCGCCGCACGGTGTTCGACCTGGCCGGGGTGTACTGGCTGTCGAAGCGCACCATCCGCGTCGGCACGCGCGACGACGCCTGACGCGAGTCAGTCGTCGTCGTTCGCCACCTGCGCCTGCAGCCAGAAGAACAGCCGCGCGAAGTCCGGGTGGTCGCGCGACAGGAAGACCAGGCGCTCGCGCTCGTCGATCGGCAGCGTGGCGTACGTCTTCGCGAGCTCGGTCGCGCGCGGCTCGATGGCGCCGTTCTCGAGCCCGGCGAGCAGCACGAAGCCGAAGAGCAGCCCGGCCGCGGCCGCGCCCGGCCGCGCCGCGAGCGCCGCGGCGCCCGCGAGCGCGAACGCGGTGAAGGGCAGGGCGACGCACGCCGCGCTCGCCAGGGGCGACAGGTCGTCGAGCCAGTGGAAGAAGAGCGCGTGCAGCACCGCGCCGGTGGCGCACGCGGCCGCGCCGAGCGGACCGAGCACGCGCAGGCCCCAGCGGAAGCGCGCGCCGAATTCGCGCGCCGCGGCGGCGAGCGCGTCGGCGGAGCAGAGCGCCAGCCCCGGCAGCATCGACAGCGTGTAGTGCTTCTGCTTCTGCGGCAACAGCGAGAACGCCGCGAAGGGCACCAGGAACACGAGCGCCGCGAAACGCCGGCGCGGCTCGCCCCGCTGCAGGCGCGTCGACCCGAGCCGCCACAGCACGAGCGGCAGCGCGATGCTCGCGGGCAGCGCGCGCGCCGGGAGCACCGACAGGTACCACCACACGGGACGGAAGTGCGCCGCGGCGCGCGCCTCGCCGCTGCCCAGCGGCAGGAGCAGCGCGTCGCGGAACAGCTGGAGCGCGCCAGGCACGAACACGAGGATCGCCACGTACCAGGAGATCCCGATCCCCGCGGCGAGGGCCAGGCTGGCGAGCACGCTGCGCTCGCGCAGCGCCCGCAAGCGCCGCTCGAGCGCCAGGTACACCAGAATGGGTAGCGCGATCGTGAAGACGATCGCCGTGGCCTTGGTCAGGAAGGCCAGGCCCGCGAGCACGGCGAACGCCCACAGCCCGCGGCGCCAGCCGCCGTCGGCGATGCGGTCGAAGCAGAAGAGCGCCGCCGTCGAGAGCAGGGCGAGCAGCATCTCGGCGTCGCCCCGCCGCCCCGACGTGTGTACCTGCACCATCACGGCGAGCAGGCCCGCGGCCAACAGGCCGGCGCCGCCGCCGCCGAGGCTCCGGCCCCAGAGACCGACCAGCGCGACCAGGCCGAGCGCCGCGCAGACCGAGACGGTGCGCACGGGCAGCGGCCCCGTTTCACCGAAAAGTGTCGCGGCGGCAGCGCCCGCCCAGTAGAAGAGCGGCGGCTTCTGGAGCCGCACCTTGTCGCCGAAGTACGGCACGAGGAGCTCGCGCGTCTCGACCATGCGGCGCACGACCTCGACGCAGCGCGTTTCGCTCGACCGATCCATCGGGTCGGCGCGCAGGCCCAGCAACAGCGCGAACGCCAGCGCCGCCAACAGCGCCAGCAGGCCGAGCGCGAAGCCGGTGCGGCTCTCCCTCATGCGGCGCGCAGACATAGCACAGCGGCGTCTTGACATTCACGACGTGCCGCGAGATTCTCGGCTCCCGATGCCCCACCCGACTCACTGCTGCACGACGAAGTCGACGGCCCCGTTCGCGGCCGCGATGGAGATCCTCGTCGTGTAGCCGGAAGGGCACATCTCGGTTTTCGCCGAACGCCCTTCCGGACCTCCCGGAAGGGCGTTCGGCGTTTCAGGAGACTTCGCCGTGGACCTGGCCATCGAGCTCGACAGCCTGCGCAAGGTGTTTCGCGTGAGCGAGCGGACGCAGGGCCTCGCCGGCGCACTGCGCGGACTCTTCGCGCCGCGCATGCGCGACGTGGTCGCGGTCGACGGCGTGTCGTTCGCGATCGCGCCGGGCGAGCGCGTGGCGTTCGTCGGGCCGAACGGCGCGGGCAAGTCGACGACGCTGAAGGTGCTGTCGGGCATCCTGCGCCCCACGTCCGGCCGCGTGCGCGTGGCGGGGCTCGAGCCCGGCCGCGACCGCGGCGCGCTCGGCTACCGCATCGGCGCCGTCTTCGGGCAGCGTTCGCAGCTGTGGCTGCACCTGCCCGCGCTCGACACGTTCGACCTGCTCGCGCGCGTGTACGAGCTCGAGCCCGCGGAGTACCGCGCGCGCCGCGACGAGCTGGTGCGCGCGTTCGACATCGCCGAGGTCGCGCAGAAGCCCGTGCGCCAGCTCTCGCTGGGCGAGCGCATGCGCTGCGAGCTGGCGGCGAGCCTGTTGCACCGCCCCGAGATCCTGTTCCTCGACGAGCCGACGATCGGCCTCGACGTGGTGGCGAAGGCGACCATCCGCGACCTGGTGCGCGAGCGGTGCCTGCGCGACGGCTGCACGGTGCTGCTCACTTCGCACGACACCGGCGACATGGAGCGCGTGTGCGAGCGCGTGCTCGTGATCCACCGCGGCCGGCTGCTGCTGGACCGGCCGGTCGACGCGCTGCGCAAGAGCTTCATCCCGCGCAAGCGCATCTCGGTGGTGTCGGAGGAGGCGGAGCTCTCGTTCGATCTGCCGGGCGTGGTGCAGCTGCCGAGCGCGCCGCACCGCACCGAGCTGGAGGTCGATCTGCGCGCGATCGGCGTCGACCGCGTGGTGTCGCGCATCGTGGCGAGTGCGCGCGTGCTCGATCTGTCGGTCGAAGACCCGCCCATGGAGGAGATCGTGACCGCGATCTACGCCGGCGCCGCGCCCGCGGAGGCTACGGGATGACCGCGCAACGGCTGGGCCGAGTGACTGCCAAGTATCTCGCGTTTGCGCGGGCAGCGGGGCGGCGTGCGCGCGCGCAGCGCTGGTCGCTGTTGGGCCGCACCGTGTTCATCGGGATCGTCCTGTTCGTGTTCTCGCGCATCTGGGCCGCGATCGGCCCGCGCGACGGCCTGCCCGGGATCGGCCCGCGCGACTTGATCTGGTACCTGGCGCTGACGGAGTGGCCGGTGCTGTCCGTGCCGCAGGCGTTCCTCGCCATCGAGGCCGACGTGCGCTCCGGCGACGTGGCGGTGCGCCTGGTGCGGCCCGTGGCGTACGTGGGCGCGCACCTGGCGGAAGCCGCGGGCGAGACGGCCACGCGACTCGTGTTCGTCGGCTCGAGCGCGTTCACGTTCGCCTACTTCATCGCGGGCGGCCTGCCGGCCGACCCGCGCGGGCTCTTGCTGGCGCTGCCGCTGGTGTTGCTGGCGTGCGTGCTGCTGTTGCTGTCCGTGACCGCGATCGGCGTGACGTCGTTCTGGGTGGTCGACTCGATGCCGTTCTTCTGGATCTGGCAGAAGCTGATGTTCGTGCTGGGCGGGCTGTTGTTCCCGCTCGAGCTCTACCCCGAGTGGCTGCAGCGGGTCGCCCGCGCGACGCCGTTCCCGTACATGTGCTGGGGACCCGGCAGCATGGCGTTCGGCTTCGCGCCGGGCAGGGCGCTCGTGAACGCGGCGGGCGGACTCGCTTGGGCGGCGGCGCTGGCCGCGGGGCTCGTCGCGCTGTCGCGCGGCGCGCGCGCGCGGCTGTCGGTGAACGGAGGCTAGCGATGCAGAGGCTGATCGCGAACCTGCGCTTCGCGCGCGCGCTCGTGGTGACGAATCTGCGCGCGAGCCTGGCGCTGCGCGCGTCGTTCTGGCTGCAGGCGGCGTTCATGGCGGGGAACAACTTCGCGTTCTTCACCATGTGGTGGATCCTGTTCGCGCGGTTCAAGACGCTGGGCAGCTGGCGCGTCGACGACATGCTGACACTATTCGGTGTAGTTGCGCCGGGCTTCGGCCTGGCGGTCGCGCTGGCCGGCGGCGCGCGCACGCTCGCGCGCGGGATCGTCGACGGCGAGCTCGACCCGCTGCTGGTACAGCCGAAGTCGCCGCTCCTGCACTGGGCCGGCTCGGCGAGCGCCGCGTCGGGCTGGGGCGACCTCGCGAGCGGCATCGGCATGCTGTGGCTGGCCGGGCGGCTGGACTGGGCGAACGCGCCGTTCATCGCGCTGGCGATCGCCGCGAGCGCGGTCGCGTTCGCGGCGTCGTCGCTCGCGTTCCAGAGCCTCGCCTTCTGGCTGGGCGACGTGGAGCAGCTCGCGCTGCAGCTGCGCGACTTCACCTTGAACTTCGCGCTGTATCCGCAGCCGCTGTTCGGCGGCGCGATCCAGCTGCTGCTCTACACGCTGCTGCCTGCGGCGGCCGTGGGCTTCCTGCCGGTCGCGGTCGTGCGCGCGCCGAGTGTCTGGACTTGCGCGGGGGCGCTGGCGGGCGCCGTCGCCTGGGGCGCCGTCGCGGTGGGGATCTTCGCGCTCGGGCTGCGCCGCTACGAGTCGGGCAGCCGCTTCGGGGCGCGCGGCTAGACGCCCGCGACGGCGCGGTACACCGAGCGGAGTCGCCGCGCCGAGGCGGTCCACGACATCTCTCTCGCGCGCGCGAGCCCTCGCGCCACCAGCTCGGCGCGAAGCGCGGAGTCGCCCGTCGCGCGGCGCAGCGCCTCGGCCAGCGCGTCGGGCTCGCGCGCGTCGACGAGCAGCGCCGCGTCGCCCGCGGCTTCCGGCAGCGACGCCGCGTTCGAGCACACGACCGGCGTGCCGCACGCCATCGCCTCCAGCACGGTGAGCCCGAAGCCCTCGTACAGGCTCGGCACCGCGCACGCGCGCGCCGCGCCGAGCAGCGCCACGAGCTCCGCCTCGGGAATCCCGGTGAGCCGCGTGGTGCGCGCGCGTACGCCGTGCCGATCGAGCGCCGCCTCGACCTCGCGCTCGCCGTCCGTGCCGCGGCCGACCAGCACGAGCCGCAGCTCCGGCAGCTGCCCGAGCGCCGCCACCAGCGCCGGGAAGTTCTTGCGCGGCGTGAGCAGCCCGATCGCGATCACGTAGTCGCCGTGCCGTTCCCGCAGCTTCGCGATCGCCTCGGGCGGCGACGGGTGGAACCGCTCGGTGTCGACACCGAGATGCACCGGATGCACGCGCGGCGGCGCGAGCCCGTACTCCTCGCACACCTCGCCCGCGGTGAAGGCGCTGTACGTGACCACGTGGTCGGCACGCGCGACGGCGTCCGCGATCCGCCCGCCGCGGCGCTCGCGCCAGTGCTCGCTCACCCACGCGGCGTTCCGCACCGCGTTCAGGTCGTGGATGGTGACCAGCTTCGGCACGCGCGGCGTCTTCGGCACGTACACGCCCATTGCGTGGAACAGCGCCGTGCCGGGGATGAGGAGCGCGTTCAGCGGATCGACGAGAACCCGCACGTGCGCGTTGGGCGCGCGCGGCCGGAACAGCTCGCCCTTGCGCCAGCGCGAGAACCGCGTGCACAGCGCGTAGTCTGTCCTCGGGTCTTCCGCGAGCAGCGCCGACACCAGCCCGCGGATCGTGCCGCCGACGCCGCCGAACGGCGGCCGCCCCGCGGCGGAGCTCACCTCGAGCGCGATCCGGCTCACTCGCAGAGGCGCGGCAGGATCTCGCCGATGGGTCCGCGGATCACCGCGTCGGCGAGGTCGTCCATCTCGGTCGGCTCGCCGTTCACGATCACCACGCGCGCGCCGCCGCGCTTCGCGATCGGCACGACCGCGGCGATCGGGTACACGGACAAGGTGGTTCCCACGGCGAGCATCAGGTCGCACTCGTTCGCGGCGCGCTCGGCGCGCTGGAGCTCGTGCGCGACCAGGTTCTGCCCGAACGAGATCGTGGCCGATTTCAGGATCCCCCCGCACGAGCGGCAGGGCGGGTCGCTCTCGCCGGCCGACACGCGCGCGAGCGCGCGCTCCATGGGCGCGCGCTCGCCGCAGTCGAGGCACACGACTTCGCGCATGGAGCCGTGGATCTCGACCAGCCGCGCGGGCGAGGTGCCCGCGGCCAGGTGCAGGCCGTCGACGTTCTGCGTGATCAGGCACAGGAGCCGACCGGTCTGCTCCAGCTTCGCGAGCGCCCGGTGGCCGGCGTTCGGCTCGGCCTTCCACGCCGGCGACTCCAGGCGGTGGCGCCAGGCGCGCTCGCGCACGCCCTTGTCGGCGACGTAGTGCGACAGGGTGGCCAGCTTCTCGGCGCCCGGGTTCTTGGTCCACACCCCGTTCGGGCCGCGGAAGTCCGGGATGCCCGACTCGGTGGAGATCCCGGCGCCCGTCAGCACGGCGATCCGGCGCGCCTCGCGCAGCCAGCCGGCCACCTCGCGCAGCGACGCTTCTGCGTTCGACATGCGCAGGATTCTCGCACGACTGGCGCAGCCGGTCGGCGGTCTCCTACGATCCCGCCGTGCTCCCGAAATCGACGTCCTACCACTCGCCCAAGCTCGAGGGACGCCGCATCGAAGCGAAGGGCGGGCGGACGCTGGTCGCGCGCGAAGCCATCTCGGCGGGCGAGGTCGTCGTGGTGTTCGGCGGCGAGGTCGTGCCGGCCGCGGCGCTCGACTCGCTCTCGGCCGCGCAGCGGCTCCTGACCCTGCAGGTCGAAGAGGACCTGTACCTGGTATCGAGCCGCGACGGCGCCGCCGACTGGGTGAACCACTCGTGCGACCCGAACTGCGGGCTGTCGGGGCAGATCGCGCTGGTCGCGCTGCGCCGCATCGAGCCGGGCGACGAGATCACGTTCGACTACGCCATGAGCGACGGCACGCCCTACGACCAGTTTCCGTGCGGCTGTGGCGCGCCGACGTGTCGCCGTGCGGTGTCGGGCGACGACTGGAGCCGGCCCGAGCTCTGGGAGCGCTATCGGGGTCACTTCTCGCCCTACCTGCAGCGTCGCATCGACGCCAAGCTGGCGGGGACACGCGATGTGCGGTCTCATGTCGGACGGGGGCGAGTGGAGCAAGGGCAGGGGAGTCGACCGTGAACGACCAGGCACCGGAATACGATGGCGCGATCGACCGCGGCCTCGAGGGCGTCGTCACGTGTACGACGTCGATCAGCTCGATCCAGGGCTCGACGCTGCTGTTGCGCGGCTACACGATCGAAGACCTCGCCGCGAACGCGACGTTCGAAGAGCTCGTCTATCTGCTCTGGTACGGCTGGCTGCCGACGCGCCGCGAGCTGGACGAATTCTCGACCGATCTGCACCACTCGATGGCGCTGCCGCCCGAGTCGTTCGGCTGGTTCCACGGCCTGCCGACGCGCGTGCACCCGATGGACTTCCTGCACGCGGTGATCGCGGGCCTCACGCTGCACGATCCCGACGCGAACCTGGTGAACGCGGCGGCGACGCTGCGCAAGTCGACGCGCCTCTCCGCGCGCGTGGGCACGATCGTGGCGGCCTACCAGCGCGTGCGCAGCGGCCAGTGGCCGCTGCAGCCGCTGCCCGAGAAGTCGATCGCCTGGAACTTCCTGTACATGCTGAAGGGCGAGGAGCCGGACGAGCGCACGGTGCGCCGCTTCGACACGTGCCTGATCCTGCACGCCGACCACGAGCTGAACGCGTCGGCGTTCTCGGCGCGCGTCACGTCGAGCACGTTGTCGGGGCTCTATTCGAGCGTGATGGCCGCGATCGGCACGTTGAAGGGCCCGCTGCACGGCGGCGCCAACGAGCAGGTCGCGCGCATGCTGCTCGAGGTCAAGTCGCCCGACCGGCTCGAGGCCTGGCTCGAGAATCACTTGAAGTCGGGCGAGAAGGTGATGGGCTTCGGGCACCGCGTGTACAAGGAGGGCGATCCGCGCGCGAAGATCCTGAAGCGGATGAGCGCCGAGATCACCAAGGAGAACGGCCACCCCGAGCTGTACGAGATGAGCGCGCGCCTCGAGGAGCTCATGGCGCAGAAGAAGGGGCTCATCTGCAACGTCGATTTCTACTCGGCGTCCGTCTACTACAGCATGGGCATCCCGATCGACCTGTTCACCCCGGTGTTCGCCACCAGCCGCATCGCGGGCTGGTGTGCGCACGTGCTCGAGCAGTACCAGAACAACCGCATCTACCGGCCGCGCGGCAAGTACGTCGGACCCCTCGGCGAGGTGTACGTCCCGATCGACGAGCGCTAGCCGGCGCGTCGCGGAGCGGTTCTTCGCTTGGACTCGGCGGAGCTCGCGAGGATGGGGATCTGGATCGGGTTCCTGGCCCTGATCCTCCTGTTCCTCGCCATCGACCTGGGCGTCTTCAACAAGACGCCGCGCGTGATCGGCACGCGCGAGGCGCTGGCCTGGACGCTCTTCTACGTGTCGCTCTCGCTCGCGTTCAGCGGCGTGGTGTGGGCGCTGTTCGAGCACGACTGGGGCGGCATCGCCACCCGCGCGCACGAGCAGATCGACGGCCGCCACGCGGTGCTGCAATACCTGACGGGCTACGTGGTCGAGTACTCGCTCTCGCTCGACAACGTGGTCGTGATCGCGCTGATCTTCAGCTACTTCCGCGTGCCGCTCGCGTACCAGCACCGCGTCCTGTACTGGGGCGTGCTGGGTGCGCTGGTGTTCCGTGGGCTCATGATCGGGGCCGGCGCCGCGCTGCTCTCGCGCTTCGAATGGGTCTCGTACGTGTTCGGCGGCGTGCTGATCTGGTCGGCTCTGCGCATGCTCATGGCGAGTGGCGAGGCCGAGCCGAAGGCCGGCGACGGCAAGATCTACAAGCTCGCGCGCAAGCTCTACCCCGTGCACGACGACTTCGCCGGCCACCGCTTCTTCATCCTGCAGCAGGGCAAGCGCTACGCGACGCGGCTCTTCGTGGTCTTGCTGTGCGTCGAGACCTCGGACGTGATGTTCGCGGTCGACTCCATCCCGGCGATCTTCGCCGTCACGAGCCACCCGTTCCTGGTGTTCAGCTCGAACGTGTTCGCCGTGCTGGGCCTGCGCAGCCTGTACTTCGCGCTCGCGCCGATGATCGAGCACATGAAGTACATGAAGGCGAGCCTGGTGCTGCTGCTCCTCTTCGTGGGCGTGAAGATGATCGTGCACCATCGCTGGCCCATTCCGAACGGCGCCTCGCTCGGCGTGATCCTCGCCATCCTGGCGATCGGCGCCATCGCCTCGCTCGTCGCCGCGCGCCGCGACTCGGCGCGGCTCGGCTCGCCGGTCGCGCCCGCCGAGCTCGAGGCGCTGGCGCGCTTCACCCTGCGCGCGGCGTGGCGCGTGATCGTGCTGGTCGTCGGCGGCACGGTGCTGCTCGTCGGTGTCGCCATGCTGGTGCTGCCGGGCCCGGGCATCGTCGTCGGCGGGGCAGGGCTCGCGATCCTGGCGACCGAGTTCATGTGGGCGCGGCGCCTGCTCGCGCGCGTGCGCGATTCCGCCACGAGCGCGGCGTCGGCCGTGTCCGGCGCGCTGCGCCGCGGCTCGTCGGGCCACTAGGGTTGGTGCGCGAGCTCTCGGTCGCGCCGCGCGGCCCGGGACTCCACGAAGTGACGCGCGAGATCGCGGCGCTCGTGCGCGAGAGCGGCGTGCGCGAAGGCCTGTGCACCGTGTTCGTGCGCCACACCTCGGCCAGTCTCGTGATCCAGGAGAACGCCGACCCCGACGTGCGCCGCGACCTCGAAGCCTTCTTCGCGCGCCTCGTCCCCGAAGGCGACCCGCTCTACCGCCACGTGACCGAAGGCTCCGACGACATGCCCGCGCACGTGAAGGCCGCGCTCACACAGACGTCGCTGTCGATTCCGATCGTCGGAGGGAAGCTCGCGCTCGGGACCTGGCAGGGGATCTATCTGTGGGAGCACCGAAGGGAGCAGAGCGAGCGGTCGATCGCGGTGCACGTGGGGGAGTGAACGCGCACGGAGCAGCGCGTCGCTGTCAGTGCGCCGCTGCGGCGCGTCGCGTGAACGAGAGGACGTAGGCTTGGCTGCGCAGGACGATCAGCGGATCGTCCGAAGGCTCGATCCCGTCGGTGACAGCCGTGGGCAGGAAGAGGAGCTTCTTCTCGGCGTCGGCGCTGTCGGCGGCGACCTTCGTGAGCGTGAGCACGCCGAGCAGCGCGACCGGGCGGTCGTCGGGCCACGCTTGCGTCGGGTCCTTGGTCTGGTCTCCCGGCGCGGCGAGCTGCGCCTCGAGCTGGAACTTCACCGGCGACTTCGCGAGGCGCGCGCGGAGCTCGTCGACGAGGAAATCGAGGGGTTGCTTCGCCGCGTCTTCCGGCGTGAGATGCACGAGCTTCTCGGGCGCGAATACGTAGCGGACCGCCTGCTTCTTCCCGGCCGCGTTCGTGAAGATGAACGCGTCGATGCCGTGATACTCCTCGTCGCCGAAGCTCGCAGGTGTGGCCACGCTTCCGAGCGCCTTCGGCACGCTGGGGTGATTCGCGATGAACGTGTCGAGCGCGTTCGGCTTCGGCGAGCCCGGCGGGCTCGCGGCGATCGCCAGGTTCAGGTCGCGGAAGTCCTCGCCGGTCGCGACCGGAAAGGTCTTCAGCGAGTTCGTGACCATGTCGGAGACGGAGCCGCCCGGCAGCTGGAACTTCACCGCCAGCCCGTGCGGATTGGCGCCCGGGGACCCGTCCGGCACGGTCGGCAGCCCGCCCGCGTCCGAGAACCGCACGGTGACCGGGAGCTTCCCGCTCGCGAAGATCGGCGACGTGGTCCACTTCGCCGCCTCGGGCGCAGGCTCGAAGCTGCCCTCGGCGACGATGCCCTTCGCGTGATTCGCGCGGAAGCCCGGGTGCGAGCCGTAGATCTTGTTCATCGCGTCGACGATCTGAGTGGCGAGATCGTCCGCGGGCGCCGCGCTCGAGAGTGCCAGAAGCAGAGCGGCGAGAGCCAGCGTCTTCATGGAGCCGGTGTACCCCGGCGCGTCGCCGCCGGCAAGTGAGTCGAGTCAGCGCGCTCCGAGCGTCTTCACACGTCTGCCATCGGACAGCCCCGCGGCGTCACCCACCACGAGGGCTTCTCCGCCCGACAGCCCTTCCGCGACGATGACCTGATCGCCGCGGTCGCCGCCGGTCTTCAGCGCCTGGCGGCGCAGCTTTCCGCCGGTGACGACCCACGCGTACGTGCCGCCCGAGTCGGTGCGCACCGCGGTCTTCGGCGCGAGCACGAGCGGCGGGCCACCGGGGGCGACGGGCTGATCTCCGGAGAGGAACTGGATGCGCACGCTCATGTCGGGCAGCAGGTACTCGTCGGGGTTCGGGATCGAGACCTCGATCTTCAGGGTGCCCTTCGCGCGGTTCACCTGCGGGTAGAGCTTCACGACCTTCGCGTCGTAGCGCTTGTCGGGGTACGCGTCGGGAGTCACTGCGGCGGGCTGGCCGAGGCGCACGCGCGAAAGGTCGGCTTCGGCGACGTCGACCTCGGCGCGCAGATCGGAGAGGTTCGCCATGCGGATCAGGTCGCCCGAGCCCGAGAAGCCGCCGGGCACGGCCATCTCGCCGATCTCCTTCAGCTTGGCCAGGATCACGCCGTCGGCGGGGGCACGCAGCACGGTGTAGTCCAGGTTCACCTCGGACTGCGCGATGTCGGCCTCGAGCTGGCCGACCTGCGCGGCGTCCACGCGCAGCTGCGTCTCTGCGGTGTCGAGCTCGGCCTGCGACGCGTAGTTCGCCGCGCGCAGCTTGCGCTGGCGCTCGAGCTGCAGCTTGTGCAGGTCCATGTTCGCGTGCACCACGGCGAGGCGCGCCTTCTGGCTCTCGAGCGCCGCGCGGTAGTCGCGGTCGTCGAGCTTCACCAGCGGGTCGCCCTTCTTCACGTGGTCCGACTCGTCCACGTAGAACTTCTCGATGCGGCCGGGGATGCGCACGCCGATCGAGATGTACTTGTCGGCCGTGACCACGTAGCCCGAGCCGGAGAGCACCGACACCGCGGGCGCGGCGCTGCCGGTCTCGACGCGCGACGCGTAGGCGACATCGACCGGTGTCGCCCCGGAGAGCGCGAGCCAGGCGATCAGCGCGACGAGCAGCGCTGCGGCGGCTCCGCCCCCCGCGAGCCAGCGCGTGGGCGGCAGTCGGCGCTGCTTCTTCGCTCTGCGCGTATCCCGATCGATGCGCAGGGCGGTGAGCTCATCGCGCAAATTTCGCGGCGCTTCGGCGGCCATGCGACGAACCGGATTCTACGCCTTTCGCAGCGCTTCCACCGGCCGCAGGCGCGCCGCGGCCGCGGCAGGGAAGAGTCCGCCCAGGAGCCCGATCAACAGCGCCAACAGGAACGGCATGACCAGGTCCTGGGGCGCGACCCGGAGCACGACCACGTTGGTGGTGAAGGTGAGCGCCGGCAGGCCGACACCGCCGAGCGACGCGCTGATCGCCACGGCGAGCAGCGCGGCTGCGAGCGCGCCCACGGCGAAGCCGACGCCCGCGATCATGATCGACTCGACCAGGAACGCGAGCAGGATCGTGCCGCGCGAGAAGCCGAGCGCGCGCAAGGTGCCGATCTCGGAGATGCGCGCCTGCACCGCGGCGTACATCGTGTTGGTCGCGCCGAAGATCGCGCCCATGCCGGCGAAGATCGCGAGGCTCGCCACGATGAAGTACAAGACCTTCGCGGTCGACATCAGGCTCTCGTAGTAGTCGAGCTCGGGCTTGGCCTGCAGCGACCAGCGCTGATCGCCTTCGATCCTGCGCGCGAGCGCGTCCATGTCGGCGCCGGGTGCGACGCGGACGCGGAACGCGGAGTAGGGCACCGAGCGCTTCGCGTCGTCGGCGAGCTGGCGCGCATCGACCCAGACCTCGCTCTCGAACGTGGAGCCGCCCGACTCGAGCACGCCCACGATCTTCCAGTTGCCCGTTCCGAAGTGCACGGTCTTGCCGAGCTGCGCCCCCGCGTAGCGCTGCGCGATCGTCTTGCCGACCACGGCCTCGCCGCTCGACGGCTGGAACATGCGGCCCTCGGCGATGTGCACCTCGTCGTGCACCTGCAGCGCGACCGGGTCGACGCCGCGCACGAGCACGTTCTCGCGCGCGCCCGACGCCGTATGGAAGAACGGCTGCACCACGAGCTCGGGCGACACGAGCGGATTGCCCTGGGCATCCTTCGCGATGCCCTCGAAGAAGCGGATCGCCTGGTACGCCTCGAGCGGCACCTGGCTCGAGCCGTCGTTCGTCGCGCCTTTGCGCATGACCACCAGGTTGTAGGGCGAGCCGGATGCCACCAGAGTGCGTTTCAGGCTGCCGATCAGGCTCCAGAACAAGGTGATCGCGACGACGACGAGCGCGATCACGGCGACCGTGAAGAGCGTACGCGTCCCGCGCGCGTACATGCTGCGCCAGCTGTACGAGAGCGGCAGCGCCACGCCTAGAACACCTCGCGCAAGGTCTGTGCGACGCTGCGCCGCGACGCGCCCAGCGCCGGGATCCAGCCCGACAGGATCCCGATGAAGAACGAGACGAAGATCGCCTGCACGAGGATCGTCCCGCTCACCACGAAGCTCGTGAGCGCGCCCATCCCGCCCGGCTGGGCGGCGTTGAATTTGGAGTGCAGGAGCTCCAATCCGCCCCAGGCGACGAGCGCTCCCGCCGCGCCGGCCACGAGTGCGAGGAGCCCGGCCTCCGCGAGCAACGTCGCGAAGATGGTCTGCTTGCGGAAGCCCATCGCCTTCAGGATGGCGATCTCGCCGACGCGCTCGCGGATCGACATGCTCGCGGTGTTCGCCGCAATGAACACGATGCAGAGCGTGACCACGCCGGCCACGATCTGGATGATGGCCACGATCTGCTTGATGCTGCTGAAGAAGTTCCCGACGAAGCTCGACTCCGTCTCGCTCGTCGTGACGGCGTCGCTGTTGTGGAACAGCTCGTCGATCTGCGCCATCACCGCGCCGACGCGGCCCGGGTCGTCGACGCGCGACCAGATCATGCCGGTGGTGTCGAAGTTCACTCCCGCGTCTTGCAGCGCTTGCGCGAGGTACTCGCGCTGGAAGTAGAAGGTCGTGTTGCCCTGCTGCGGAATCGCGCCGACGATCTTGAAGGTCAGGCTGACGGGGAAGACCGTGCTCGTCAGCGTGACCTCGTCGCCGACCTTCCATTTCTGCTGGTCGAGCGTGGCCTGATTGACGAGCGCGGCGTTCCGGTACTTGGCGAAGTCGTCGAAGGCGCTCTGCGGCAGGTTCCAGTCGGGGTAGACCTGCGCGAGCTGGTCGGGGTCCACCGCGAAGTTCGCGAACTCGACGCCCTTGGTGACGTCGACGGCGCCGCCGAACCAGTTCCAGCTGATCGCCGCAGACACGCCCGGGACGGCGCGCACCTTCGCGAGATAGGCGTACGGCAGCGAGTACACGATGCCCGCCTCGTTGTGCGTGGAGATGCGCGTGGTCCCCGAGGCGCGCGCGATGATGTTGTCGAGCCCCGCCGGCATCGTGCGGAGGATGCACACGAGGGCGATCGAGATCGCGATCGCGAAGCCCGTGAGCAGCGAGCGGATCTTGTTGCGCCCCAGGTTGCGGATCACGAGCGGCAAGTACTTCATCCCGCGACTCCGGCGCGCGCGGCGCCGCCGGGCCGCGTCTCGAGCAGCACGCCCTTGTCGAGGTGGATCACCTCGTCGACCCACTTCTCGGCGCGCGGGTCGTGCGTGACGATCACGACCGTCTTGCCGAAGTCGCGCCGCAAGGTTTGCAGCAGCGACAGGATCTCTTCCGCGTTCTTCGCGTCGAGGTCGCCGGTGGGCTCGTCGGCGACGATGAGCTCGGCGTCGGTCACGATCGAGCGCGCGATCGCCACGCGCTGCTGCTCGCCGCCCGACAGCTCGCGCGGCCGGTGGCTGCCGCGGTCGGCCAGGCCGACCACGCGCAGCGCCGTCTCGGCGCGCTGGCGGCGTTCCGCACGCGACAGGTTGGTGAGCAGGAGCGGCAGCTCCACGTTCTCGACCGCCGACAGCACGGGGATCAGGTTGAAGAACTGGAACACGAAGCCGACGGTGTGCGCGCGGAACGCGGCGAGCTCGTCCTCGGACAGGTCGTTCAGCCGTTGGTTCGCGACGGTGACGTCGCCCGAGTCGGGCCGGTCGAGGCCCGCGAGCACGTTGAGCAAGGTCGACTTGCCCGAGCCCGACGGGCCCATGAGCGCGACGAAACGCTGCCGCTCGACGTGCAAGCTCACGCGCTCGAGCGCGTGGATCTCGTCGGCGCCGCGGTGGTAGAGACGGGACACGTTGACGAGGTCGATCACGGCACGGCTCCTCGCGGGGGGAGCTGGAAGTCTATCGGATCGAGGTTCGGGCCGCGCTGCCGCGGGGAAGCTGCACTCGAGCTAGAGCCCGTGACGCATTTCTGCGACGGCTTCGATCAGCCGGTCGAGCACTCGGCGCACGTCGTGCGCGGGCGGGCGCGCGGGCGGCGCGCGGTCCGCGGCCGGCTCGGGCGGGTTCAGGTCCTGGTGATCCAGGAAGGCGGCGATCACGCGGTGCAGCTTGCCGCTGGTGAGGCGGCGCCGGTAGCGGATCAACCGGTCCGTCGCGTAGTCCACTCCGTCGCCCGTGATGCGGTCGCGCCGGTTGATGACGGCCGAGCGGCGCGCGACCTCGTGCAGCACGTCTGCGAGCGGGCGCGCTTCGTGCGCCGAGGCCGCGCGCAAGAGCGCGAGGTAGGTCTTCTGGAAGCGCGATGCCATGCGCAGGCGGGCCGTGGACGGCCGCCGATCGGCGCGCGCGGCGTAGCTCGACAGGCCGAGCGCGAGCAGCTCGCGCGCGGGCAGCGGGCGGCCCCCGCTCTCGAGCAGGCGCGTCGGCAGCTCGCGCAGCATGTCGCGCATGCTGAACACCGCGTTCCAGGTCAGCCCGTCGGGCACCTTCTGCGGCCCGCGCGCCGACCGCGCGCGCTCGAAGTAGCTGAACGCGCGCCGGAAGCGCTCGAGCTCGCGCGGGCAGGCACGGATCAGGAACGCGCCCGTCTCGGCGCGCACGCCCAGCTTGCGTGCGAGCAGCCGCGTCTTCGTGGCGACGAACTCGCGGTCGAAGATGCGCAGCGCGGGGTCGCGTGCGAAGGCCTCGACGGGCCGCTTCTTCCCTTCGAGCAGGTACGCGCGGATCTGCGCGAAGCACTGCGCGATGTAGCGCGCCTTCTGGCGCTGCTCGGGCAGCGTGGTCGACCAACGGTCGGTGTCGTCGAAGCGGTACTCGCGGTGGAACAGGCCGAACTGGCGCACCGAGCCGTAGTCCACGATGCCGCCGTCCGCGAGCACGTTGTCGCCGTCCCAGTCGAGCCAGCAGAACACGTACTCGCTCTCGAACGTGGCGGCCGCGCGCGCGAAGGTGCGCGCGCATTCGTCGGCCAGGAAGCGCCAGCGCGCGGGTCCCTCGGCCACGCGTGGCCAGACGCCGTTCGCGATCTGGCGCTCGCAGAACACGTCGATCGCCGCGCGCAGGCGCGGCAGGTCGCTCTGCTTCAGCGGCGCGAAGAAGTGCGACGGGCGCAACAGGTTCCGACCCGCGCGCACGTTGATCGCCTGGCCGTTGGGCAGCGCGATGACCGCCAGCACGCGCTCGGTCGCGATGCCGTTGCGGTGGAACGTCTCGGAGAGGAGCGCCGCCGAGATGCCTTCGCCGAGGGCCGCGGTGCCGCAGCCGTACGACGCCGTGCGCGAGCCCGTGCGGAAGAAGCGGCCCTCGATCGCCGTGGCGGGGCAGAGCCGCGTGACGCCCACGCCGCAGCTCGACACGTCCCATGTGACACCATCATGTGTAATCGTGCCGTTCCACACGCTGCGTCCGTCGCCCGACGTGGTGCCGCGGCGCGACGGGTGCTGCAGCTGCAGGTAGCGCGTGGCCATGTACGTGTGCGGCAGCCTGTCGCGCGCGGGCACGCGCGTGCGGTGCAGGTAGTCCCACTCGTTCAGGATCTGCAGCCCGAACGTGCGCAGGATCGCGCGCGACAGCTCCGGGTTCAGCCGCTCCGGATGCCCCGCCGGGATGAGCCCCATCTCCTTCGCGAGCGCGAAGTTGAAGAAGCAGACCTGCCCGTCGCGGCGACGCCGCGCGGTGTAGTCGACGAAGCCTCCGGCGACTTTGCGCTTCCACGGGTGCGTGCCGTCGATGCGGCGGAAGCGCGGATAGCGGGCCTTGGACACGGGGGGTGTGCCTCTCCGCCCCGATCGGATCCGGCGGAGGCGCGCTTTAGGCTAGGATGACGCTCATGGCGAAGATCGTCGGCAACGTCCGTCCCGAAGACGACTACACGCACCCGCTCGGCCCGGAGCCGAACTTCAACGAGTCGGTGTACTTCAACTTCTTCGACCGCGAGGCCCGGCGCGGCGGCTTCCTGCGCATCGGGAACCGCGCGAACGAGGGCTACGCCGAGCTCACCGTGATCGTGTACGAGCCCGACGGCTCGGCACTGTTCAACTACAAGCGTCCCGCGATCACCTCGAACGACGGCTGGAACGCGGGCGGGCTGTCCGTCGAAGTGCTCGTGCCCGGCGAGAAGCTGCGCACGCGCTACGACGGCTCGGTCGTGTACCTGGCCGACCCGCGCACCATGAGCGACCCCGCGAAGGCGTTCAAGGAGAACCCGCACAAGCGGCTCGCGATCGACCTGGTGCACGAGGGGGTGGGCCCGCTCTACGGCCACGTGGGAAAACCCGGCGACGGCAACGACTTCGCGCGCGCACACTTCGAGCAACACATGAAGGTGTCGGGAACGATCGCGGTCGATGGCGGCGCCCCGGTCGAGCTCCGCGGCCACGGCTTGCGCGACCATTCCTGGGGCCCGCGCTACTGGCAGTCCACGCCGTCGTACCGCTGGATCACCGGCAACTTCGGCGACGACCTCGGCATGGTCATCTCCATCGTCGGGGACCGCGTGGGCGGTGTGTTCCACCGCGGCGAGGAGCTCGTGCGCATCACCGGCGTCACGCTCGACACCGACTACGAGGCGGGCACGCGCTACCACTCCGCGCTGCGCGCCGAGGTCACGTTGGCCGACGGCGCGAAACACCGGATCGAGGGCCGCGTGCGCGGCTTCATCCCGCTGCGGAACCGCCGCTCGGGCCAGAACACGCACATCGGCGAGGGCATGACCGAGTACACGCTCGACGGGAAGCGCGTGGGCTACGGCTTGTCGGAGTACCTCGACCAGAACGCCTAGGGCCAGAAGAGCTTTCGGGCCGCCGACCTCAACTCGTCCCGGAACGCCGGGTGCGCGA
>Ga0335077_10001819_pt1 | contig 25380 bp, 23 predicted proteins | sample Lox_Sample_31_FD_207151 | JGI IMG/M metagenome (GOLD analysis project Ga0335077, IMG submission 207151) | Soil microbial communities from Loxahatchee National Wildlife Refuge, Florida, United States - Lox_Sample_3.1 | ecosystem: Environmental > Terrestrial > Soil > Wetlands | place: USA... | reverse complement strand
CGGCGGTGTCCACCTGGACGTCATAGGCGACACCGGCATGTACCGCGAGCGCCTGGGACCTCGCCATGCCCGCGATCCGATCCGGCCGGCCCGCCTCGCGGCTGGCGGCTACGTCTGGGTCGCAGTGAACACCTGCCCAGAGCACGTCCAGGCCGCGCAGCGCCTGCTGCAACCGGCGCTGTCCCGCGCCGCCGGTGAGGAGCACCTCGTCAAGGATCAGGAGTGCCCCCGCGCTGGCCATTGCCGCCAGGCCCTGATACCAGATGTCCTCGGCTGCCCGGAACTCCGGCGTCACGGTCACCGTGCCGTCCGGCTCCAGCACCAGCCCGGACCTCGGACTATCGCCCCGGCCGGGGAGTGCCTCGGCGAAGACGTCGACGCCGAACGTGAGCCACAGGCCGGGCAGGATCTCCTGCAAGATCCGCGCGATGGAGGACTTCCCGGAACTTGAGCCGCCGTTCAGCACGATTACCTGCATCGCCTAATTCTGGCCCCGGGTAGCCGGGCCGACCAGCCAGGGTCGCAGCCGGCGCCGGTCGCCGGGAGATGATGGGTTCGATGGATGACGTTCAGTATCGCTGGCGCGACGCCATGACGGACGCAGAAATGGTCGCGCTGGTTGCGGCTCACGGCGGCCGGGCGCAGCCGGGATGGTGGGACCAGATTCGCCCGCACAGCCTCGGGTGGGTGACCGCCCGGCGTACGGACGGCCTGCTCACCGGATTCGTCAACGTTGCCTGGGACGGCGGCGACCACGCGTTCCTCCTGGACACGAAGGTGCGGACCGAGTACCAGCGTCAGGGGGTAGCAACGGAACTAGTCCGGGTGGCCGCTCTGCGCTCACAGGCCGCGGGATGCGAGTGGCTGCATGTCGACTTCAAGGCACACCTGGCGCCGTTCTACCTGGGCTCATGCGGCTTCCGGCCGACTGCGGCCGGGCTCATCCAGCTGCTGAGGCAGTAGCCACCCGCCCAGCAGATTGATGCCACCAGCCTTGCGCCAGAGGACGCAGCAGCTCACGTCGCGCTCGGTCAGGCCTGGCGCGAGTTCGGAGAGCTCAATGCCGCGCGGACTGACTTCCGGCGGGCACTCGCGCTCGAGCCGGGGAGCAGCGCGGCAATGAACGAACTCGGCCAGACCAGCCTAGTTGATCGCCGGATCTGAGCAGGGGCAGAGCGCCGGCCATCGGCCGACTCACGGACAGCCAGCGGCTAGACGTTGAACCTGAAATCGACTACGTCGCCGTCGCGCATGACGTAGTCCTTGCCCTCGATCCGCGCCTTGCCTGCTGCCCGCGCGGCGGCGATCGAGCCCGCCGCCATCAGATCGTCGAACGACACGACCTCGGCCTTGATGAATCCGCGCTGGAAGTCGGTGTGGATCACCCCGGCGGCCTCGGGCGCCGTAGCGCCGGCCGGGATGGTCCAGGCGCGCGCCTCCTTCGGACCCGCCGTGAGGAACGTCGACAGTTTCAGCGCGGCGAATCCTGCTCTTGCCAGCTGCGCCAGGCCCGGTTCGCCGAGCCCGAGCTCGGCGAGCAGCTCGGCGGCCTCGGCAGGCTCAAGCTCGGCCAGCTCGGCCTCGGTCTTGGCGTCCAGGAAGACCGACTCGGCCGGCGCAACCAGGTCAGCCAGGCGCTTGCGCAGCTCGAGGTCGGCAAGCTCCGCGTCGTCCTCATTGAAGACGTAAAGGAACGGCTTCGCCGTCAGCAGCTGCAGTTCCCGCAGGTCGGCTATGTCGATTCCGGCCGCTGCCGCGCCCGCGAACAGCGTCGTGCCGCCATCCAGGACCTGCTGCGCCTTCGCCGCGGCAGCGGCGATCCGCACCCGGTCCGGGTCCTTCGCGAATTTCGCTTCCTTCGCCAGCCGTGGCGCCGCCTTCTCCAGCGTCTGCAGGTCGGCCAGCATCAGCTCGGTGCCGATCGTCTCGATATCACGCTCGGGCGAGACGTCGCCGTCAACGTGGCTCACGTCCGGGTCGGCGAAGACGCGGACGACCTGGCAGATCGCGTCGGTCTCGCGGATGTGCGAGAGGAACTGGTTGCCCAGGCCCTGGCCTGCCGAGGCGCCGCGGACCAGCCCGGCGATGTCGACGAACCGGACGGTTGCCGGCACGATCCGGGCGGAGTCATACAGACCAGACAGGGCCTCAAGCCGCGGGTCGGGGATGCCGACGATGCCGACGTTCGGCTCGATCGTGGCGAACGGGTAGTTCGACGCGAGCGCGCTGGCTCTGGTCAGGGCGTTGAACACAGTGGACTTGCCCACGTTGGGCAGACCGACGATGCCTATGGACAAGCTCACGGGCGCTAAGTCTATGGGGCGCCGGCAGTGACCGCGGCGTCGCCTCGGGACCCGCCGGCAGGCGTGTCGGACCGCGTAACTGTCAGTTATTCCTGCCAGCATGACTAGATATGAACGCGATCTCGCTGCTGGTCACGCTCCTGATCGGTGTCGCGCTCGGCGCCGCGATCGGCTACCTGCTGGCGCGCGGCAAGCTCGCGCACCTGGCAGCCGACCTTACCGGCAACGCCCGCGCTGCCGAGGAGCGGGCCGAGGCGGCCCGCCAGCGAGCCGCGCTGGTGGAGCGGGCCGCGCAGGAGAAGGCCGACCTGCTGGACAGCCAGCTCGCGGAGCGATTCCAGTCGCTGTCGGCCCAGGCCCTCGACCAGAGCGCCCGGACGTTCCTGGAGATCGCCGAGGGACGGCTGAACGCGGCGAACGCCAAGGCCGCCGGGGAGCTGGACACTCGCAAGGCCGCCGTCGAGCACATAGTGCAGCCGCTGCGCGAGGCCCTGGCAAAGATGGAGGCGCAGCTCAGGGACGCGGACGCGGCCCGCAGGTCCTCGCACGCGGCGCTCGCAGAGCAGGTCAGCGTCGCCCGGCAGAGCTCAGAGCAGCTGCGTGCTCAGACGCAGGCGCTGGTCACCGCCCTGCGCCGGCCCGAGGCCCGCGGCCGCTGGGGCGAGATGCAGCTGCGCCGGGTGGTCGAGCTGGCGGGAATGGACGCCCGCTGTGACTTCGACGAGCAGATCAGCGTGTCGACGGCGGACGGCACCCTCCGCCCGGACATGGTGGTCCGGCTGGCGGGCGGGAAGAACATCGTCGTCGACTCGAAGGTCTCGCTGGCCGCCTACCTCGAGGCGGCCGAGTCGGCCGACGAGGGCGTCAGGAACGCGCGCCTGGACGCGCACGCCCGCCACCTGCGCGACCACGTCGACCGGCTGGCCGCGAAGGCGTACTGGGCCGCGCTGAGCCCGGCTCCCGAGTTCGTCGTGCTGTTCATCCCTGGCGAGGCTTTCCTGGCGCCCGCGCTGGAGCATGACCCGGGCCTGCTTGAGCACGCGCTCGCCCACAAGGTGCACATCGCGACCCCGACCACCCTGGTGACGATGCTGCGCACGGCGCAGTACGCGTGGCAGCAGGCGGCGCTGTCAGATAACGCCAGGATGGTTTTCGATCTCGGTCGTGAGCTGTACGAGCGCCTTGCTGGCCTCGGCAGGCACGTGGACGGCCTTGGCAAGGCACTGACGAACGCGGTGAGCGCGTACAACCGGACGGTCGGATCGCTGGAGAGCAGGGTGCTTGTCAGCGCGCGCAAGCTGAACGAGCTCGGGCTTACCGACGCCGAGCTGGAGAGCCCGCGGCCGGTCGAGGAGACGGTCAGGGAGCTGTCCGCACCCGAGCTGATCGTTGACTCTGCGCCGGAACTCGTATCGCCAGCCCGGCTCGGCCGCGAGCCCGTGGCCGCGCCGCACCTGGTGAGCGGGCGATCGATCAGCGCGGCCGGCTGATCGCGATGCTGCCACGAGCCAGCGCGGCAGCGCGGCATCGCCTCGACGCCGACGATCAGGACCCGGCTGCGGATCACCCCGCCGGGCCGGCAGTGCAGCGGCTCGGCCCCGCCGTGACGCTGGGCCCCGCCAACCCGCAGCCGGACGAATCCGCGCACCTCGGCCCGGCCGCTCCCGTGGGGCTGGCAGGCCCGGGCGAGCAGCCGCTGATCGTGACCGCGAAGCTCAGGTCCGCGCGGGCCCTGCGCGACGCGGCGGCCCAGCCGGGCCACTCCCATGTCACGGCCCGCGGTGCGATGGTCGCGATGTTCGGGCTCTTCCTGGCGAGCAGCCTGCTGGCGAGCTGGCTGGGGCACGAGGTCCTCGCCGGCCTCGGGTACGTGGCGGCCTGCCTGCTCGGACCGTACGTCGTCCGCCGGCACGCACTCCTGCAGGTAGTCGTAGCCCCGCCCGCGCTCTTCCTCGTTGCCCTCGTGATAACGCAGATGGCGACGGCCCAGGGCACGGGCAAGCACGGCAAGGTTCTCTCGGTCCTGGAAGGGACGCTGCTGATCCTCGCGGCAGTCGCGCCATGGCTGCTGGCCGGGACCGCGATCAGTGTGGGGGTGGCCATCCCGCGCGGCCTCGTGCAGTGCGTACGCGATCTGAAGCGGGAACTGCGCGAGGACATCGCGCAGCGGCGCCCGTGGGCGCCCAGGATGCGCTGAGCCGCGCGGCGGTCAGCCCGCCGTCGGCTTGCGCAGCTCGTGCGGGAGCGCGAAGACCATGCGCTCCGGCACGGCCTCGACCTCTTCGACGTCGCCGAACCCGGCCTTGGCCAGGCTCGCCAGCACGCCGTCGACGAGGTCCTCAGGAACCGACGCCCCGCTCGTCACGCCCACCGTCGTCGCATCCGCGACCCATTCCGGATCGATCGCGCTCGCGTCGTCGACCAGGTACGCCGCCCGCGCGCCGGCCTCCAGCGCGACTTCTACCAGGCGCACCGAGTTCGAGGAGTTCCGCGAGCCGACGACGATCACGACGTCGGACTGATCGGCGATCTGCTTCACCGCCGCCTGGCGGTTCTGCGTCGCGTAGCAGATGTCGTCGCTGGGCGGATCGAGGAGCTGCGGGAATCGCTCCCGCAGCGCCGCGACCGTCTCGTTGGTCTCGTCGACCGACAGCGTGGTCTGGGACAGCCAGGCCACCTTGGCATCGTCGCGGACCTGCACCGACTTGCTCCCGGCCGGGCCGTCGACCAGGTGAATGTGCTCCGGGGCCTCGCCGGTGGTGCCGATGACCTCCTCGTGGCCCTCGTGACCGATCAGGAGGATGTCGTAGCCCTGGCGCCTCGCTGTGCACCTTCGTGACCAGCGGGCAGGTCGCGTCGATTGTCTTCAGGCTCCGGTCCCTGGCCTCCGACCGCACCTGCGGAGCCACGCCATGTGCCGAGAAGATCACCACCGAGCCCTCGGGTACCTGCTCGGTCTCGTCGACGAAGATCGCGCCCTGCTCTTCGAGCTTCCTGACGACATGGGTGTTATGCACTATTTGCTTGCGCACGTACACCGGAGCGCCGAACCTCTCCAGCGCCCGCTCTACGGTCTGCACGGCGCGGTCCACCCCGGCGCAGTAGCCGCGGGGCTTTGCTAGCAGGACTCGCCGGGTCTGGTCAGGCATGGCACTCATATTAGGCGATCCCTCCTCGTGTCTATTCTGGGCTGCTACCCGGCTGCGCGCCGCTACACCGGATCACCTGGGACTTTCTGCGTACCCCCGGTTGCGGTCAGGCGCGCAGTGGCGACAATTATCCGAGAGGTCACGCACGGCGGAGATCACGACGCAGGTGCGTGTTCCGCCCGCGGCAGGCCCTGGGGTGGATATTGAGGCATTCAGGAGATGCAGCTATGAGTAACCCGCAGATCACGGGCCGGACGAGGCTAGGACCGACGGAGGCACTGCGGGCCGTATTCAGCAGCATCGGCCGCCTCCTCATGGCCGCGGACCGCAGTCAGGGCGCGAGCGGCCAGCGGTCCGAGGGCGCTGTCGCCGGCGACGGCCAGCCGGCCGGCCGGCCCCGCCGGGCCGCGAACGGCATACCGGAACAGGCCTCCCGGTGGCGGTCCCTGGACCAGACCGGGAACGTCCGGCTGCTCACGGCCGAGGATTTCGACGACGACGAGGCAGGCCGGGGCAGGCCCGGCGGCGTGTCCCGAACGGCGGCGACCGCCAAGCCAGCACCCCAGGTCACCGCCACACCGGCCGTCCAGCCCGCGCCCCAGGCCAAGCCAGCACCCCGGGTCACCGCTAAGCCCGCGGCCCGGGCTACCGTCGCTCCGGCCGCCAACGGCAGGCCCGCGCCCGTCGGCGGTCCGGCGCCGCTGCCCCTGGCCAGCTACGACACGCTGTCGCTGGCGTCCCTCAGGGCGCGGCTGCGCACCCTCGACGTCGCCCAGCTACGGGCGCTGGTGGAGTACGAGGCGGCCCACGCCGAGCGGCCCGACGTCCTCGGCATGCTGGAGCGCCGGATCGAGAAGCTCGAGAACGGCGGATGACGCCGCAAGTGCCGGCCAGGGCTCCGGCATGCCGCTAGCGACCTCGGCCGAGTCACCGGTCCCGGTCCGGACCGTCACCCGGCTGGTCGGGGACTGGATCGGCCGCCTCGGCCGCGTCTGGGTCGAGGGTCAGATCGCGGAGCTGAGCAGGCGCGGCGGCACCGCGTTCCTCACCCTCCGTGACCCGATCGCGGCGGTCTCGGTCCGGGTCATCTGCCCCGCCAGCGTCCTGGACGCCACCCAGCCACCGCCGGGTGAGGGCGCCAGGGTCGTCGTCTGGGCGAAGCCGGAATTCAACGCAGCGCGCGGGTCGTTCGCGCTCGCCGCCGCCGAGATCAGGGCCGTCGGCATCGGCGAGCTGCTCGCCAGGCTGGAACGCCTGCGCGCGGAGCTCGCCGCCGAGGGCCTGTTCCGGGCCGAGCGCAAGCGCAAGCCGCCGTTCCTTCCCGGCACCGTGGGTCTCATCTGCGGCCGCGATTCCGCCGCCGAGCGGGACGTGCTGAGGAACGCCAGGCGCCGCTGGCCGGCGGTCCGGTTCCGGGTCGAGCAGGTCGCGGTGCAGGGCGTCCGCGCGAGCGAGGAGATCATCGACGCGCTGCACCGGCTGGACGCGGACCGGGCCGTGCACGTGATCATCATCGCCCGCGGCGGGGGCTCGATCGAGGACCTGCTGCCGTTCTCTAGCGAGGACCTCGTGCGCGCCGTGGCGGGCTGCAGGACGCCCGTCATAAGCGCGATCGGGCACGAGCAGGATGTGCCGCTGCTCGACCTCGTCGCCGATGTCCGCGCCTCCACGCCGACCGACGCGGCGCGGCGCGCGGTGCCCGACGTAGCCGAGCAGCTCGAGCTCATCGGGCAGCTGCGGGCGCGCGTCAGGCGGTCGGTTGCCGGCCGGCTGGACCGGGAGGCCTCGTGGCTCGCCGCGATCAGGTCCCGGCCGGTACTCGCCAGCCCGCAGCGTGAGCTTGACCGCCGCGAGGAGCAGATCCTTGCCCTCGCCGAGCGTGCCAGGAACGTCATGTCGTCCGAGCTCAGCCGTCGCGGGGCCGATCTGGTCCACGTCAGGGCCAGGCTGATCGCGCTGTCGCCGGCCGCCACCCTGCGCCGCGGGTACGCCATCGTGCAGCAGGAAGGCGGCCATGTCGTGCTGCGCGCGGGGCAGGTGACCGACGGCGAGGCACTGACGGTCAGGCTTGCCGAGGATCAGCTCCGCGTGATCGCCGCGGGCCGGGACTGACCGCGGGACTGGACCGACCGCGGGACTGGACTGACCGCGGGACTGGACTGACCGCGGTACCGGACTAGCTGTGCGGGCCGCCAGCCCGCCACGCCAGCGGCGACCACGGGAAACGGCGGTACCAGCAGGAGCCGAGATCGGCCAGCAGTCCGCGGCGCCGCAGCGTCGCCGGGCAGCGGGAGCTGCGCCGGGGTCGCGCGCACCGGCCGCGGTCTTGCGCCCAGGCCAGCCGGCGACGGAGTCCCGTGTGCTGCCCTGCGCATACCGGCGGCAGGGCGGCGGCGCACGGTAGCCGCGTCCCGTGGCTGTCATGGCTATTCATATTTGTCCTCCGGGCAGACTGCCGTCTTCGCCCCGTTCATCGGGGCGCATGCCGTGCGCATTACACGTCCGTGCGCCGCGCACTACTAGGGTGAGCACCGTGAGCGATGGCGAGCGGCCCGGTTTCGAGCAGGCCAGGGACGAGCTGATCGAGCTGGTCAAGAAGCTCGAGGCGGGCGGGCTGACACTTGAGCAGTCACTGCAGCTATGGGAGCGCGGCGAGCAGCTCGCCACCATCTGCGAGGAATGGCTCGAAGGCGCGCGCGCCCGGATGGCGACCGCGCTGGCGGAACCCGGCGACACCAGCGACGCTGCGGAGCCGTTCTGATCCCGGAACGCAACCGCGACGCCCCGCCGGTCGTCCTCTAGGTATGCGCGCACGCGTGATCGCTGTCCTGGCCGCCGGGCTCGTGGCCGGGTGCGGCGGTTCCGGGGTCCCGGCGGCGGTGCACACCGCGACCTCGCCGTCGACGCCGGCCGGCAGCGGCCAGGCGCCGGGCGGCCCGCGCAACGGCGCGCCGTGCAAGCCAAGCGCCGGTGTCGCCCCCGGAACTTTCTTCGGGTACGAGGGCAGTAACCCGCTGAGGGCGGTGCAGTTCGTCTCGCCGGAGCGGGGGTGGGTCGCCGGCAGGCACGTGCTCCTGGCCACCACGGACGGCGGTGCGTCCTGGACAGTGCAGCGTCGCGGCGAGCTGGATCTTGTGTCCGTAGACTTCATCAGCGCCGACACCGGCTGGGCGGTGGGCCTGGACAGCCTGCTCAGCACCTCGAACGGCGGGCGGACGTGGACCGCGCTCCCGGAGCCCTGCGGCGTCATCAGGTCTGTGCATTTTCTGTCTCCGCGGGACGGCTACGCGATCGCCGGCGGCATAGACCCGGTGTCCGACGGGGTGCTGGCGCCGGCTTCCGGCGGGGCGGTCGTCCGCACCACCGATGGCGGCCGCAGCTGGCAGCCGGTCGCCGCGCCCGCCGATCCGCAGACCGTGTGCTTCAGCGGCGGCAACTCGGGCTGGCTCGGGGCGGCCGGGAAGCTGTACTTCAGCGCCGACGGCGGGCAGAGCTGGCGGCTGCAGGCCGCCGGTCCGCACGGCAGCGGCGCGCCGGCCGCCCCGGGCGTGATGTTCGTGCAGTGCGCCAGCGGCTCGGTCTGGGCGCTGGACGTGGGTCCGGGCGCGGCCTCGAGCCAGCAGCCGCACATCGGCTATCACGCGAGCCCGGCCGGGGCAGTGCCGCTATTCGCCGAGCAGTACTTTCCGCACCCTGGCGTGCGGGTGCGCGCCGAGGCGCCCAGCGCCTACGCCGGTCCGGTGTCGGCGATCAGCTCCTCGGCTGCGGCATTCATCGACTGGTGCGACGTCTGCGGTTACGGCACGGCGCCGTGGGTGCTGGCAGCCGACGACGGCGCGAGGCTCGACCGGGCTGGCACCGTCGGCGGGCTCAACCAGGCGCTGGGCGCGAGCTTCCTCAGCCCGTCCCTCGGCTGGGTGGTCGGCACCTGGCGCAGTGGCGCGCAGATCAGCTCCCGGATCGTTAGCACGGCCGACGGCGGCCGCAGCTGGCGGGTGCAGTACCCGGCTGGCTAGGCTACGCAGCCTCGTCCGGCCCGGTGCCGCCGAGCCTGGCGAGGACGGCAAGCACCCCGTCGGCGAGCTGGCGCGCTGCGTCGGTGTCCGATGCGAGCGAGACCTCCGCCACCGCGAGCATCATCGCCCCGGTCATCACGACCGCCGCCGCCTCGTCGAGCGGCTCGCCGCTGCGCGCGAAGAACTCCGCGTTCTTCCGCACCCAGTCCGCCAGCCGCTGCCGCCACAGGATCTCGAAGCCCGGCGGGCCGTCACCGCGCGCGAACATCCCGGCGAGCTGCCGCTGCTCGATGCAGACGTCGAGGTATGCGCGCGCGCCGGTCAGGAACAGCTGCATCGGGTCGGTCACCCCGGCGCCGCGGCTCTGCCGCACGGCCGCCCTGGTGCGCTCCGTGTGCTCGCGGCTGAGCTCCTCGAACAGGGTCAGATAGAGGTCGGCCTTGCCGGAAAAATGGTGATACAGGCTGCCGACGCTAGCCCCTGCCAGCGTGACGATGTCGGACACGCCTGCCTGCGCGTAGCCCACGAGCGTGAAGACCTCGCGCGCGGCCGCAATCAGCGCGCCGCGCGTCGACGTGCCCCGGTCGGTCGCCTTGCCGACGGGCAGCGCCTGGTCAGTAGTCATCACAGCCCCGCAGTCGTCACAGCACGTGTCATCGTAAGCCCGTGTCCCTGTCCGGTGTCCGTAAGGGCGGCCGGCCGGCTGGCCGACTTGGTACATAGGATTCCACCACGGCCTGCGAACAGGGAAGGTGCGTTGGTGATGAGCGAGGATCTGGCGGCTGCCACACCCGAGCCGGGCAGGCACGCGCCCGACCGCAACCTGGCACTCGAGCTGGCCAGGGTGACCGAGGCCGGCGCGATGGCCTCGGCGCGCTGGGTCGGCCGCGGCGACAAGAACGGCGCGGACGGCGCCGCCGTCAACGCGATGCGCCAGCTCATCAACACAGTCTCGATGGACGGCATCGTCGTGATCGGCGAGGGCGAGAAGGACCGCGCCCCGATGCTGTACAACGGCGAGCAGGTGGGCGACGGCAGCGGCCCGAAGTGCGACGTCGCCGTCGACCCGATCGACGGCACCCGGCTGACGGCCAACGGCATGCCGAACGCGATCTCGGTGCTCGCCGTCAGCGCGCGCGGCTCCATGTACGATCCGTCCGCTGTCTACTACATGACGAAGCTGGTGACCGGCCCGGAGGCGGCGAGCGCGGTCGACATAGACGCTCCGCCCGCGGCCAACGTCGCGGCGGTGGCGCGCGCCAAGGGCTGCTCGGCCTTCGACGTGACGGTCGTGATCCTGGACCGGCCACGGCATGCCGAGCTGATCAGCGCCGTCCGCGCGGCAGGCGCGCGGATCCAGCTGCTCACCGACGGCGACGTCGCCGGCGCGATCATGGCCGCGCGCGACGGCACCGGCATCGACCTGCTGCTGGGTATCGGCGGCACGCCCGAGGGCATCATCGCCGCGTGCGCCGTCAAGTGCCTCGGCGGCGTGGTCCTGGGCAAGCTAGCGCCCAGAGACGAAGCCGAGCGGACGAAGGCACTCGACGCGGGCCACGACCTGAACCGGGTCCTGACCACCGACGACCTGGTCACCTCCGACGACGCGTTCTTCGCGGCAACCGGCATCACCGACGGCGAGCTGCTGGCGGGCGTGCGGTACAAGGCAGGCGGCGCGACCACGCACTCGCTCGTCATGCGGGCGAGGTCAGGCACCGTCCGCAATATCTACAGCGAGCACCAGCTATGGAAGCTCAGCGCGTACAGCGCGGTGAACTTCCGCGGCGGCTAGCCGCGCGCGGGCCGGGCCGGCTAGCGCGGCAGGCTGCCGCGACGGCGGCCGCCGAGCCAGCGCGACCGGCGCGGCGAGATCACCCTGATCGTGCCGCCGAACGCCATCGCGCGGACCTCGACCACCGGCATCCCCGGCGCGGCCACGCGGGGGGTCTTGTTGATCCTGCGGGTCAGCATCGCGGTGCCGCCGATATCGACGCAGACGCCCTCGGGCACGATCAGCTCGAGTGTCCCGCCCACGACGGTCGCGTGCACCACGACCCGCTGACTCTGCAGCAGCGCCTCGCGCAGGTCGAGCACGACCTCACCGAACACGGCCACCGCCGGCACCGTGGGCGGCACCACCCACCTGCCGTCCCTGCGGTCGCGGCCGAACAGCGCGAGGACCGGGCCGCGGTGATCGAGCCGGAACGGCTGGGCCGACGGCGCGGCCAGGTCACTGGTCAGCACCGCGAGGTCGCCGAGCGTTCTGGCGGAGTGTGCGCGCTCCACCCGCTCCGCGTGCTCGGTCAGCGTGAGCCTGCCGTCGGCCGCGGCGTCGCTGAGCAGCGCGATCACGCCGTCACGATCCGCGTCGGAGGCCCGCATCTCGCGGGGCGGCGGACGGTAGCTCACAGTCCGAACACTACCCTCGGCCCCGCGAGCCGGCCCGACCCGTGCGCCCGGCCTGACCGAGCCGGCCTGACCGCGCCGGCCGCAGGCCGGGGCCGGTCAGGACCAGGTCCTGCCGTGGTCGCTGGTGCTGAGCTGAATGGCGTTGTGCGACGAGTCGATGTAGTACAGCGTGCCGCTGCCGTCCACCCACACGGTCACAGCGGGCGCCCCGATGGCCTTGGTGTGGCTGACCGGGTTCCAGCCGCCCCACTTGCCGCCGTCGAAGAGCCGTGCGTGGATATACCCGTCCTGGCCGAGGCCCGCGACGATCATGCTGCCATCCGGCCAGCGGCCAGCGGCCAGGCCGGTCATGAGCTTGCCGCCCAGGTTCTGCACGATCGGCTCCTTCGGGTCCGTGGTCTTCTTGCCCAGCGCGGCGAACATCTCCGGTTCGCTCGCGTAGTTCGCGACGTCCCTGTCGATGCTGCCGCTGATGTCGTACTGGTGAATTGCCCAGGTCTTCCACGGCGCGGGCACGCGGGGGTGACCCTTGGCGCTGGAGGGATCGGCGATCCACAGCGGGTACTTGCCGAGGCCCGCGCAGTTTCCTGCCTTCGCGAAGTCGATGAACGTGTACAGCAGCGGGGTCCTGCCGAGCTTGCTCTCCAGCGCCGACTGCACCTCTTCGCCCCAGGCGGCGACGCGGGATGCGCTGAGGCCGTCATTCACCTCGAGGTCGAGCGCCACCCCGTCGGTGTCGCGCAGGCCGATCGACTCGAGCTGGGTTATGAAGAAACTGACCGTGCTGGCCGCGCTGACCGACGGATGCCCGAAAAGATAGGCGATCCTGCCCTTTTTCTTCGACGCGAGCCAGTCCCAGTCGGAGTGCGCGTACGGATTGACATACCTGGTACCGCTGGGCTCAAGCTCGGTGATCTTCACCGCGGCCCAGACGAAGCTGCCCGCCTCGGCAGACCACTTGGACGGCGGCCCCTGATAACTGGAGACATCGACCCCGGCCTGCAGTTTCGCAGCGGCCGCATTTGCCTCGTTACGCAGCAGATTTACCACGGGGAGACACTATCGCTTCGGCTCGCCGCGCCGAGGCATTCGGCGTCCATTCCGCGCCATAGCCCGAAATGCCGCAGACCCGGCGAGGCGGTCCCGTCCCCGCGCCGGCGCCTCGTGCCGCGGAACACGGCCCCGCGATCCCCTGTTAGTTTGGTATTAGCAACTATCAACCAGGCGGGAGGGGCCGGCCCGTGGGCGAGGCTTCAGTCATGTCAGGCGGCAGGGGGCTGCGCGGCGGCCACTACAAGTGGGTAGCCCTCTCGAACACCACCCTGGGCATGCTGGCAGCCACGGTGAACGCGTCGATCGTGATCATCGCGCTGCCCGCCATCTTCCGCGGCATACACCTCAACCCGCTCGAGCCCAGCAACATCAGCTACCTGCTGTGGATGCTGATGGGCTATCTCGTCGTGTCCGCGGTCCTGGTGGTGACGCTCGGGCGCCTCGGCGATATCTACGGCCGGGTCCGGATGTACAACGCGGGCTTCGCGATCTTCGGCTTGGGCGCGCTGGCGCTGCCGTTCGACCCGTTCAGCGGGCCGGCCGGCGCGCTGTGGCTGATCGGCTGGCGGGTCATCCAGGCCGTCGGCGGCGCGATGCTGATGGCGAACTCCCCCGCGATCCTGACCGACGCGTTCCCGGCCAACCAGCGCGGCACCGCGATGGGCATCAACCAGGTCGCGGGCATCTCGGGCCAGTTCATCGGCCTGATCCTCGGCGGCGTGCTCGCGGCGGTCGACTGGCGCCTCGTCTTCATCGTGTCGGTGCCCATCGGCGTCGGCGGCACCATCTGGTCCTACCTGAGCCTGAAGGAGGTCGGCGTCCGGACGCCGGCCAGGATCGACTGGCTCGGGAACGTCACGTTCGCGATCGGCCTGGTCATGCTGCTGACCGGCATAACCTACGGCATCCAGCCCTACGGCGGGCACTCGATGGGCTGGACCAGCCCGCTGGTGCTGACGGGCCTGATCGGCGGCCCGCTGATGCTCATCCTGTTCTGCTTCATCGAGACCAGGATCGCGTCCCCGATGTTCGACCTGCACCTGATGAGGATCAGGGCGTTCGCGGCGGGCATCGGGGCCACGCTGCTCGCCTCCATCGCGCGCGGCGGCCTGCAGTTCATGCTGATCATCTGGCTGCAGGGCATCTGGCTGGTGCTGCACGGCTACAACTATCAGGACACCCCGCTGTGGTCTGGCATCTACCTGCTGGCCCTGACCTTCGGCTTCGTGGTCTCCGGCCCGCTGTCGGGCTGGCTGTCGGACAAGCACGGAGCCCGCGCGTTCGCCTCCGGCGGCCTGCTGGTATCGGCGGTCGCGTTCGGCGGCCTGCTGCTCATACCCGTCAACTTCAGCTACCCGGAGTTCGCCGCGCTGATCTTCATCGCCGGCGCCGGGATGGGGCTGTTCTCGGCGCCGAACGCCGCGGCGATCATGAACAGCGTGCCGGCAAAGCAGCGCGGCGCCGCCTCCGGCATGCTCGCGACGTTCCAGAACTCCGGGTTCGTGCTGTCCATCGGCGTGTTCTTCTCGCTGATGATCGCGGGCCTGGCCTCGACCCTGCCGACCACGCTTACCAGCGGCCTGACCGCGCAGGGCGTGCCGCACACTGTCGCGCACCAGATCGGCTCGCTGCCGCCGGTGGGCAGCCTGTTCGCCGCGTTCCTCGGCTACAACCCGGTCAAGGAACTGCTCGGCCCGACCGGCGTGCTGCAGCACCTGCCGGCCTCGCACGTCGCGGTCCTGACCGGCAGGACGTTCTTCCCGCAGCTCATCTCCCAGCCGTTCCATCACGGCCTGGTGATCGTGTTCAGCATGGCGATCGCCGTGCTCGTGATCGCGGCCGGCGCGTCCGCGCTGCGCGGCGGCAGGTTCGTGCACGAGGAAGCCGGCCAGGCGGCCGCAGTCGCGGCCGGAACGGCCACCTCGGGCGCCGGGACCGACGTCGTCAGCGACGCGCTCACGGAGAACGCGATCACGGCGAGCGGCGCGAACGGGTCGAACGGGTCGAACGGCGCGAACGCCCCGGCGGCCGGCCATACCAAGGAGACTGTACGGACGGCCGATGGTCGTGCTACCCCTGATGCATGACATCCTCCGGCCTTTCGTCCTCCGCTGCTGCCGTCGCCCGGGCTGAAGCGGAAGACCTGGAATTCGTCATCTTCCTGTACGCCGATCACGGCGGCGTTACCCGCGGCAAGGCCGCCGCCAGGCGCTTCCTGCCGGAGCGGATAGCCAGCGGTATCGGGCACACCACGGCCATGATGGCGATGACCATGCTGGATACCCTCCAGCCGGTCGACGGCATGAGCCCGGTCGGCGAGGTCCGGATCAAGCCCGATCCGGACACGCTGGTCGTACTGCCGTACTCGCCCGGCGCCGGGGCGATGCTGGGCGACCTGGTGAAGCCCGACGGCGAGCCGTGGGAGGCGTGCAGCCGCTCGTTCCTCAAGGACGCGATCGCCGATCTGGCCCGCGAGGGCTTCGCGATGTCGGCCGCGTTCGAGCCGGAGTTCACGGTGGGGCGGCGCGAGCCCGACCCGGAAGGCGGCCCGGACCGGCTGGTGCCCGTCGAGGACAGCCTCTGCTACTCGGCGACCGGGTTCCACCAGGGGCACGACTTCGCCATCGAGCTGGTGCGGGCGCTGAACGCCCAGGGCCTTCAGGTCGAGCACTACTACCCCGAGCTCGGGCACGGCCAGCACGAGATGCCGATCCGGTACACCTCGGCGCTGCGCGCCGCCGACAACCACGTGCTGTTCCGCGAGACCGTTCGCGGTGTCGCGTTCCGGCGCGGCCTGTGGGCGAGCCTGGCCCCCAAGCCGATCCCGGACCAGGCGGGCAACGGCGGGCACCTGCATGCCTCGCTCACCGAGCTGACCGCGGACGGCTCGCCGGGCGGGCAGGCCTTCGCCGACCCGTCCGGCCAGTACGGGCTTTCCAAGATCGGCTATCACTTCATCGGCGGCCTGATGGCACACCTGCCCGCCCTGGTGGCGATCACCTGCGGCAGCGTCAACAGCTACCGCCGACTGCAGCCGCAGTTCTGGAGTAGCGCGTACACGGTCTGGGGAATGGACAACAGGGAGGCGGCGGTCCGGATCTGCTCGCCGCTGCGCGGCGACGAGAGCAGCTCGGTCAACCTGGAGCTCAAGCCGGCTGACTCCGCCGCCAATCCCTATCTCGCGCTCGGCGCGTTCATTCACGCCGGCCTGGACGGGATCCGCCAGGGCCTGGACCCCGGCGCAGCCGTGAACGTGGACCCGGCCACGATGTCCGACGCAGAGCGGGAGGCGGCGGGCGCCAGGCGGCTGCCGCGCTCGCTGCCGGAGGCGCTCGACGCGCTGGCCGCCGACGACCTGCTGATGAGCAGGCTCGGTCCGCTGCGGTCCACGGCGTACCTCGCGGTGAAGCGCGCGGAGGCGGCGGCGTTCGCACAGCACGACGCGGCCTGGGAGTGCTTCCAGCATTTCCTGCGGTTCTAGCGATGAGCCTGACCGAGGCGATCGAGGAGCTCCGGCTCGTCGACCACCACGTGCACACGGTGCTGCCGGGCCCGGTGGCCAGGGCAGACTTCGAGAGCTACCTGACCGAGTCGGACCGGCCCGCCCCGCCGGGCACGACCCAGTTCGACTCGCAGCTCGGCTTCGCGCTGCGGCGCTGGTGCGCGCCGTTGCTCGATCTCGATCCGGGGGCCTCGCCCGAGGACTATCTCGCGCACCGCAATTCCATGCCGGGAACGTCGGCTGCCACCCGCCTGCTGGCTGCCGCCGGCACTGGTGCCCTGCTCGTCGACACCGGCTTTACCGCACCCGGCTCGCTGAGCCTGGCAGACCTCGGCGGGCAGGCAGGCGCGTCCGTGCGCGAGGTGGTCCGGCTCGAGTCCGTGGCCGCGGACCTGGCCCTGAGCGGCTGCTCGGCCGGTGACTTCGCCGCTCGCTACGCCGAGGTGCTCACCCAGCGCACTGCCGGGGCGGTCGGCCTGAAGAGCATCATCGCCTACCGGTACGGCCTGGACTTCGACCCGGAGCGGCCGAGCGCGCACGAGATCAGGGCGGCGGCAGGCGCGTGGCTGCGCACCGTCGAGGCGTCGGGCCACGCCCGGCTGGCCCACCCGGTGCTGCTGCGCGCCGTGCTGTGGGCGGGCATCGACCGCGGCCTGCCGGTGCAGCTGCACACCGGGTTCGGGGACCCGGACCTGGATCTGCGGCGCGCCAACCCGGCCGCGGCCCGTGACTTTCTCGCCGCCGCGAGCAGCACGGGCGTGCCGGTGATCCTGCTGCACTGCTATCCGTTCCAGCGGGAGGCCGCGTTCCTCGCGCAGGCGTACCCGAATGTCTACTTCGACGTCGGGCTCGCGCTGCATTACGTCGGTGCCCGCGCCGTGTCGGTCCTCGCCGAGGCGCTGGAGCTCGCGCCGTTCGGGAAGGTGCTGTACTCCTCCGACGCGTACGGGCTGCCAGAGCTGATCTACCTGGGCGCGCGGCTGTGGCGCAACGCGATGGCGGACGTCCTCGGCGGCTGGGTTGCCGCCGGGCACTGGACGGAAGCCGACGCGGCCCGCGTCGCGGGGATGATCGCGGCAGCCAACGCCGCGCGGGTCTACGGCCTGCCGTTCCCGGACTAGACCGCCGGCCCGGTGATGACGGCGACGACGCGCGTCCCCGGCACGATCGCACGCCGCTGCGCGAGCGCGAAGATGCCGCGCATCATCTTGGCGACGTACACCCGCTCTAGCCTGATCGCATGCCGTCGCTGGAAATCCGCGATGAAGGCCTCCAGCTCGGGCGTCCGGCGCGCGTAACCGCCGCAGTGGAAGTCGTGGCTGACCGACCAGTTCGCGGTCGGCGCGCCGAGCGCCTCGCGCTGCAGCCGTGCCACCTCGTCGTCCAGGAAGCTCGCGCCCCTGAGCACGGCGAAGCCGAGCACCCGCTGGCCGGGCCGCAGGCCGGCCGCGAGCCCGGCCAGCGTCCCGCCGGTGCCGCACGGACAGCAGACGAGGTCGGCCGGGCCGGCTGCTCCGGGCGGCAGCTGCGCCGCGATCTCGGCCGCGATCTCGGCGCAGCCGCGCACCGCCAGCGCGTTGCTGCCGCCCTCGGGTAGCAGGTAGAACGGCCAGAACTCGGCCCGCAGCCCGTCGATCACCTGCGGTGATGCCTTGGCGCGGTACGCGGTCCTGGCCAGGTACGTCAGCTGCATGCCGCGGCTGACGGCGAACGCGAGTGAGTCGTTGAGCGGCAGGTGCTCCTCGCCGCGGATCACGCCAATGGTTGCGAAGCCGAAGCGATGGCCGGCCGCGGCCACCGCCCGGATGTGGCCCGAGTACGCCCCGCCGAACGTGAGCAGCGTGCCGTGGCCCTGCTCGCGCGCGGCGTCGAGGTTGTACCTCAGCTTGCGCCACTTGTTCCCGGTGATCTCGGCACCGATCAGGTCGTCGCGCTTGAGGTACAGCTCCACCCCGGCCTCGGCCAGCCGGTCATCGTCCAGCTTCGTCAGCGGTGATGGCCCGGCCACGGTCCTGACGCTACCCCTAGGGCGGCGACCGTCAGTCCAGGGCCGGGGCCAGGGTGAACCCCGATGCGCGCCGGGCCGTCGCGGCAGCACGCTTGGATCATGAAACCTCCCCTCATCGAAGCCGTTGACGTGCACGTTTCCTTCGGCGAGACCCCGGCGCTGCGGGGTGCCTCGGTCCGCGCGGACAGCGGCGACTTCCTCGCCATCATGGGCCCGAGCGGGTCCGGAAAGTCGACGCTGCTGCACTGCCTGGCAGGCATCTTCACCCCGGACAGCGGCGAGGTCCGCTACGCCGGCAGCCGGCTGGACGACCTGCCCGACAAGCGGCGCACGCGGCTGCGGCGGACCGACTTCGGCTTCGTGTTCCAGTTCGGGCAGCTGATCCCCGAGCTGTCGGCGGCAGACAACATCGCGATGCCGCTGCTGCTGAACGGCGCCAGGCGAGCCGCCGCCTACCGACAGGCGCGGGGCTGGCTGACCCGGCTGGAGCTCGGCGAGCTTGGCGGGCGCCGGACCGGCGAGTTGTCCGGCGGCCAGGCACAGCGGATCGCGATCGCGCGGGCGCTGGTCACCGCGCCGCGGGTGCTGTTCGCCGACGAGCCGACCGGGGCGCTCGACTCGCGGACAGGCCACCAGATCATGAGCCTGCTCACCGCCGTCGCCCGCGCCGAGGGCACCGCGATCGTGCTCGTCACGCATGACTCCGGCGTGGCCGGCTACGCCGACCGCGTCGTGGAGGTCGCCGACGGCCTCGTGCGGGACGCGGTGGCGGCCGGAGGTGTTCGGTGATGCTGCGCCTTGGCTGGCACTTCGCCGTCCGCAGCGGCCGCGAGGGTATCGCCCGGCTGCTTGGCACCGCCGCCGCCGTCGCTGTGGGCGTGGCGATCATGCTGTGCGTACTCGCGGACTTCCACGCGTTCTCGGTCACCAGCGGCAGGGGATGCTGGGAATGCACCCAGGGCACCGCCGTCGCGGCACGCCCGGCAGCTGGCCGGCACGCCGAGATCTGGAACTACGGCGACGACATCTTCCGCGGCCAGACCATCGAGCGGCTGGAGGTCGCCTCGCTCGGGCCGGACTCGCCCGTGCCGCCCGGCATCTCCCGGCTGCCCGCGGCCGGTCAGTACTACGCCTCGCCGGCGCTCGCGGCGCTGCTCAGATCCGTGCCGCGGGACCAGCTCGGCGACCGCTTCCCCGGCAGGCTGGCCGGGACCATCGGCGACCGGGCGCTGTCCGGGCCGGGCGAGCTGGTCAGCTACGTCGGCGAGCCGGTGTCCGCGCTGGCGCAGCTGCCGGCGTCGGTCGAGGTGACCTCGATCGCCACGGCGCCGGCGACTCAGGTCTGGTCGCCGTACTTCCGGGACGCGTTCGTCGTCGGCGCGCTGGCGTTCCTGTTCCCGATCCTCATCCTGATCGGGACTGCCACCAGGCTCGCCGCCGCCCGCCGGGAAGAGCGGTTCGCCGCGCTCCGGCTCGTGGGCGCGACGTCCGGGCAGATCAGCGTCATCGCGGCGGTCGACGCCGCGCTCAGCGCGGTGCTGGGCGCCGCGGCGGGCATCGGCGCGTTCGAGCTGGTGCGGCCCGCGCTGGCGCACTCGGCGGTGACCAGCGCGCACTACTTCGCTGCCGATGTCACGCCCCCCGCCTGGGGATACGCGCTCATGCTCGGCGCGGTGCCGGCCGCGGCGGCCGTCGCGGCGCTGCTCTCGCTGCGCCGGGTGCGCATCTCGCCGCTCGGCGTCGCCCGCAGGGTCACGCCGGCGGCACCGAGTGCCTGGCGGATGCTGCCGCTGCTGGCGGGCCTCGGGCTGTTCGCGCTCGGCATGGCCCTGTCCGGCTCGAAGTCGATCGGCGCGGCTTCCTACCCCGGCCTGCTGCTGGTGATGACCGGGCTGATGGTCGGCGGCCCGTGGCTGACGGCCCGGGCGGCCCGGATCGCGCCGCGGCTGCTGCCGGGCGCGGCCCCGCTGCTGGCGGGCCGGCGCCTTGCCGACAACCCGAAGGGGGCGTTCCGGTCGATCCGCGGGCTCGTCCTCGCGGTGTTCCTCGGGACCGTCGTGGCCGGGCTGCTGCCGGCCGCCAACGCGACCACCGCGACCCCGAGCGCCCGGTCGCTGTCGGACGTGCTGATGGCGCAGTTCCTGACGGCGCCAGTGTGCGGCAACAGCGTCAACTGCACCGGCGGCGCGCCGGGCGACACGCTGCAGAGCAAGTCCGCCGCCGAGCAGCGGATCGTCGCGGACGGCCTGCCGCCGCGGGCAGGCGCGGCGCTGGTGCGGGACCTGGAGCGCTTCCGCGGCGCGCAGCTGTACCCGGTCTACTCCCTGCCTTCGCCAGCACGGCCGTCGTCCGGGCAGCCGTCGTCCGGGCAGCCGGGCCGCGGCGGCCCGCCCGGCGGCTATACCGGGGTCGTGAGCTGCGCGAGCGTGCGCGCGCTCGCGGTGCTCGGCAGCTGCCCGGCAGGCGCGCGGGCCATTGAGGCCGACACCTGGAACCTGTACGGGGACAACCCGTCGGACACCACGCAGCCGATCTTCGGCCCGGCTGATCCGGCGGTGCACGGCGGCCTCGGCGGGCTGTACCTGCAGTCCGTGCTCATCCGGGTGCGGGATGCGGCGACCCTGGAGCGGGTGCGGACGTTCCTTGCCACCCACACCCCGCTGTCCGCGTCCGGCTCCGCGCCGCGCACGTTCGGCGAGGCCGTCCGGGCCAGGGTCGAGGTCGGCGACACGGTCCAGCGGCTGACGGACATCGCGATCGACCTCACGCTGCTGGTGGCGGGGTGCAGCCTCGCGGTCGCGATCGGCGGCGGGCTGCTGGAGCGCAAGCGGGCCTTCACGCTGCTCCGGGTGAGCGGTACCCCTGGCGCGACGCTGTACCGGGTCGTCCTGCTGGAGGCGGCGTTCCCGCTGATCGCCGCCACCGTGGTTGCGGCCGGCACCGCCTACGGCATATCCGTGCTCACGATCGACCGGCTCGCGAGCAAGGGCACCCCGCTGCCGGTGCTCGGCGCGTCGTACTACCTCACCGTTGGGGCCGGGCTGCTGGTCTCGCTCGCCGTCATACTGGCCGCGATGCCGCTGCTGCGGCGGATGACGGCGCCCGCGAACGCGCGGTTCGAGTAGATCCCGCCCGGCCCGTGCCGCTGCCGGGCGGCGCTACGCGCCCGCGTACCGCTGCCTGGCGGCGTTGCCGACGGGGCAGCCGCCCGGCGCGGCACGGCAGACGCCGGTGTCGCAAAGGCGGCACATCCATCGCGTCGCACCCGGCCCGCGCATCATGCCGACCAGCACCTTGGCGGCGAGGGTGGTGAACTCGGCCCGCTCCGCCGGCGTCAGCGGCGCGAGCGCGCGCTCCAGGACCGCTGTCCTCTCGTCGCACACCTGCCGTGCCCTTGCCGCCCCGGCGGCGGTCAGCTCGACCGCTGTCGAGCGCGCGTCCGCGCCCGGGCTCCGCTCGACGAGGCCGGAATCCGCCAGCCGGTCCAGCAGCCGGACTGTGCCCGATGACGTCAGCCCGAGCACCTGGCGGAGCAGATCGACCGACGGGCGGTCCAGGAAGTGCTGCAGCGCCGCCAGCGCCGCGGGCGCCGAGTCCGAGCGCCCGGCCGCGGCCGCCGTCGCATCGGCCATCTGGTCGGTGACGATCAGCGCGAGCGCGCCGAAGACATTCGCCGGGCCGTCGAGTCCCGCCCGGCGCGCCGCCTGCTGCTCAGCCAAGTTCGTAGTCGAAGGTGAACGTCCCCGGCGGAGTCGCCGTCGCGACGGCAGTTCCCGCACCGGTCAGGCTCGTCAGCTCGCCCGTCCCTGACCCCTCGACGACCTGCCAGCGCGAGCGCGCCTCGCCGTTCACGAACTCGCCGTCCGCACGCAGCACGAAGCTGCCCGCGCGGCCCGCGAGCGTGCCGGTAGTCCGCTGATAGCCGGTGTACACCGCCGACCCGTCCGGCAGGTAGCACATCACCGCGTCCCAGGCCGCCGTCGCGGCCAGGTCCCCTTCGAGCGCGAAGGCCACCGACGCCCTGGTGAGCTTTCCGTTCCCGTCCAGCTCCTGATAGGTGTTCTCGTCCCACGACTTGACCGTGAAGCTGCCCGTTGCCTGTGCCATGAGATCTCGCCTCCATCAGATGTGTGAGTCATACACATTACTCGGGTGATGCTGCGCCGCGTCGCCGGGGCGCGGGCGCGTACCACCAGCAGCGCGCCGGCCCCGGTGTTACGGGAAGCGCAACGATCGCCCGGCGGGGCCGCCCGGCCGCCAGCCGGTACCTGCCCAGGCCGGGCGTTAGCCGGTAACGATGACGCCAGCCTTGACGGCTGCCTGCAGCAGGTTCTGCGCCCCGTCGGCTGCGGTCCGGGCGAGCAGTGCGTGCGTGTGGGCGCCGTCAAGGTCACCCAGGCCGATACAGCTCACTGCCACCCTGGCATCGTGCGCGGCCATTTCTAACTGACGGGCGGCCTCGCTCAGATCGATCTGACTGCCGGACTCATGAGTGCTGCTCATGTCTCACCGTCCTCGTCTTCACGGCCCGCCGGACCCGGGCAGCGGTCGCAGCGACGCTGGTCCGGATAGCTGCCCGCGCAGCAGGCGGTTCCCTGTGCACGCGCAGGCCAGCTACCCGGCATCCCGATGCTTACCCCTCCGCTGCCAGTTGCATGCCAGCTGCAGCGAACCGGCTTGCCGTCGCCGCGATGATCCCGCTCCCCGGCCGGCCCCTACCGGCCGGGGTGAGCGAGCAGCCCGCCCATCATGAGATCGAGGATCCGGTCCGCCTGCGCGGTGTCGCCGGGCGCCGAGTCGGTAGCCACGATCAGCCCGTGCACGATGCGGATCAGGTCGTGCGGCTGGATCTCCGGGCGCACCGCCCCCGCCTCCTGCGCCCTGGCGAGCAGCGCCTCTGTGCAGCCGCGCAGGATCCGGCTGCACTCCGACATCAGCGCGGAGTCCTTGCCGATCGTCGCCACCAGCGCCGCGCTCAGGCTGCGCTTGGTCCGGCCGAATGCGGCGAAGGCGCGCAGCCACTGGCCGAGCGCCTCGCCCGGCGACTCGGACACCAGCAGCTTGCCGGCCAGGACCTCGAGGCCGTCGACCTGGTCCTTGTACACGGCCTCGAGCAGGTTCTGCCGGGCCGGGAAGTGCCGGTACAGCGTGCCGATCCCGACCCCCGCCCGGCGCGCGATCTCCTCGAGGGACACGTCGTCCGCCCCGCGCTCGGCGAAGGCCCTGGTGGCCGCCGTAATCAGCAGCTCATAGTTGCGGCGCGCATCGGCCCGCTTCGGCCCGGCTGGCGGGTCGGACGGCGTCACGCTTGCGTTCATCTCAGCTCCTGCGAAACCGACTTGCAAAGCGGAGGCATCCTCCGTATAGTTCTTAGCGGAGGGATCCTCCGGATCAATCATAGCTCGCTTCGGCCGGGCGTGACCAGCGAAAGCCAGGCGCCACGGCCTGTAGTCCAGCACGCCTTCAGGAAAGAGGGACCTTGCCCACACTCACCGACCGCCAGTCGCTGCCAGCCATCCGCACGGACGGCGCCAGGGCGAAAGACCGGCGGAGCATCACCCTCGCCGTCGTCTTGTGCGCGCAGCTCATGATCGTCCTCGACATGACGGTCGTGAACGTCGCGCTGCCGTCCATGGCGGCCGGCCTGCACCTGTCCGCGACCGGCCTGTCCTGGGTACTCAACGCCTACACGCTGACCTTCGGCGGCCTGCTCCTGCTGGGCGGCCGGGCCGGCGACGTCCTCGGCCGCCGGAACATGTTCATGATCGGACTGGCGCTGTTCACGCTCGCGTCCCTGGCCGGCGGCCTGGCCACCTCCCCCGCCGTCCTGCTGACCGCCAGGGCCGTGCAGGGTGTCGGCGGCGCCATCGCCTCGCCCGCGGTGCTCGCGACGATCATCGCCAGCTTCCCCGAGGGCCGGGAGCGCGTCCGCGCGCTCGGCGCCTTCACCGCCGTCGCCATGGGCGGCGCGTCCCTGGGCCTCGTCCTCGGCGGCATGATCACCCAGTGGGTGTCCTGGCGCTGGGTCTTCTTCGTCAACGTGCCGGTCGGCGTCGCCGTCGTCGCCGCCACCCCGCGCCTGCTGGCCCGCTCGAAGCGGCTGGCCGCCAGGCTCGACATCGCGGGCGCACTGACCTCGACCGGCGGCATGTCGGCGCTGGTCTACGGATTCATACACGCAGCGTCGGCCGGCTGGGCCAACGCCACCACCATCGGCGCCTTCGGCGTGGCCGCGGCACTGCTCGCAACGTTCGGGTTCATCGAGACCAGGGCGCAGGAGCCGATCACCCCGCTCTGGCTGCTCGGCGATCGCAGCCGCGCCGCGTCCTACGTGGCCAGGCTGCTGCTCGTCTGCGGCATGTTCGGGATGTTCTTCTTCCTGACGCAGTTCGTCCAGGAGATCCTGCACTTCAGCCCCCTGCAGGCGGGCCTGTCGTTCGTGCCGATGACCGCCACGCTGCTGCTCATGTCGCGGCTCGCACCGCGCCTGGTACCGCGCTTCGGCGCCAAGCCGCTGATGGTCGCCGGCCTCCTGCCGGTGGTGGCGGGCATGGCCTGGCTCGGCCACGTCAGCACCGCGACCAGCTACATGCCGGACATCCTGGTTCCGATGCTGCTGCTCGGCGCCGGCATGGGCCTGGTATTCGTGCCGCTCACGATGGCCTCGCTCGCGGGCGTGCCGCCGCAGGACTCGGGCGCGGCCGCCTCCATGGTCAACGTCATGCAGCAGGTCGGCGGCGCCCTCGGCCTGGCGATCCTGGTCACGATCTACGGCAGCGCCCGGCAGTCCGCCGCCGGCCACCCGCTTGCCGGTGCCACCCCGGCGGAGCAGGCCAGGCACGCGATCGTGCACGGCATGAGCACCGCGTTTACCGCGGCCGCGATCTTCGACGTACTGGCCTTCCTGGTCGTGCTGTTCGCGATCCGCCTCGGCAGGCCA
>Ga0335077_10001818_pt1 | contig 25381 bp, 21 predicted proteins | sample Lox_Sample_31_FD_207151 | JGI IMG/M metagenome (GOLD analysis project Ga0335077, IMG submission 207151) | Soil microbial communities from Loxahatchee National Wildlife Refuge, Florida, United States - Lox_Sample_3.1 | ecosystem: Environmental > Terrestrial > Soil > Wetlands | place: USA... | reverse complement strand
GCCAGGTGGTGTTGTGTTTCTTATACGACCTGCTGGAACAGCGCCTGCCGCCGCCGGGCCGTTATCCCATGAGCGATGGCGCGCGCCGGATGATGTTACCAACCTACGACGTCGGCCTGGCGCAGGCATATACCAGACGTTTCGCGGCGCGCCAGCAACAACTGATACAACTCAGCCGGCGCTGCCAGGCGCGGTTTTATTCCTGCGCCACCACTGACAATCCCCTGTTGGTCCTGCAAGGATCGGAACTTCAGGCGGCCTAGACTCTCCCCGGACTCTCCGCGATGGACCCGGAACAATTACCGCTACGTGACATCCATCTGCCGCCGTCAATTTCCTGGTGGCCGCCGGCGCCCGGCTGGTGGCTCTTGTTGCTGGTCATTCTCGGCGCCGGCCTGCTGGCAGGGTATTTCTACCGACGTGAGCGATCCGTCCCCTGGCATCGCATCGCGGAACGCGAGTTGCAGCTAATCCAACAGCGCTACGAATCCACGCGCGACGCGCATATTCTGGTCGGCGAACTGTCCACCCTGCTACGCCGGGTGTGTTTAAGTCTTTATCCGCGCCGGATCGTTGCCGGGCTCACGGGCGAAAACTGGCTGGCCTTCCTCGATCAGATGGCAGGCATGGAGGGCTTCCGGCATGGCGGCGGCCGCGTGCTTGCCACCGCACCCTATCAAGCCGTGATGCCTGTGGATGCGCGGACATTGCTGAGTCTGTGCGCGGCATGGCTGTGCGCGGTCACGCGTCAGTCTGAAAACGACGGGCACCGGCGCCCACATGTTTGAATTTGCCTGGCCCTGGCTGTTTCTGATCCTGCCGCTGCCCTGGCTGCTGCGGGCGTGGTTGCCGCCTGTTCGAGCCGTCCGTGGCACAGCGCTGCGGGTGCCTTTTTTCGATGACTTTCTGCGACTGGAAAAAACCTCCTCGTGGCGCCGCTTCCCATACCTTTTGCTGTTGATGGCGGCGCTGGCCTGGCTGCTGCTCGTCGCGGCGGCGGCGCGCCCGCAATGGGTGGCCAGTGTGACTGACGTTCCCCTCACCGGCCGGGATTTGCTGCTCGCAGTCGATCTTTCCCGCAGCATGGAACAAAACGATATGTCGTGGGGCGGCGAGACAGTCGATCGCCTCACTGCCGTCAAGCGGGTGGCCGGTGAGTTCATCGACCGGCGCGCAGGCGACCGGGTGGGTTTGATACTCTTCGGCGAACGGCCCTATCTGCAGACACCATTGACCTTCGATCGCCAGACGGTGAAGACGCTGCTGGATGAGGCGCAAATCGGTATCGCCGGCGACGCCACCGCCATCGGCGACGCCATCGGCCTGGCTCTCAAGCGCCTGCGCAAGGCCGAACACGCCGACGCCGTGCTGATCCTGCTCACCGACGGCGCCAATACCGCAGGCGAGATCGAACCGTTGCAGGCCGCGGAAATGGCAGCGCGGCAGGGCGTGCGCATCTACACCATTGGCATCGGCGCCGAAACCGAAACACGCGGGCTGTTCGGCTTCCTGCAGCGCAATCCGGGACAGGATTTGGACGAAAAAACGCTTACCGCCATTGCCGCCGCAACCGGCGGCCGTTATTTCCGCGCCCGCGATTTGGACGAGTTAAGCAAGATTTATCGCGTGCTGGATCAGATCGAGCCCGCCGCCCAGGATCCCAAACACTATCGTCCGGTGATGCCGTTATTTTATTTCCCACTGAGCCTGGCGCTGTTGCTGGGCCTGTTGATTTTCATGCGGCAAACCGGTGCGTACCGTCATGTCCATGACTGAACTGCATTTCCTGCGCCCCTGGTGGTTGCTGGCGCTGTTGCTGCTGCCGCTACTCTGGCGTGTCTGGTCCAGGCTCGGGAGGCAGCACAGCCCCTGGCAGCGGGTTTGTGACGCCGCGCTGCTGCCCCACGTGTTGGAACGCCCTGCCGGAAGGGAAGAGCGCGGATGGAGGCGCGTTGAATTATGGGTGGGTCTGGCGCTGCTGCTTGCCGTCCTTGCGCTGGCCGGTCCGGCCTGGACAAAACTGCCGGTGCCCGTGGCGCGTTCCACAGCCGCACTGGTGATCGCGCTGGATCTGTCGCGTTCCATGGATGCCGCCGATCTCCCCCCCAGCCGGCTGACGCGGGCGCGTTTCAAAATCGCCGATATCCTGACGGCACGCCGCGAAGGACAAACCGCTTTGCTGGTATACGCCGCGCGCCCATTCGTCGTGGCGCCACTGACGGATGACACCGAAACCCTGATGGCGCAATTACCGGCCCTGACCACCGACATCATGCCGGCGCAGGGCAGCCGCCCCGATCTCGCCCTGCGCAAAGCCGGCGAACTCCTGAGCCAGGCGGGAATTGCCCACGGTGATATCCTGCTGGTGACGGATGGCGTCCACGCAGACTATGTCGACGCCACGCGAAAAGCCATTTCCAGTCTGCCCCACCGGATTTCCGTCCTGGCTGTGGGGACGGAAGACGGCGCACCCATTCCTCTCCCGGGCGGCGGTTTCGTCAAGGATGAGTCGGGCAAGATCGTCGTCGCCAGCGTGAATCATGCCGATCTGCGCGCGTTGTCCGCAGCGGGACGCGGCCTCTATCTCAAGGCCGGCGTCGATGATGGAGACACCCGTGCCTATACCGAATTTCTGCGCGCTTCAGCGCCGATTGGCACGACTGCACGAACCGACCTCAATGCGCCACGTTGGTTGGATGCCGGACCATGGCTGCTGCTGCCCCTCCTGCCTCTGGCCGCCCTGACGTTCCGGCGTGGGTTGTTGCTCGCTGTTTTGTTCATGCTATTTCTGCCCCTGCCAAGGCCCGCGCAGGCCTTCGAATGGGATGATCTCTGGTGGCGTCAGGATCAACAAGCCGCGCATGCACTGGCACAGGGCGACAATGAACGGGCGGCGGCGGAATTCAATGATCCGCGATGGCGGGCCGCTGCTCATTATCGCGCGCACCATTACCACGACGCCCTTCGTGCGCTGACGCAACCGCAGGGCGACGACGATCATTACAACCGTGGCAACGCGCTGGCCCGGCTGGGGCAATTCGAGAATGCCATCGCCGAATATGAGGAAGCGCTGCGATTGAACCCGAAAAACGGTGATGCGCGCTATAACCGCGGGCTGTTGCAAAAAAAACTAAGGAAACAGAAGCAGGAGGAAGGCGGCGGTAACGGAAACTCATCACCCCGAAAACCCGAAAATAAGAACGAGGCCGGTCATGGCGGGGGCGCTGAGACCGCGCCGGACAAGCAGAATTCCCCGTCTGCTCAAGCGGGATCTCGGGAGCAGCGCCCGCAATCCGCGCCGCCGGATCAATCGAAAAAGCAGGAAGCCCGGGCAGATCAGGCCGACAAACAAAAAGAACAGCAACACGCGCAGGGACAAACCGCCGAACAGAGCGGCGATAAACCATTGCCGGCGCCCAAAAGCGGACATCAGCAAAGTGAAACTTCAATGGCCGATGAGCAATGGTTGCGGCGCATTCCCGACGATCCAGGCGGGTTGTTGCGCCGCAAGTTCCTGCTGCAATACCGCCAGCAGTCCAAATCCGACACTGAATCTCAGCCATGGTAGGCATCAGCCGACGACTGATGATGGCACTGCTTCTGTGCGGCGCATTGTTCGCGCGTCCTGCGCCGGCGGCGGAAGCCACGGTGGATCAGGACACCGTAGGCCTGGGTCAGTCCTTTGTCCTCACCATCGAGGCCAAAACCAGCGACGACCCGGATCTGAGTCCGCTGTCAGCGGACTTCGACGTGCTGGGCACCAGCAAGCGCAGCGAGATCAGCATCCTCAACGGCAATTTCAAAAAATCAAGCAGCTGGCAGATCAACCTCATGGCCAAACGCGAGGGAGATCTCGTGATCCCGCCGCTCAAGGTCGGCGGCGAACAGACCGCGGCGCTGACCATGCACGTCACTCCAAACGCGCCCGGTGACAAGGCAGCGGAAAAAGGGCTGTTCATGGAAGTCGAAGTCACCCCGCGCGATCCTTATATCCAAGCGCAATGCCTGTACACGGTGCGCATACTGGCCGATTCGCGCTGGGACGTCGATGAACCTGTTCTCGAGGATCCAAAAACCGTCTCCGGGGCGATCCTCATCAAAAAACTGGGCAGGGACAAAATCACCCGGACGACGCGGGAGGGCAGACATTATGACGTGCTCGAGCGCGTCTACGCCATTTATCCGCAACGGACCGGCGATATCACCATTCCCCCCATCACGTTTCAGGGACAGATCAGCCGTGGCGGCGGTCTACTGCTTGATCCATTCTCAGGCGCCATGAACACCCGGCGCCTGCAGTCCGAGGCGGTCACGTTGCACGTCAAACCCACTCCCAAGACCTTCACCGGCAAAACCTGGCTGCCTGCCAAATCGCTGCAAATCCACGAAACCTGGTCGGATGATCCGGAGGATCTCAAGGCGGGCGAACCGGCCACCCGCACGATCTCATTGCTGGCGAATGGACTGACCGCCAGCCAGCTGCCTGAACCCGGTATCACACAGGCGCAAGGAGTGAAAACATATGCCGACCAGCCACTGCTCGACGATCAAATCCGCCCCAGTGGAATCACCGGCCTGCGGCAGCAGAAGATCGCCGTTATCGCCAATGCCGATGACGTCACGCTGCCGGAGATCCGCGTCCCATGGTGGAACACCGACACCGATCACATGGAGGAAGCGGTATTGCCCGCGCGCAAGCTGCATATCAGCGCGGTTCCCGCGCGGGCGAACACACATGCCGAGGCCATCCCCCCCCCTTCCAAGCAAGCGCAGCCGGAAAACAGCAGTCACGCATCCTTGCCTGCCGGCACGCCGGCCTATCGCCGGCTGGCCATGGCCCTGGGGTTGGGTTGGCTCTCGACCGCCTTGTTCTGGTGGTGGTCCGGCGCGCGGCAACGCCAGGCGCAGACCGGGATTGCGAAACATCGGAAACAAAAAGAGCGGGTCTTGTTGAAAGCCGTGTTGGACGCCTGCGACGCCAATGCACCGGCACAAACCCGTGCTGCCTTGCTGATATGGGCCAGGGCACGCTGGCCCCGGCATGTGTTCCAGGGATTGATCGACATCGCGGCGTACGAACCCGGGTTGGCGGGACTGCTCGATGAATTGAACCGCTCGCTCTACTCGAAAGGAGGACAACAGTGGCGGGGGAACGCGCTTGCCGATGCCCTTGGGAAGTTGGGCGGCGCAAAATCCGACCGGCAATCCACCACTTCCACACCCGCGCTTGAACCTCTGTTCCGCACCTGACGAGGATCCCGCAATGATGTTTTGAGCAGACCGTCAACCGAAGGAATCGGCGACGATACTTTCATACCACGACCGATCATAAGCCGCTTCACGGGCGCGAAATTCAGCGGCGGCGTTCAACGGACTAATCCCGCCCGCACCCTCCACGAGGGTAATCTTACCGTCGATCACCTGAAAAATCTCGTTAACAGAGATGCCATATTCCGGCGCGACCAGGCTGTAGCAGGTGTTGTGCAGCGAAGGCGAGCCGGGCGCGACGCCACTGACGAGCGCGGCGATCGCAAGGGCGCAGTTTTTCGCCTGGCTGTTGGCCGCTGAGGCGGATTTCGGCATCGGGTTGGCGATGCAGGCATCGCCGATGACGTGCACGCCGGACATGCGTTTGGATTCGAAAATGCTGCTGTCCGCGGCGCACCAGCCGGAATCCTCGGCAAGCCCCGCGCTTATTGCCAGCCGGCCGGCCGTTTGCGCTGGAATGACATTGGCGACATCCACCTTGTGATCCTCAAGTTCGGTGTACAACGTCATGGTCTTCGCGTCGACGCGCCGCACAGCGCCGCCCTCGGTCACCGGCACCCACTCGATCATGCCCGGATACAATGTACTCCACGCTTCTTTGAACAGCGCCTGTTTCGCAAATTTGTCATTGGCATCGAGGATCAACACCTTCGAGCGCGGCTTGTGTGTCTTCAAGTAATGGGCAATGAGGCTGGCGCGCTCATAGGGGCCGGGCGGACAGCGAAATGGCGCTGCGGGCACGCTGATGGCCACCACGCCGCCGTCCTTCATCGCCTGCAATTGCTTGTGCAAGAGCACCGTCTGCTCGCCGGCCCGCCAGGCATGTGGCATGCGCAGAGCTGCCGCCTCATCGTAGCCCTCCGGGCTGCCCCACTTGAAATCCACGCCCGGAGCCATCACCAGCCGGTCGTAACCCAGCTTCCGGCCGCCGGCCAGCGTGACCTGCCTGTTCAGTCCATCCACAGCGTCGACCCGATCGTGGATCTGTTCCACACCGGCACGCGCCAGGCCTGCGCGATTCACCTGCAGGCGCTCCATCCGTCCCACCCCGCCGATGACCCAGTTGCTCATGGGACAGGCCAGATATTTCCGTTGTTCATCGATCAGTATGACGTGGATGGCGGGATCGACACGCCGCAGATAACGTGCACAGGTCGCACCCGCAAAACCTCCGCCGATGATCACGATGCGTGCCTTGGCGCGCGTCTCATCATCGGCACGCAGAGACAACGGCATCGCGCCCATCAAGGCCGCTGTCAGTTGAATGAAGGCGCGTCGCCTCATGCTATCTCCTCTTGGGACCGGTCTTGGCCAGATCATCAGCCAGAAAATTCGCAATGCGCGCCAATTCCTCGTCGCTGTAGCCCTTGGCGATGCGGTTCATGAGGGTGGCATTGCCCCCGCCGCTCTTGAAGTCATGCAACTTGCGCAGCAATACCTCGGCGGATTTCCCCTTGAGTGAGGGAATGTCACCGTCCTTGCGCCGCACTTGCGGCGCATGGCAGGTGTAGCAGTTGAAGGCCAGCGCCTCGGTGCCGCGCTGTACGGGCTCACCGGCGTATACTGGCGGCGGCAGCAACAGCAGAACGCCTAACCAGCCTGAGCGATAGATGGGCACGGGCATTGGATCTGATGTGCGGTAAGCGGAGTCAAGTGTGAGCGATTATACAGGGTTTATTGTTCATGAAGACCCGCGGCAGGAATAAGAGTTCGCCCATGGTATTGCACGAATGACGGCTTATTTGACTCATGCGGATTGTCTGAAGCACGAGATGGGTGAAGACCACCCCGAGTGCCCGGCACGCATCACCGCAATTGAAGACGCCCTCCACAAAGCTGGGCTGTACGATTTGCTGCATCACTATGAAGCGCCGCTGGCCACCGGGGAACAGTTGAAACGCGCGCATGATGCGGACTATGTCGATGCGCTGATCGCCGCCGCGCCGCGACAGGGGCACGTCCATCTCGACGGCGACACCAGCATGAATCCCCACAGTCTCCCGGCGGCGCTACGGGCCGCCGGTGCGGCGGTGCGGGCGGTGGACCTGGTCATGGGCGGGGAGGAAACCACGGCATTCTGCAATATCCGGCCGCCGGGCCACCATGCCGAACGCCGGCAGGCCATGGGCTTCTGTCTTTTCAATAATGTCGCCGTGGGCGCCATGCATGCCTTGCATCATCACGGCGTCGATCGTGTCGCGATCGTGGATTTCGATGTTCACCACGGCAACGGTACTGAGGATATTTTTGACACGGAGCCGCGTGTCATGTTGTGCTCGTCCTTCCAATATCCGTTGTATCCCTACAAGGCCGGCCCCACGGTCGATGGCCATCGGGTCAATGTCCCGTTGCCGGCCGGCGCCGGCGGGCGGGAATTCCGGCGCGCCGTGGCTGCGACCTGGTTTCCGCAACTGGAGCGCTTCCAGCCCCGTTTGATTTTCATATCGGCCGGATTCGATGCCCATCGCGAAGATCCGCTGGCCGGCCTGAATCTGGTTGAGCAGGACTATGAGTGGATCACGCGGGAAATCATGGCGATTGCCGACCGCCACGGCCGTGGGCGGGTCATATCCACATTGGAGGGGGGCTACGCCCTGCCCGCCCTGGGGCGCAGCGCCGTGGTGCATATACGCGCCCTGATGAAACTATAAAAATAAAAACGGCGCCCGCAGGCGCCGTTTTGTTTTAATGCCCGTTCCCGATCAGGGGAAAGTAAAATTATGAGAAACCGTCGCCACCACATGCGGCTCGATCAAGCTGCGGGGATTGAGTTTCACGGCGGGATTATCGAAGTAGAAGTTCTTGAGGCTGGTCGTCTCATCGGTGGCGTAATAGCTGATATCGAACAGGAAACCATCGATATTTTTGTTCACCCCCACACGCCACCATGTGTAGTCATAGCCGTCTTGATATTTCGTTCCTGCTGGATTACCAAGTGCCGTGTCGCATGCCGCACTCGTGCTGCCGTCACTGGTGCCCGCCGTAATCGGCGCGCAAAGACGCTTGCCAGAGGACTGATCTCCATCAACGGTCTGGTAACCCACCGCTGCTTCAAAACCCAAATCGCCCAATCCCAGAGGACCCGTGGGCACGGTCAATGCCAAGTCGCCTTCCACGGCATGTGCGTCACCGTCCGAGCCATAGAAGTCAGGTGAAAAGTCGTATTTGAGCGTCACACTGGGTGAAAGGAATGTATCACTGAAGGCATAGTTGACGATGCCTTGGAACTCGCCGTAATCAGCATCCGGGCAAACGGACTTACCGAAGGCATCCACGCCCGCCGGATTACCTGCATCAGCACCCGTGCCACCAACAAGCTTGGTGGTATGACAGCTGTCACCCGGGAAGGTGTAATATAAACCACCGACGTCGAAGTTGAATCCACTCCAAGACCAGCGATAGCCACCGTAGGCGTCGATTTCAACTTCATCTTCGTTAAATTTAGTATTCGAGCCCCAAGCGGTCAGGTACCAGCCGTTATAGGTCCAGTTGACGTCGCCCTGGATGGCCGGACCTTCAGTGTTGGAGATGCCGCGGAACATGTATTGGTTGGTGAAGTACAAATCCGCATTGAAGTTGGATATCGCCAACGGCCCGGCATCGTCTGCGCTTGCCATCGGCGGAGCGGTAAACGCCGTCAACGACAAAATTGCCGCCATTCCTATTTTCCGCATCATGATCATGTCCCCTTGTGTGCCCTAAAATTGAACGTTTATGCACTGAAAAAGTGCGGTTATTAAAATAAAAACATGTAGTTACCTACATTTTTTGGTAGGTTCTCACATATTGCATTTAAGAGTCAAGTTCCATGCCAACGGGTCGTAAAAAGTGACTTAAAGAAACCACTCTCAAAATTAAATAATCTGCGATTGTCGCGATAACTGCCCACTCCCCATAAACCCCGCTTTGCGTATCATATGCCGCCCTTAACTTCATTGCCATTAAAAATCTATGGCGGGGGAAAATGAATGGCGCAATACGTCTATACCATGAATCGGGTCAGCAAGGTGGTGCCGCCCAAGCGGTTCATCTTGCGCGACATCTCCCTGTGTTTTTTCCCGGGCGCCAAGATTGGCGTGCTCGGCCTGAACGGCTCCGGCAAATCCTCACTACTGCGCATCATGGCCGGTCTCGACCGGGAATATGACGGCGAGGCAATTCCCCAGCCTGACTTGAAGATTGGCTATCTCGCCCAGGAGCCGCAACTCAATCCCGCCAAAAACGTGCGTGGCAACGTCGAGGAAGGCGTCGGTGCAATCAAACAACTGCTTGACCGTTTCAACACCATCTCCGAAAAATTTTCCGAACCTCTGGGCGACGAGGAAATGAACAAGTTGCTGGAGGAGCAGGGCCGGCTGCAGGAAGCCATCGATGCCGCCGGCGCGTGGGAACTGGATCGCAAGCTGGAGATGGCCGCCGAGGCCCTGCGGCTGCCGCCGTGGGAGGCGGATGTCGCCAAAATTTCCGGCGGCGAGCGGCGTCGCGTGGCCCTCTGCCGGCTGCTGCTGTCCGAACTCGACATGCTACTGCTGGATGAACCCACCAATCATCTCGATGCCATTTCAGTGGCCTGGCTGGAGCAATATCTCGAAAAATATCCCGGTACGGTGATCGCGGTTACTCATGATCGTTATTTTCTGGACAATGTGGCCGGCTGGATCCTGGAACTGGATCGCGGCCATGGCATCCCCTGGCAAGGGAATTACTCCTCCTGGCTGGAACAGAAGGAAACACGCCTCGAGCAGGAGGAAAAGCAGGAGCAGTCGCGCATCAAGGCCATGAAGGCCGAACTGGAATGGGTGCGCGCCAATCCCAAGGGCCGCCATGCCAAGAGCAAGGCCCGTCTAGCGCGTTTCGAGGAACTGGCCTCCAGCGACTATCAGAAGCGCAACGAGACCAACGAAATCTACATACCGCCGGGCCCGCACCTGGGCGATCAGGTCATCGAAGCGGAAGGCCTGCGCAAGGCGTACGGAGATCGCCTGCTGTTCGACAACCTCAGTTTCAAATTGCCGCCCGGCGGGATCGTCGGCATCATCGGCGCCAACGGCGCCGGCAAGACCACCCTCTTTCGCCTGATCAACGGTCAGGAAAAACCCGATGCCGGCGGGATCCGCGTCGGTGAATCGGTGAAATTATCCTGCGTCGATCAATCCCGCGACGCACTCGATCCCCAAAAAACCGTATGGCAGGAAATCTCCAAGGGACTGGATATCCTGCAGGTCGGCAATTATCAGACGCCCTCACGGGGTTACGTGGCGCGCTTCAACTTCAAGGGCACGGACCAGCAGAAATCGATCGGTGAACTTTCCGGCGGCGAACGCAATCGCGTGCATCTGGCGAAACTCCTCACCGCAGGAGGCAACGTCCTGCTGCTGGACGAACCGACCAACGACCTCGACGTGGAAACCCTGCGGGCGCTGGAACAGGCATTGCTCGACTTCCCCGGCTGCGTCGTGGTGATTTCGCACGACCGCTGGTTTCTCGATCGCATCGCCACCCACATTCTGGCCTTCGAGGGCGACAGCCAGGTGGTCTGGTTCGAGGGCAACTACGCGGACTACATTCAGGACCTGCGACGGCGCAAAGGCGAGGATGCCGATAATCCGCACCGGCTGCGCTTCCGGCCACTGAAGACATAGGAGCGCACATGCCAGAGCCCCTTCCGCAATACATTCATGATCGCATTTTCGATCTCGCCACCGCCATGAAAGACGCCTCCGAGCGGGGCGACCCGGCGATGACGGAGGAATGTTACGAAGAGATGCGGGATTACTGTCTGGCGCTCATCGATGAGGGACGCGAATGCGCCTTCCTATGGGAGACGCTGGGGGATTTCACGCGAGAAGACGATCAGGCGCTTCAATTTTACGAACGGGCGCTGTCGTGCGCGGAGCATGACAAAGAAGCCGTCCATGACATCCTGATCGCCATGGGCGAACGATATTCTGACAAAAAGAGTTACGCACTGGCGCGCGAGCTGCTCTCACGCGGCCTGCGTCTTGCTTTTGCCGCCGGCGACACGGACATGGCCGCGCGCGCCGACGTGCTCCTCGGCGAGCTGCCGTCCTGAATCTCCACAGCCGATGCTGAGCTACCGCCACGCCTACCACGCCGGCAATTTTGCCGACGTGTTCAAGCACGTTGTGCTCGTGCTGGCCCTCGAGTCACTGCGGCGCAAGGATAAGCCGTTCCTCTATCTCGACACGCACGCCGGCGCCGGACGTTATGACCTGCGCGGCGAAATGGCGGTAAAAAACAGGGAACATGCCGGCGGCATTGGACGACTCTGGAATGCCCCTGCTCCCCCGGCTGCCGTAACATCATACCTGGACGTCATCCGAATGCTCAACCCGCATGCCTCAGCCCCGCCGCGCTGGTATCCGGGTTCACCCGTGATCGCGCGTCATTTCCTGCGTCGCGGGGATCGGATGCTGCTGGCGGAAAAACATCCGGCGGACGGCGCGCTTTTACGCGCCGAATTCTCCGGCGACCGGCAGGTGCTGGTCTTCAGGGAGGATGGTTATCATCTCCTCAAATCGAAGTTGCCCGCGCGTGAGCACCGCGCTTTGATTCTCATAGATCCAGCTTACGAACTGTCCGGTGAAACGGAACGGGCATACGAAGGCGTACAGGAAGGCCACCGACGCATGGCGACGGGAACCTTCACCATTTGGTATCCCGTCATGCCCAAGGTCAATATCAATGGACTCAAAAAACGATTGCACGAATCAGGAATTCGCCGGATCGTGAATACGGAACTCTGCATCCATCCGCGCGACAACCCGCTGGGCATGAACGGTTCGGGGCTCATCATCATCAACCCTCCCTGGCAGCTGGATAAAGCCATTGACAACCTGCTGCCATGGCTGTGGCGGACGTTATCACCCGACGGCCGGGGTGATTTTTATGTGCGATGGCTGGTGGAAGAATGAATTTCGCGTCAAAGAATCATTACCAGCGCACGAAGAGTTTGCCGCCCTCCGATTTACATTCGTAACGTTTCAGCGGCTGGTTTCCGATTTTGACGCAGGCGCCATCCCTGACATCGAATGTCCAGCCGTGTTTGGGGCAGGTGAGTTGATTGCCGGCCAGTGCCGACTCCGGAATCAATGTGCCCTGATGCGGGCAGCGGCGATCATAGACACGGGGTTCCTCATTCGGGTATTGCATGACCAGCAATGACCGGCCGTCACATTCCATCGTCCACGGCCGGCCGAGCATCAATGCATCCAGTGGAATGACCTCATGCCATTGCACCTGGGCACGCAAGGCCTCCTCCCGAAACTCCGGTAAACCCATGCCATTGATAACCTCGACAGCCCAGACGATTTTACTCAGCCCCAAGACGGGCAGGGACAGCAGCATGGCATCCAGCAGTTCGCCGCCACTCCACCCCTCCTGCAGCGCCCGCCGGAGATATTGCTTCAAGCCCGGACCGGATTGCGCCTCGACCTTGCTGATGAACGACAGCAAAGATCGCGTCTTCGGATCGAGACGGCCGCCGGCATCCTTGAAAAAGGCAAAATGGGCCTGCATGGCTTCAGGCCGCACCCGCAGCAGGAAATCCAGTGCTTCGCTCACCAATTCCCTCCCTTATGAACCCGCCGGTGTCAGTTCGATCACGGTCTCCCGCGATGCCAGTTTGGGGATATCGGTAAAATCCACGGGCAGAAAATATTGCACGTAATCGGGGTGAAGAAAGGCCAGTGTCACGTTACCCGTATCGCGCAGCAGGAAGCGTTCGTTCTTCTTGAACAGCCAGGTGCGCGTATCGACGCGGGCAACGACGAAATTAAGCTCGATAATGCCGGGAATGTCCTCCGGTTTGGAGGAACAGGCGCCTTCCTTGCGGCCGATGAAGCACTGGATATGCACGCCTTCAATCGCCCTGCCGGTACCTTTCTCCACCATTTTAAAGCGCGGGTGCAGCACATCGCTCGACAGCTGCTCGCGGGTGCCGAGCAATCCGAAATAGTCCGCAGCCACCGCCACGGTGGCCAGCAACACCACTCCCGTCATGAGTTTGCCAGTCATTTTGTCAGTTTATTCCATATTGCCCGGCACGCATTGCGTATAATTGAACAATGTCGCACCCGGTGAATTATACGGCGTTGGGCTCTGGATAAGATGGCGGAATTGAAACCAAATTCAAACCGGCCCATGAACCCATGAGCGGTAAACCCGCCGGCAGTCGCCGGGTCTCGATGGGGGCCAGAGTCTGTCTTGGCATCCTGCTTCCGGTCATGGTCTTTATTGGATATCAGTTTGCCTTGATTAAGTCGCTGGACGGAACCGGCAGTTGGGATGGAATGAGCCTGGCCTTTGGTTCGCTGTTTATTGTGCCCGGACTGTACGTCACCAACCTCTGGGTGGTGATGAACCAATGGGCTCGCAAAAGCGAGGCGTTCATTGCCGGCATGATGATCCCTTCCGTGATTGCCCTTGTTGAATATTTATGGGTCGGCGATTACTCGTACAAGGCGAGAACTGCAATCAATCACGCATTCATTGCGCCCTTCCTCTGGATATGGCTGTTTGTTTTCATGCTGTTTACGCCACTCATTGTTTCGATTATTCGCGCCATCATCAATGGAAAACGGCGGTGACCGCACGATTAAAACATCCCACGCCGCACCGCAAAATGCCGGCGACGCTTTCCGGTCCTCCGATCGTGCGTTTCCGTGACGCGGCACACCATTTTTGCCCGTGCACCTTTGTCAATTCGGCAGGGCGCTGATACCATTGCGCTATCGCGCGCCGCGTCCCGCATCGCATGACGTAAAACGACAGAAATCAAGCGATTATAACCATGATGTTCACCTTCGACATTTCGGGCTCGCAAATCAACGGCGCCCGGGATTACCAGGAAGACGCATTTCTCATTACGCACCTGGGTGACAGTGACAATCCTGACGAAAAGGCGTCGCTGGTCATCGTCGCCGACGGGATGGGCGGCCACGCCGCCGGCAATGTCGCCAGCAACATGGCGGTGCAGACCTTCAATAAATATCTCACCGGTAATTATCCGAGCGAGCAGATGCAGACGGTGTTGCGGGAGGCGGTCCTCGCCGCCAACGGTTCCATAGAACACACCGTCAAGGAAACCGAGGCGCTGAAGGGCATGGGCTGCACCTTCGTCGGCGTCATTCTGCACAAGTCGAAGATGCGCTGGGTCAGCGTGGGCGACAGCAATTTGTATCTGCTGCGCGACAAAAAACTCATCAAGAAAAATGCCGATCACAGCTACGGCGGTTTTCTCGACCGCATGTCCGCCGCCGGTACGCCGGTGAAGCCGGAGCAGGGCTTCTCACGCAACATGCTGATGAGTGCGCTGACAGGCGAGGACATCGCCGAGATTGACTGTCCCCCGGAGCCCTTCGAGATCAAGGGCGGTGATCGCATCATCGTCGCCACCGATGGCCTCGATTCGCTCTCCGACGCCAAAATCTTGCATTATTGCGACGGCGTCAAAACCGCCAAGGAGTGCGTCAAGTCACTGCTCGATGGCGTTGAAGAAGCGAAGATCCCCCGGCAGGACAACACCACCGTTGTAGTCATCGATGTCACTGCCAAGGAGGAAAAACCGGCCGTTGCCCCACCGCCGCCGCCACCTCCGCCACCTCCGCCGCCAGCACGCGCGCTTACAGAACAGGAGGAACAGGATCTGGCCATCACCAAATACGCCGCGCCCGGCGCCGCACCGCCGATCGCCATCAAGCGCAAGGCCCCGCCGCCTCCACCGCCAGTCGAAGAAGAACCAAAACGCAACTGGCTGGCCGTCGCCGCCGTCATCGCCGGCGTGCTCATTGTGGCAGGCGGCGCGGGCTATTACTTCATGTCAGGGGGCGGTAAATCCACGGCGCACCACGCCGTCAAAAAGCATCCAACGGAAACTGAAACAACCGCCGAAACACCGACTGCGACAACACCGGCACCGGAAACCGCCACGCCGGAGGAAAAACCCGGGACACCACCAACAACGGCGGCCATTCCACAGCCGGCGCCCGCCACTCCGGCGCCAGTACCAGCACCAGTACCAGCGCCCACAGGCAAAATCGAGGAATTCCAGGATGCGCTCAAATCCGGCGGCGCCGGACCGGTGATGATATGGGTGCCGCCCGGCAAATTCGAGATGGGTGCGCCCGCGACCGCAAGTGAAGCGAATCAGCGCCCGCGCCATACCGTGCAGATTGGCAAAAAATTTGCCCTGAGCAAGTATGAAATCACCGTGGCCGACTACGAGAAATTCGTCAAGGCGACCGGCCGCGCCATGCCCAAACTGGGCGGCGATTTCAAACCCGAGCACCCGATCATCTGGGTGTCATGGGAGGACGCGCTGGCCTACGCCCACTGGCTCTCCGAGCAGACCGGTTTCAAATACCGACTGCCGAGCGAGGCAGAGTGGGAATATGCCGCGGCAGCGGGAACCGACACTTATGAATGGTGGTGGGGACGCGATCCGGGCCAGGGCATGGCGCATTGCTTCGGCTGCGGTTCCGATTTCGACAGCCGCCGGCCGGCCAAGGTGGGCAGCTTCAAGCCCAATCCATTCGGACTCTACGACACCGCCGGAAACGTCGCCGAATGGGTGCAGGATTGCTACCACAGCAACTACGAAGGCGCCCCGAACGACGGCAGTGTCTGGGAGGGCGGCGAGTGCGACGAGCGCGTGGTGCGCGGCGGCGCCTACGATCAACCGCCGAAGTCCATCCGCGCCTCCTACCGCGACAAGCTGAATCCATCCAGGGGCAACGACACCACCGGTTTCCGCATCCTCCGCGAGCCCTGAGCCGTAAAGAACTCCCAAAAAAGAAGACCCCGCGAAGCGGGGTCTTTCATTTACATTGCGATACCGGTCGCGAAAAGGATCAATCCCTACTCTTTCATCATCTCCTTCATCTTGTTTTTCATCATGTGCTTCATCTTCGACATGGAGCCACCACCCTTGACGTACTTGATTGAACACTTGGCTTCCTTGAACGTGCCGCATACGGCGGGATCCTTGGCGCCCGTGCCAATCTTGCCGCCCGCGTATGCACCCGTGGGATCGCCGCCATAAGTAAAGCCGGCCGGCATCTCCACCTCCTTGCCAGTCATGTCATGGCCGGTCGCAGCCACCATGAAACCGCCGGAAAAATCCCTCGCTGAGAACGGATTATCGGTGGCATCGGCAATTGGAGTCGCACTTAAAGTAATAGCAATCGCTGTAGTTAACGTGCTTTTCTTCATGACGTTTCTCCTTCCTAAAACATGATTCCCGTGGGAAATGAGCAGTCTCGCCTGATCGCTGGCGCAACTACAATAACCCATTGCCCGCCGACTGGAAACCACGACAATCCAGTGAGATTGCCGTTGAGATAATTTCGGGGGAACACGCTGCTTTCCCATTCGTATGACTTTGATCGGCTTCGCAGTCATGGCGCGTCGAGTAGCTCGACGGCTCAATACTGTCGTGCAGCGATCCGATGGACACTGGACAACCCATGGGACCATTGCACTCACGGTACTCAATCGTCAAACCACCGATCGATAATCCCGTATTTACGGGAAACAATCCCGCCAATGAAATTACTTTTTCCGGCACCCGCCGCGTTCTCTCTCACTATCATGACACCATGCGCAAATCACACACCCTGGCGGCGAAAATCCGGGTGCTGCTGGTCGACGATCATGCCGTGGTTAGGGCGGGATATCGCATCCTGCTGCAAACCACGCCTGATATTGAAGTCGTCGCCGAAGCCGGCAACGGCGAGGAGGCCCAAGCCTGTTTTTTGAGCGAACGCCCGGATGTGACGATTATGGATCTCGTGCTTCCGGGAATCAGCGGACTGGAGATCATACGCCGCATCATCAACCGCACGCCCGATGTCCGCATACTCGCCTTCAGCATGCATGAGGATCCCATCTTCGCCGAGCAGGCCCTGCAAGCCGGCGCACTCGGCTACGTCACCAAAAGCAGCGCAGCCACGGTGCTGGTGGAAGCTGTGAAGAAAGTAGCCAGAGGAGAGGTATACGTGGATGCAGCCATCGCCCAGCAAATGGCGTTTCAGAAAAGCCGTGGCAAACAGACGCCATTTGAGATGCTATCAACGCGCGAATTCGAGATCATGACCCTGCTGGCGTCGGGTACGACGCTGGAAGAAATCGCCCGACGCCTGTCCTTGAGCTATAAAACCATCGCCAACTACAGCACACAGATCAAGGCCAAACTGGAGGTCGACAACATCGCCGATCTCACCCGGCTTGCCGTCCGCCACGGCATTATTCAGGCGTGACGATCACCCTCGGAAAGTCGTCGGTAGCGTCATGCAGTTCCATGCAACATCTCCCGTCAGCCAAGGAAGTTATCCCACTTTTCTCGTCTGCACATTCCATTACCTCATACCGTTCATACCACTAGTGTAATCGATGGCCGGATCCGGCGCGGGCGGCGAAAAATTTCTTTCGCGTCCAAGACGTGCAAAAAAACAAATTATTTACACACCGGGGGAGTCACAATGAGGAAAGCAAAATTCGCGGCACTACTGGCGTCGCATCGAGCCATCACGGCCACCTTGTCGGCGTTAGGGCTGGTTTTGGGCGCACAATCCGCCTATGCGGACTGCACCCCCGATCCGGCGACGACCGGCGCCACCGTGACTTGTACCGGAACCGATGCTGACGGATTTGTTGCCGGTACGGGAGTGAACAATCTCACCGTCAACGTCGACAGCGGCGCCACCGTGCAGGCGAAAACAACCGTGAGCCCCAGCGTGACCATACAAATCAACAACGAGAGTACCGTCACCAACAATGGGACCGTCATCAACGCCGGCGGTTCGCAAACCACCAACCTGGGGATCAACATCAACGACACCGACAGCACCATTACCAACAACGGTTCGGTGCAGCTCACGATTAGCGACACCGACATCACCTCTGCCCTGCCGGGAACGATAAAGGGCACCAGAACACTGCGCGGTTTGATTGCCACCTCCAGCGCCAGCTCCAGCCCGTCAACGCTGGAGAACTTGAGCATCGTCAATAATGGCAGCGTTACACTAAATCACGCCGGCGTGGGAAATTCCGAGGCGATCTATTCCGGCGAGGATGTCGACGACATCACCTTCGACAACTTCGGCACCGTCACCAGCAACAGAACGCAGGCGCTCACCATTACCGTCGTCGGCGGCGCCCTGCAGGCGAAAACAGCCATCGATGGCACCAACCGCGCGCTGGGGATCGCCTCCGGCATCGACAGCGACGACGATACTGACGACTTCACAGTCAACAATCACCAGGGCGCCGTCATCGAGGCCACAGGGGACTACACGGCGGCGATATACGGGCGCGCCGGCGATCTGGAGATCGACAACGCCGGTATCATCCGTAATAACAGCGGCGGCATCGCCATCTCCGCCCACGCCGCCTCCGATGACGGCGACGGCGAGCTGGAAATCGACAATTCCGGCACCATCATCGGTGACATTCTGGCGGTGGACGGTAATGCCCTCCGCTACTGGGCGGCAAAAGCGAAAGGCGTGACCGGATTGACGCTGAACAATCAGGCGGGGGTGAGGGATTTGGAGCTCGACAACGACGGCACGATTACCGGCAACATCTACCTCGGCTCCGGTACGCACGAGGTGGAAAACGACGGCACGATCACGGGTAGCATCTTTGTCGATCAAACCGGCATCGGGACGGCGATAGGCGCCCGGCAATTCACCCTGGAGAACTCCGGCACGCTGACCGGCAATATCAGCATTATTGACTTTGCTGGCGCCCAGAATTCAATCACACTCAGCGGCGGGGGTTTCAGTGGCGACATCACTGCGACCAACGGTACCGGCACCAACGCCCTGACACTGACCGGCGCCGGCACCCTGCACAATGTAAGCAACTTCACGACCTTGACCGTGACCGGCGGGGCCGCAGACGAAGATGCTGATGACGACGATGACAACGCCGCCAGTGCCGCCACCAGTTGGACACTGGCGAGTGGAACGGCCCAACAGTTCTCCGTTGGAACCGAAATTGAGGATGGCGCCACACTGACCGTGGACAGCGCCCTGACCAGCGATGTGACGGTTGACAGCGGCGGCACACTAGGCGGTTCGGGAACCATTGACGGCGAGGTAACCAATGCCGGCACGATCGACGTGGGCTCCTCCGTCCTCACGGTCACCGGCGCGGTGGCCATGGCCGCGGGCAGCGTGTTCAAGACAACGATCTCCGGCGCGGGCGGCGCCTCCGCCGACGCGCCGTCCAGCAACGCCGGCCTGCTGACCGTGGGCGCCACCGGCACCGCGGACGCCAGCGCCACGGTGGTACCCGTCACCAGCGGCGTGATCGTGCACAACGGCGCCTGGTACAGAATCGCCACCAACAGTGGCGGCGGCAGCGTGTTCGATACCGTGCCCCAAATCCAAGGCAGCGCGCTGGTATCCTGGACGATACAGGAAAACGCAGCGGATGATCTGGTGTTAGGTGCGGCGGTCAAGGATCCCGCCGGCATCCCCGGATTGACGGCCGGCGGCTCTGGCGCAATCGAGGCCCTGTTAAGTTACACCGGCACCGATCCCGGGCTGCTCAGCCTCGGTGGCGAGGTCCAGAACCTGGCCACGGAGGATGAGGTTCGTGATGCGGGGGAAAAGCTGCGCCCCAACGCAAACAACGCCGGCATGCAGGGAGCCATCAACGTAACCGACGGATTGCTCACGGTGATTGATAATCGCATCGCCGATGCGGGAGCCGGCAACGGCATGACCGGCCTCTCTGCCGGCGAGAACGCGACGATGAAAAACTTCTGGCTGCAGGGCTTCGGATCCCGCGGTGAACAGGATCGCCGTGACGGCATAGACGGCTATACCGCTGACAGCGCCGGCGTGGCATTCGGCGTGGACACCGCGGTGGGGGATATGTGGCGTGTCGGCCTGGCGGGAAGTTACGCGCTGTCCAATGTCGATGACAAGGGCAGCCGGCGCGGCGACTCGATCGACTTCGACAGCTTTCAGGGGGCCGTGTATGGTTCCTACAATGACGGACCGTGGTATTTCGACGGCATCGTGGATTTCGGCTTTCACGAGTATGACAGCAAGCGTGTGATCAACATCGGCGGTTTCAGCGATACCGCCACTGCCAGCTATGACGGCTGGCAATATACTGTCAAAGGCGAAGGCGGATATCCCCTCCATTGGGATGCCATGACGGCGGTTCCACTGATATCGCTGACCTACAGCCATCTCAGCACCGACAGCTACACCGAAACCAGCGTGGCGGGCGCGGCGCTCAAGGTCGACAACGACGATGTCGACTCGTTCCGGACCGGGTTGGGCGGCAAACTGTTCATACCCCTGGTCATGACCAAGGATTTCGGCAGTGCGCTGGAATTACATGCCGTATGGCAGCATGAATTTGGCGACACATCCCAAGACGCCACCGCGAGCTTTGCCGCCGGGGGCAATGCCTTCAACACCCGGGGCATCAACATCGGCCGCGAATCGGTGGATGTGGGCCCCAAGCTGCGGCTCGTCTCCGCCGATGGCATGAAGAGCCTGGTGGTGAGCTATGACGCGGAAGTCAGGGATGAGTATATCGGTCACGCAGGCATGCTGACGGCACGGTTTGAATTTTAAGCACTGGTGGGATGGCCTGACCAACCCATCCCGCATTTCTAACCTTCGGTTATCATGCCGTCATGGCTCATGGCGGCAAGAAAACAGCGTCCGTTATCATCATCCTGCTGGCGGCATCGCTGGCAGCATGCGCCACCACGAAGGACCGGCTTGTACATGCCGATCAAATCGCGCATCAAGGCGGATTGACACGTAACGGCGTACCGGCAGGCATATTCACGCTGACCACCTATTCACGCATCAGCGATCCCGCCCAGCCAATCAATTTTTATATCGAAGGCGACGGCCTGGCATGGCTTTCGCGCACGCGGCTGTCGCCGGATCCGACACCGCAGCAGGCGATCGGCTTGTCGCTGGCCGCCCTCGACCCCTCCCCTAACGTGGTTTATCTAGCCCGCCCCTGCCAGTTTGTTGATTTGAAACAGACCGCCTGCGACAGCGCCTACTGGTCCGACAAGCGCTATTCCAAGGAGGTAATCGATTCCATGAACCGGGCGGTGGATTTCTTTGTGCGTCAAACCAACGCCCGGAAAATAAATTTAATCGGCTATTCCGGCGGCGGCGCTGTGGCGGTATTGCTGGCTGCCTGCCGACACGACGTCTCTACACTTCGGACTGTGGCCGGCAACCTGGATCACGAATTTGTGAACCGCCTGCACCACGTCAGCCCGATGCCGGAATCGCTGAATCCCATTGATGTATCACTGATGCTCAGCGCATTGCCGCAGTTGCATTTCGTGGGCGCAGACGATTCCGTGATTCCACAATCCGTTGCCGAGTCATTTGTCCGCCACGCCGGTGACAGTTCCTGCATTCGGATCATTGCCGTAAAGGACGCCACACATGATTCCGGCTGGCGGGAACGATGGCCTACGCTGCTCAAGCTGCTGCCAAATTGTATTACAGGAAAAAACTAAGCATCCGTCGTCAGCATTAATTCCGCATACGTGAAGTTTGACTACAGCGATATCTTGAGGCCCACCCATCCGCCAAAGGGCACGCCGGGACTTGCCATGCGGGGATCGGTGATGCTTGAAAACGGCGGGAAGGGAACATCGTCGGGTTCGCCCAGAATGCCGAAGGTCTCATAATCGGTGTCAAAGAGATTTTCGATGCTGGCGAAAGCAGTGATGTGCTTGTTGATGACATAGTTGCCGTGGAGGTTGACGACGGCGTAGCCGTCCAGGGGCTTGAGCTGATTGGCCTCGTCGCCAAAGAGAACCTGGTCCGAGTTGTACACCACGTCGCCGCCGATGGACAGGCTCGGCGTAAGCGCGTAGTCGGCGCCCAACTTGACATTATGCTTGGGGATGCCCGGGATCCGATCGCCGGACACGACCTGGATGGTGCTGTCGGCGGCGGCATTCGGATGATTAGGGCTGCTTTCAGTGAAATTTGATTCGAATGTCGCATCGACATAGCTGTAATTGAGAAACCATCTGGCCTTGCCTTGTACACCATTGAGTCCCAGTTCGAAGCCCCGTCTGCGCGTATCACCGGCATTGGCAAAAAATCCCGTCGTGCAGGTACCGCCACCCGTGCACTGGAAGAGGATGTCGTCTATGTTGGTGGTGTGGAAGACATCGACGGTGTAATTCACGCTGCCAAATACGCTGCCGCGTACACCACCCTCAAAACTCTCTGCCACCACCTGCTTGAGGGGCGGATCGGCCACAAAGGCGTTGGGCAGGAAACAGGGCGCAGTGGGATCGGAACAGGTCAGTTCCACTGGCGTCGGCGCGCGGGAGGATTCGCTGTAGCCGCCAAAAAAGTTGACGCCGGGAATGAACTGCCAGGTGAGTCCGGCGGCGGGATTAAACCGTGAAAAAGAGTGTGACCCATTGATATCGCCGGTGCTGTCGCTGAGCGTGATCTTGGTGTCGTTGTAGCGGCCGGAAACTGAGAGAGTGAGGTCCTTGGTGATGGAAAATGCGTCCGTGAAGTATGCGGATGCGGTGCGGCTGGTGGTGCCGGCATCGCTGGCCACCGAGGGGATACTCAGTCCGCTGGCTGCGGTCGAGCGATCGGCAAGCAGCGTCGCCGCCTCCGTTGATGAATTAAAGTCACTCAGGCCGCGATCATAGCCGACGCCGGCAATGAACTGGTTGTCATGACTGAACAACGGCAACAGCAGCGTCGCCTGCAAAGTACCGCCGAAGGTTTCAGAGTCGGTGACGGTCTGGTGGAAAACCGCGTCAAAGGTTGAAGGAATGGAATTGCCATTCTGATCCAGCACCGGGTTCCCGTCATCGTCCAGCAACACCGCCGTGTTGGTATTGAAGTCGGTGGTGTCGCCGTTGGCGGTATGAGTGTCCGTGGTGCGGTAATAAATGTTGCCGGAGGTTTGGAACTTGTCAGTGAACCAGTGCGCGCCCTCCAGGTTGACCAACGTCATGTCATTTTTGGTCTGGTCGGGAGAAGTAAAGATGGATGCGCGATCGGAGGCCAGCACGGAAAGGGGTTGCACCCCGTTCCCGATGAGGTCGGTGTTTCCGTGGCTGATATGGAGATCAAGGCTGTCATTCGCGTGCCGCCAGCTCAGCGTTGTAAAGAAGTTGACAGCGTTGGAAGGCGAGGCATCGCGCCAGCCATCCTCGTTGAAATAGCGTACGTTCAGGTAGTAACCCAGCGTGCCGTTGTTGGCCCCGCTTTCCAGCGAAGTCACCACCCGCCCAAAGGAGCCGCCATAGGCTTCAAGGCTGTGGCCCGGATCGGTGAAACCGTTTTTACTTTGTATCGAGAGGGCGCCGCCGAGGGTGTTCAACCCGAACACTGGATTGGCGCCGCTGATGAGATTGATGCTGGCGATGGATGATTCCGGCAACAAATCCCAGTTGACTATGTCGCCGAACGCCTCGTTGAAACGCATGCCGTCGAGGTAGACGGAAATGCCCTGCGGCGTACCCAACAGGGGGGAGGAAGTGAAACCGCGGTACAACACGTTGGGTTGCAACGGGTTGTCCTGCGCGTCGTTGATATTGACGCTGCCCAGATTGTTGCGCGCAAAGCCGGTCAGATCCAGGTTCTGCGAGCGCTCAAGATCGGCGCTGGTAGCAGACTGGACATTGGTTGGTACCTTGTCCTTGGGAAGGCCGACGCCGTGAACTGGCGTAACTCCGACGACCTCCACTTCCGGCAGTGTTTGCGTATCGTCCGCCAGCACCGGTAACGCGTAGCCCGCGGTGCACACCATCAACACGACCAGCGTGCCGCTAGTGCAACATTTCCGTGTGAGTCCGTTTATGCCCGACAAATTCAACATGGCTGGAGCCCCCCCTCGATGCCGAACGATTGATTCCGTCGACGTTGCCGACAACCTGCAGGAATATCAGAAATTCAGTCCCCTGCCCGGAGTCACATCGCTAGAAAGCGATGGATTTCAAACGGCAACGCCTGTTATGTAGGCATGCAAGGTATTACGGCTGGCATGGAATGAATACGGCACGCGTTCCATAAAAATTGGGAATATTTCCCTTCAGCGGCAGGGCGAACCATATTTCATGCCCTTGCCGCAGCTGGATTGCAACAGGCGTGATGACCATCCCGCCGAAAATCGATTCCGCTGAGGAAGGCAACCTGAATACGCCTTCTTCAGCCCATGCCACCCCATAGCTAAAATTTCCACAACGATGGCGCCCACAATGGCGAACAGCCAAGGCAGGCCCAAGGCCAGCATTTCGAGCGTGAGTATCCCGAGATTCGAGTGCCCCATGAACCGTCATGCTGAAGCCGGTTCATGGCCCCTCCAACGGGATCATTCCCGAAGAAGCAGTGAAGGTATTTCCTGGGTTGTAGTGAAAAAATGAATGCGGTTGGAGATAACAGGCGTGATGCTACGCGGGTTTGTCGCTATGGCCCAGTGATTTACCTGGTGCGATGCGATCGCGGACAAGCTGCTTCAAATCCTTGGCCTCGGGGAAAACGCCCGCCTGCGCCTTCGAATGAACAAGTTCGCCGTCCACGCGCACCTCGAATATACCGCCGGTGCCGGGCACCAGCGTAACCCCGCCCAATTCGTCGGCGAAAGTAAACAGCAGTTCCTGCGCCAGCCACGTCGCGCGCAGGATGAAACGACACTGGCTGCAATAGATGATCTCGATGCGTGGCTTGTTCATGTCGATTTCACCTCCGCGTCCATGGCGAGGATTTGAGGTCGCAGCAACCGCAGCACCCATAGCGCCGGCCAGGCCAGTATAAAGCTCAACAGAAAATAGTTGCCCCAGCCCATGCCATCCACCATGTATCCGGCGCTGCTTCCCATGACAATGCGCCCGATGGAGGCCAGTGCCGTCAACAGTGCGAATTGCGTCGCTGAATACCGATGATCGCACAGGGCCATCAGTAATGCGGTGAAGGCGCAGGTCCCCATGCCGCTGGTCAGATTTTCCATCGTCACCACTGCCACCAGGCCCCAATAGCTCCTGCCGATGATGAGCAAGGCATAGAAACCAAGAATGGTCACCGCCTGCAAAACACCGAACATCATCAGTGCC
>Ga0335077_10001817_pt1 | contig 25387 bp, 20 predicted proteins | sample Lox_Sample_31_FD_207151 | JGI IMG/M metagenome (GOLD analysis project Ga0335077, IMG submission 207151) | Soil microbial communities from Loxahatchee National Wildlife Refuge, Florida, United States - Lox_Sample_3.1 | ecosystem: Environmental > Terrestrial > Soil > Wetlands | place: USA... | reverse complement strand
GACGCCGTGCTGGTCGAGGACGCCGGCTAGGACTGCCGCGGTGTGGTCACAGTCCGGGCTGGTTGCCCGCGGCGGGTCGCCTGTGGTGAGCAGGCTGGCGGGCGGGAGTGTGTAAGCGCTGGTCATGACACTCATCCTACCTGTAACCCCGGCACGTATGCAACCCGAAACGCGGAACAGCCCCGGCCAGTCATGACGACCAGCCGGGGCTACTATGCTCAGATTCAGGAACCAACCTCCCAGCGGCCCTTCGGAAGGCTCCTGACTGCTGTGCCGATCTTTTCGGCATCAAGCATCCATACCGGCGGCCGGGATTCCATCTCGCTCATGCCATCATCTCCGGCAAGCTCACACCCTGAAGGACGTTGACAGCCTGGCCGTTGGTCAGGTGGTCCAGGTAGCGGCTGGTCGTCGCGATGCTGTGATGCCCCAGCAGCTTGGAGATCGTCGTCACGGATACGCCTTCAGCTTCCAGTTCGCAGGCGAACGTATGCCGCAGCCCGTGCGGATGTACCCGCTTCTCGATGCCGGCTCGCCTGGCGTACCGCTTCAGCATGTCGCGGACGTACCTGTCGCTGACCTTGCCGCCGTCCAGCGTGCAGAACAGCATGCCGCCGCGGATGCCCAGCGACCGCCTGACGTCGAGCCAGCGTGCCAGTGCATCGTCGGCCGAGGGATGGTAGCCGCGGGTCTGCGCCTGGCCTGTCTTGGTGAGCCTGGTGCCAGCCGTCTTGGATGCGTCGCCGCCGGCTACCAGCCGCATGGTTCGCCGGTCCAGGTCAACGTCTACGGGACGCAGGTTCCGCAGTTCGCTGATGCGTAGTCCGCTGCGGTACAGGAGCGTGAGCAGTGCCCGGTTCCGTATGCCGGTCGGTGCCCGGCGGCTGCACTGGCTGAGGATGGCGTTCACTTCGGCCGGGGTCAGCGGCTCAGCGGGGTAACGCTTGTCGAAATTGGGGGGGCGGTCGCCTGTGTGCACGGTCATGGTGGTCCTCCCAGTCGGCGAGTGTTGGGTTCAACGATAAGCAACACTGTATAGCACCATCCCCGGCTCGGCATCGCGACACGCGCAAAAGCAACACTATTCTCGCTGGAACCTGCCCGGCGGCAGCCACCCGACCATGGCATCACTCGTCCCGATTTGGGGCGATGCGGGCTGGTTTGGCGCCTTAGCGGCCGTTCGCCGGCAAGACGATACCGCGGTTTGGGATTTTTGTGGTTTTTGGGATAGGTATAGGGTAGTAACTCTTACTATCTGAGATGCCGGAAGCGTGTGACACACAAGATCACGCTGGTGTCCTGTGTGTCACACGCTCGCAGGTGGTGCTAGCTAGCTAACCCAGTATCCCTCTCTGTTGACGTGCCATGTTTCCGGAGCGGCTTTGGCGGGTGCCGTGTCGGTGAGGTGCAGACGGCTGTAATAGTTCTCGCCGGGGCCGTGGAGTTCAGTGCGGGTGAATGTGGCTGTTACCCGGTAGGTGTGATAGGTGCCGTTGGTGGCGGCGTGGAGGGTGCCGTGGCCGGTGGCTCCGGTGTGGTTGTACCGCTGCCAGGTGAATGCGGTGATGTAGGGGCCGCCGCCTGCTGCGAGGTAGAGGCTGGCGGGTTTGATCTGGGGTGCCCAGTTGCCGGCGTTGGTCATGATGGCGGGGCATGCCCATGATGTGGGGCATGGCGTGGTGTGTGTCACCGCTTGTGCTGGTGTAGCTGGTGTGGTGATACACGCGAGTGCGGCTGCGGGCAGTATCCCCCGTGTGATGCCTTGTTTTATGTTCATTTGTGCCCCCTTTTTCCTCGGCTGGTCCGTCCAGCCGGCGCGGTGATACACGGTTTCCCCGGCTGGAGACGTGTATCACCACACCGGCTGTCACGGGCACAGCCAGCGAGTCAGCCATTCCGCAGGCACGGTGTCGCCTGCGACCTGCCCGGCGACATGCTGCACGAAGTCGGCCGCGGCGACGGCTTCAGCGACGGGGTCGAACCGGTGTATGGAGCCGTTGACGGCGATATGCCGTGGGAAGGTCATGATTGTGAACATGGCATCTTCCGCCACGTCCATGATCGCTTCGCGGAGTTCCTGACCGTTCTCCGCCTGGGTAAGTGACAGCACCCGGCGGGCTAGCCGCGCTGCCGCGTAACTGGTCATCATCTCGTCGCCGAGATTTGAGACTGCCCGGCTGGCGTCCCACTCGTCACCGTATGTGACCAGCCGGATGACGTCAGCGACGGCTCTGTCGGCGCGGTCGAGGTAACTGTTCAGTCGTCGCGCCGCGGCCTTGTCACGCAGGTATGCGTCTTGCAGTGCAGCGAGTCGCCTGGCGTCGTCGGTGTCCTGGACGAGCCGGGCCGCATAGGCGGCGGCAAGTGCTTCCTTCGGCTGGTTCGGCTTGACTGCAAGCCCGGCTTTCTGTGAAGCCTCCACGATCCGTGGTTTGCTCATCTGCATGGCAAGCCGGATCTCGTGCAGCCGGGCTGTTTCCATGGCTGTGGTGAGCTGGTCTTCTTCTGCGGCGAGGTTGCGTGCGGCGGCGCTGCAGGCGGTCATGTCATTCAGGTCGAAACGATCCATGGTGATCTCTCCTCCGGGATTATGGCCGGCTGCTACCGGCTGGCTTGTTCAGCTTGTTTCACTTGGCGGGCATGCGGGTTGTCTGGTGCCCCGCAGCAGGATGCCGTCCTTGGTTTCGTAGGTCCAGTAGCGGCCTGCGCCGACTCCGAATGTGGAGCCGGTCACACCGCAGACGGTGCAAGTTTTCCTGCGGCATATGTACGGGGTGGCGCCGCCGTAGTCCCAGCGGTGTCGTTTCCTAGGCACGGCTAGCCTCATCTGGGGTTCCTCCGGGGTAATAGCTGGCTTCACGGTTAGAACACTACCGTAACCCCAACCTACATGCAAGCTGTTTTGTGGAGGTGTTTTGAGGTCCCCGGTGATACACCTCCGGATCCCCGAGACCCTGCTCCAGGCAATCGACGCTGCCCGCGGCGAGCAGACCCGCAGCAGCTGGCTTGTCGACGCGATCGGGCTCAAGCTTTCCCCCGTCACAGCGGTGGTTGCCGCGGCTGTCGAACCGGACCCGCATGCGGTGATCCCCGTGACCGTAGTCGAGCCCCCGGCGGCAGCGCGCAAGCCCCATGCTGGCAGCGGGTGCAAGCACAAGCACGCGGTGAAGGGCTGGTGCCGGGAATGCGGCACCGGCGGCCACGTCACTGCCACCTGAGCGGCTGTGCTGTGCTGTGCGGCATGCAGGCACCGGAAGTCGGCCTCCGGTGAATTCCTGCCGCCGGCCCTGACCCGGTCGCTGCACAGCACGGCTCCCCTGTTCAGGGTGACCATCTGCGGGTGGTCTCCCGGTCATAGGCGACTGCGCAGTTACGCAGGTAGGCACACAGGGCGTCAGCAGTAGCTTGGTTTCGTGTCGTGAATACGTAAGAGTCGCTGTTTTTCCATCGCTGTCGCGGCTGGCTGAGGATGTCCTCGATGATGTACCGGAACTCGGGTTCGGACAGGCCGCCGTGCACTTCGATGCATTCTTCTGTTTCCGGCAGCGGCATGCCGTTTCGTATGTGCATGGTTGTCATGTTTGTGTCCTTTCGTCGCGGACTGGCTTGTTTATCCTTTTCTTGCGGGGATAGTCGGGGTTCTGGGTCAGGCAGGCTTGCGTGTTCCAGTAGACGGCTTTTTGCCTGAACAATTCGGCTACCCGGTAGCAGGCATTAGCGCAGCCGTATTCTCCGATCCCGGCGGCGTACGCGGCGGCATGGTTCATTACGTGTTCCTGCTGGTGAGCGATTCGGGCGCGGCTCCGGCAGGTGTCGTAATCCGGGACGCTGGTCACCGGCGTGGCCGGGACCGGAGGATTATCCGTGCCTGGCGGCGGTACACCCGGCCGGCCAGGAGGATCCACAGCAATCCGGGTGTTTCACGGATCTCGGTTTTCCCCCACGGACTGTCCAGCAGCCGCAGCCATATGAACGTGGCAATAGCCGAGACAGCGAAACAGGCATATTCCGCGATTGCCGTGTTCATGCGCATACAGTTTCGTCTGGTGCCGGGGCGAACGCTTCCACGATCATCTGCATCCGGTAGTCCGCGGATTCTGCGGCGAGCGTGTCGAGGGCCTGCAGCTGGGCATCGGGGTCGCGGGTGCGTGCCCGGCCTAGTGGTTTCGGCATGTACAGCCAGTTCAGCGCTTCGACAGTGACCCAGACGGATCCGTTTCCGAGCTGGCGTTTCCGGGGTGCGTAGGTTTGCTTGAGGACGTCTTCGACGCGGCGGCGCTTGTATCCGGTCAGGTGCACGAGTTCGGCGATGCCGGCGAGGTCATCCAGGTCTGTGTGCGCCCAGGCGGTGAGCTCGCTGCGGGCCGGCTGCGGGTAGCCTGCTTTCACGGCTGCGGCGTATGCTGTTTCCCGTGCGGTTTTGGATTGTTTCCGCAATTCGGCTTCGGCTTCGGCTTGCCTGGCGGGGTTTTTGAACGGGGCGCCGTTTTTCCTGGGTGTGTACAGGTGGTCGAGGGCTTCCCAGATGAGGTAGACGGGTCCGAGGGACAGGCGGGCGCAGCGGACGCCGGGGCGTGAGAGTCGTTCCCGGAGTCTGCGTGTGGTGAGTCCGGTGACGCGGGTGAGTTCGGCGAGGCCGACGAGGTTGCGAAGGTCCAGCCCAGCCCAGGCGTCCATTTTCGCCAAAACAGTCTCTCTTGTCACTAGTTGTGTCATAATGCCACCTTCTCAAGTAATAGATGTCTCCTAACCGTAGATTACATGCCTGAACTTGACATGTCCACGAACATCCCGGCCCGCAGCAGCCCCATCGTACCGTAACCCCGGTCTACACGCAAACACTAAAGCCTGGCGGGCGTCAACGTCACCTGGCCGCAGGACTCTCCCACCCATGTCGCCTGCGGCATGCCCGCAGGACCGAAGGCGCCGGAAGCCCAGTACCTTTCCTGGACGCCCGGACCGGCACCCTGCGCCCGCCACCATCATCCCCCTTGCCTGGCTGGTGATCTGGCTGTGGCTGCCCTCACCAAGTCGCACCTGGACACCAGCTACGTCCAGGTGCCAGTGCAGGCACTTGTCAACGGCGAGGCATACAACCCGACCACCGACGTGGTCGAGATGGCGTTCATGGCTGCATGGGGCATCCCCGCAGACAGGGACTGGAATCCCGCATCGTGGACTGATTCGACTGTGCCCGGGATCTACCTGGCACAGTGCCTCGTCGGCCCGTCCGGCGGGGTTGTTCTCGCGGTCGGCACTTATGACGTGTGGGTACAGATCATCGACAACCCTGAAGTGCCGGTGATGAACACCGGGACGCTTGCCATCATCTGAGCAATCCCCCGCTCTGCTGTTCCGCATTTCCGATGCCCCGGCCGATGTGACCGGGGCTTTTCCGTGCATCAAAAAAGGAGAAGTCCCATGGCCCTAGGCCGCACCTACACAGTTGACTCCGGCGCCGTCGCCATAGCAGCCACAACTCTGACTCCTGTCCTCGCGTCTGTTCCGGTCGCTACGGCAACGTTTGACATTGAGGCAATCCGTGTCAGCACGCAAGGCGCCGCGTCGAACTATCCGTCAAACGCGATTTTCAATGTCGCGCTGTACCGTACTACAGCTGCGTCTTCCGGCGGTGCGGCCGTAGTGGCGCGGCAGCATGATGTCATGCAGACGATCGCATCGCAGACTACGTGGCTTTCCGGTTCGACAGCCCTGACTGTCACGACAACCGGCAATATTATAGTCTGGAGCCAGAACCTGCCGTTTACTGCCGGCGCGAACTGGGCGGAATGGGTGACGCCTGGCGCGGAATGGCGGGCAGGCGGTGCCACGACTGCAGGTTTCGCTGTTCAGATCACATGCTCTAGCGCCGGCACGGGTACCTCGTTCCAGTGCGAGCTGGTTTATGTCGAATAGCTGGCTCCTGTTCGGGAACATGGACCTGGAGGCGCGCGGGCGTCTCATTTCCGCGTGTCCGCGGGATCGGATTCCGGTGGATTCTCCAGCCTGACCGGGGGGCTTATGACTACCCGCCTGCCGGTCACTTTCGTGGGTTCCGGTGCCGCATCCGGCATTTACGCGGCACCTGGGCCGACGATTTCCTATACGTCCAGCGCCGGCAATATGCTGGTGGCCGCCGGATATGTTATCGCTGAGACAGCCGGTGCCTTGTCGGCTGTCTCGGGGGTAACATCAATCACGGATACCGGGGGGAATCAGTGGGCATTCTCGGCGAGTGACAGCCAGTTTCCCCCGTCAGTTTACAATCCGGCCGGGAACGGTTATGTCACATTCGTGGCCTGCTGTGTGGCTGCGGTACCAGTCACGGCTGTCACTTTCGCTGACGCTACCGGCGGCGCGGATACATGGAACGTTACTGTTGCCGAGTTCACTAACCTTTCCGGCCCGGTTTACTGGTCAGCCCAGTCAGCCGCGCCGGGTACGGCGGCGACCGTCACGGCATCTTTCACGGCATTCAGCAGCTGTGAGACGTTAATTGCCGCCATGTATTCTTCGGGTGCTGCTATTACTGGTTTCTCGGGATCATCGCATGCGTTTCCGCTTGAAGGCAGCCTGGACGGGCCGCCGTATGCTTACCTGGTCGCCCAGAGTCATATCTGCACCCAGACCGGCCCGGTTTACGCGGCTGTCGGCAGCGGTTCGGCGACCGTATCGGAAACGTCATCTATTACTGTCCCGCTGGCAACCGGGATTGCCTGCGGTGATTTGATAATTCTTGACATTCTCCAGTCCGGAACGACGGTAACTGAATGGCCGGACGGGTTTATGCAGCAGATATCGGTTGCCGGGATTAATAATCCGGCGTCTGTCCGGCAGGTGGCGACTAAACTGGCTACCGGCATGGAAGGCGCTTCGGTAACGGCTGGTTTCAGCGATCTTGCTGTGGCGAGTGCTCTGACGTATGTGCTGCGGGGCGCGCAAAGAGCGATGCCAGCGAATATGGCGGTACTGGACGGCAGTGGTTATACACAGGTTCTGGCGGCGCCGTCGCTGTCAGTCGCTGATCCTGCTGACGCAGTCGTCTACGGTTACGGCGGTGTCCTGGGTGACGTGTCCGGAACGGTGACCATTGCCAGCTGGCCGGCGGCGGTCGCGGGTAATTCCCCGGCTGCTGTGTCGCTGCCGGGGCTGAACGGCTCGGTGCAGGGCATCGGCTGGGGCGTGAATGTGTCCTCGGCCACGGCGGTTGCGTCAGCGCCGGTTGACGTGCTCGATTATGCGCTGGACATTCCGGTTGCTTGCGGGTGTTCTGTAATGTGGACATGGGATCTGTCGAGCCAGGCGGATAGCGCAGTGGCTTTGATGGCGTTCACTCCGCATTGTATGGAAGATACGATGCCGCCGGCTCCGGCGATGCGATCCTTCCCGTAACAGCACATCCCCTCTTGTTTTCTGCGTGACATGCTGACAAGGGGGGGTCTGGATGCCTGTCTCAGACATTTACACAGGCCGGGCGACACTGTCAGCGAACACTGCGACTACTGCAACCCCGGTCCTGTCCGTATTCGGTCTGACCACGAAACGCGGCTGGCTTGTCGGCGCCCGAGTGGAAATCGTCACGACCACTGCTCCCGCTGGCGCTAACGTGATGTTCCAGCTGGCCCGCCCGTCAAATAGCCCGGCCTATACTTCAAGCACTTCCGGGATGGCCCAGGATTATTATGCGCCAGCGTCGATCCTGCAGCAGGTTTCGGCCTGGACGACAGCGCCCACATTCACGGCGACGGGAATTCTCGCTGAATGGGTGCTGCCGCAGACTACCGGTGCCATGTGGGAAGAATTCCCGCCCGCCGGATACGAGTGGGGGATCCCGCAGATCGGTTCCGGGGCAGCGAACGCTGGCATACACCTGTTTATTACCCAGTCTGCGGCGAATGCCACGACCTATAGCACTGATCTTGTCTGGTCGGAGTAGCCGGTGTTCGGCGGGACACGGGTCGGGGCATGGCGGCAGTGTAATTCTGTCATCCCGGCTGTCACCGCAGCCCAGACCGGTACGGGACAGCACAACGGGATAGCCCTGACCATCCGCGCCGTCGACGGCGCGGATATTGATGTGATCGGCCCGCGGTATCAGTCATATTTTTATCCCGGCACGAGCGGCAGCCAGGATGATGCGCCGCCCGCTGAGATAACAATCATCCCCGAGTACACGAGCAGTTTCATGTACGGGGCCGTGAACCGGAACGACGCGGCGACCGCGTGGACGGCGGCGGCCCAGACGTCTTTCGCGTTGAATACTGCGGACAGCGTGAACAGTGCCGCTTACGGCACATTTTTTTACTCCACGCCAGATGCCGGCGGTGCTCCTACTATCCCGTGCCAGTCGATCAGCGTGTCCGGCACCGGCGGCAGCCCTGTTGTCATAAACCTGAACTGGGCGACAAATGCCGGGAACACGATAGTTGTCTGCGTCCAGACTTCCGGCACCGGCAGCAACCCGACCATTACCGGGATGCTGCTCGGCGGCAGCGCCGGGAATTTCGCTAAAGCCGCCGGGCTGAACAACAACGCCGCTTACAACAGCGAAATCTGGTACGACCCGGACTGTGCAGGCGGCCAGACCACCGTGACGGCCGCGTTCACGACGGTCACGTCGCCGTACACGAACTTCACGGTTTACGAGGTAACCGGGACGCTGGTCGCGGATACCGGGACTGCTGCCGCGGTAACCACTGCCAGCACGTCATGGGGTTCCGGGAACACGGCGGCGACGGCACAGGCAAACGAAATCTGGTTCGGGTCCGTGGCCACAGCCCAGCTGCCGACGCCGGACAGCTGCTGGGCTACGTCCGGGCCTTCGGAAGCTAGTTACTGGACTGACACTGGCTACCAGATCGTCACCGTGACCGGCCCGGCGGCGTTTTCCGGCACGCAATCCCCGGCTGGTGTTTCCACGTCTGCTGTTGCCACGTTCTACCTCGCCGGGGGCACCGGCAGCGTCGCTTACACGACCGCTGGCGTCCCGGTTACGGTCGGTGCTTCCAACGGTGACGGCACGAGCGGCACGGCGGGCGGGATAGTTGCCCTGGAGATACCGTCTGCGGGCGTGCCGGTTACCGAGGATCCGTCAAGCCCGTCTCCGGTGTGGACTGCTGCCGGGACGTCGGTGACGGCAGCGCATTTCTGCCCGCCGATGGGTGCGCTTCTGGTTGCCATGGTCGCTGCGGCGGGCGGCGCCGGGGTGACGGTCAGCGATGATAACGGTGCTCTGACCTGGGTGCAGCAGGCGTTCTGGGCGTCGGGCACGTCTGGTTATGCGGGTATCTGGACTGCTGTGGTGGTGTGCGGTTAGCGTCGTTTCCGCAGGATGATCATCCCGTACCGGTATTCGGCGGATTCCAGTTCGCTGTCCCGGCTGTCCAGCAGGTCCAGGAACGACTGGGCAGTCCAGCGCATGCTGTCGCCGTAGCCGCGGTGAGTTTGCGATGACAGGCCAACGAACCAGTCTTCTACCACGTAATAGCCGCCTGGTACGACAAGGGGCCACAAAAGTTCCCACGTCAGGCTGGTGAGTATTCCGTCGTGGCTGGCGTCGTCTACGATCAGGTCCCAGCCTTCCGGTGAGATCCCGGCCAGGCGTTCGGGCAGGTTTTCGTCGTCTTGGCTGGCGACGATTTTCACGGATTCCTGCGGCCATCTGGCTTCCGGGTCGCTGTCGACTCCGGCGACGATCCCGCCGGGGAACAGGGCCTGCCACATCCGCAAAGACTCGCCCTGCCAGACGCCGATCTCGCAGACCCGGCCGGACATGCCGGTCAGGGCGGCGAGTCGCAGATAGACCGGCAGGTATCCCTGTGACACTTTGTCGGTGTGAAACCGGAGCGCACGCGGGCGTTCCAGATCGATAGAGGCGGGAACATCCCGTGGTGTGCCATCTGAGTTCAGGTACCGGGCTGCGAGAGCATTCGCGAGCCGGGCTGCGTCTTCCGGGTTGCTGACTTCGCTGATGGACACGCCGTACACCTGGATCGCCGGTGGTTTCGGCCTGGTGTCGAGCAGGACCGGCAGTGTTTTGTCATAGGGCGAGTGCGGGCGGCTGACGGTAACTTGTCGTCCTTCCGGGTCACGGAATGACGATCCGAGGATAATCGGACCGGAATAGTCGTGCCGGTGGTCGACGTCTGGTTCGTGAATGTGCGGGCTCAGCCCGGCGCTGAGCCGGAGCCGGTCAGCGATGATCACGTCGAGGAATCCCCACGGGACGCCGGTTTCGCCGTCGCGGAGGTTTACTAGCCGTCCGTCTGTCTCGAAACCGTCAGGGGTGATCCGGTGCTGCAACGCTGCGGAGAACCGGGTGCAGCCGAGGCCCTGAGTGAGCCTGTGATGACTGTTGAAAATGGTGTACGGGAAGACGCACCAGTCGCCGGGGCAGGTTTCCAGCTGGGGAATAACCTGGTCGTGGATGACTATGTCCTGCTCGATGAGCAGAAGATCTGATTCGCCGGTCCATCGTTCGCGGACAGCTTTCCAGTAACCGAAGTCATCCCCCGTTACGTCGACTATTTCCACGCCCGGGATGTTCTGCATCCGCCCGGCAGTAGCCGGATGCAGTCCTTCTTCTGTGTGACACAGCAGTATCCGCATGCGATCAAACCTACAGGAAGGCCGGGACACGTGAGTTTTTACACCGGCACGCAGACTGAGCTTCTGTACGCGATGCCCGGCTCCGGCGGAGCGGTCACGACAAGCCAGACGCTTCTGAGTCTTAACTCTACGTCCGGGATTCCGTACCAGTTGCCTGGCGGGTACTTCACCCAGCAGTCCGGCACTGGTACCGGCAAATCCCTGTTGATCAAAGGCGGCGGGAATTTCACGACCAGCAGCACAGGGAATAGTTTGACTTTGGCGGTTGGCATCGACTCGACTGCGGGCACTTTGAATACGCTGGCGTCAACAGGCGCGTTCACGCCGGCTGTCTCGGTGACGAACGGGGCATTCGAGTTCGAGTGCCTGGTCACCTGCCAGCTTCTTGGTTCCGGCGCGGGCACTAAACTGGCAGCAGTCGGGCATGTGTTCATCGGCGCGGCTAATAATGCTGCGACCGCGACGTTCTCGTCCGGGGCGGGAGTTACCGGCGGCGCGGGAGTCGTGATGATCGGCGCACCGCAGACTGCCGTGGCGATCACGAACAGCGCGCCTTATTTCATTGAAGTATTCGCGACCTGGAGTGCGACGACTGGCAGCCCGACCATCACGATGACCAATTTTCTTGTCTTCGGCCTCAACTAACCCGCAAGTAAACGTCTTTCTCTGGTAACCGGGCCGGGGGTGACATGCGTGGTTGAGCAGATTCCCTCCGATGCTCACAATGTTGGCGATTCCGGTCACACAACTGACCACAACAACATCGCGGACACGCTCGGGCTGATCTGCCAGCTTCTCGGCCAGACCGCGGGCCCGTTCGGCACGTCGTGGACGCCGGGCCAGCCGTCCAGCAACAGCGCCGCGATCTCTGCGATGCAGAACATGGCCGGCTGGCCCGCGACAGCCGGAACATATGCGCCGTGGCAGTTCCCGGTTTCCGCATACGGCGCGGTCGGCAACGGGAAAATCATTTCCGACGCGACGATGGGAAGCGGTTCGTCGACGCTGACGTCAGCGTCGCAGGCGAATTTTACCAGCGCTGACAATGGCAAGACCATCGTGGTGTCAGCAGTCGGCGGGTCTACTTCAGCGGGTTATTATAACATTCCGATGGTCGGTACCATAAGTAACGCCAGCGGCACAACCTGCACGGTTAGTTTCACGTCAACAGCGGCCACGCCGACAGGAACAGTTATTGCCGCGTATGCAACAGATGACACTGCTGCTATCCAGGCTGCGATCAACGCTGCCACCGCCTATGCGCAGTCAGGCGCCCACCAGGGCACCTATGCCGAAGTGATCTTCGACCCTTTGGTCTACGGGATCGCCGGGAATCTGGTCACCGCGGGCACCACCTACGGCAACGCCCAGCTCACTCTGCCGTTCATCTCGCCGGAGGCCGAGAAGGTCATCCTGGTCCTCACCGGCCGCACCAAGGCGATGGACCAGGCGCTGAGCCACTGGAGCCAGACCGTCCCGGAGTCCAGCGGCTCAGTGCTGATGTCGCTGAACCTGACCGGCACGAACTACAGCTACGGGGCGATCAGCGCGCCCGCCTCGATGATCGGCGGCCCCTACTACAAGGCCGGCGCCTCCAATCCCGGCCCGGTCTTCGGCGGCGACCTGGGGCTGTTCTCCAACATGATGCCGGTCATCGACGGCATCCAGCTGCTGATCCCCTACAACGCGCCGATGGGCGGCTTCGACTTCTACGGCTGCGCCGAAGCCACGGTGGTGAACGCCTCCGTGATGTCGATGGCCGTGGTCAACATCCAGGGCAACGCGTCCAGCTTCTACTTCGGCACGCCCGCCATCTACCCGAACATGTACGGGGCAGGCAACGTCGACCAGGCATACGGCTACAACCAGCTCACCTACAACTGGACCTCCGGCCTGGTGATGCCGACCACCGGCAACAACGACCGGTGCGACGTGCTCTATTACAGCTGCGAGGGGATGTACTACGGCTTCAGCCCCTCGGAGCACGCCAGCGTCGACACTATCCGGGTGATCTACTGCTATTACGGCATCGGCGCCTACTCCGGCGGCGACGTGGCCATGCCACACGCTGCCCGGATCAAGTACGTTTCGTGCGAGGGCTCCAGCGCGGCGGTGGCGCCGGGGCCGGGCTCGGGCTCGGTCAATCTCGACATCGACACCCTGGACTGCGAGTCGAGCGGGATCATCGCCGACCCGTCGAACCTGATCAACGGCACGTTCGGCTGCCGGAACCTGGGCAGCCCCGGCCAGTTCGGTTACATGGGCTCCTCGCTGACACCCAATGGCGGCAGCGGGGTGAAGCTGATCTCGCTGGACAATGCCTCGATCACCGGCATCCAGACGGCTGGGGCGGCCGGCCAGGCGCCCGTCCCGTCCAGCGGCGTGGCCCAGCAGAACCGTTACTACCGGGACGCTATGGTCTTCGTGCACTCCTCCCTGGCCATCCAGTCGGCGGCTGTGGACGGGGTGACCCTGACCGGGATCTCCACTTCCGGTGCGGGCACCGTGATGATCCCCGTCCCGGCCGGGCATTCTTTCACGTTCGCCTCGTCCGGCAGCCCGACCATCTCGGCGCAGTGGGTGCTGTTCTGAAGGTCGGAAAGGAGAACTCGCACCAAATTCCCCCGCAGTAGCCCGCATCTGACCTTGGTGTGTGATGCGCTGAGCTAGGCGGGAGGGCCGGCCGTGGCCACCTACCGGCTCTGGCCTTCCACCAGCGGAGGCTCGTCCGCCGGCGACTTCATGTCCGTGGACCTCGGCCTGCAGTTCTCCGTCACGCAGGCGGGCTGCACGTTCACCGGCTGGTACTGGTGGGTCGCGACCGGCCAGGACGCTACTGCAGCCAACTACTCCTACCGGCTGTTCTCGACGACGAACGGCACTACCGGGACGCTGATCGCCGGGCCGGTCACCCCGTCGTCGCTGGCTGCGAATGCCTGGAATTTCACTGCCGTCTCCCCGGTCACGCTGACATCTGGCACGACATATGTCGCCGTCGTCTCCTATTCCGACAGCAGCGCCGGCTATGCGGAGACAGACAATTACTGGACCAGCGCCAATCTCAGCGCTAATGCGCTTACCAGCGGCCCGCTGACCGCGCCGATCTCCACGCTGGCAGTCGGGTACGCGTCGGGCACCGGACAGTGCTCATACAACGAGCCAGCGAATACGACAACCCATTTCCCGGTCTCTACGTTCAGCGCGACTAACTACTGGCTTGACGTCCAGATCACCCAGACTGCAGCCGGCCCGGCAAACCCTCCGCTGTATGCCCAGCCCGGGCGGACGTGGCAGCGCCGGTTCCAGCACCGGCAGGCCCCGCTCGCCCCGCCGCAGCCGCCGCCCGCTGACCCTTACACAGCCAACTACGGCCCAAACTACGGCCCATATACCGGCGGGCCGGCTAACCCTCCGCTGTATGCCCAGCCCGGGCGGACGTGGCAGCGCCGGTTCCAGCACCGGCAGGCCCCGCTCACACCCCCGCCGCCGCCGCCCCCTGTCACCCCCCCGGTTCCGCTTACCGCACCTGTCCGGGCGCAACAGCCCGTCACAACTGGTGCAGCCGGCGGCGGCAGCAACCAGGTCGGCGGGCCACTGTCCCGATACGGCCGCACACTCAGCCTCCCCGGTGTTTTCTCCGGCACCGGGCCACCTGTCCGGGCAGCGAACTCGCCCGCCGCCCCGGTCCCGCCGGCCGTTTCAGGGTGGCGGCTGCCAGTCGCCCGCGGCCGGTCACTGGCATCGAAACTAGCGGCAGCCGCGGTTCTCATCCCGGCCGTGATCACCGGCCCGGTCCAGGCGAAACATGTCCAGCCCGCCGCCGGTGCCGCCGCGAACCAGACGAGCGGCACAGCATCCCGGTACGGCCGCGTCTTTAGCCTCGAAGGCGCCTACTCGGGTACCGGCCCGCGAGCCCGGCCGCTCACCAGCCCGGTAACAGCGTCACGGCCCGGACCAGCCAGATACGGCCGGGTCGAGGCACGGACCGGCGCCTACTCCGGCACCGGTCCCGTTGTTACTCCGCTGCGGCAGCCGGCCAGGGCGAAACTTCCGCAGTTCCCGGTCCTGCGCGGCCGGAACATAACACGCCTAGGCGTTTTCTCCGGTACCGGCCCGCAACCCCGGCCGCTGACCGGTCCTGTGGCCGCGCCGCGGCCAGGTCCGGTGCTGCACGGCCGGACCCAGAGCAAGCCAGGCACCTTTGCGAGCAGCGGCCCGCAGGTCACGCCGCTACGACAGCCTGTCCGCGCGTATCTGCCCTGGCCGGTCCTGCGGGGCCGGCGCACCACACTCCCGGGCCGGTTCTCGGGCAGCGGCCCGCATGTCACCGCGCTGACTGGCCCGGTACAGGCCCGGCAGCCGCTGCCGCGCCGCCATGTCACCCTCTCCGGTCCCGGCCGGGTTTCCGGCACCGGCCCGGCTCCCGCGCCCCTGCGCAAACCCGTCACTGCCAGTGTCCGGCTGCTGCCACCCCACGGCACCATCCACGCAACGCCTGGCATCTACTCTTCCGCCGGGCCGCCAGTCCCGCCGCTGCATCGTCCTGCCCGGGCGCTATCCCCGGTAACCCCGCTGCCCGGCCGGGGCCGCACATACAGTACGCCGACAACACCCCCGCCGGTATTTGTCATCGGCGGGGCAGCCGCGACCAGTTCCGCTCTTACCCTTCCGATCACGCTCACCGGCGCCGCTGGCTTCGGTGACGCGGTCATCGTCGGATGGGGCACCGGCGGCACGCAAACCGTCACCGGCGTCACCGACACCGGCAACAACACATGGAGGATCTATAACCTAAACACTCTCGGCCGGTCCTGCGGGTTCGCGGTCTGCCAGCCAGTCACGTCCCGGCTGACCGCCGGGAACACGATCACCCTGACCTGGTCGTCCAGCCAGGCCGGCGCCGCAGTCGTTTTCGACGTGCCTGTCGGCGGGCGTGTCTACACCGACATCACCGCAGGTGCGGGTGTCAGCACCGGGAACACTAGCCCGTCTGTAACGACACCGGTCTTGTCGCAGCCGAATGAACTGCTGCTGGGTGTCATCGTCAGCCAGAACGGCGGCGGTTCGCCGACGTCGCCGACATGGCCGCAGGTGGCACAGCAGCATGTGGCGAACCAGTGCTGGCTGACGGCATTTGATCTGCTGCCCGGCGCGACAGTAGTCCCGCAAACCTTGTCGGCGACGATCACTTCGTCGTTGTGGGGCGCTGCGGTTCTGTCGCTGGCGCCGCAGCAGACGCTGCCGGTGTCGATCACGCTGGAGCACCGGCCGCCGGTTCTGTACAGGGCTGTCCCGGCCAGGGCGAAGATCGGCCCGGCGGGGCTTTCCGGCGCAGGCCCGGTAGTCACCGCACCAGCGTTGCCAGCTGTCCAGCTGGTGCGGTACGGGCCGGTTCAGGCACGGCTGGCTGTGACGGTCCTGCGGGGCCGGTGGCGTGGCCTCGAAGGTGTGTTCTCGGGCACCGGGCCGCCTGTCCGGCCGGCGAATTCGCCTGTCAACCCGGTTCCGCCTGATGTCGCCGCCTGGCGGCTGCCGCCAGTCAGAGGCCGGACGGTCAGGTCTGCTGCACCAGCAGTTGTCCTTCCCGCAGCAGTTGTGCCGCATGTCCTGGTGCGGGCGAAACTCGCTGCGGTACCTGTCCGAGGCCGCAGCATTGCCCGGGCTGGCGTTTTTTCTGGTGCAGGCCCGCACGTCCGGCCGCTTTCTGGTCCGGTTACCGCGACCCGGCCGGGACCGTTCCGGGCTGGCCGTGCCGCAACCCGGCCGGGTGTGTTCTCGGGCACCGGCCCGCATGCACGGCTGTTGCAGCAGCCGGTCCAGGCCGCCAGGCTAGCGTTGCAACCGGTCCTGCGGGGCCGCAGGATAACTCTGCCGGGCGTGTTCTCGGGCACCGGTCCGCAGGTTACGCCGCTGCGCCAGCCTGCCCGCGCCAAACTGCCAGTGCCAGTGCTGCAGGGTCGGCGCACGACACTCCCCGGTGTTGTTTCCGGTACTGGGCCGCAAGTCACGGCACTCCGTCAGCCGGTCCGCGCGCACCTGCCCGCCCCGGTCCTCCGTGGCCGCAGCGAAACCCTCCGCGGTGTTTACGCCGGGACGGGTCCTGCAGTCGCGGCGTGGCGTCAGCCTGCCCGCGCGCACCTGCCTGCTCCTGCTGTCCGCGGCCGGATCGCTGTGCTCGCCGGTGTCTACTCCGGCACTGGCCCGGCAGTTATCCCGGTCGCTGTTTCCCGCCGGGCCCGCCTGGTTCAGCCTGCCCGAGGCCGGGTTAGCAGCAGCAGGCTCCCGGCCCCTGTGGCAGCAGCGCCGGCGCTCGTGCCGTTGCATGCACCGGCACGAGCGGTGCTCGCCGCACGAGTTACCAGGGGCACGGTCACTGCCCGTCCCGGCGTGTTCTCCGGGACCGGGCCGAGGGTCACTCTCCCGGCCGGCCCGGTCCGGGCCCGTCTCCCGTTGCAGCCGGTTCCGCATGGCCGCGCCGAAGTTCTCGCCGGCGTTTTCTCGGGAACAGGCCCGCAGGTCGCGCCGCTGCGGCAGCCAGCCCGGGCGCATGTCATCCCGGCTGGCAAGGGCCGCGCGGCTGGCAGACTTATCGGCCCGCCGCCGGCTGTTATCGCAGCGATACGTGAGCTGGCCGGCCCGGTCCGCGCGAAGCTCCGCGTCCTGACCGGCGGGGGACGCAGCGGTAAAAACGCTGGCGTATTCTCCGGAACCGGCCCGCCCGTCACGCCCCTGACTGCCCCGATCCGGGCGCACCTGCCAGTACCGGTTCTCCGGGGACGCTACCAGTCGCTTCCCGGCAGATTCTCGGGCACCGGCCATGCTGTTGCCGCAGCCCGCCAGCCAGCCCGCGCGAAGCTTCCCTGGCCGGTCCTGCGGGGCCGTGTCACATCACTGCCCGGCCGGTTCTCCGGGACCGGCCCGGCCGTCATGGCATGGCGTCAGCCGGTCCGCGCGCACCTGCCCGTCCCGGTCCTGCGTGGCCGGGCCGGGAATCTCCCCGGCACCCACTCCGGTACCGGCTCGCAGGTCATACCGTGGCATCAGCCGATCCGCGCGCACCTGCCTGTCCCGGTCCTGCGTGGCCGCATCGCGGCACTAGCCGGCGCCTACTCGGGCGCCGGCCCGCCGGTTACGTTCTTGCGGCACCCGATCCGGGCCGCAATCCCGGCTGTGCGCGGCGGTCGCATATCTGCCGTTACCCACATCCCGGCCGCGCTGGTCCCGTCAGCCCCGGCACTGCTGTACGCCCAGCCCGGGCCGGCATGGCTGAAGTATTTCCGGCACCGGCAGCAGACGTATCCGCTTCCGCCGCCGCCGCCGTCTGCTATTGTCCTAGCCGGCCCGTCATTCACGCCAGGACTCGCACGTCCCGGCCTGATGACACCCGGGCAGCCGTTCGCCGCCCCGGCTGTTCCCCTGCCAGTCGGATATCCGGCTCAGCCAGGCCGGGCCAACCGGATCGTAGCCAGGGTCCTCCGCGGCCACGGCGGCCGAAGCACCGGCACCTATTCAGGTGCCGGCCCGAAGCTGACGCCGCTGCGCCAGCCGGTAGCTGTACGGCGTCCCAGTGTGCTGCCGCACGGCCGGATCCAGACCCGGCCTGGTGTCGTGCCTGCCAGGATTGCGCCGGTAAGACTGTCAGTCCCGGCCGGCCTGAAAACGCGTATCCAGCCGGTCCGCGGGCGGATAACAGCCAGCCGTCTCGCCGTGCCGTTTGTGTCTGCACCGGTCCTGCTGCGGCAGCCGGCGGGCGCACCGGCCCGGTTCAAGATACCGGCCGCAGGTTCGGCGGCAGCCGGCCGCCAGACCGTGTCCCAGGGCGACGTTTATGCTTCCGGATACGGCGATATTTACGGTGCTGCCATCTCGGCGACGCTGGCCGTCCAGAAACTCGGCCGGTACGGACGCATATTCGCCGGTAACGGCATTTTCTCTGGCACCGGGCCGCCGGTTCGGCCGCTATCCGGACCAGTTACACATGTCCGGCCCGCTGTGGTCAGAGGCCGCGCCAGGCAGACACTGACAGCCGGCCCGGCTGTTCCGATTGTCGTGCCGGCGGCCCGGCCGGCCCGGGCGAGACTCCAGACTGTCCTGGTCCGCGGCCGGATCATCCAGACTCTACATCCCGCCGCACCAGTTGCTGTAGCGGTATCACAGGCATGGCATGGCCCTGTCCGCGGCCGGGCCAGATTCCCGGCCCGGACCGGCCGGGGCGCCGCCGTCTACGGCGCTTACAGCGGCCACGGGCCTGTGACACAGCCGCTGCGGCAGCCCGTCCGGGCTCGCCTGCCGTTGCAGCCGGTCCTCCGCGGCCGTGGCATGGGCATCGTCCATGCGGTCGCGGTCTCGTCACCGCCGGCGACAGCGCACTTCCCGTTTGTTCCCGGGGTCGCATGGCCGGGACAGATGACACCCGGCGACCCCGGCATATACGGTTACGCGCCGCTGTACCCGTGGACTGGCCCGGTCCGGGCTCGCCTGCCGTTGCGGCCGGTTCTGCGCGGCCGGGCCATAGCGACGCCCCGGTATGTGCCGCCCGTCAAGGTAGTCATACCAGCGTTCAAGACGTTCTTCCCGTTTGTCCCCGGCTTGGCGCGTCCCGGGCTCATGGGCCCCGGGCAGCCCGGCATCGTCTACCCGGTACCGTTCCTGCCGCCGTTCCCGGCCGGGAACGCCCGCCGTGCACCCGGCCCGGTCCTGCACGGCCGTATCCGCGCCAGCATCGTCCGGTTCGCGGGCACCGGCCCGCATGTAACCCCGCTCACGAGCCCGGTCCGGGCCAGGCTGCCGTTGCAGCCGGTTCTCCGCGGCCGTGCCGTCACCCGGGCCGGTGTCTTCGCCGGAACCGGGCCGGCTGTGACACCGCTGCGGGCACCCGTCACCACTGTCCGGCTGCCAGTGTTCAGCCGCGGCCGGATCCAGAATCGTCCCGGCCGGTTCTCCGGCACCGGTCCGCAGATTGTCCCGCTCCGACAGCCTGTCTACGCCAAGCTGCCGGTGCCGATTCTGCGTGGCCGGCGCTTGACTTTGCCGGGCGTGTTCGCGGGCACCGGCCCGCACGTCCGGCCGCAGACCAGTCCTGCCCGGTCCCGGCCACCTGCCGTCTTCAGCCGGGGCCGCAGCACAGCCAGCGTGCTCGCAGCACCAGTGACCCAGATCCGGGCATCGCATAGCCCGATCCGGGCCGTGTTCACGCCAGCAGCCTTGCATGGCCGCGCATACAGCATCGCCGGAACCCGCTCCGGCACCGGCCCGCAGATTGTCCCGCTCCGACAGCCTGTCTACGCCAAGCTGCCGGTGCCGATTCTGCGTGGCCGGCGCTTGACTTTGCCGGGCGTGTTCTCGGGTACCGGCCCGCACGTCCGGCCGCTTGCCGGCCCGGCTCGTTCCCGCCTGCCGTTGCAGCCGGTTCTCCGCGGCCGGCCCCAGAACCGTCCCGGCATATATACCGGGACTGGCCCGCACGTCACCGCATTGCACACGTCAGTCCGGGCGCATCTCCCGGTCCCGGTCCTCCGTGGCCGCAGCGAAACCCTCCGCGGCGTCTACTCGGGCACCGGCCCGCCCGTGCAACCGCTCAGGTCACCAGCAAACCAGACCATCCCAGTCACAACCGGATGGCATCTGACGCTGGTTAAGGGCCGCGTCGTTACCAGCAGGCCACCGCTGGTGTCACCGCTGGTGTCGTCTCTACTTGCATGGCACGGCCCGGTCCAGGCGCGGCCCGCAGCACAGCCACCCGGCCGCGGCCACAGCCTGCACAGCCAGCCGACGCCGCTAGTTGCCGTCCCGCCGCCCGCGTCTCAGCAGAAACTAGCCCGAGCCCAGCCACCCGGCCCGGTGCTGCACGGCCGGACGCACAGCAGCACCGGCGTGTTCTCCGGCACCGGCCCGCCGGCCCGGCCGCTGACGGGCCCGGTTCGCGCCCGGGAACCGGTGTTCGCGAAGGGCCGCAGCCAGGCACTCCGCGGCATCGTCTCAGCCACGGGCGCGCTGATTGTCCCCGAACGCGGACCAGTGCGGGCTCCGCTGCCCGGCCCGGTCCTGCACGGCCGGATCATCACCCGGCCGGGCATGTTCTCGGGCACCGCGCCGCCAGCCCGGCTGTTGCCGGGTGGTCCGGTACAGGCCCGCAGGCCGCTGCCTTTGCAAGGGCGGGTTATCCGCCGCGCCGCCACTGTCTCGGGTACTGGCCCGCCGGTGACGCCGCTGCACGGCCCGGTCACAGCCGTGAGACCGCAGCCGACGCGCACCGGCCGGGCAGCCAGCATCCGCGGCGTTTACAGCGGCCACGGCCCGGCTGTGCGGCCATTGCCGGGTCCGGTGCAGGCACGTCACCCGCTGCCGCCGCGCGGCCGTACATGGTCGCTTACAGGCACATACGCCGGCCAGGGCCGACCTGTCACACCGCAAACCGGGCCGACGCGGTCCCGGATCCCGGTCGTGTTCAGCAAGGGCCGCATGGTTACGACCCCGCCGTATCTAGTCCCCGTACACCATGACGTGATCATGAACCAGGCCGGTGCCCTGCGGACTGTATGGCAGGCCGCGCCGCCGATGACGTCCTGGCAGACACGACCACCCGAACTGCCCTGATTCGCACACCGGCCGGGCGGTGAACTGTTGGTCGCAACCGAGCTTTACCTAAACGACGCCCAGACCGTCGTCACCAGCGGCGGCCTGACCGGCTTCCCGACGATCAGTTCCGGTCATAGTGAATCCTGGAACGTCCAGTCACCAGGAGCGTTCCCCGGCCAGACCGGGACGACAGTCCCGCCAGGCCAGTTCCACGTAGCCGACCCAGTCCAGCCGTCAGAAGTCATCCTGGTCACGGCTGTGTCCGGTGGCACGTGGACGGTCACCCGCGGCGCCGAGGGCACAACCCCGGTCGCACATACCCAGAACTTCATCGTCCAGCAGGTCGTCACTGCAGGTAACGCAACCGCACTGCTCCCAGCCGCGCAGCTCGGTGTCTTCAGCCCCCTGGCCTACGGCGCCTACGGCGACGGCGTCCATGACGACACCACGGCCCTGCAGAACTGCTGCGCCGCGGCGATGGCCTCTCAGGGAGTCGTGTATCTCGGCAATTACAACTACCTGACATCCGCGCCGATCCAGATCGGCCCGTCCTTTACAATGCGCGGCTCCGGCTCGTTCTCGACAGGCTCCGCAACCGGCGGCAGCATCACCAACAGCACGTCAGATATTTTCCAGGTGACAGCCAGTGCCTCCAGCGTGACGTTTGAGGACTGCGCTTTTTTCGCTACCGCGACCCCCGGCGGGGCTACCATTTCATCTGCCGGAAACGGCACGGCCACATACACCGGCAGCGCGCCGATCATCGGCGCAGCGGCATGCTTCGCCGAAAGCGGCACAACCGTCACCGGCACCGCGACGCTCAGCAACGTCAACGGCGGCCCGTACATTTACACCATCACGTCCGGCACGCAGTTCTGGAGCACGGGAAATATCGGCCCGTACACCGCCAGCGGCGGAACCCCGACGCTGACCATTACCGGAGCCTCGCAGTCCGGCAGCCTTACTGGCTACGCGCAGCTGATCCCGCAGGGCGGCCACATCTGGAACATCCCGGCGCAGTACCCGCAGCAGGGCAGCTCATTCTGGACCATGCGCAATGTCTGGGCTGCCCAGTCCAATCCGATGTACAGCGTCTGGAACTCGATTGGCCAGTCCTGGATCGACTGCGACATCGGCCCCGGCTGTTTCTTTGCCGCCGCGTTCTGCGCAACAGCCGTCCCGTGGCTGGCAGGCCGACCGGCCGCCTACAATTCCAACCGGTTCTCCCGAATGCGGGTATCCGCGCCGCAATGCCAGGTGCCGTTTTTCCAGATCGACATGGGCTACGGGACCCGCACAACCGACAGCCTGCAGTTCACAGCCAATTCCAACCAGGTTCTCAACCTGAGCGGGACAGCAGTCGCTGCCGATGTCGGCATGATGATCTACAGCAGTAACTTTCCCGGCAGCGAGGCGCAGATCACGGCCGTGAATGTCGGCACACAATATTACACGACAGCCATCGCAACGAACTCCTCGGGCATCATATCACCGCAGACCTGCAAAGTCGGCTGGAACGGCTGGGGTCAGGACAACATATTCGATCACGTCACGTTCGAGGTGTGCTCCGGTGGCGGCATCACCATGAAAGGTTTCGTCGACACCCTGATCACCATGTGCACCAACTGGGATATCAGCGTTGCCGAACACGGTATTACCACATATCCGGTGAACAACTTCTTCAACTTCACTGAAAGCCTTGCCGGTTACAGTTCGCAAACCGTGCAGATCCGTGGCGGAAAATCTGGCGGCATCTACGGCCCCGGTGCCACAGTGCCCAACAGTTACGCCGACATCTACGCCGACAACACTATCCAGACAATCCTGATCGAGTCGGTCGGCCTATGGGGCAGGCCGCCGGTCATCAACACCCCCGCCTCGCAGACAACATTCATCAACCCGTACAACACGTCCGGCGCCGTCGTCGGCCAGTACCCAACCATCACAGCACCTGCCATCGAAGCATCCGGCGCCGGGCCGACACTGCCGAACAGGCTAGTCGGCGGCACCGCCAGCGGCTCGCCGACGCTGACAACCAACCCGCTCACAGGCCAGCACAACGCCTACCAGGTCGGCGACATCTCTGTCGACGCGACCGGAGTCATGTGGGTCTGCACGGCCGCAGGCACACCCGGCAACTGGGTGACTGCAACATCCGTGCCGACGCAAATCAACTGGTACACCACCAACGGCACCTACACCCAGCCCGTCGGCGCGGCAAGCATCGAGGTAATGCTGCTCGCGGGCGGCGCCGGCGGCGGCGCGGGAGCTACCGGCCCGGCAACAGATGTCCGCTGCGGAGGAGGAGGAGGCGGCGGCGGCTCATACCTGATCCGCAGCTTCGCCGCATCTGACCTGCCTGGTACCGCAATAAACGTTCAGATCGGCGCAGGCGGAACCGGCGGCAGCGGAGTCTCGAACGCAAGCGCGGGAGTCAACGGACAGGCCGGCCAGAACAGTGCCCAGACATTTTTCGGCACCGGCCCCGTTTACATGCAGACATATATTGCTCTCGCCGGCGGCGGCGGCACATTCGGCGCGTCCAGCGGCACAGGCACCGGCGGCGGCACCGAACTTGGAATGGCCACCGGCGGCGGCGGCGGCACTGCCTCAACTACAGGCGGTGCAGGGGGCGGCCCGAACGTATCGCCAGGAGCAAACGGCGGCGGTTCCGGCGGCGGGATAACTACCGGGAACGTGCCGAACAACGGCAGCAACTCAAGCTATTCGATGCTCGGGTCGAACAGCGGTTCCGGCGGCCAGGGCATTGTCGATGTCAGTTTGCCGACCGGCGGGACAGTCCCGACCATCAAGGGAACGCCTGGCACGGGCGGCGGCGGCGGCGCAGCATCCATCAATGCACCGTCATACACGCTGACATCAAACAGCCCGTCCACTCCCAGCGCATGCGTGTTCACGGCAACAGGCAGTGCTTACGCGAACGGCGCGACCATTGTTCTTTCTATCAGCGGAACATTGCCGGCTCCGTTCGCTACCGCTACGACGTATTACGTTGTCGGTGTTTCAGGGACTACTTTCAGTCTGGCTGCTACTTCGAACGGCGTGGCGATCGTTACCACGACGGCCGGGTCCGGGACGATTACCGGTACTGGCACTGGCGCGCAGAACGGCGCGAATGCCGCCGCCTACGGCGGCGGCGGCGGCGGCGGCGGCGCGTCCCTGAATCCGAATACTTCCGGTTCAGGCGGTAATGGCATGAGCGGCTTCGCCTTGATCATCACACATTTCTCGTAACAGTTCCGGCTGGCGGTGACTTGTGCCGACCGAACTGTACGCCAACGACGCCGCCGGGGTTGTCACCAGCGGCGGCACTAACCTGACGTCCACTTCGTGGACTGTCGCCTACACGTCCCCGACCCCGTTCCCGGCCGTCACCACCAGCGCGGGTACCCAGTTCCACGTCGCTGACCCGGCGAACCCGACTGAACTAGTCACGGTCACCAACGTCACCGGCTCCGGCCCGTACACGTGGACGGTCACCCGCGGCGCTGAAAGCACCCAGGCGGTTGTTCACGCCCCGAACTTCACCGTCCGCCAGGTCGTCTCCGCTGGCGACCTCACCGGAATGCTGCCAGCCTCGGGCCCGGCGGTCCTCGCAGATTACACATCTGCATCAAACCTGGCCATCCGTTCACCAGCTGCCAACACGATCATCTACGTCACCACCACCGGAAACGACACCAACGACGGCCTGTCCTGGGGTACAGCGAAAGTCACCATCGCCGCCGCGATCACAGCCCTTGGCGGGGCCGCCGGCACGATCGAGCTTGGCAACGGATCCTGGACCATCTCCACGGCTGACAGTTTCCTCCCGCCGACCGGACCGCAGGTCGGCAATGCCATCACCATCACGACCGGCGGCACGATACTTAAAGGCCAGGGCCCCGGCAAAACGGTCATAAACGTGAACACGAATGTCACTTGGGGCATCCTGCTCAACGGTGGCGGCAACGCAGAAGTCCGCGACCTGATGCTCCAGACCACCTCAGCTGGGTCCGCACTCTACGGCATCGGCTGTGACACTCTCACCGGCACCGGCGCGGGCAGCAGCAACGAAGGCTGCCATTTCACCGACGTCACTGCCCGGTCTGTTTCCGGCGGCACAATGCAGAACGGCTTCGCTGTCGGCCCGATGTGGAACCCTGGCGGCGACATAGCCCAGACCATTTTCATGAACTGC
>Ga0335077_10001816_pt1 | contig 25396 bp, 22 predicted proteins | sample Lox_Sample_31_FD_207151 | JGI IMG/M metagenome (GOLD analysis project Ga0335077, IMG submission 207151) | Soil microbial communities from Loxahatchee National Wildlife Refuge, Florida, United States - Lox_Sample_3.1 | ecosystem: Environmental > Terrestrial > Soil > Wetlands | place: USA... | reverse complement strand
GCCGTCGAGCATGTTGCCCTTGGAGTCTACGAAGGCCAGCATGTACTGCGAGCCCACACCCACCATCTTGGAGTCCATGGCAGGAGTGATGCCGGTGGCGTAGAAGAAAAAGCCGCTGTAGGCGTTCAGGTTGCGAGCGCCGTTTTCTTCGAACTGGTAGCCGCCTACGAAGCCGAGCCGCCATGCGCTGTTCGGATAGTAATAGCCATCCTCGCCCCGCCAGCGATACATCATGGTGCGGACAGAAGCGTCGCCCACTTGAGCAGCTTGCGTAAGGATCTTCTTCATCCGCGCGTCCGGAGCAAAGGGCTTTCCTTTCTGAACGCCGATGGAAGCCCAGAATCCGAGAGTGGTCGCGTCGATCGCGTCGGTTGGCTCTTCCTGCACCACCTGGTTGAGGGCCTCCCAAAAGGAGTAGTCCGCAGGCGCAAGCGTGCTCAGCGTTTTCCCCGTGACGTCGTTGAAGGTCAGGGTTGGCGGATTCCCGGCCTGCGACAGCGGATAAATCTTGGTCATCTTTTTAATCAGGTCAACGCCGGGTGTTGGATCACCGTTGACGAGAAAACTGCGCCAGGGTACCCAGACCCAAAAGGTCTTGGGCCGCACCACGAAATACCCCTGCTGCGGCACATCGCCCTTGTAATCAGGCGGCAGAATCAGATACTTGCCGCCCGCCCCCTTGTCCGCCCCAGTCACGCCGACATCGGCCACCCAGTGGTACCACATGTCATCGATAAGACCGAGCACCTTGGGCGGAACTTCTAGAACCAACGGACCGTTGTGCAGGTCAAGCCAAATCCACGTATAAGGTGTGTTGTTGTTGGCCGTAAGGTTCAGCGACTTGGCGTTCATTAATTTCGCGTAGATGTTGACGGTTGAATTCGGCGCACCGAGTCCTGCCATACCCTGCCGATTGGCATACTGGCTTACCGGGGCCAGACCAAGCAGGTAACCCTGCACGGCGCGCTGAAAATCGAGCATGTTGTAGATCTTGTCCGCCGACTCTTTGTCTGGAAAGCCGTCGTCCAAATGTACAGTGCCGAAAGGTGTTTCGACTCTGTCTGGCGCTGGAATGCTGGGCGGTATGGGAGTGGAGTTCTTGAATTGCGCGGTTGCAGGCACGTCGGCCGCCAGAATCAGGATCAGGGCTAAAGCTGTGCTCATCGGGAATCGATGGCGTGTTCTCATTCGGTTTCCTCTCGTTTCGGAGGTTTGGATTGTAAACCTATGACATGCAATTAAACCCAACAGTGGCTCTTTGAGGCTGTGACAGGCGTCACACCTCTACTCTGTTGCTTCGTGAGCGGTTGGCAATTCGGAAGGAATCTCGCAGCCGATAACAAGCGTTTACACAAGCAATGCCCGGTCTCAAACCGCCTAGCCATTCCTTCTAGTGTTGCGCAGTGTCAGCCGCGTCGGAGCTTGCAGGCTGCGGAACTCGGCGCGCTTGGAGTGCTGGCGGAAATCGGGGCCTTCCATCTCGACCTTCTTGCACATCTCATGCAGGCGTGAACGCATGCGCTCGCCGATGCGGTCGCCCAGCGTCTCGCGCCGCGCCGCGCGTTCGGCCGACGACGGGCTGCGCAAGTTGTCGATGTCCGCGCCCGTGTCCTCCGGCCCGTCGGGGAAGTTGGTGGTGATGATGGTGGTCTTGTTGTCGTTGTAGCGGCTGTTGAGGACGTAATTGACGGTGTCGAAGACCCACTCGGTGCTGCGCACCGCACCTAGTTCATCCAGCACCAAGACCTCGGCGTCGAAGACCGGCAGCAGGATCTCCATCTCCGTCGCCTGCACCTGCGGGTTGTAGGAGTTCTGGATGGACTTCAGCAGCTCGCGGTAATCGCAGAACAGGCAGCGGATGCCCTTCTCGCGAATCAGGTCTTTGATGACGCCGACCGAGAGATGCGTCTTGCCGACTCCCACCGAGCCGACAAACAGCAGGCCGGTCTTGTCGGTCGGGTACTCTTCGACGAATCGCCCGGCGAGGAAGCGTGCGTGGCGAATGCTCTTGTGCTCTTTGTCGTCGGGATCACACTGGAAGTTGGCGAGTTCGCAGTGCTGGTAGCGCGGCGGAATGTGCGCGGCTGCCAGCAGGCGCTCGCCGCGGTCCTTCACGCGACACTCGCAGCGCACCGCTTCGCGGTCCTTGCCGCGCCTGATGGTCTGCCAGCCTGTGCCGCCGCAGATCGGGCACGTCTCGGACGTCGTGGTCACGAGTTCGAATCTACTGCCGGTTCGCTGCGCCGCGCAACCTGATAGGTCGCGATTTTGCACTGTTGCTCAAGGAACACAGAAGAATCGGTGGGTGTCTGTGGAAATCGGCGTCTCCAGCCCTGGTGACGGGGATCACTGACAACGGTGCCGAAATCTGTACACTGGCGACAAGAGGCTAAGTGTCTCTACGCACGGAGTGGGGCGGAAACGGCCGGGTGAAGCTGGGCCAACGGCACTCAGCGGAAGGCCGGGATCTTTAACAGTTTAGTGGACAGGGGCCGGGTGGTAAGCATACGAATGAGATCCATCTTGGTTTATTACTTGGATACTGCCATCTCTCTCGCTGGCGAGAGAATTCGTGGCTGACTGCCGTATTTTCGTCCTATAAGTCTTTTGTATGCAAGATTTTTATATCTAACTCCTTTGGATGGAAGATTTTGCGAGGAATGAATTTTTCCGTCCTTTTGCTTTGAAGATTTTGCGAGGGTATATGGGGAGGGGGTGGGGTACGCCGCCGATTGGAAAAATAGGGCATTCCCAAAACGGGAACGTCAACTTTGATTTTATAAAGTAGTAAATAGCACGCAAAGTCGTTTGGCGCGCACGGTCGAGCACAGCCTCCCCAAAAAGATCTCCAGGTTTGGTTGAGAAGAGATACGAAAGCGAGATCGAATACTGTCCTCAGCGGCAGAAGTCGTGACGTTCCGACGTTGGCAGAAGACTCGAGGCGCTAGGTTACCGCAGCGACCTGTTCCTTCACTGACGCGAAAATGTCATAGACATAATCATGAGCGGCCAACATCGCGGGCTTCATCGCGCCAGCTTGCACCCGCTGCATGATTTCCTCGCGTGAAAGATCGAAAATGGCCTCGAGCAGCCGTTCCCGTTCTTCCGAGCTCGCTTCAGCCAGCACGAACAGCACGCGCGCGCTGTGCTGGATGTATCGCGGCGAAAGCAGTTGTCGCTTCAGCAGCTCCATGATGACCGGCGCCTTCGACCGGTCAAAGCGTCCGGGATCGCCGTGACGGTCCAGCTCCGCGAAGAACGCCGCCGTCCACTCGTTGTGGTAATCCCACACTTTCTGGAACAGCTCTTTGGTGAAGCGAGTTCCCGCCTTGACTTTCTCGGCGCTTGGCGCCAGCACCACGCCGTCTTCCGTGAGGGCCGGCCGTTGGAAATAGCCGTCTTTCGTGATCACGGCCTGATGAAAGACCAGCGTCCACAGCCAGGAAACGTCGATGCGATAGGTGGCCAAATCGTTCATGAAGCGCTGCTTCAGTTCGTAGTCGTCGATGGCCGCGGCGAAGTTCCCGTTGAGGATCTGGAAGCCGTAGTTAGCGGCCATGTAGAACGCATGCTGAATGTGTTCCATGGTCACATCGCCCTTCGGCACGTCGTAAATGGCGTCCCAAAGCTCCTGGGTAAGCAGCTTCTCTGGCGCATCAACGGCGTCCTTATGGATGATGTTCGGAGTGATCTTGCCCTGGGCGTTCAGCAAACCGCGCGATTCGAGCAGCGTCCGCTCCGAGTCCACCAGTCCACTGGCAACCGTCGGCACAGCTTTGCCGTTGGCGTCCACGGTCTCGCGCGCCGCGTCCAGCATGGCTTGCAATTGTGCCAAAGGCACGCGCAGCGGTGCATTCCCCGCCGCCACATATGCGGCCTCGGGACTGGCAACCCAGCTTTGGCGATAGGCGTCGTAAAGCCGTCCCTTAACGCGTCCGGCGAGAATGTCGTCGAGCGTAACTTGACGGTTCGCTGCGATGGGCCCGTCAGGCACGAACATCAGTCCCAGCAGCCGCTCGCGCAGCTTGTCCACCACAATGGCGCGCATGGCGACCGGGTTATACCGCGCGCGGCCATAGGCATCGCTTGCCTGATAGATCATGACCGCGGCCATCCCGCCGATGGGCGCTCCCTGCGTGAGTTCGCCCTTCTTCATGCCCGCCATCAGCATGGTGAGCGCGTTGTAGCGCTGGTAGGCGATCATGTTGGGCGCAGCCATGCCGACGGTTTGCGGATCGGGAAAGATGCCGTTCGGGTCGTCCTTCCACATCTCGATCAGGCTGCCGAGATAGTCCCAGCGGCCGACGTTGGTTCCCAGCAGCCGCCGCCGAAGGACCCAGGCGATCGCAGGCAGGTAACGGCCGCCGTTGCCTTCCTCATAGAGAATCTTGATCTTGAAGGTGCCGGCGGGAACTCCGATGAGGCCTTCCACGCGCGCCAGCAGCTTCTCCACGATGAGCGCCTCGCGCGGCGTCTGCATCTTCGGGATGTAGAAGTACACGCCCGTTCCGGCACGCTTCAGCGCGTCGTAGTTGTTGAACACCCAGAGAACGACCAGGGCGATGAGGCCGGGAACGGGCTCGTCATCAACCGTGATGTGCTCGTAAAGCACATGAATGCTGGGCGGGCGAACCAGTCGCGTGGGCCATTGCTGCGGCGGCCTGTCGATCTTGTAGGCGCGCTTCTTGTCCTTCTTCACCACTTCGTACGCCTTGGTCACCCATCGGCCTTCCAGGATCTCCTTGGCGTTCTGGAGCGCGGCAAACGTTCCCACCGGCTGATCCTTTGTTGCGCCCTCCGGCTGGAAGTGTGAGGGCGAAGCGTCTTCGAAGTCAGGCATGTTCTGGGGCGCGTTGCTATTGAGAGCGTTGAACGCCATGTCCAGCGGATGCCATGGACCTGTGAGCTCCAATCCTGGATTGTTCAGAGGATGCACGTCGGGTGGAATAGGGACTTCGTCGTTCAGGCGCCAGCGCCATTCACTTTCGCCGCCGAGAAAGTTGTCGATCATGCCCTGGACGATCTGGCGAAACGTCCAGGATCGTCCCGTGACGGGATCCTCGAATGTCTCCTGCCATCTCGGCCAGGCGTATTTCCTTTGCACGGGTTCTGGACTTTCAAGCAACGCCCGCCGGGCATTCAGTGCCTCTGCTATGGCAGGACGCAGTTCGCGGGTGAGGGTCGTAATCGTGTCTTCAACGTTCACATCGCGACCGTTGATCTTCTTTGTTTCGAACAACTCAGGGAAACGCGCGAGAATATCTGGACGGATCATGAGGGCGATCTCCTATGGAATTACACTCCAGTGTAGCTCGCACTCGAACGCGATCAAAGAGCGGTTCGCAGCCGGCGCTGCGTTAGAATGAAAGTTTATGTCTTCGACGTCCCAGGCAGTGACACGAACTCCCGCCGAAGTGGTGCGGATGGCCCCAGTGTCGCAGGCCGCTAATGGCATCTGCTACTCGGTCATGGGAGAAGTTACCGCTGCTATCAACGACCTGGAGCGCATGGTTACTGCGGTGCCACGCACCATCGCTGCGGCACTCACTCGCAAGGCGTACTACTTCGTCCCGCTCACGTTGAACCTGGGCGACGAGACGATGATTGCCGACCGTTACGACGTGCAGCTCTCGGACAGCGCCATTTGCCATCGCAACCATACGCTGGGCGATTCGCAGTGCGTCTTCATCTCCACCAGATTGATGGAAGACAGCTTCGCCATTGCTTTTGAGTTCTTCATCAATGTGGGACACAACTTCGTGGAGCAGGTGGGCGTTTCCCAGGAGTTTGCCGACCTGGTGTGGAAGCAGGTAGAGGATAAAGCTCGCGGTGAGACCTCACTCGACGCATACGAGCTGCGCAAGGTCGCCACCACCCACGGACCCGAGGCCGAGAAGGCGAAGCACGAATACCTGCTGGCCACCTTTGCCGATGCCATCGCGGTGTATATGCTTTCGCTGTATCTCGATTTGGACTACCAGGACCTGCGGGAGCGCGATTATCCCCTCTTGGCGCCGAACGCGCTAGCCGAGCGGCTGCGCAAAATCAACGAGCTCTTCCCGCCGAATCCCGGGTTCGAGTTCGCGGTCTATCACCGGAGAAGGCAGTGAGTGCGGGCCGCCATTCGCTCTTCGCGGTTCGCCTTTCGCTCCGCAGAGCTCTCCGAAAGTCCGCATGGTCGGGCCAGCGGTCAATATCCTTCTTGCGAAAAGCGAAGGGCGAAAGGCGAAGGGCGGCCATTCCATGAACCGCATGATCCTCGCCAACCTGGTGCATCGCCCCTTCCGCACCATGATCAGCGTGGTCGCCGTGGCCGTCGAGGTCACCCTCATTCTGCTGATCGTCGGGCTCTCGATCGGCATGTTGGAAGATGGCCGGAACCGGCAGGCCGGAATTGGCGCCGACATCATGGTGCAGCCTCCGAACTCGTCGCTACTGATGGGGGTTAGCGGCGCGCCAGTCTCGGTCAAAGTTGCCGACAAGATCATGAAGCTGCCGCATGTCGTCGCCGTCGCTCCGGTCGTTACTCAGCTCTCAACAGCAGGCGTGGTGGAGGTCATCGACGGCATCGACATCGATTCCTTTGACGCGGTGAGCGGCGGTTTCCGCTATCTTTCAGGCGGGCCATTCCAAGGGCCGGATGACATCATCGTGGATGATCTGTTTGCGGCGGCCAAACACCTGAAGGTCGGTGACACAGTCGAAACGCTTAATCATGAGTTTCGCGTCTGCGGAATCGTCGAACATGGCAAAGGAGCGCGCAAGTTTCTGCCGCTCAAGACCATTCAGGAGTTAATTGGCGCGCAAGGCAAGGCAACCATCTTCTATGTCAAGCTCGACAATCCCAACAATGCCGACGAAGTGGTTCGTGCCATCAAGAATATTCCCCGGGATGCAGCAGTACGGCGTCCATTCGCTGAAGGAGTATCTCAGCCTGATGACGTCCAACAGCGTTCCCATGTTCTCGACGTTCATTGACGTGGTGATCGCCATCGCCATGATCATCGGCTTTATTGTCATCTTCCAGGCAATGTACACCGCAGTGCTGGAGCGCACGCGCGAGATCGGCATCCTGAAGTCGCTGGGCGCGGGCAAGCTTTACATCGTGAACGTGGTGCTGCGTGAGACCCTGCTCATCGCGTTCGGCGGCATCATCCTCGGGATCATTGCCAGCTACGCAGCTAAAGCCGGCTTGCGGACGAAGTTCCAGACGCTGCCCATCCTGATCACCGGCGGATGGCTGGCACGAGCGGCAGTAATCGCCATCATCGGGTCGCTGCTGGGCGCGTTCTATCCGGCAATCAAAGCCGCGCAGAAAGACCCCATCGATGCGCTGGCGTACGAGTAGCGACGTTCACTTCTGTGGAAAGTTGAACTCTCGTCAAATCCGCATCGGCATCACGACGTAGCGGTATTTGAAACCGTCGTCGCCGGCATCGTCAGGCCGCATCTGGCCGGCGGACTGAGCATCCTTGAACTCCAACCGGACCTCGCCGCCATTGGAGGCCTTCAGGAAATCCAGCAGGTATTCGGAGTTGAAACCGATGGTCATCGGGTCGGCGGTGTATGCGGTTTCAATGGAGTCTTCCGACTCGCCGGCATCCGTAGAGGAGGAGGAAATCTTGATCTCGTTCTTGTCCAGTTTCAAGCGGACGGCGCGCGAACGTTCATCGGCGAACTGGGCCACCCGCTGGATTGCGTTATTCAGGTCCGCCCCGTGTACCACGATGACCTTGGTGGTCTCGCGGGGAAGCACGGCTTCGTAATTGGGGAACTGGCCGGTCAGTTGACGCGAGGTAAGCAGACGCTCACCAATGCGGAAGAACAGCGTTGACTCGTCCTTGGCGAACTCGACGAAATCCACGTCGCTATTTTGCAGCAACGAGTAGATCTCGCCCATAGCCTTCTTCGGGACCAGGGTCTTGTTCTCTCCGCTGACGTCAAAGTGCTCGCCCTGCTTTTCAATGTGCGCCAATCGATGGCCGTCGGTTGCAACCATGGTGATCGATTCCGGCTTCAGCACCATCAGCCCGCCATTTAGCGTGTAGCGCGACTCCTCGCTGGAGATGGCGAAGATGGTCCGGCCGATCATGGCTCGCAGGGTTGGGGATGGGATTTTTATGCTGCCAGTCGCGGGGAACGTCGGCAGGCCGGGAAAGTTTGACCGCGCCATGCCAACCATCTTGGTGTTGGAACGGCCGGAGCGGATGTTGACCCAGTGGTTCTCGAGCAACTTGATAGTGATGTCGCCATCTGGCAGCAATTTGACGTAATCGTAGAGCTTGCGCGCAGGAATGGTGCAGGCGCCTTCCCGCTTTACTTTGGCCGCACACGAGGTGCGCAGGCTGAGGTCCAGATCCGTGGCTGTAATCGTCAACCGGTCATTCGCCGCTTCGAACAGGAAGTTGGAAAGGATGGGGATTGTGGTCTTGCGCTCGACCACTCCCTGCGTCGCTGTGAGTTCCTTAAGGAGCTCGAACTTGCTGACGCTGATGTCCATCGCTGTGCCCTGGATTGTTCCTGTCGCTTCCGCCGCCATACGTTGCACCTCAAGCAGGTCCCACGACTCAGGCATCCGACGGCCGAGCCGTCCATACGCAGATGCCCATTGCAAGGGGACCGGTTAATACTGCTAATCCTTATATCAAATGGAAAAGCTATAAAACCAGTAGTAACAGCAGGCACACCGGAAAAGTGGAAATTTGACCGCAAACCGCATGCATCTTCGGCAAAGAGTGCTTGCCCATGTACAAATCTCCGGTCACGGATCAGGAATCACTGTCGAGCGCTGCGACCGACTTAAATTCCAGCGGCGTCTTCCACAAGATTCACACCCGGTTCACAGCCGACAGCGAGAAAACCGGTCACAAGAGTGGGAAACTGAGCCCAAAACGCCATTCATGCGCTCAAATTCTCGGTGAGCTTGTTCAGCATCCTGTTCAAATCCTTGTCGGTTTTGCGCAGCTCCTCAATCTTCTCGACGGAATGCAGGACCGTCGTGTGGTGCTTACCCCCAAACTGCCGGCCGATTTCCGGCAGTGAGGCGTCGGTGAGATGCTTGGCCAGGTACATCGCAATCTGGCGGGGATAAACAATGGCACGAGAGTTGTTCTTGGCCTTGATCTCCGCCAGGCGCAGGGCGAACTGCTCGGAAACCGCTCGCTGGATCGACTCAATGGAAATCTTGCGAATGTTCGATTCCATCAGGTTCTTCAGCACTTCCTGGGCGGTCTGCAGCGTCAGGTCGCGCCCCGCCAGCGAGGCATAGGCGGTGAGCCGGATCAGTGCGCCTTCCAGTTCACGAACATTGCTGCGGATGTTGGAGGCGATGAACAGAGCCACATCAGTAGGCAGTATGACCTGATCGGTCTCGGCCTTCTTCTGAAGGATGGCCACTTTCGTCTCCAAGTCCGGCGGTTGAATGTCGGCGATAAGTCCCCACTCAAAGCGGCTGCGCAATCGGTCCTCGATCTCGGCCAACTCCTTCGGCGGACGGTCACTGGCAATCACAATCTGCCGCATGCACTCGTGCAAGGCGTTGAAGGTGTGAAAAAACTCCTCCTGCGTCCGCTCCTTGTTGACCAGAAACTGGATGTCGTCCATGAGCAGGACGTCCATGGTGCGGTACTTGTCCCGAAAGCTGGTCATCTTGCTGTAGCGCAGCGCGTTGATCATGTCGTTGGTAAAGCGCTCGCTGGAGACGTAGCAGATTGACTTTTCCGGTTGCCGCTTCTTGATGTCGTGCCCGATGGCCTGCATCAGATGCGTCTTGCCCATTCCGACGCCACCGTACAGGAACAGGGGGTTGTAGGCCTTGGAGGGACGTTCTGCGACCGCTCGCGCCGCGGCGTGGGCAAACTGATTGCCGGAACCGCTGACGAAGTCGTCGAACGTGTACTTGGGATTCAGTTGAGCGGCGCCATCCCAATCGAAACGCCGCTGCTGGGCGGGACCGGTCATGGGACTCTCCTGCGGCGGGGGGGCATCCGGTCGTGTTTCAACCGCGCGAGCTGACTTGCTGGCGCTGCGCTGCGGTTCATCGGTTACAAACTCGACATCGCGGAACTCAAGGCCAAGATCGTCGATCGCCTCGCTGATCAAGTCGCCGTAACGCTCTCCGATGTGGCAGAACTCGGAATTGGGTACGCGAATGAACAGTACTCCTCCCTGCGAATGATCGAAGCGCGTCGGCTTGAGCCAGGTTTCATAAGAAAGGCGGTTGACTTTTTTCTCCAGCGCGTCGAGAACGCGCATCCACGGATTGGCGGCGACAGTCGTGAAACTTGACATGACAAGTGACCCGGAGGCAGTAAACATGCCTCTTTTCTAAAAACTCGGTTGTTGGGAAAATTACAAAACAGAGCCACAGACCGGCGCACAGGTCAACTGGAATTCATCAAGTTGCAAACCCGACCATTGCGGTAATTCGACGTATCGCACCCGCATTCGTGCAGTCAGTTCTCGTTGTGGCTGGAAGGATACTAGCACGAAAAAAAAATTGCGCCAGCGAAATTATCGGGTCGGAAACCGCGTTTTGCTGCGAGTGATTGATTTCGGGAATGTTACGGCAAAAAAAATATTATTGCCGCACAACTGGTGCAAAAAGCCTCGCAGCGCCACCATCGCGCAGGTCAACGCCACCAAGCGATACCGTTGCAAGCACCTTCGAGACAGGCAGCCGATAGTAGCGCAACCGTTTGGACTCGCAACGCGCGGCGGCGCAAATCACTTCGATTGCGGCGCTGAAGTCTGCGCTCCCGAGCTGTCCTTCATCTGCCCGGAGTTCTTGATGAAGACTACAGTTTTCCAGATGTCGTCGTCGGAAAGCACGCCCTCCCAGCCCGGCATGGCCGTGTAACGAACGCCATACTTGATCACATAGAAGAGATTGCCGTCTGGATCGTCAGGCGTGCGGCTCATGAGCTGCGGCACAGGAGGGTAGAACTTCGATTTCAGCGGCGAAGTGGGCTCCTTCAGGCTTCCGTGGCACATGGCGCAATTCTTGTCGTAGGTCATCGAGCCATCCATGATGTTGTCCATCGTCGGCTGAAACGGGTTGGCCTGTTTGGGCGCGTGCTGGTCAACCCATTCGTCCATCGATTTCATCGCCGCCTGGCGCTCAAAATCGCTGGGCGTGTTGCCCACGGCCCGCATATCAAACCGTCCGGTTGTTGCGTAGAAATAGCCACCAACGAACACCACCAACAGTGTGATGATGATTCCCCAGATGAATCCGCGCATGTCTCTCCTTTACATTCCTGGGTGACTCTCGCAGGGAAGTCAATATCGTACAACGGAGGCGCGGCCTAGTAGGAGCGCAGCCGCCGGGCCTCGCGCACCACGTCTTCGACCTTTGGCAGGAACGCCTCTTCCAGGGGTGGGGAGAATGGAACCGGCGTATCGGCGGCGGCGATGCGCACGATCGGGGCGTCAAGCGAATCGAAGCATTCTTCATTGATGATCACCGCCACTTCTCCCGCGATGCCGCCGGTCTTGGTGTCCTCGTGCAGCACAATCACGTGATTGGTCTTCTCTACCGTCCGCCGAATGGCGTCGCGATCCAGCGGCAAGACCGTCCGCAGATCCACAACTTCCAACTCGATGCCTTCCTTAGCAAGGATCTCCGCGGCCTCCAGCGCCACATAGACCATCGCCGCGTAAGTGATGACACTTACATCGCTGCCCTCGCGCACCACGCGCGCCTCGCCAATGGGCACGGTGTAATCGCCCGCAGGCAATTCTTCCTTGATGCGGCGGTAGAGAAACTTGTGCTCGAAAAACAGCACGGGATTGTTGTCGCGAATCGCCGATTTGATCAGCCCCTTCGCATCATGGGCGCTGGCCGGGCAAACCACCTTTAGCCCTGGTACGTGCGCGAAGTAGGTCTCCGGATTCTGCGAGTGGAAGGGCCCGCCGTGGACGCCCCCGCCGGAAGGACCGCGCACCACTACTGGCACCGGCGCCCCCCAACGAAAGTGCGCCTTGGCCAGCATGTTCGTGATCTGGTTGAAGGCGCAACTGATGAAGTCCATGAACTGGAACTCGGCCACCGGCCGCATGCCGGTGAGCGCGGCGCCAAAGCTGGCGTTGATGATCGCCATCTCGGAGATGGGTGTGTCCACCACGCGCTCGGGGCCGAAGCGGTCAATCAGCCCCTCGGTGACCTTGAACGCGCCGCCGTAGATCCCGATATCCTCGCCGATGCAGAACACCGCGGGATCGCGCTCCATCTCTTCCCAGATTCCCTGGCGAATGGCTTCCAGGTAGGTAACGGCTGCCATGGATAGCGATTCTAATGCAAAGCGGGCGATTCTCCGCCGATAGGCATCGCCGCAGCGGCCACCGGCTTTCCGCAATACGGGCAGCACACATAATCGCGGCTGATGGCGCGCCCGCAGTGGCAACAAAACGGTTTCAGCGCGTGACCACACTTTTGACAATAGTCAAAATCGGCTCCTACTGGGGTACCGCAGTTGGGACATGGGTGCAGCAGCGGCTTGCGCAGCATGAAGTAGGCAATGAAGCCAATCGCCTTGGGAATCAGGATGACCAACAGCGTCCACAGCAGCGGATTCATGCCGCGCCGCTTGGAATCGGCGTACACGTAGCCGACCATCAGGATGATGATGCCAACGATGATGCCGCCACCCACGCTGATCAGCACCATAAACGGCATCGGGGGCACCTCCGAACGATTTACATAGTGAGGCACGAGTACCAGTAGGCAGATCTGCGTAATCGCGAACGCCAAAACCGCGATAACTCGGGCCACCGTTGGAATAATGGCGAGTTCGCTACGAAAGTGAGACTTCGCCTGGTTCATCGTTTTTCTCCTTCATGCTCCCTCGCCAGCGAAAGCATGAGGGACCTTTCGAACAACGGCTGAGGAACCACCAGCATCAAAACTGCGACTGCCACGGCCGGCAGCAGCCAGAACAGCAGTACGCCCGGCACGACAATCGACTCGGGCAGACCCAACCGTCCGACGACCCATCCTCCGACCTTCCACCACAGCCACGCCGATGCTGTCGAAGCCAGCACTCCGATGCAGAACGAGATGGCAATCAGCACAATCCGTGCCTGATGCTCTCTCAATTGTTCCGCGCGGGCGCGTACTCGCGCTTGCGTTACCGCCACCAGCGCCGGGTTCGCCGTGATGGCCACAGAGCGCAGCAGTTGTCCGGCGCTTTCTGTGAGGCCGGCGAACTCGGCACATTCCGGGCACTGCGCCAGATGCGACTCCAGCCAGGCTTGGTCACTGGTGGAAATGTCGTCCTCACCGCGCCGCGTAACGAGGTCAACTGCACGCTCGTGTTCGTGGTTCGTCATTGGGCGCCTCCTTTCAGCGCCGGCCGCAGTGCCATCACGCCTCGGTAGATTCGGGTCTTCACGGTAGCGACAGGAATTTTGACCAATTTCGCAATCTCCTCCAGCTTCATCTGCTCCTGAAAGCGCAGCACCATGACCTCGCGGAACAGCGGCGGCACCTGGCTCAACGCTGCGTGAAACATTTCGTGCTCCTGGTCCGTGATTGCCGTATCCAGGGGCGATGGACCACTCGCCGCGGGCTCAAACGGCGCACCGTCTTCCGGGTCTTTCATCTCGTCCAGGCTGCTGGGGCTTCGCTTCCGCAGGTGATCGATGGCGACATTGTGCGCGATCGACATGAGCCACGTGACGAAGCGGTTTTTCCCATCGTACAGATGGCCTTTTTCCAGCACTCGCAGCCAGGTCTCCTGGAACAAGTCCTCGGCGGTGGCGCGATTGCCGGTCAAATGCAGCAGGTAGCGCAGCAGCCGATGCTGGTACTGCTCGATCAACGCGTCAAGCAGGTCAGGATCGCGGCGCCGCAGCCCACGCGCGATTTGGGCCTCTTCGGTTTCCATTGCAACCAGCGAACTGAAGGCAGTGGCGACCATACTAACGGGATATACGAATGAGAGGGAGAAAAAGACTCAAAGGCACAGCCGGCTTGAACAGCCTTCGCAGGGGTTCGGAGGGGAAGTGTCAGCCCGCAACGTCTCGGAGGGGAATCAGTGCAGTAGCCGAACGGCCGAGTCCCGCTGTGCGGGACGGATCAAGATAGCTCAGCAGGGAGCGCCTGCCTTGGCGCGGAATGCTGGGTAGGCTGATTTACGAATCTCACAGCCGGCTTTCGGCCGGTGACACAAAACCGTGCGGCCCCTTGGGCTCCGGTGCCTTCTGTCCAACTGTCACGTTGAGCGGTGAGCGTCGTCACCGACAAATGGCGCGGCGATATGTGACGCTGCTCACCAGAGGCTTAGTGTCTCTACCCGATGCGACCTCGCTTTGGTGGCGCGCCGGGGTGCCGATCTTTGACAATTCGACGGCGGTTCGGATCCTAAGAGTACTTGGGCCGCTTGGGGAAGAGGGTACGAGTTGTACCAGATGGACAGCCGGATTCTCGGCCACCTGGCACGGTAAGCCCTTTTAAAAGTATACTTTGCGATAAGCCCTTGCGTATCTAGAAGTTGCATCGAAATGTCGCTTAATGCCCCAACAACTCATTTGTTTTGAAGAGGATGACAAATGAGGGAGGGGGTAGGGGGTCTGCATTCTGGAGGCGGTAGCCAATCCTGTTTCTTTGCTGATTTACAATCATCTATTTCGCTGGACGCGATTTTTCCCACTCTCATCACCACGATTAGGATCGGAGCGCAAACTTGCCAGAAACCGTTTACGACGTAGCCATCATCGGCAGCGGCCCTGCCGGCTACACCGCAGCCATTCGCGCCGGTCAGCTCGGGCTCAAGACTGCCCTCATCGAGAAAGACCCTTACCTGGGCGGAACCTGCCTGCACGTGGGATGCATTCCAACCAAGGCGCTGCTCTTCAACGCCGAGGTTTACGACCATGTGAAGGAAGGCACCGAGCTTGGCCTGGAGAACACCGCCGGCGTCACGCTGAACTGGGGCACAATCCAGAAGCGTAAGCAGGGCATCGTGGACAAGCACGCCAAGGGCCTGCAGTTCCTGATGCGCAAGAACAAAGTTGATGTCATCAAAGGCTACGGCAAGCTGACCGGTCCGGCGAAAGATGGACTTCACACCGTTGCGCTGGAGGGCGGAGAGCAGAAGTCAATCAAGGCCAAGAAGCTGATTCTCTCCACGGGTTCGGTCGCACGAATGCTGCCGGGATTGCAGCCGGACTCGCAGATCCTGACCAACATCGAAGTGCTGAGCCTGGATGCGCTCCCGAAGTCGATCATCGTCATTGGCTCCGGCGCAGTGGGCGTGGAGTTCGCCAGCATCTACAAATCGTTTGGCGCTGAGGTGACCATTCTGGAGATGCTGCCACGCTACGTGCCGGTGGAAGACGAAGACATCTCGAAGGAACTAGCGCGCGTTTACCGCAAGCGTGGCATCAACGGATTCGTCAACGCGATGGTCGAGAAGGTGGAGAAGACGAAGAGCGGCGTCTCGGTGACGTTCACCGTTGACGGCAAGCAGCAGAAGCTGGAAGCAGAGAAGGTTCTGGTAGCAGTTGGCCGCGCGCCGCGCACCGAGAACGTCGGCCTCGAGAAGACGAAGATCAAGGTCGAGCGCGGCTTCGTTGAAGTGGATGAGTACATGCGAACGGCCGAGCCCGGCATCTACGCCGTTGGCGACATCGTCGCGGGCTATCCGCAACTGGCGCACTCGGGAGGAATGGAAGGCATCGTTGCGGTCACGCACATCGCCGGCAAGCCGGTGAAGCCGATCAACAAGCTGCGCATTCCCAACGCTACGTACTGCCACCCCGAAATCGGCAGCGTCGGTCTCACCGAAGCCAGGGCCAAGGAGCAGGGGTACGACGTCAAAATCGGCAAGTTTCCGTTTACCGCGAACTCGCGCGCCAGCATCGTGGGCCAGCATGAGGGCTTCATCAAGATTGTGAGCGATGCGAAATACGGCGAGATTCTGGGTGTACACATCATCGGCCCGAATGCGACGGAACTGATTGCTGAGTCAGTGCTGGCGCTGGAGATGGAATGTACTGCCGAGGAGCTGGCGCACATCATCCATGCGCATCCCACATTGTCAGAGGCGATGCTGGATGCGTCGAATGCGGTGTTTGGGATGGCGATTAATGCGTGAGCTGCCGGCGAGAAAGCAACCATGAGCCTGCTCCAATGGTGCGACGAGGGTCCCGCGACAGTGCCGTTAGAGGCAACCGTGGAGGATGCGGTTCGCACCATGACAGACAAGGCGGTCGGCGCCGTGGCGGTGGTTGACGCGCAGGGAATCGTCGCGGGCATGTTCACTGAGCGTGACGTGCTGACGAAATTCGCTCTCAGCGGCCTCGATGCGAAGACAACGCTTGTGCGCGAGCTGATGAGTACCATCGTCGAGATGGCTACCGAGGAGACAACGCCCAGCGAGGCGCTACAGGTCATGTTGGAACGGCACTATCGCCATATGCCGATCGTGGACGAGCACGGCAAGGTGCTGGGCATTTGCTCCATTCGCAACATTCTCGAGGCGCGCGTGGACGACCTGCTGGCGCAACTCGATACGAATGCCAAATCGGAGAGGGCAGAGTCTGCTTAGTGGCTGAAGCCGCACCAATTCGAAAAGATCTCAGCGCCGACTTTCGCCAGCATCGCCGTTGCTTGCGGCCCGGGATCACCGTAAACCTCAAACCGGTCGAGCTTCGACACGTCCAGCATTTTCGGCACACCCTGCTGCACTGCCGGACCATTGATGTGCGCCAGCACGGCGTCCTGATTGGCGTAAGTCTCGATGATCCGGCACCGCTTGCGATCTGTGCTGAGGCACCATTCGTAGCGGATTGCGCCTGGCTCCTGCTGAGTCTGCGCGATCATCTCCTGCGCGATGGCGTTGAAGTCGTCGAACTTCCCATCGTGGATGGTGAGTTCGACCAAAAAGTGCACCTGCGTGGTCATCGGCTAGCTCCTGTAATCCCAGAACTCGCGCTACTGACTGCCAATCCCGCTCAGCAGTTTTGCCGCCGCCTCTCCGGGGTCCTGGGTAGCAAAGCTCTCCTCCAGAACGAGGAGCGAGGCCGCGGGATCAATCTCTTGCAACAATTGATGCGTCGGCCGGCCATGCACGGATTGCATGTGGGCAGAGATCACCAACCGCTTCGCCTTTGTCGCCTTCAGGAGGATGAAGGCGTCGCTGACGGTCAAGGCGGTGAGGGCGTTGAACCCGGCGCCACACAGCACCTCCCGCAGAAACGTGCACACGTCCCTGGAATCGTATGCGCAAAGAATAGGCGGCCTCGAGTCTCCGGTTTTTCCTCGCGAGTAGCGCGACCCCAGGTAGGCAGCCGTGATCGCCTCTTCCACCGAGTCGTAGGTCTCAAACTGCGGAAGCAGGTTGGTAAGCTCCAGCATTTTGCGAATATTGGGTGGCAGTCCGCTGAGTTTGAGGTCGCCGCCTTTGGCGCGCGCGGCCTGCATCAGGCGCATCAGCGCGCCCAGTCCGCTGCTGTCGATGAACGCGACCTGATCGAGTTGCAGCACGATGTCAACGTACTTGGTGAAGGAATCTTGCACGTAATAGTGCAGCGTGTTGACCTCCTGGCCGACTACGATCCTTCCTTGACACTGCACGACAAGGACATCGCCGACCGGGCGGCTCTCCAGATGCAACTGCATCAAGCCTCCATGTTGCGCAACATTTTGGGATTCTGGGACACGGCAGTGTACACCAAGCGTACGGACAGAACCAGAACACGTCGTCTGAACACGTCGTCTGGACGCCATGGAACTGGGGCTCACACAGTCATGGCAGCGTGTTCCAGGCATGCAGGCGCGGCCACCAGCGCCTCACGTTGCGGCAATAGTCTTCATAGTCTGCCCCGAACTTCCGGCGCAAGGTCGGCTCCTCGTAAAAAACGACAAACAGATGCACGCCAACGGCAACGGCTATAACGGCGGCGATGACGCGCGGGTCAGGATGTCCGAAGACGATGCACAGCCCGATCCATCCGGCCGCGAATCCCAGGTACATCGGATTGCGCACGTAGCGGTAGAAGCCCACCACCACCAATCGTTGCGGCGGAGCCATAGGCGCAGGCGTGCCGCGTCCCGTCCAGCCAAAGTCCCATATGCAGCGCAGAGCAACAGCGAAGCCCAGGACTGACGGAATGGCCGCCAGCCACCGCCAACGCGCGGCACCGGCAGTATCCACATCGAACCCCAGCCACTGTGGCAGCAGCCAGAACCACAAAGCAAAGAACGCCGCACCCACAGCTAAGGAGGCTACCGTTGTTAGCAGCCGGCTCTCAGCTTCGCTATTTGCCATAGCGCGACTCAGCTTACTCCGCCCCGCTCACCTTAGGCGCGTATGGATTATCGTCCACCACCTGCCATACGGTGTCGAGGACAGTGCCGTCCACCCATTTCACGACCGCGACGGGACGATCGAGCAGACGGGGCTTAGCGGGCTTGCCGCCGCAGATCTTCTCCACTTCGGCCTTGATCTCCTCAATTGGGCGGATGGGCAGGCCCTTGCCTTTGACTGCATCGAACAAATCCTGACGTCTGGGATTGATGGCGATACCTCGCTCCGTGGCGACCGCGTCGATCAGCTCGCCGGGACCTGTGATGGTAGTTACTTCGTCCACAATCACCGGAATACGGTCGCGAAACGACGGCACAGCGAAGATCGTACATCCCGCGAACAGGCAGTTCTGCCAGCCTCCGATGCCGTGCAGCAGACGCCCGTCAGAGTGCGTCACTACGTTGGCGTTGAAGTTGACATCTACTTCCGTCGCGCCCAGTACGGCGGCATCCACCATGGAAGCGAAGTTGCCCTTGCCGTGAAAGTTATACGAGGTGAATGGGCTGGTCGCCACGTGTCGCGGGTCGCTGGCGATGGAGCGCACCGCGTCAAGGTCGAACGTCTGGCCGTCGAGGATGTATCCTACGAGGCCTTCGTTGAGGAGATCAACCAGGTACTTCGTCGAGCCGCCGCGCACAAAGCTGGCCTTCACGTTACCGGCCTTCATCATTCGCGCCAAGTAGTCCACGAAGGCCAGCGCGATGCCACCGGCGCCGGCCTGAAACGAGAAGCCGTCGCGCATGATGCCGCTGTCGCGCAGGAAACGCGCCACCAGCTCGGAGATGCGAAGACGGTCCGGGCTGCGCGTGATCTGCGTGGTGCCGCTGACAATGAGCGACGGGTCGCCGATGGAATCCATTTCGACGACGTAATCCACGTTGTTGCCCTGGATCTGCCATGGCACGCATGGGAAGGGAACGAGATTGTCGGTGACCACAATGACGTGGTCGGCGTAGATAGAGTCCGCAAGTGCAAAGCCCAACGAGCCGCACGCCGACTTTCCATGCGAGCCGTCGGCGTTGCCGAAGAAGTCGGCGGTGGGCGCGGCGATGACTGCGATGTCAATGTGGACTTCACCGTCCTGCACCGCCTGCCAGCGGCCGCCGTGCGAGCGCAACACGCCCAGGCCGCGCATGTGCCCGTGCGAGCAATAATCGCCCAGTGGGCCGTTCATGCTGCCTTCGATGTGATGTACCGCACCAGATTTCATCAGCTCGATGACTGGCTCGTGACAGGGAAACGACGCACTTGGAAACCAGACCAGGTCCTTCGCGCCCATGCGCGAGGCCGTTTTGAGCGCGGTGATGGCGACGCGGTCTCCGTTGCGCAGGTGATGATGGCTGCTGATGGTCATGCCATCGCGCAGCCCGCACAGGTGCAGCGCAGTTTCCAGGTCGGGGACGCGCTTGTCCCCGTTGGCGGGATAGCCGGAGTTGCTGCGGATGAGCGGCGCGGCTTTGTGGCCAGTGGGATGATGCCCGTCCACGCCCTGAAACGGCGTCTGCTGACGACTGTTGACGACAGTCGGCACACGCCGTCCCGCAGCGTTTGTTACCAGGCTCGTTGTAGCGATGGCCGGGCTCATGGTTCTTCTCCTCCTGCGCCTGCCCCTCCGATAGCCATTCCCATTTGCTTTGCCCGCGCCACCAGCTTCAGGGCGCGCTGGACAACCGGAGCGTCAATCATCTTCGAGCCAAGGCTCACGACGCCCAACCCGCGCGCCTGCGCCTCTTCGTATGCCTCGACAATTGCCTGCGCCTTTTCCAACTCCGCTGCAGCAGGCGCGAACGCGCGATGGATGGTCTCAATCTGGATCGGGTGCAGGCAGCCCATGCCTTCAAATCCCATGGCACGCGAGGCCTCGCCCCAGCGCAGCAGACCTTCAGCGTCAGCCACGTCGCTATAAACCGAATCGATGGCCTGGACATGCGCAGCGTGCGCGGCGTTGACCACTCGCTGGCGTGCATAGAGCGATTCCTTCCCCTCCGGCGTTTTCACCACTCCGAGGTCGGCTGTGTAGTCCTCCAGGCCGATCGTGATTGCCGCAATCCGGTCTGACGCTGTGGCAATGGCGAAGGCATTCTCGATGCCGAGCGCGGATTCGAGGATTGGCATCAGCCAGATTGGGCGCGAGATGCCAGTGCGCTTGGCGATCGACTCAATAGCTCCCACAACGTCAGATACCTGCTGGGCAGTCTCGGTCTTGGGAATCAGGATAAGGTCAGGTGCTTGGGGAATGATCTCTTCCAGGTCCGCCAGGCCCAACGGCAACTGATTGACGCGGACCATGCGTTCTGCTGCGCCAAAATCCACCGCCCGCAACGCATTGCTCACCAAGAGCCGGGCAACGTCTTTTTCGGCGTGATGCACTGAATCTTCGAGGTCAAGAATGATGGCGTCGGGCGCGTGTAGCCCGGCGTTGACGAAGTACTTGGGCTCGTTGCCCGGCAGGTAGAGACGCGAGCGGCGCAGGCGGTCGCGCGGCGAAGGAGGCGGCAACGACAAAGCATCGGGCAGGGCGGCCCTGCCTTGGCCAAGCCCGGCGCGGCGTACTGCCGCCTCAGTGCGCGCCGCGATGACGAACGGCAGAGCGCCCTCGTCAACGATTTCGATGTACGCGTGTTCGACGCCAAGCGTGTGAAGAACGTGGCGCACCTGCTGCCGAATCGCGTCGCCGTAGTACAGCGCGACGCGCGAGCGAAGCTCGACCTCGATGCCGCCGCTAGCGCGCTCTTCGAAACTGACGCGCAGATCCGACCGCACATCGCCACCGGAACGTCCAGCTTCGCCGTGGCGTGTATTAGTTTCTGATGCGACAGATAGCGACAAAGGAAACCTCCGGGGCTAAAATGCACAGGGACGCTGGCCTAAAGGCCAGCTCTACCCGAACCCACCGACATCAATTCCTCCACAGTCGCACCCAGCTTGGCGATGATGGCATCGGTCATCTCTGTCGTCGAAGCGGCGCCCTGGGCCAGCGATTTCGCGCCGCCGGGAATGCGCAACATGTCGTACGTGCGCACTCGGCCTTCAGCAACAACCTCAGCGATCGCGCTGCGAATTCTGCAAGCCCTGTCGTTCTTGCCGAGATGGTCGAGCATCATGGCCGCCGACAGAATCATCGCGATGGGATTCACAATCGGCGGATCTAGCTCCGCATACTTCGGCGCCGAGCCATGCGTCGGCTCGAAGACCGCAACCTCCTCGCCAATATTCCCTGAAGCCGCGAAGCCCAGCCCCCCAACCAGCCCCGCGAAGGCGTCACTAATGACGTCGCCAAACAGGTTGCTGGCCACCATGACGCCGTAATCCTCGGGATTCTTGGTGAGCCACATGGTCTGGGCGTCGATGTTGGTGGACCACAGCGGGATGTCGCTGTACTGCGTCTGCACTTCCCGGGCGACCTCCTCCATCAGGCCCGAGGTTTCGCGCAGCACGTTGGGCTTCTCGCAGATGGTCACCGACTTGTAGCCGAACTTGCGCGCATGCTCGAAGGCCGCGGTGCAGATGCGGCGCGCCGCCGGGCGCGTGACGATGCGCACCGAAATAGCAAGGTCTTCGCTGGCAATGTCAGCGAAGGGCTTGTACTTGGCGTGTGTACGCAGCGCGTCGCGTACCGCCTGAGGCGGGTTGGTCCATTCGACGCCAGCATAGAGACCTTCGGTGTTCTGGCGGAAGACGACGACGTCAACTCTTGGCTCCTCGAAGCCACCGCCTGGCTTCTTGCGGATGAAGTTCAGCGGATTGCCGGGGAACGACAGGCACGGCCGCATGCACACGTCGAGGTTGAAAATCTGCCGCATGGAGACAATGGGGCTGAAGTATTGATAGCCTTTGCCTTTGAGAGCAGGGGTCAGCTCGGCCTCCGCTTCCTTCTTCGGCTTTGAAGTGATGGCCCCGAAGAGGCCGACCTTATGCTGGCGCAAAAGCTCGACGGTGCGTGCCGGCAGGGCGTTGCCCTCCTTCGTCCAGCATTCCCATCCGATGTCGGCGTGGACGTAGTTGGCCTCGAAGCCGACGGCATCGAGTACCCGAATCGCCTCGGGCAGGACCTGATTTCCGATACCATCGCCGGGCATGGTTACAATGGTCTGTTTGCGCATAAGTCCTCGATGAATTGTTGTTCTCGGCTAGGGGGCCCCTCTCCAGCCGCATTTTTAGAATCAGCATCTTACAAACAAAATCCACGCAACTTCTTGAATCAAAAATAGTTACATCTAATTTCTTCATCCGCAAGCACTTAGCTGAAAACCGCCGCACTGCTCTCCCCAAGCTTTCGGCTGACCAGACTCTCCACTCCTCCACCTACGACGAGGGACTGCGGCACACTGCCCAGCGTCGGAAAGGTGAAGTCCTCGCCCGCGTAGCGAATCGTGCTGGCGGCGAAATTCACTTCGATCTCGTCGCCAGGAATAATGGTCTTCTCTTTACGCACGATCGCGTCTGCAAACTTGGAACGTAGCCGCTGAACCACGTCGGGCGCCTCGATACACAGAAATCCGTTGTTGAACGCATTGCGCAGATACGTCTGCGAAAAGCTTCCGGCAATCACCAGCGGAATGCCCTTCGCCTTCAACGCAGTCACGGCCTGCTCGCGGCTGGAGCCGGTGCCGAAGTTGAAGCCGCCGACAACCACGTTGCCCGCGCACGTGCGAGCGGCAAACTGCGGGTCGTAATTCTCCATCACCACCCGCGCCATCATCTCCGGCGTCATGTCTTCGCGATAGGTGTAGTCCTTACCGTAGATGCCGTCGGTATTCAGGTTGTCCTCCGGCAGGAAGATGAGCTTCCCGCGGAGGCTGCGCGGGAAGCCGGGCAAGATGTCAACCTTCTCGCCGGGAGCTGCCTGTGCCGGGAACTCTTCAAAGTGCTTTGCCGGCGGGCGGCCCTCGATCTCAACCGGCCCGCAGATATAGCCCGCGACCGTCGAAGCGGCCACGACTTCGGGGCTACCGAGATAGCACTGCGCATCGCGCGAGCCCATACGGCCCTTGAAGTTGCGATTGGTGGCTGAGATACCGACCTCGCCTGCCTCCAGCAGGCCCGTGCCCAGCCCGATGCACGGTCCGCATCCGGACGGCAGAGGATGGGCTCCTGCGTCAACCAGCGGCTGCCAGATGCCGCGCTTTTCTGCCCCATCCTGCACAGCGCGGCTGGCGGCTGCGAGATAGAGCTTGACGCCGGGCGCGATCTTTTTGCCCTTCAGCACTTTTGCCGCAGCTTCCAGGTCTTCCAACCGCGAGTTGACGCAGGAGACGAGATAGGCCTTCTGGATTGCAATCTTCTTCTTCGCGATCTCGGCAATCGGCTGCATCACCTGCACAGTATCCGGGCCGGAGACGTGGGGTGTGACCTCGCCCAGATTGAGCACGATGCGTCCAGCGTAAACGGCATCTGGATCGGGCGCCGGAGGATTCGTGCGCCATTCAGCGAATTTCTCTTCGGGAATGCGCCTGTCAACGCGCGAACCCGGTCGGTAGTTGTGCGCGTCGAGATACCCCAGCGTGATCCCATCCACCGGGAACCAGCCGACCAGCGCACCCCATTCTGTAGACATGTTGGCGATGGCGAGGCGGGCGTCCATGCTGAGCGAAGCCACGCCCGGGCCAGTGAACTCGACCGCCGCGTTGAGCACTTCTTCGTTGTTGTAGAGCCCACACAGGGTGATGATGACGTCCTTACCGGTCACGCCAGGTGCGAGCTGGCCTTCGAGCACCACCTGCACCGTGCGCGGAACCTGCCACCAGAATTCGCCGGTCGCCCAGATGGCTGCCGCATCGGTACGCACGACTGGCGTTCCGACAGCGCCGAGCGCGCCGTACATGTTGGAGTGTGAGTCGGAGGCAACGACGAAGGTGCCCGGCAGTACATAGCCCTGCTCGACCATGATTTGGTGGCCGATGCCTGTGCCCGGCGGGTAGAAGTAGATGCCCTGCTCACGCGCGAACGCCTCCATGCTGCGATACTTCGCCAGATTCGATTCCTCCGTGTTCTGGATATCGTGATCGGCAGTGATCACCGGCTGTGCGGGGTCGTACACCTTCGTCGCGCCGATGGCCTTGAATTTCTTCATCACGGCCGAGGTGTTGTCGTGGGTCATGACGTGCGTCGGACGGATTGAGAGAAAATCGCCCGCCCGCACCGGGCGCGAAGGCCCTTCGGTCATGTGGGCCTGCGCAATTTTTTCGACAATGGTTTGGCCCATGTCAACGACCTCCAGCTGCTCGGTCAGTCTTAAACAGCTTCATCAGAGCGCTCACGCTCTCCTGCGTCTCCAGGTTCCAAATGGCGTCTATGGCACGGCGGCGAGCGGCGCCTGGCATCACCGGCCCGGCCAGCGCCTCGAACTTCTCTTCAATTTCCTCGTCAGTCAGCGGATTTCGCGGATCGCCTTTGGGATAGTCAAGTTGTGTGCTGAATTCGCGCCCGTCGATGGTGTGAATCCGCACGATGACCCGCTGTAACGCCGGAAACATTCTTTCGATTTCGGGATCGGCGACGACCTGCACCTTCCGCAATTGCGCACGAATCAACGGGTCCATGATTTTCTCCTGCGTGAACTGCAGTGGCGTCACCTGACGCTCGGCGATGGCTGCGGCGATGACGTAGGGCAGCGAGTGGTCGGCCGTCTCCTTGGTGTGCGGCTCGTACTTGCTGGGATCGCTGAGGATATCCGCCCCGCGCGCGGTAGTGCGAATGTGAACCTTGGCAATATGGTCGCACTTCAGGTCGTGATCCTTAACCAGCGCGAGCACCGCCGAGATCGGCGTGTGGGTCAGCGCCTCGGTGGGAAATGCCTTCATCCCACATTGTGTGATACGCCAGGAATCCCCCAGGCCGTCGGTCAGGACATGCAGCTTCCACTCCGGTCCAAGGCAGTGCGCCAGCCCTTCTTTGCCATCGAGGACATGTGCTGGGCCGGTGTAGCCTTTCTCGGCCAGCAGCGCCGCCAGCACGCCGCTCTGCGTGGCCAGCGGATCCACCGTGTTCTTCATCATGGTTAGCTTGCCGGCCGTCACCGCGCCCAGCGTGGCCCGCGCGCTGGCGCTGATGCCGATGGCATGCTGGATCTGCTCCGCGCTGAG